>Ga0187810_10000266_pt1 | contig 22255 bp, 14 predicted proteins | sample NC_wetland_sal_i_9_FD_132963 | JGI IMG/M metagenome (GOLD analysis project Ga0187810, IMG submission 132963) | Wetland sediment microbial communities from Neuse River Estuary, North Carolina, USA - ASW_5 | ecosystem: Environmental > Aquatic > Freshwater > Wetlands > Sediment | place: USA: North...
CAGCAGTGAGTATTTTTCCAGCAAGGTAGCCGTAAGTGCATAATCGTTGCCGGCCAGCGCATGCTGCAAGGCTTCTTCGTAAAGACCATTTCGGTCGCACCATTCACTGGCGCGCGCATGCAGTGTTGGTAGTTCCTTAGCGTACTTTTCAGCCAAGAGATTGCGCAACGCTTCAGCAAAGAGAGGATGAAAACGGAACCACTTACCTTCGGTATCCAGTGCGGTGATGAACAGATTGGAGCGGTTGACCGTTTGCAGCAGTTGTTCTCCATTCGGCTGGTCAGTATGCTCACCGAGCAAAAAGTCACAAAGTGGGCCCGATAAATTATTCAGCACTGCCATCCGAAGTAGAAACTCTTGTACGGCCGCGGGCTGACGCGAGAAAACTTCTTCGATGAGGTATTGCTGGATGAGCCTCTGATTGGTGGCGGTCGGGAAATGGCCCGGTGTTTCCCGGCGTGCCAGGGCAGCCATCTGCAGGCCGGTGATCCAGCCTTCGGCTTCGCGGTTGAGTTGGTCCGATTGGGCTTCATCGCAGGGTAACTGCATGGTCCGGTTGAGGAATTCGTTCGCTTCAGCAGGGGTAAATGTCAAGTCGGCAGCATGCAGCTCGCAGACATGATCGTTGGCGCGCAGCCTTGCCAGAGGGAAGGGCGGGTCGGTGCGGGTGACGAGAATGAGGCGTAAGCGCGGCGGCATGTGCTCCAAGGTAAAGAGCAGCCCCGCATGAATCTGGGGATTTTGGATAACATGGTAGTCATCCAGAATCAGGGTAAATTCTTGATCAAGTTCGCTACAGGCATTGATTATTCCCACCAGCAGCGCTTCGAATTCGCGTTCACTGTAACCGGCGGGCGGCATCCCGGCCGAGGCAGCGGGCAGGTCGGGGAAGAAGGTTTCAACAAAGGAAGTTAGATAGCGGTTGATGACCTGCAGGTCATTATCCCGTGCATCCAGGCTGAGCCAGCCTACGGGTGCCCGGCTCTGGTGTGCCCATTCGGCTACCAATGTGGTTTTGCCATAGCCGGCGGGAGCCGAGACCAACACGAGTCCTTGAGCCAAGCCTTGCTCGATCCTGGCGATTAATTGCTGCCGGTGGACCATACGTGCGCGCAACGCCGGAATCATCATTTTCGTGCGGATGACGGGAAGACCCTCTAGCTTAACCACTCAAACTCCACTTTGTGTGCCAGTGAGAAATCTTACGAAATCATTGTAACCCTCTCCTCAAAAGATGGAAGGGAGTTTGGCCCCGTCTTAAATTTGCCTATGGATTATTTTCTGTGACAAGAAAACATTCCTCCCCTGGCTTACCGGCCAGGGGAGGAATGAAATGGGATTGCGTGGAAACAAGCGCCCGATAAATTTCATCTGGCATGATTGGAAGGGGACTCGAGTTCTTATTCGTAACGGAGCGCTTCGACAATTTGGGTACGGGCCGCTTTGCGGGCGGGGGCCAATGAGGCCAGTACACCCACGAGAATGCCCACCACCAGCGCAATCAGGATGCCGCTGGTGGGGAAATAGAAGCTCAATTTGAAACCCTTGACCACCATGGCCTTGATGATGAAATCACTCAGGAACAGACCCACGGCAACGCCCAACAAGGTGCCCAATATCGAAAGCATCAGGCTCTCGGCCAGAATCATGCGGCGGATCTGCCCGCGGGTAGCACCACCGGCGCGCAGCATGCCGATCTCACGCGTGCGTTCGATGACGTTGATGCTCATGGTGTTCGCCATGGCGATCAGGCCGGGGATGGTGAGAATGATGGTCATCATGTACAGCCCGATCATCACCATCGAGAAGATCTGTTCCTGCGACTGCTTGAAGGCGGCTGAGTTGAGGAGGGTGAAAGCCGGGTAGTTGTGGGCCTGCTCCTGCAAGGCGGTCAGTACCTTGGACTTATCGGCGTTTTTGCTTTGGTTGACCAAGATCAATACATCATTGGTTACGTTGAAGTCCTTTTGCAGGTAAGTTTGCGAGATGTAGCCGGTCGCCAGCTTGGCATTGAGGTAATCCATGGCTACTGCAACTACTGTGTAGACCTGGTCACCATTGGGGGTTTTGAGGGTAATACGGTCGCCCGTGTTCACGTTGTAGGTGGCTGAAAAGATGCCATTGACGATGATGGAACGGCCTTTAGCCAGGGCAGCGTAAGATTGCTGCGGGTCGCCGTGCACGAACTCCAGCCCCGATACCGTGGGGAAGGTGGTCGGGTCGATGCCCAGTACTTCCAGGTTGTTGCCATCTTCCTGGCTGTAGGCCAGACGCACGGCAGTGACCTCGCTGACACCGTCGATCTGGAGCACCTTTTGTTCCAGACTGGGATCGGCACCCAGGTTGCCATTGCCCAGAACCAGTGAGGTAGGCATGAAGATGTAGTCCGAGCCCAGGCTCTTATCCAGGTAGCCCATGAAGCCGAAGCGAGTACTGGTGACCATGCCTACGATGGCGATGGTCAGGGCCAGACCGATCATCAATGAAGAAGCGGTGATAGCTGCACGGCCAGGTTGGCGGCTGATGTTTTCGCGAGCCAGAGCGTTCTCACGCGGAAAAATGAAGCCAAACAGGGAGCTGAAGACCACAGCCACAGGCCGCACCAAAGCCGGTGCGACGAGAATGAGCCCCACCAGAAAGGCCAGCAGTGCCAGGGTGGTGACCCCGATGTTGTTGAGGAAAAGGCAGGCACCGGCCACGACAATCAGCCCCAGGCCAATCCAGGCGCGGTTGTGCATACGGCGGTTCTCGGTGGTGCCCACGGCAGGACGCATTGCCTCCAGCGGGCTGACGTTCAGGGTCGAGCGGGCCGGGAAATAGGCGCTGGCTACAGTGAAACCGACCCCGATCAGAATGGAAGCAACGAAAGTGCCGGGCGAGAAGATGGGCCCACCTACACTGGCATGCAGGTAGCTCTGAATGAAACTGCTCATCAGGCGCAACATGCCAATGGTAAGCAAGGCGCCCAGCACCAGGCCAATGGCTGTGCCGAGGATGCCCTGCAGCAGGCTTTCCATCAGGATCATGCCTTCGAGGGTGCTGCGTTTGGCACCGATGGCGCGCAGCATGCCCAGATCACGCTGCCTTTCGGCCACCAGAGTTCTGAAGGTGTTGAAGATGATGAAGGCAGCCATGAGGAGGGCGGCGATGCCGAAGAACCACATAATGGCGGAGCCCAGCGAGAGAGCAGTGGTGAATTCGCTACCGGTCTCGACCGAGCCGAATTTGTAGGTATCCCCAAGTCTTTGGGCCAGCGCTGCCTGCACAGAGGCGCGATCAGCCGAGGCCGTGAAAAGGACATCGATCGAATTGATCTGCCCGGCTGCCCCCAGCACACTTTGTGCCGTAGGCAGGGGTGTGAGCACCTGGTTGACCGCAGTCGGCGAGGTGACGTTCATGATGCCCACAATGGTCAACATGGCAGTGCCGCTGGTTGCCGGCAGGGTGAGGGGATCGCCCACGCTCAGATTGAGGTTGGCTGCCAGCGCCTGTGAAATCACGACTGCTTCTGTGTCTTCCGCGCTCAAGAAGCGGCCGGAAAGCATGGAGTAAGCATGAGTGCTCTGAGCGGCAGCAGGATCGATACCGGTAAGGTTTACCGAAGAGACTCCGGAGAGTGCGTTAGAAGAACTGCCGCCCAGACTGGTGGGCAGGGTGATCGTCTGCGCCAGATAGCCGGCAGCCTGCTCTACGCCGGCTGTGCTCGATACTTCATTGAGGACACTCTGGTTGAAAGTGCCATTGGAAACGCTGGAGATCGTCGGATCGACCTGGCCGGCACTGGTATACATGCTGTGGCGAAAGGCTTCCAGCATAGGGGGGATGAGGCCATTCATGCCAAAGAGAATGGCCACCCCAAAGGAAATAGCGAGGGTAGTCAGCACCGAGCGGCGCAGACGTCCACGCAGGTAGCGGGTGGCAAGCAGCCATTGAATTCTCATAACCGGTCTACTTTCTCTTTTAGCATGCGGGTATTCTCGGCTTTGCCGCCGTCCAACAGGGTATCATCGACTACACGGCCGTCTTTTAAGAAGACAATGCGGTCTGCATAGGCAGCGATACGCGGATCGTGGGTCACCATCAGCACAGTACGCCCCCAATCGGAGACGGCGTGGCGCAATAAAGCAGCAATATCATCCGAGGCACGCGAGTCCAGATTACCGGTGGGCTCATCCGCCAGCAGCATAAGGGGGTCGGCCACCATTGCCCTGGCGATGGCCACTCGCTGCTGCTGCCCGCCCGAAAGCTGATCGGGACGGTGACTGAGTCGGTCGCCCATCTGATTGCGCGCCAACCATTCGGCAGCCCGCGTGTGGGCAATTTCGGGTTTGACCCCGTCCAGAATGAGGGGCAGGGCGGCGTTTTCTTCGGCAGAGAGCACCGGGATGAGATTGAAGAATTGAAAGACAAAACCCATTTTACGGCGGCGTAATTCGGTCAGTTTATCATCCGGCAGCATGGAAATGTCTTTGTCTTCGATAAATACCGAACCGGCGCTGGGACGGTCGAGCCCGCCAATAAGGTGTAACAGGGTCGATTTGCCGCAACCACTGGGGCCCATTACCGTCACGAACTGACCCTTTTCAATGGCGAGATTCACGCCATCCAGTGCGGTCACGGCGGCGCTGCCCTGGCCATAAGTTTTACTCAGTTGCTTTACCTCTATAATTGCCATGAATAAACTCCTTAACGAGAACTCTATCGATTTCTGAATTTGAGATTACGATTTTGCCGGCCGTCCGCGCGGGCGCATGGCAGGGCGGGGAACCGGCTGTTTTTTTACTTCATCGAGGCGTGCTTCCACCATATCCAACCAGTGCAGGTCAGCTTCGAGATGCATGGTGGCTTTGTCCATCAACAGGATGCGGGCCAGTTCGGTCTTCGGGTTCAGGCGCGTGCGTACCGAGGTAATGCGGTGCAGTTCCTGATACAGGGTACTGCGTTGGGTCTGAATCAACCGGGCTGGCTCTACCCCGGGTAACTCAAGTGACAGCATGAGCTTGAGAAAGAACGTATCCTGTTGGGGATCGTCCAGAGTTCCTTCCCCCAGCCAGCGTTCCAACTCAGAGCGGCCGGCAGCGGTGAGTGAATAAACCACTTTTTCATCGGTTCCATCTCCATCGGGTGAATTTTTCTGGGCCAGACCACTTTCGACCAAGCGGTTGAGGGTCGTGTAGATCTGGGCAGGTTTCACCTCCCAGGCTTCGGCGCCACCCGCCAACTCCATAAAAGCCGCGCGTAGTTCGTAACCATAGCGAGGTTCACCAGATAACAATCCAAGAAGGGCATGTCTCACTGACATAATAAATACTCTACTGTTTACTAATAAAATATTATAGATCAACTTCAGGGCATGTCAAGAGTAAGCGATGCCCTAAAGTAGGAAATATAGGAAAGATCGAATTAAGTCGAGTTGAGGCAGGTTAGCTGACTACGGAATGCTGTTGGAAGGGGAAGTGGGATCGACCTTGTGCAAATCAGTAGACCATACAGTAAAACGATTCCGCCCATGACGTTTCGAATGATACATGGCCTGGTCAGAGCGGTCGAGCAATTCCTCGATATTTTTACAGGTTGAGTCCAATTCGACCACCCCAAAACTGAGGGTGATTGGCAGTGAAACTTGATCCACCATTATTGGAGTCCTGGCAATGAGCATACGCAAACGTTCGGCGGTCAGTTGGGCTTCATCCACTGTCGTTTCAGGCAGCATGACCACGAATTCCTCTCCGCCATAGCGGGCCAGGATATCTACATTGCGCATGGAGTCCTGACATATTTTGGCGACCTGTTTGAGAACCACATCGCCAGCCGCGTGACCGTAATTATCATTAACCAGTTTGAAGTGATCGATATCCATCATGATGACCGACAGAGGATGTTGATAACGGCGTGAACGTTCGAATTCCAGTTCGGCGATTTCGAAGAATTTACGCCGATTATAGATCTTGGTCAGGGCATCGGTCATGGCCATATCCTGAAGTTCTGTGAACAAGCGTGAGTTTTCGAGGGCGATGGCTGATTGGGTAGCCAACAGTTCCAGGGTCTCTTTATCGTCCTCGGTAAAGGCATTTGCCTGGTAACTTTGGGTGGAGAGGATACCCTTGATCTCTTTGCCGATACGGAGCGGTACGACGATCAGGGAACGCACCAATGTTTCATCTTTTTCATCGCCAATGATGACTGCCTGGGTTTTCTTGATGTCCTCCTCGGTAAAATCGTTGAACATCAGCGAGCGGTTTTCGGTGATGGCACGGCTGAAGAGACCGGTACCGATCGGGCGCTGGCTGGGGTTTTGGGGAACATCATGATCGATGAAATAAACATCATTGATCATCTGATTGTCTTTATCATAAAACGACAGGATAAACGTGTCGGAACTCATTAGATCTTTGGTGGCTCTGTGAATGGCATGATAAACCTCCTCAGGGCGCAGGTGGGCACTGATACGCTGGCCAAGCTTATACAGTGTGGTCAGCCGGTTAGTCGATTTGACGGCATTTTCGTACAGGCGTACGTTTTCGAGTGAGATTGCTACCTGGTCAGCGAAGGCGCTGATCAGGTGAGCCTGGTTTTCGGTATAACGGTTTTCTTGCAGTGAATCCAGAGCCAAAATGCCGATAGTGCGGTCGTGGATGATCAAGGGGACGCCAATCCAGGAGCGAATGGGCAGGGGGTTTAGATCATTGAACTCCGGGTAAACCTCGGGCATATTTTGAATGACCAAAGGCTTCTTATTCTTAAAAACGTAGACTCCAGGCTGGTTTAGGTTCAAGCCGATGCGTAATCCGATGGGGTTGGCGTTTTCATTAAAGCCGCGCCCTTCTACCAGTTCGAGCGCACCCTGTTTCAATAACAAAATCGAGGCGCTGTCGTAAGGGACTACGAAAGAAAGCTGTTCCAGAATGAGGTGCAACGCCTGTTTTTGCTTGAGGGTAGAGGCCACGATGGCACTGGCCTGGCGCAGGGTTTCGGCCTCTTCGGCACGTTGTTTGGCTTCAGTGAACAGACGGGCGTTACCCAGAGCCACGGTCACCTGTTGGGCGAACATCGTCAGCAGCCGGGAATCTTCTCCATTATATTTGCGTAATGGGTTGGCATCTCCGATTCCCAGCACACCCACGAAATTTTCACCTGCGAAGAGCGGCACCTCGAGGGCTGCATGAGGAAACAGGCTTAAATGTTCTTCAAGATGATTGGGCCAGGCAGGGTAATTTTCCAGGGCCATTGGTTTTCTGGCCTTTGCCACGGTCCCCATCAGCCCTTTCCCGGCCGGGATGGTGCTGTTAGTAAGGTCTTTGCCATCGGAGATACTGAAGGCGATCTTGAACATTCCCTGTTTCTCGTCGTAAAGCCCTAAAATTCCCGAGGTTGAATCCAAAAGTGAGAGGGCCCGCTCCATGATCTCTTTAAGAAGTTGCTGCAAATCCAATTGCGCGGAGATATCGGTTAAGGTCGCCCGCAGACTTTCGAGCTCTTTAATTCGTTTTTCGCCCGATTGGAAGAGGCGAGCATTTTGGATCGCGAGAGAGGCTTCTGAGCAAAATGCCTCCAATTGCTCGGAATGCTGCTGCTGGAAGAAATTCACCTCCTGTTTATCCAGGGAGAAGATCATCTCCACCCGACCGTCGATGATGACGGGAGCTCCCAGCCAACTCTTGAAGAAGGCCGTACCCGCAGTGGCAAACCAATCCTCCGAAGAGGTCGTATCATCGATAATGACCGGTTTGCAAGTCTCCACAATTTTTTGGATATTGGGAGTATCTGCTATCTTGAAAGTGAGGTGGGCAATTTCTTGTTCACCCTCTTTGCCCAGAAAGCCGTAGCCTTTGGTCCGGATCACTCTTGCATATTCACCATCAACGCGCATGACGTTGCCAGAACTGATAGGGATAAGGCGGGAAATTTGGTCGAGCAGAACATCCAGCACGTCGTCGAGTTTAAGGGAAGCGGTCAGGTTAGCAATGATCTGTTGGTTAGCCTCGGCTATCCGTCGTTCGGTATAGGCCGATTTCAATAGCCTGACCCGGTCGATGGCCACGCTCAGGGAATTACACAGCGTTTCTACCAGATGAAAGGTTTCCTCGTCCAGTGGAGAGTTTTGGTTGTACCCCAGGTTTAAGACGCCCACCGGACATTGCCCCGAATAAAGTGGGAAAGCAAAATAGGTCGATGCGGTCTCTTCGCTTCCGTCGGAAATTTCTGGTTTTGACCGGGTATAGCACTGTGGTTTGAGCAATTTCTCGCGCAGAAGGTCTTTCAAGCATGGTGTGTTGTTAAGCAGGAACTCAGAGAATTTCAAGTGTGAAAGGGTATCTTCTGGAAAGTAGGTGATCTTGCGATGGTACTTAAGGTTGCTTTGATCGAGCAGCAGCAGCCAAATCTGGCTGGCCTGGCTCATATCTTTGATCGCTTCCAGGGCGGGCAAGAGTGCGCCGCGCAAGGTGGTAGCCTGGTTGAGCAGCTCGGTGCTGGAGCGAATGATTGCCAGTTCTTCTGCATGTACACGGACGTTATGCAAGGCACTTTCGGCCTGAGTTTCGGCCTCACGTAATTTTTCGCTTTCCTTTTTGATTTCAGTAATGTCGTGGAAGATCGCCAGCCAGCCGCTGATGTTCTTTTTCTCATTTACCAAAGGGGAAATACGCAAATCGAAGATTAAGTCTTCGCCGCCTGATTTTATAGGCACTTCTAATTGCCTGGTGAAATCTATTTTTCTATCAAGATCAAAGTTCGAGAGCTCTGGAATCAATTGTTGGAAAGGCAGTCCCTCCCAGGTGCTGTTCCTGGTTTGGATATAGTGTTTAGCAGCCTGGTTTGTCTCTACGACATGACCATATGCATCAATCACTATCACGGCATCACTGATCTGATCCAGCAGGGCCTCACGGGCGATGGGCAAAATATCCAGAATGCGCGTGTGCAGAACTCCCCAGGCGATGATCAACAGGGAAATCGCCAGGGAAAGAGGCAGGGTATAGTCGTATTTGTTGAATATCCATTCGGGCAGATTAATGATGCTAGAGACCCAAGGAATGAACGTGCCCGCAATAAGAAACCACAAACGGTTGCGAGCCCAATGTGGGGCTCTGAAAAAATTGTAGAATAATACAAGGAGGTCGATGAGGAAGAAAACAAGGGTATAGATGGTGTTGAACCAGTACCAATTGCCGTAACTGGAAATCAAAATACCGGGATAGGCGAGCCCTCCGTTTTCGATGAATGCAGACAAACGGAACAGGTGGTGCGAGGCGTTCGTCCACATCATTACTTGATTCGCAATGGGCTCGAGGCTAAAGACCACCCAGATCCATTTTTCGATCCTGCGTTTTTGGCCAGTATAGATGAGGATAAAAGTAAGGTAGAACAGGGGCAGGACGGATAAGACAGTAAATTCCAGGTTATCCCAACGGATCTTTTCGAGTAGGGCCGGACTGATCAATTCCAGAAAATAGAAGAGGGCCCACAGGCTGCCGCCAGCGGTCAGGATGATAAAATAGGGCACTCCCGGAATCTTGCGATGGTTCCAAATGTACCAGAGAACGCCCAACGTCAGAAGAAAGATAAATATTGAGATGCACAGGTTTAAATATGTTGGCCAGGTATAGAAAGGCATGTAGATCCTTTTATCTGGAACCTCTATTTATTAATCGGGTCATGATAAAATTGCTTATATTTATTATACCGAGCGAAGATTAAAAACCTGGCTGCCGCAAGACGAATATAAGGTTTTGTTAAGTGGTCGCAAGGTGGGCTGTTGGATCTACGAGAGAGGGAAAATAGACGGTTCTCATAGAGGCATGATCTCGAGAGGCAGGTATTGATAAAATGGCTTATACAGACTTTTCTTTTACTCCAAGCGAATATATTCTATTGAATGGGGATAAATTTTCACCTGAGAGCAGCAGCGAAAATAAGCTGCCTTTGTTGTGCAGTGATGGTTGGGTGGATGGGGCTTATCTGGCTTCGTTGATGATTATTGCTGCCGTTCTGGCCAATGAAGAAGAGGGCGCTTTGACCTTGCAGTTGCAAACGACCAAAAAGATGTTTGGCAAAGAAACAACCCACCTCATTATCCGTCCGGCCGGGCAGTCTCCCAATTGGAATGGTTTCACCCTGGAGTCGGGCACTCTCTTCGTGGCCAGTCAGGCCTATGCTGTTCCGGGTGATTACAGCGTACAGAACATCATCTTCAACATTCTGGCTGAGGACCGGCCGCAGCCCTGGATGAAGATTGTCGAACTGGTAGAGTGGGGTCTGGCGGCGAGCAATTGGCTGATGCCGGTTTCGGGCGAGGCGGCCGGTGCTTTTTCGACCCCGTTTATTTGCCCGGCCAAGGTGCGCGATCTGGCAATGGCACAGCCTGCTGCCCCGGTGGTCAACCTTTTGACTGCCTGCAAGAAAACCCGTCCCGAAATTTGGCGGCAGATCACCCAAGAAATCAACCAGGCGTTCGCAGATCGAAAAAAGTAACCCAGTTCAGCGGTAAAAAATTTATGTACCAGCATAAGGCTCACTGTTCAGTGAGCGATATTTCATTTGATCCAGTTTTTGTTTATGCACCAAAAACCAGGATAAAAATGTGATGGCTGGTAAATGAGTATTAAATGAATCACCCGATCTCATACTGCGAAATCGAGTGATTCATAAGGAGAGATAAAACAGGTCTACACTATTCGCCGGTATCACCACCCAGGTAAGCCTGGATGACCACCGGATTATGTAGCAAGTCGTTGGCTGCACCTTCGAGAACGATGCGCCCGGTATCCAGCACGTAGCCGCGGTCAGCGATGGAAAGAGCCATGAGTGCGTTCTGTTCCACCAGCAAGATGCTGGTGCCACGCTGATTGATCTCGCGGACGGTGTCGAAGATCTGTTCGACCATAATAGGTGAAAGACCCATCGAGGGTTCGTCCAGCAGCAATACTTTAGGTTTGGCCATAAGGCCGCGGCCGATGGCCAGCATCTGTTGCTCACCGCCCGAAAGCGTGCCGCCCTTTTGGTTGCGGCGTTCTTTCAGGCGCGGAAAGTGCTCGAAAACCATTTCGATGAGGGATTCTTTTTCCTTTTCATCGTTGTTGAGGTAAGCCCCCATTTCAAGGTTTTCCCATACGGTCATGGTACTGAAGATCTTGCGGCCTTCAGGAACCTGAATCAGCCCACGTTTGACGATCTCAGATGAAGGCGCGTTGGAGATTTCTTTGTCTTCGTAGTGAATCGTGCCGGTGGTGGGCCGCAGCAGGCCAGAAATCGTGTTCAGGCTGGTCGATTTGCCTGCCCCGTTTGCGCCGATCAGGGTCACGATTTCACCTTCATCGAGGTGAAAGCTGACACCGCGCAGCGCCTGGATGGCGCCATAATGGACATTGATGTTATCAACTGTAAGAATCATGGCTATTTTTTCCTGCTGTATTTTTTGGCCAGTGCTGCTCCACCCGGACCCAGGTAAGCCTCAATGACGCGGGGATTGGCTTGAATTTCTTTGGGGGTACCATCGGCGATTTTCTGGCCGAAATCCAGCACGGCAATAGTATCCGAAATTCCCATGACCACGTGCATATCATGCTCGATGAGGATGATGGTGATGCCAAATTCATCGCGCAGGCGGCGGATCAGGGTGGTCATTTCGAGAGTTTCCTGTGGGTTCATGCCGGCAGTCGGTTCGTCCAATAAGAGCAACTTGGGACTGCTACCCAAAGCGCGGGCAATTTCCAAACGACGCTGCGCCCCGTACGGCATGCTGCGGGCCGGTGTATTGCCCATGCCGGCCAGGCCGACGAAATTCAGCCAACGCACGCCTTCCTGGATAGAGTGTTTTTCTTCTTCACGGTAACGTTTCGAATTGAGCACCGCATCCATCCAATTTTCTTTGAGGCGGTGGTGTTGGCCGACCAGTACGTTCTCGATGGTGGTCAGGTTCGAAAAGAGGCGGATGTTCTGATAAGTGCGTGAGATGCCCAGGCTGGCGATGACGTTGGTCGCTTTGCCGCGCAGCGGTTCGCCTTCGAAGTAGACGTCGCCATGTTCCGGGGTATAGAACCCCGAGATGCAGTTGAAGAGGGTGGTTTTACCGGCACCGTTGGGGCCGATGATCGAGAAGATGCTGCCCTTGGGGATGAGTAAGTCCACTTTGTTTACGGCGGTCAACCCGCCGAAGATTTTGGTCACCTGATCGGTGACGATGATGTTATCAGTCATGTGATTTCTCCCCGGTCGTGCTGTCAGGTGCTTCACCCGTGGCGGCGGTTGGATTTACCGCAGCTTCATCGGGTAATTCGAGCGTGGGGCGCTGGGATGGGATCAACCCTTCAGGACGAATGATCATCATGGCCACCAGCAAAGCGCCAAAGGCCAACATACGATAATTTTCAACCTCGCGCAAGAGTTCCGGCAGGCCTTTAAAAGCGAAGGCGCCCAGCAGGGTGCCGGGGATGTTGCCCATGCCGCCGACGATGATCTCGCAGAGCACGTTGATCGAAGCCATAAGGGATTGGTCGGCCGGGCCGATGAACTGGTTCATGGCGGCCGAGATTCCGCCGGCCAGGCCGGCAAAGCCTGCGCCCAGCACCAGCGCCAGTAATTTGTAATTATTGGTATTGACGCCGGTCGCCTGTGCCACCGTCTCATCTTCACGGACGGCCAACCAGGCCCGCCCGGTACGGGAATGTTGCAGCCGGTTATACACGTACATGGCCAGGATCACCGCCAGAATGATGAGGTACATATATTCCACGTCGTCGAACGGGCGCCCAAAAAGGGTAGGGCCCTGAATGCCCTGAACTCCACGCGGGCCGCCGGAGAAGGCCGTCAGCACGTCGCTGTTCAAGAGGATGCGGATGATCTCGCCGAAGCCCAGGGTAACGATGGCCAGGTAATCACCGCGCAGACGCATCAGCGGCAGACCCAGCAAGAAACCCGCCAATCCTGCCAGCAGTACACCTAAAACCAGCGAGGGCCAGAAACCCACCATCAAGTTATGCGGCTGGGGGGCATTGAGCAAGGCCACGGTGTAGGCACCGATCGCGAAGAAGGCGATGTAGCCCAGCACAAGCTGGCCTGAAAGGCCCACAATGATGTTCAGCCCCAGGCCGAGGATGACATACAGGCCCACCGTACCCATCACGTAGTTCCAGTAAGATCCCCATTTCAGGGGTAAGACTGCGACCACCACGAACAAAAGGACGTAGAAGACGTACTTGAGGATGAGTTGTTTCTGGGCTGAACCGCTTTGCAGGCCGTTTATCCAGCCCCTGGGAACTGCCACGATCTTTTGCCGTGCCGAACCGATCAAATTCCAGCCTACCACCAGCAGGCCGCCTAAAAAAGAAGAGGCGACGAAGGTAAAGAAGTTGCCTGCAATCCCAGCAAAGGAAGGCAGTGAATAAAGACAGGCTTTCATGAAGGCAGTAGAGAGGTTGGTCAAATAGTTGCGGGGGTCGATCTTAAAGGTAAGCATCACCAGAAAAATCGCTGCCAGCAGGGCAGCCAGCAGACCCGAAGAAGCACCGGTAATCAGGCTGGCCAGCAGGCGCTGACCGTTACTGGCCTCACGTCGCTGGCGCGCGGACATGATGCCGGCCCATAGACCCAAGACCACCGCATAAGTGACCAAAGCGCTCACCAGGGGAGCAGTCATACTCGACTTGATGCCCGCAATCTTGACCAGCAAGCCCCCCAACATGGCGTTGAAAGCGATCAGGACACAGAAAATGTGCACGATGCCAAAAATGATGCCGGTATCGAAACTTTGACGTAATGCTGACTTTTTCATACTTTTTCCTCCGCCAAAGATTCACCCAGCAAACCGGAGGGTTTGAAGATGAGGACGAGAATGAGAATCACGAATGCCAGCACGTCTTTGAGCTGGAAATCAATGCCCAAAGCCGCCGGCCCCATCGATTCGACAATACCCAAAACCAAACCACCGAGCATAGCCCCAGGAATATTGCCGATGCCACCCAGAACTGCTGCGGTGAAGGCTTTGATACCCGGGATGAAACCGGTATAGTAGTAGACCAATCCATTATGAATGCCAAACATCACACCGGCAGCGCCCGCCAGGGCACCGCTGAGGATGAAGGTCTGGCTGATGGTTCTGTCGACATCGACGCCCATCAGGGCTGACGTTTTCTTATCCAGTGCTACGGCCCGCATGGCACGGCCTAAACGGGTTTTTCTGACGATGGTATACAGAACGACCAGTAAGACAGCCGTTAATACAAAAGAAAAAACGCCGGTGTAGGGAATGATGACATTGCTGTGGTTGATCACGATTGTCCATCCCGCACCCCGGCGTAAAATGTCCGGATTGGTGTAATTTCGGAGTTGTGGGCTGAAAAGCAGCTCAGCCGCATTCTCCAGAAAAATGGAAGCGCCGATGGCGCTAATAAGAGGGACGAGTCGAGGGGCCTTACGCAAAGGTCTGTAAGCGATCTTTTCCAGGAAATATCCTGTTACAGCAGCAATAGTCATTCCAACGATAAATGCGATGATAACTGAAAAGTAGGGATAGACGTTGAGAAAATTTGCTTTCACATCCGCGCCCACTTTGAGAGCGTTGAGGGCTTCGAAGACAAAGTAACCGCCAAAGGCTCCCAGCATCATCACATCGCCGTGGGCAAAGTTGATCATGAACAGGATGCCGTAAACCAACGTATAACCAATGGCGATAAGCGCATACACCCCACCCAGAATCAATCCGGCGATCAAAAGCCGGGTCCAGGTATCAGGGCCGTAGGGGTGTTGAACGATCAATACAACGTAAAGACGATAAACCAGGAATAGACCAACAATACCGCCCAGAAGCGGGCGGACGAGTTTGAGAACCTGATAACTTTTCTTCTTAAGGTCTGAGGGAATTTCTGCGTTCATGGTGGCAATTGATGCCTTTCTAACAAAGGATGTGGTCGGGGAGTGGTGCATCTCTCCCCGACCATGTAATCAGTTAAGGGGTGAGTTGACTACTGCTGAGCAGCAGGAACCCAGGCACCATTTTGCACTTCGACGAACTGCGGGCTGCCAGTGTTGCATTCACCAACGGAGTTGCAGGTGAATGTGCCAGAGAGGCCAACGTAGTTGGTCAAAGAACGAACAGCGTTGATCATAGCGGTGCGCGGTACATACAGTTTGCCGTCAGTACCTTCGAAGGCAACGGTCTTGACCAGTGCAGCCAATGCGGCGGCAGAGTCATAACCGGCCCAGGTGTACGGAGACAACGTACCGGCTGCTTTACCGAACTGTTCCTGATAAGCCTTGTCGAATGCATCCTTGGCCGGGCTATCCGGGCTGGTCGGGGCGATGGAAGCGTAAGCGCCTTCACCGTTGGCACCCGTGCGGGTGAGGAAGTCGGCACCGTAGGTACCGTCATCGCCGAAGAAGATGGCTTTATCCAAACCAGTCTGTTTCATCTGGTTGTCGATGATGGCGCCTTCAGCCGTGTAACCACCGAAGTACAGCGCATCCGGGTTCTTTGAAGCAACAGCCGAAAGGACAGCGGTGTAGTCGGTTTCACCCGGGGTGATGGCCTGCTCGATCACAACATTGCCGCCATCTTTAGTGAACTGGGCAGCCACGATATCGGCCAAACCCTTGCCGTAGTCAGAACCGTCGTGCAGCAGGGCCAAGTTCTTGACCTTCAACGTGTTGAATAAGTAATCAGCAGCACCTGGTCCTTGCATAAGGTCAGAGAAAGCGATGCGGTTGAAGACTTTGGAACCCGTGGTGGTCAAAGCCGGGTTGGTGGCGGAAGGAGACAGCATGGGGACTCCAGCTTTTTCGTAGATAGGAATTGCGGCAGCGGTGGCGCCAGAGAAAATGTGGCCAGCAACTGCAACGATTGCCTGATCGGAAACGAACTTGTTTGCTACAGCAGCGCCGCCTTCAGCGGTACCGCCATCATCTTCGGCGTCCAATTCGAATTTCCAACCATCTACATCACCGGCGTCCTGGATGGCGATGGTAGCGCCCTGAGAGATGTCGATGCCATAGCTGGCATTGCCACCGGTCATGGGGGCGCCCATACCGATTTTCACAGTGTCGCCCGCGGCGAACACGGCGCAGCCGAAGGGATCGGCTTTGCAGACAGTATCGGGATCAGCTACGGGGGTGCTGGCAGCGGCGGGTGCGGTCGTCGCGGCAGCTTCTGTGGCCATCGGGGCTGCCGTAGTGGCAGCGGGGGCGGCAGTGGTAGCTGCTGCGGGTGCCGCAGTGGTGGCTGCGGGCGTCGCAGCAGGCGCGCAACCTGCGAACAGGAAGGCGACTACCGTCAACACAAATGCAACTTTCATGGCTTTCTTCATTTCAACTTCTCCTAAATTGGGTTTGATAACAAATTGACGTAAACAATTTGGTGTTGCTGTTTCTCTTTGGTGAACGAACCTCCTGAGGCCATAAACTGCTAAAAAAATAAAAGCCACCTTTTTGATTAGGTGGCTTTTAAGTTTTTCGGTTGAATTTGGTCTAAGACCAATTGCTCTTTACTCTCGCCGACCTAAGGGGAAATCTGCTTCGACCCATAATAATAAGGACGAGCAACCAAAGAAGCATGACGTAGTAAAAGAGTGAGAAATTCATAAGTGACCTTATAAGTGTATTTTATACAACTTTCCAGAGTCAATTACAAGTACCGGTTTTAATAATTTAAGTTTGTTAATATATTGTTTACAAAATACGGTTATTCCTGATAGCAGATAGAGTTATCTTCTCTGTAAGTTTTCCTTTGAGTTTTGCAAAAAAAACAAGCCGCCTCATTTTTGAGGCGGCTTATAAACATTTCAAATGGGTAAATCAGCCGATGTACTTGCGCACAGTTTCAAGCTGGCCGGCAGAACCGAGTTTGACGTTCTTGGCAGCAATAAATTTGGCGTATTCAGACATGAATTCCTTGCCGATGGGGCGCAGGTCGAAATTCTCGGGATGATCGCGGAAGTATTCGCGATGCACCCGCGTCCACACCAGGCGGCCGTCGGTATCGATGTTGATCTTGGTGACGCCCAGTTTGGCAGCTTGCAAGAATTGGTCAGCATCCACGCCTTTGGCGCCTTTGAGGTTGCCGCCGGCCGCATTGATGCGGGCCACTTCTTCCTGGGGAACGGAGCTGGAACCGTGCATGACCAGCGGGAAGCCAGGCAGGCGTTTTTGGATCTCAGTGAGGACGTCGAAGTGTAGGCCCTGCGTACCACTGAACTTGAAGGCGCCGTGGCTGGTGCCGATGGCGCAGGCCAGTGAATCACAGCCGGTAAGATCGACGAACTGCTTGGCCTGGTCCGGGTCGGTCAGTTTGGCATTGGCTTCAGAGACGTTCACGTGCTCTTCCACACCACCGAGTTGGCCAAGTTCAGCTTCGACGACGATGCCTTTCTTGTGAGCGGCTTCCACCACGCGTTTGGTGATCTCGACATTCTTTTCAAAGGGTTCGGCAGAGGCATCGATCATGACAGAGGAATAGAAACCGCTGGCAATGCAGTCGTAGCAAGAGGCTTCGTCGCCATGGTCGAGATGAACAGCAAAAATGGCAGTGGGGAACACCTGATCCGCGCTGCGAATGAGGCCTTCGAGCATCAGTTTATCGGTATAAGCGCGTGCGCCCTTGCTAATTTGGATGATAAACGGAGCCTGGCTATCAATATTGCCGCGGAACAATCCCATAATCTGTTCCAGATTGTTGACGTTGTACGCGCCGATGGCATATTTACCATAGGCTGCTTCGAACAATTTTTTCGTAGTAACGATCATGGCTTTCTCCTTTTTAATCTCCCTTGGGGAGTTTTTATTCCATTATGATTATATCGAAAAAATGAATTCTTGATAGGCTTTGACGTTGTTGGTTCACTCAGTCATCCACGACATAATCGGGCAGATCTTCATCATCGATATCCTTGGCCGAGACCACCTTGGCGCGCACCGAAATGCCGGCGCTATGCACGCTGTTGGCATCTCCACTTAGCAGGGGGTGCCAGGCGGGCAGGTCTTTACCCTCGGCCAGCAGACGGTAAGCGCAGGTCTCTGGCATCCAGGCCAGTTGGCGGACAAGATTGGGTGAAAGGGTGAGGCAGGTAGGCACCAGTACGGAGCGTTCGGTGTAGCGAGTGCAGGTGCAATGATAGATATCCAGCAGTTCACAAACCACGTTGGTGTGGTAAATCTGGCCGGTGTCTTCATCTTCAAATTTGATGAGGCAGCAGCGGGCGCAGCCATCGCAGAGTGATTCCCATTCAACCGGGGTCATTTCTTCCAGTTTTTTGCTTTTCCAGAAGGGGAGCATGTTCTGGTTATACCATTAAATGAATGAGCCGATAAATTTCTTCCATGTGCAAAAACAGGAGCACACGGTTCGAAAACCGAATCCGTGCGCTCCCAAGAGAAAGAAAATGGCTTATCGAACGTCAGGCAAGGGCGGCTGTGCCGGCGCTGTCGATTTGCCGGGGACCAACCAGAACCAGATCGTTCCCAGGCCGATACAGGTAGCTACAAAAGAAAAGATCCAGCCCACGAAGGGCAGAGCCGCCAGAATGGCGTAGATCGCAACCCCGACCAGCAAGGGCAGGGCCTTCTGCCAGCCGCCGTTCAGATTGGCTTTGGCAGATTTGAAGATGAGTTCGCCCACCAGATAGGCCACAATCAGTTTGCTGACCACCGAGATGAGGACGACGAAGGTTACGCCCAGCAGACCCAGGGCACTAAAACCCAGACCGAAAATCGGGAAGGCCAGACCGCCCAAAGAGATGAGGGAAAGGAATAACCCAACGATGACGATGAGCATGGCTGCCATCACAAAGGCCGGAATCGCCATCACGAGGGCCAGCAATCCGACCCCGGCCGAGGCCAGGGTGCGCTTTTGCGCGACCGCTACTGTGCTTTCGAAGCAATGGCTGAAGAGACCCAGGGCCAGGGCTCCGGCAATGAGCAGGGTGAGCAACGTCGAAAGAGAGTGCCAGGCTCCGAGGCCGACTGATGTCTCGCGGCTGATGCGGCCGGGGACGAATGCGGGCCGAGATGGTTCAGCAGGCGCCGGGGTAGTGTAGACGATGCCGCCGCCCGGCTGCACGGCAATAGTGTACTTCTGTGGGGCCACGTAAGACAGTTTACCGGTGATCTGGGCAGAAGGATCCACACGCAAACCAGGTTCGACCGCGGCAGGCAGGTAGCTGCCCATGAATTGAGAATTTTGGGGCCTGCTGGTTCCGGCTAAAGTAAATTGTGCATTGCGGTCGATCTTGCCGTAGAGTTCGATAGCTCCTGCATTGAGCACCGCATCCCGTTTGATTTCTCCGTGCAGGATGGCTTGGTACTGCCCGCCGCGCAAGTCCGCGCCGATGACCGAGCCGCTCTGGCTGGTGAAGCTGTACCCGCCGAAATAGACATTGCGCGCTACTGAGGCGACGGGTCCGAGCACAGTTTCAGCGCTGCCGCTGAACAGGCTGCCCTGGATGGTGCCATTGATGGTGACGCTGCGGGCGCAGGCAAACACATTGCCACTGACCACGGCCGCATCACTCAAAATAAGTGTCTGCCCACAGGCGATCAGGTCGCCGTTGATGGTGCCGTTGAGGGTGATCGTCGAGCCGGCTGCGATCACTGTGCCATTGACCGTGCCATCCAGTTGAACGGTTTCCCCGCCGACCACCAGATCGTCATCGATCACCTGATCGCTGCCTACCTTGCCATTCGGGTTGATTGTTGTTGCCTGAACCGGTTTGACGAATACCCATCCCATGGCTACCATGAGCACCAGGGCCAGGCCGATACTGAAGATTCGTTTTTTGTTCACTTTACCTCTCCTGAAAAGATTTCCATAAATATTTACGGAATCCAGGCTCAGAAGTTGTAAAGGGTTAGCGATAGCAGACCTGACCCTTCTCAAAATGGAGCATCGGCTCCATTTTGAGGGGCTGGGTATCTATTTTTGTTCTACAACTGTAAGGCTTCTTTTAATGTGTTTTCGTTGAACTCTGTAATGATCCGGCCATCCACATCGAAGGTGGGGGTCGAGCGGTTGCCGTGATTCCAGGCTTCTACCTGTTTGGCGGCGGTGGGGTTAGCCGTGATGTCGACCTCGGTGTATGGAATATTGCGCATAGTCAACCAGGCGCGGGCTTTCTTGCAATCGGGGCACCAGGCTGTGCAATACATCACCAGACCGCCATGGGGCAATTCGGTGGTTACGGGCATCTTTTCGGGACGATCACGTACAGTAGCATCCATTTCACGAATGCGATAGCGCAACTCCCGATTACTGGGCGCCTGGTTGAAATCGTGCACATCGATATAGCGTATGACCCCGCTTTTGTCGATCAGGAAGATGGCCCGCTCAGCATAACCTTCGCTACGCAGCACGCCATATTCTTTGGCCACCTGTCCGTGGGGCCAGAAGTCACTCAGGATAGGGTAGTGAATGTTGCCCAGGCTTTGTGCCCAGGCTTTCTGGCTGGCAGTGTTATCCACACTGATGGCCAGTATCTGTGTATCCAACGCCACAAAAGTCTCCATCTCGGCTTCGTAGGCTGGTATCTGGCTGGAACAGACGGGGGTGAAGGCTAAGGGGAAAAATGCCAGGGCTACGTTCTTGCCGCGTAGATCACTGAGGGTCACATTCTTATCCAGGTGAGACGGCAATGTGAAATCAGGTGCCAGGGTGTTAACGGGTAGAGTCATTTTGACCTCCATAAATCGGTGATGCTCTATGAGTATAATCAGACAAATATGGTCTAATAACTTATTATAATCGAAACATAATTAGATTTGCATTGGAATATTACTATCAAAAGGTAACTAATTTTGGTATGATTATCATCATAAAATATTGTTTATTTAGTAATAATAATGACATCTTATATGTAATAATCATGTGAGCTTTCGTAGAGCCTATTCTTATTGACAGGAATTTGTAATGCTAGAACAATTGTTATTTCAGGCGGTTCAGAAAACAAGTGATTCCATTATCGTAGTAGACCACCTGCAAAAGATACTCTACGTCAATGAAGGAACACTGAAATCATTTCACTATATTGAAATCGAACTGATTGGCCAACCTCTGAATATCTTGCTGCCTGCGCAAAAAACGGTCGAGCATCAGCTAGGCGTGACCCAATTTCTCCACTCGCCTCAGCATGAAATCAATATGGGGAATGACCTAAGTATCTATGGCAAAACCAAAGAAGGCTCACTATTTCCGGCTCTGGCCCGGGTTACGAAGGTCGAACAAGACGGTGCTTTTTACATGGCCGTGTTCGTGAAAGATATATCCGAGATCAAACTGACTCAAGAAAAAACTTTTGATCAGGTGAGACGTCTGAATGCCATTCGCAAAGTAGATGCAGCCATCACCCGCGGGAATAATCTCAACTCAATTTTTGAAGTGGTATTGGATGAAGTGATCAATCAACTGGGGGTGAATGCAGCCTGTATTCTTCAATTTAATGAAAGCGAGCAAATGCTCGAATTTGCGGCCGGCAAAGGATTCATCACCGAGGCCCTGCGTTTCACGCGTCTGGCCCTTGGCGACGGCCACGCCGGTCAGGCGGCTTTGCTGAAAAAAGTCATTTCGATTTCAGACCTGCGCATTCACCAGTCGGACTTTTTGCGGTCTCCCTGGTTTGAGTCTGAGAAGTTCGTTACCTATTATGCGGTGCCCCTGATCGTGAAGGATAGGATCATGGGTGTCTTGGAAGTATTTTTCCGTTCGCCGAAAAATCCGGATGCAGATTGGTTCAATTTTCTTGAATCACTGGCAGACCAGGCAGCCATTGCCCTGGAAAACTCAAAATTATTCTACGATCTAAAACAGGTGAACAAAGACCTTGTCAATGCCTACGATGAGACCATCGAGGGCTGGTCGCACGCACTGGATTTGCGTGACCATGAGACCGAAGGCCATACACAGCGCGTCACTGAAATGACCTTGAAGCTGGCACGCCTGATGAATTTTCCAGAGGCCGACATGGTGCATCTCCGCCGCGGGGCACTGCTCCATGATATCGGCAAAATGGGTGTGCCGGATCGCATTTTGTTGAAGCCGGCTAAATTGACCAAAGAAGAGATGGTCATCATGCAGCAACACCCGACCCTCTCTTATGAAATGTTGTACCCCATTGCCTATCTGCGGCCGGCTCTGGATATTCCCTACTGTCACCATGAAAAATGGGATGGCTCGGGTTACCCGCGTGGGCTGAAGGGGGAAGAGATTCCGCTGGCAGCGCGCATATTTGCCTGTGTGGATGTATGGGATGCACTTTGCTCTGACCGTCCTTATCGGCCA
>Ga0187810_10000267_pt1 | contig 22238 bp, 14 predicted proteins | sample NC_wetland_sal_i_9_FD_132963 | JGI IMG/M metagenome (GOLD analysis project Ga0187810, IMG submission 132963) | Wetland sediment microbial communities from Neuse River Estuary, North Carolina, USA - ASW_5 | ecosystem: Environmental > Aquatic > Freshwater > Wetlands > Sediment | place: USA: North...
ACCAGGTCACCCTTAGCCTTCTGCTTGTTCAACCAGACGAGAGGCGCGCTGCAGTTGGTTCCTCCGCCAGCAATGGCGGCCATTTTCTGCGCATTGGTCATGATCGAATCACGAGGATTCACCACAACCTTGCACACGTCGGTTCCAAACGGCAGCACCTCGGCATCCGGGTTACGCCGCATGATGGTCGCCGCCACGAGGGCCGCGACATCGATGCACCGCACCTTGCTGGTGGCACCACGACGCACTCCCGTGACAGGCGATTGCATAGAACCGGACACGTCCGGGAAGATGTAAACCTTCCCCTCGATCCGCGGCGTGTTCTCCGTCGCGATTTCCATCGCGTCCTGAAGAGCCTCACGGATCGCCACAGGGATAGCCTCATCCGCCATCGCGTAAGCCGTCATCAACTGGTACGGGAAGACTCGCGCCTTGCGCACCAGGTCACGATCAGCAAGACGGTTGGCGATCAACTTGAGCATGCCGTTGCTGTCGAAAACTCCGTGACGCGCAAAGGTGTTCAGGTTCATCCGAGTCATCTGCCAAGAACCCTTGCGTGCGATCTCCACCCAGTGACCGGGCTGCAAATCCAGCCCGGTCAGCAACTGAAAGGAGACATCGGGAAGCTGCTTGGTCTCACCCATTTTGAACGCCTCGAATTGCTTCACTTTTTCGGGAAGTAGAGATGCATCATATTCGCGGTCGATCAAGTAGGCGTAGAACGCCTCACGGGCCTTGTTGGCCGGACGAGGGTGCACCATCTTGATGATGTCCTCAATCGAAGGGCTCTGGCCGACGGTATCAGCAAAAAGCTGTTCGTCCGAACGGGTGTTAATCCAGTCCGCCACGAGACGCTTCGGCAAGGATCCCAGCGATTTGCGGCCTACCTGACCGGAACGGATGATCTGCACGAAGTTGCGAAGCATACGACCGTTGTCGATCACACGAGGGAAGACTTTTGCGAGAAGAGCCTTATCCCGCACGCTCAAGACAGCACACAGGAGCGCAGGCATGTCCTTCATGTAACCTTTTTCACGGGCATAGATCGCGGTCTTCGCTACGAAATCCGGGGAAGCCTGCGAAGCGAAATCCAAAACTTTGACAAGCTGTTCCTCGGCAGAGGCGTAGAAGGTCGCATTCAAGCAGCCGGTCGCGGCGTACTGCGCGAGACCATGCTCGACGCTGAAGGCGTAAGCCGGAGCCTTTTCGTTATTTCGCGCATCCGTCTTAGGGAGCAGTTTACCAGCAATCGTCTGGAAGAGGTTTGTGTTAGCCATTCGGTTTTCCTTGTTATGTTCTGCATCTCTTAAAACATCTTCCGTGCCAACTTCTGAAAACGTCATCACTGAAGATGCGTTACTAGCTGGAGGAGAGCGTATTAGGATCGACTTTAAGAATAATTAAGAGGTAAAGGCCGCTATTTATAGCTGGATATATTTATATTATAAGATAAGTTATTATCTCAATGGCTAGCAAAGCAAAGAAGCTGGTGGTGATCGGTCTCCTGGGGCCGACGCTGGACCGCGGCACGGACAGTTACCGCTGGGAAAGATGGCGGCCGAGCGTCTCCGTCTGCCAGCACGAGGAATTGCTGGTCTCACGCTTTGAGCTGATTCATGAAAAGAAGTTCATGACGCTGGCTAAAACAGTGGAGACCGACATTCACTCCGTCTCGCCCGAAACAGAAGTGCGGCGGCACGAGGTGACGTTTCGCGATGCGTGGGATTTCGGCGATGTCTATGCCGCACTGCACGATTTCACGCGGCAGTACCATTTCGATACCGACACGGAGGACTACCTCATCCACATCACCACCGGCACGCACGTCGCCCAGATCTGCCTCTTCCTCCTGACGGAGGCACGTTACCTGCCGGGCAAGCTGCTGCAGACCTCGCCCAACACGCGCAAGGAAGGCGACCGGGTGGGTTTTTACTCCATCATTGATCTCGATCTTTCTCGCTACGACCAACTCGCCACGCGATTCCACCAAGAGACGCAGGAGAGTTTGGATTTTCTCAAGTCGGGAATCAAAACGCAAAACAAGGAATTCAACGGGCTGATCGAAATGGTCGAGCGGGTGGCGATTGCCTCGAAAGACCCTGTGCTACTCATGGGGCCGACCGGGGCGGGTAAATCCCAGCTCGCGCGAAAAATCTACGAACTGAAAAAATCCCGACGCCAATGCAAAGGGGCATTTGTCGAGGTGAACTGTGCCACGCTTCGCGGCGACTCGGCCATGAGCACGCTTTTTGGACATACCAAGGGGTCATTTACGGGGGCGGTGAAAGATCGTGCCGGACTACTCAAGGCGGCAGATGGTGGACTCCTCTTTCTGGATGAAATCGGAGAACTCGGCAGCGACGAACAAGCCATGCTTTTGCGCGCGCTGGAGGAACACATCTTCTTCCCTCTTGGGTCGGATCAGGAGGTAGAAAGTCATTTTCAACTCATCGCTGGAACCAATCGAGACTTGCAGGCCGAGGTACAGAACGGGAATTTTCGTGAGGATCTGCTCGCGCGTATCAACCTTTGGACCTTTCGCCTGCCGGGATTGCGTGAGCGTCGGGAAGACATTGAGCCGAATATTGATTATGAGTTGGAGCGATTCTCCCGCGAGAATGACCGTCGGGTTGGCTTCAACAAGGAAGCTAGGAGCCAATATCTCGACTTTGCCCAGTCGTCAGAAGCCGAATGGCGCGCGAATTTTCGCGATCTGAACGCCTCGATCACACGCATGGCGCTGTTGGCTAATTCCGGGCGTATCAATGAATCCGATGTGGATGCCGAGATTCAACGTCTCAATCAAAACTGGAAACCGAAAGGTCAGCAGATCGATTCAATTCTCCCGACTTTGCTCGGCAGTGAGAAAGCATTAAAGATCGATCCCTTTGACCAAGCCCAACTCGAATACGTCATCAAAATCTGCCGGGAATCAAAATCCCTCTCCGACGCTGGCCGCAAACTTTTCTCCATCTCTCGTGAGCAAAAACGCAACCCCAACGATGCTGACCGTTTGAGGAAATACCTCCTGCGCTTTGATCTGGAGTGGGAGCAAATTGCAAAAGCGTAATTACGTATCTGCCTATCCGAGAATTTGTCTATGAGATTGTCGCATTACATCAAATTGGGAATTTTTGGTCTTAGGACACTGTTGTTCCGTTGGAAGAAACCGATCCTTGGTACAGTCATCTTGGGAGATCGCTGTAATCTTCATTGCGCTCACTGTGCGGTGAATAATATCCAGTCCTCGATGGCTTCCTACGAGCAGGTTCGTTCGGAAATGGAGGCTTTGTATCGTATGGGAATCCGTCTGTTGTTTTTCTGCGGTGGTGAGACCTCGTTGTGGAAAGACGGGGAAAAAGACCTGCACGATCTCATTCGCGAGGCCAAGGCTCTTGGATTTTACTCCGTTCAGATTGTCACGAATGGAACCATCAGCACCGACTACCCCGAGGCCGACCTCGTTTTCCTGAGTTTGGATGGAATGAAAGAAGCCCATGACCGCATCCGAGGGACGGGTACTTGGGACAAGGTTTCTGCGAATCTGCGAAAAAACTCGACGCGCAATGTGGTGGTTTATTCGGCGATCAACAATAGCAACCTGGGCGATATCCGAGCACTGGGAGATTATGTCCGTGAACACCCATCGCTGCGGTGCCTTTCTTTCAACCTGCATACGCCTTTCTCTGGAACCGAGCACCTTTCGCTGAACTCCGAGGAAAGGGAAAAGGCTGTCGGTGAAATCCGCCGTCTCATGCACGATGGTTACCCGATCTTCAATCTGGAAACCGGCCTGGATCACTGGTTGAAAGGCGACTGGAAAAGCCCCTGCCACCAATGTGTGGTAGTCGAAAACGGGCGTGTATACACATGCGGGCGGTGCGTGGAGATACCCGGCCTCTGCGAGAAATGTGGTTTCCTGTTCGCGGTAGAGTTTTCCCTGCTCTTTGGCGGAGATCTGAAAACCATCTTCCAAATGTCCAAAACCTATTTGCGTTATGCTTGAGCAAAGAGCGTGGAATGAGATGTGCCAATTGCGGCATACCGCACCAGCCAAATGGTTGCGATGGCTTGCCTACCGTACAGTTGTTGGCAATACGGAATGGCCGCTAAAATTCAAAGCATGTCGAACACCTCCCAAGGAGGAAGACACGCCAAACCTTTACTTTCACCTCCCGTTCTGTCGGACTTTGTGTCCGCACTGCCCCTACCTGAAACGGAAGTATCAGGCGGAGCAGGCTTCCAAATATTCCCAAGCTATCTTGTCTGAATTGGGTGGATGGCTTGCGGTAACGCCAGATCACCCGCTCGAATCTCTCTACTTTGGAGGCGGGACTCCGGCGCTTCTACTTGAAGGGATTGCCGAAATTCTTTCACGCCTGAGGCCGCGGATAAACCGTAATACGGCAGTAGGTATGGAACTCCACCCTTCCGATGTCACGCCAGACTTGGTGACGACCCTGCGTCAGTTGGGAGTGAATCGCGTCAGCTTGGGAGTCGAGTTTTTGCAACCAGAAGTTCTGAATCGTCTGGGCAGAAAAGTCGGCCCGGAAGAGGTTCTTCACAGCGTCAAACTTCTTGTGCAGGGAGGTTTCGATTGCGTGGATACCAATTTGATCTACGGAGCTGAAGGACAGAACTCGGCAGAGGTACTTCTCGATGCGGTGACACTCATAGAGCTTGGCGTTGATCAGATCAGCGCCTATCCACTCTTCTCGTTTCAGCACACGGAAACGGGTGTTTGTGCAGGCTGGAGACGTTTTCATGAGCGAGATCGATTGGCCAGAGATTTGCGCGAACTATGCATTTCCCGAGGATTCACTCCGACTTCCGTGTGGAGTTTTAACCGTATCGGACGCCCCGCATATACCACCGTGACCCTTGAGACCTTTCGAGGGTTCGGGGCTGGAGCTGCCAGTCGTGGACTGCGTTCTTTCCGTTTCCACACATTCGACATTGATGAGTACATGAAGCCCGATGGCACACGCATGGCAACCGCGCTTGTCGCAGACGAGCGTTTTTTCAAGTCTCACTGGCTCTATTGGAAACTTTACCAATTGCGGGTTCCCACCGAGCGTTACACCGAAATATTCGACAGCAGCCTGGATTCGGATTTTCGCCTTCTTCGCATTGCCCTGAAGGCGCTAGGCTGGATGGAAGAACGCAGTGGCGAATGGCGGCTAAATCCCCGCGGGGCTGACTGGATTCACCGTTTCCAGCAACTCTACAGCCTCTCCTGGATCGACCTTTTCTGGGGCAAATGCCAGAAGGAAGCATGGCCAGAAGAAATTACTTTGTTGTAAAAACATTAACCCAATATATTGAGGTAAGAATAGTTTGTAGAAAATTGGGGATTGCATGTGTGATTTTATTAATTCATTAAACTTTAAATTCTTCGTAAAACTTTATCTTGACTTTCCCGGCACTCTTCAGCTAGCGTGACCTTACTTTCGATGAAAACACCCGTACTACATATGATGCCATTTACAGCGGTCAGAAACCGTTGTGGGACGGGTATGCTCTATCTCCACCTGATAAGTGGACAGAATATTTTAACCCAACCCGGGACGAGCAGGTAAGAGAAGAAAAATCACGCATACTAAGAACCTTTTCACAACCTGCTCTCCCACAAGGACAGCAGGTTTTTTTGTGTTCCAAATAAACAACTCAACAGGGAGGAAATAATTCGATTAGGAAAAAGTAGATGAAACGCAGTGCCCCCGGCGGCAACCGGGGGCACTGCAAGCAGTCACAGACTGCTAGTCGGAGAACAGGGCAGGTAAATGACCAGTTCGAGACCGATTCCACGGTATCGAAGACGCATGAGGTGTCAAGTAATGACATCCGTGTTAATTAATCATTTCCTTGCCTTAAGACAAAAATGTCTGAAGGGCTTTGGGGGAGGTGTGCCTGAAACACCGAAACAACCACCGTGAAATACCTGTGGGTGCGATCTGTAAAAAGATGGCAGCGGTGTTTGTTCTTTCCCTCAGAGTTTTAAGTTCTGAGGGTGTCGTTTAATGGACGACTGGGAGTCTCATCTTCCAGTCGTCTTATTTTTAATCAAGGCAGGGTGCGGACGCATGGCGTCGCTCTGCTTTTTATGCAGCCATCGTTTAATAGCAGGATGCCTGATTGCCAATCAGGGGGAGCCGGTGCGATTCCGGCTGGCTGCACCATTTTCATACGGAGGGCACGTGAGCTGTGCAGACGAGTCTCCAAAACTTGTCCTGCCGGGGGCAGCACCCGGACTCCGTGGATTTCCCTGTGGGGGATTAGCTCAATGAGTAGAGCGCCTGCCTTGCAAGCAGGAGGTAGCGGGAGCAAAGCCCGCATCCTCCACTACCATTTTACTATCGCGGGAAGGTTGAGAACCTGGTGAGTTTCATAAGCTCACCTTTCGTGGTGCGACTCCACGTCCCGCAACCTTTTTCCGAGCTGGTGAGACGACTGACAGATGTGTCGTCGCGGTCTGTAAAACCGCGCCCTCGTGGTAAACATCGTAGGTGCAACTCCTACCGCCAGCACCATTTTTCATCGGGTACGAAGAGAAACAGCAGACTCATCTCCCTGTCACGGAGAAGATAGCGGGGGCAGCACCCGTCGTATCCGCCAAGTTTATCGAGCACGAGGAAGAAAGCTAATCCGCCTGCCTTGGGAGCAGGATATACTCGGGGCAGTACCGAGGTGCTCGACCAATTTCACCGTCTCCGTGGCCGAGGAGCATTTAGGCACTCGCCTTCTAAGCGAACCCACGTTGGTGCAATTCCAACCGGAGACAATTTTCCATTCCCCGATAATGTCAAAGTAGCATGCCCGGCTGTTAACCGGAGCGTCGTGGTGCAAGTCCACGTCGGGGAGTCAATTTTACGGAGCGAGTCCGATGGACACCGGCTTGAAACCGACTGCAGCACATGTGTGGTCCAGAGTGCAATTCCCGCCGGGAATAAATTCTTCACCCCCGCATAGTGCAAAAGCAGCACGACCGATTCTCGGCCAGATGACCTCGGAGCATTACCGGATGCGGGGAGGTTTCAAAAAACGGAAAAGGCGCACATATTCAAGAATGTACGCCTCGTCCAATGTCGAGCCTAGGTCATCCTTGGAGATGCCAGCCTTGGCTCCCCCCCTGATTCAATCGAGTCCTAGCTCTATTCAGAGGGCCATTACCGCTAATGGAGAGATCAAAAGGGATTTCATCCAAGAGCTACTTGAAACGTAATTCAGATATCGAGAAAAACAACTCCCTCGCAAAAAATATTTAAAAAAATCCGGGCGTAGCTCAACAGCAGAGCGCCTCTCCTCCAAAGAGGATGTCGTGGGGGCAGCACCTACCACCCGGACCACTTCTCCCCTCCATAGCATAAAAGCAGTGCACCCGGCCGATAACCGGGAGACCGAGGAGCGTTACCTCGTGGAGGGATTACTTTTTGGCTGGAAAGCTAACCTAGTGAAAGCGCCTCCCTGAAGAGGAGGAGAGTTCGGGGCGGAACCGAATCCAGCCACCCCCCCTTTGGGTCTCAAGCATTAAAGTGATGCAACTGGCTTTTAACCAGTTGAATGGGGAGCGTTACCCCGGAGGCCCACTATTTCTCCTCGCGCCATTGATGTATCAGCTCGCATGGCTGCCTTCCAAGCAGCTCGGGTCGGGGCAGCACCGACATGGCGCACCATTTTCACGCTCACGTAGCCCAACTAGAAGGAGGCGCGGTCCTGAGAAGGCCGACAGTGCAGGTGCAACTCCCGCCGTGAGCACTCTTTCATATTCCCGAGTCGTCTAGCCAGTAGGACACCCGACTTTGAATCGGAGAACCGTGGGGCGGAACCACGCTCGGGAGCAGCTTTATTCCTCCGTGGCAGAGTGAGAAATGCACCTCTTTCGTAAAGAGGATCATGTCGGGGCGGCGCCGACCGGAGGATCAGTTTTCCAACAGGGGATAGTGTAGCCAGTTAGCATTCGAGCCTGTGAAGCTCGCGGGGTGGGTGCAAATCCCACGCTCCTGACCATTTCCCGCACGCAAGGTGAAGAGTCCAGCCATCGGTCTGCAAAACCGCCTTACCGGGTGCGAGTCCCGGGCGTGCGTCCAATCTTATTACAAAATCACCAAATAACTTTATCAGTTATGTTCATTCAACGGTATGCTTTTATGCGTAGCGATAACCTCGGAGCACTTGGAGAACAATTTCCGGGTCAACTTGATAATGATGATTCAAATGGATTTTTAGATGGCCGTCCTCGTGTTTGAGTTTTTTTGCGAACATATCAGGATCAAGGCGTGGAAATTTTGGAACTTTCCATAGGTGTGAAATCACAGCAATGGGAAAACCAGACTCAGCACTCCATGATGTTAGTGGATCAGAATTTTTGGGAAGATAATCAGATTGTGCGATCCACATTGCGACTTCTTTTATATTCGCTGCTTCTATTTCATAGCGCATCTCGTGTGGAGCATCCCAATCATCTCCCTGGCTTACGGACTCTCTAGTTAACAGCAATTTCATAAGGGAAATATATTTCATCCACTTGTTATGTCGATCTTTCCCGCTCCGTAGCATAACAGCAGTGTGCTGGTTTCATAAGCCATGCGGTGCAGGTGCAACTCCTGCCGGAGCGAAATTTTACTGGAGGTCGAAGCGGTCAAGGTATCGCCCCTGTTTGGAAAACAGGTGGTTCCTTCCTCTGTGGGAAGGGATGTGGCGCAACTCCACCGGCCTCCGCCATTTCCTGACCAAGGGTCTCAAGCATTAAAGTGATGCAATCGGCTCTTAACCGATAGAACAGGGCGCGATACCCTGGAGGCCCATATTTTGCCAGCGTGGCTCAGTAGCGACAGCACGAGTTTTGTAAACTCGCGGAGCAATCCCTCGTGGGTGCGAGTCCCACCGCTGGCTCCATTTTCATTGCCCTGTCAGATAATCAGTAGTCTGCCTGTTTCTGAAGCAGGTCGTCATCGTGCGATTCGATGCAGGGCAACCATTTTTATACGCCACACTAGCCCAACAGAAGGAGGCAACCGCCTCAGAAGCGGTACAGTCCCGGTGCAAATCCGGGGTGTGGCACCATACTTCTGCAGCAAAATTATTGGATTGAATTCATGGTCGGTTTTAAATGTAGATCGCAGCATGCGATAAGCCATTTATCAGACATGCCATTGAAATGTTCATCACCACTTTTCTATGAAATACAAAGACATATCAGAAAAAGAAAAAGCGGCAGTTGCCCTGTTTAAAGAACAGGGTGAACTATACGCAAAAAAATTCAAACGCCCCTCCATACCTCTGGATAAACCATACCAGAAGGGGTGGAAAAGATATTTCAAAGTTCGCAAGGATATCGCCGCTTCTCCTTTTGGGAAATTGGCTGCGCAAATTTTGAAAACAATTAATCGCACAGACTATTCCTCACGGGAGGACTTTAAAAAGAAGAGCGGCAAGAGCAAAAAACTTGTGGAAATAAAGGTCGGTCTTCGGAAGATTCCTATTCGTGAGTGGGAACATAATAAATATCCGGAAGACTGGAAAACGTTGTTTTCACCACGGCAAAACCGCTATGGCTGGATCGAATATCATTTTAATAAGCCTTGGTGGTTTGAAGCTGTTATCGAAAAACACATGATAACGCACTATTATGAGGCGGATGCAGAATTGGATGAAAGACTCAAAGAAGTCAAACAGATCATCGAGTTCAACAATCTTATGCCTGTTTATTTCGGAATGAAGGGTGGTAGCGGGCATCGCTTCCTAGACCCAGATGCCCGAATTAAACATTTACGGGATGAAGCAAGAAAAGAAATCAGAGACAATTTATAATCTGATTTATCTTTTCTTCGGATCAGCTTCTTATTGCTCCCGTAGCCCAAGGCAGAGGCAGTCGGCTTAAACCCGGCAGAGTGTCGGTGCGAGACCGACCGGGAGCACATATTTTAATTTCCTCGAATTCGAGGGAATTGCTTTTGCCCATGTAGTCCAATAGAAAGAGACATCCGTCTCAAAAACGGAACAGTGCAGGTGCAACCCCTGCCATGGGCAGATTTTCCATGGAACGTGAACCGAACAAGCGAACCGGGACTCGGTGCTAACGAGATCGTCCCGCATTGCGCGGGATGGGGAGCATGCCCTCCGCGTTCCGCCATTTCCTCAAACGGCCCATGCGAACCGGCTGTAATCACCTCCCGTAGTGTAAAGCAGCACGAGGGTCTTATAAGCCCTGAGCCTTAGATGTGGGCGCAGTCCAGGTGCGAGTCTTGGCGGGAGGATTTTTTACGCCCACGAATACAAAGAGCCGAGTGATCTGCCTTTCAAGTAGAACCTAGCCGGTGCAAGTCCGGCCGTGGGTGCCATTTCGGATAAACGACAAAAGAACAAACACCGCTGGTATTTTAGAAAATTTATGAATGCATTAAACAAGGCAATGGTACTGGTGCTAAACCGGAACTGGCAAGCGATCAACGTTCGCACGCCGGAGGAGGCGTTTTGTCAAATGGCTACGGACGTGGCCACAGGACTGGACATCGATGGAGAGTCCATGATCCCCGTGAAGTGGGCTGCGTGGATAAAGCTCCCCATTCGTTCGCAAGATAATAGCGTGAACACCGTGGGCGGCCCCATCCGAATTCCGACAGTGATCGTCCTATCCAACTATGCGCGTGTACCCATACGCCGCCCGCGTCTGAGCGCACAGAACATCTGGCTCAGAGACGGAGGCGTCTGCCAATACACGGGCAAAAAACTGCGAGAGAATGAGGGCAATATCGACCACGTGTTGCCTCGTTCCCGCGGCGGCAAGACTGCTTGGGAGAATTGTGTTCTCGCGGACAAACGGATCAATTCTCTGAAGGCTGACAAGCTTCCACAGGAGGCAGGATTGCACTTGCTTAAAAAGCCTCGTCCACCTCTTGAGCTGCCTGCAACCGTATTCATCAGGAATCCGTTGGGCATAACAGACTGGAACTATTTTCTTCCCTGAACACGTAACGATTTATGTTACGATAGATGATTGTTTGTGATCTTCTGGATTTTCTGAAGTAACGAGGGGAATCGTTTCTGCGCGTGGTGAGGAAGATGTCCGGGAAGGGCTTCGACAAAAAGTGGATCGCCCAGATATTTTGCAAATTGGTCTTGGATGTATTTCCGAACCGTATTTGGCAAGGAGTGAATACGTTCCACAATATCCCCTACCCCATCCAGTATGGTCACAATGTCCTCCAGATCGGCGCTGGCATAGTAGTCGCCCTCGCCTCGGTCTTTGAATGCCTCCAACTTGGTAGCAATAAAGTATTCGGGGGAAATCACGCGAATTTTGGTTTTCGGAGATGAATGGGGGGATCGCTCGATGGAGGCCTCAAGCGACTCCTTGAACCACCGCGTATTCAGGCCAATCCTCTTTCCATGCGTCGGCATGATGTCTACGACAGCTCCTTTGTAAATCCATCGGCAGATGGGTGCACCTGGGCGGTCGTCATTTTGAAAACCTTTCTTCCTTAAAATCTGTTCCAACTTGGCGTAGTCGCTTTCAGCCAAAACTTCGACGATCAAATCAAAGTCCAAGGTTTCCCTGAAATCCAGCGACTCGGGTTGATCGACCAGCAAGGGAATAATGCTCCCGCCCACAAAGGCAATCTTGAGCCCCAGCGAGCTGAGTGCTTTTTGAATTTCTTTAAGCTGCTCGACCTGTTGTGTGTTCATGTTTCAAGAGCCTGTCTTCCAATATGGAGATGGCAGCATTGCGCTCACGGGTACGTCCGCAGCGAATGGCGTCGGTAAGAGCCAGGCATTCATAAAACTGTGGATCAAGCCGGGATGCCTGGGGAGCCTTGGGATGCAAGGGGGCCACGGCATAGCCATAGGCTTTTCCCATTTCATCAGGCCACACCGGAACGATTTTATCGTCTTGGGGGAAAAGCTTATCCAAAGGAGGCGCAGCATGTGAGGTGGGCATCCCATACTGAAGAGCCCCTGATACAGAGGGAAAGGCGTACCGCACCCCATAGACTAAATACTCCCACAATGGCAGGCGTCGAATTTTTGCGGAATCCGGCATAAGCAAGCCCGCCTCCCGTGATCGACGAACGGACTGATGCAATTCACTCGGACTGATCAACAACTCCTTGGCCAACTCGGCATACGTCCATCCCTCTGGTCTCACGGCCAGTTTAAGCAGCACATAGACATCCAGCGAGTTAGCGAGCATATCTTATTCTAAAATAAAGAATATCACCCTCTCACAGACTCGTCAAGCCAGCATAGATGTTCTGCCGATCCTTGACATGCCTTCTCAAGGATACTTCGCTTCCAACTCGTTGCTCCAAAGACCGTTTTCATAAACAAACCAGTGCTGGCTAATAATTTTCGCTCCAAGCTGTGTGGTCGGGCAGCGTCGTTCAACCATGTAGTAGTATTGGTCGGCCAATTTGTTATCGGATTCTTTGATGCATAACCCTGCTATGTTCAGTGCGTCTGCAAGTTCTTCAGAGTTATTGGGCAAAAGCTTGGCAGCACGGAGTGCATGAAAAGCGGCTATGTGTTGAATGCGATAAATCTCTTCTGGAGAAAATTTATTGCGTACGAGGCGTTCACGTTCTTCGTCTGTTGATTTTAGAGCAATAGGAATTGTACGACTCTGCGGGGCTCCACTGCCATAAATGTCCACCTTATAGGTTCCAGATAACCGTTGGTCGGCGATGTATGAATCCTCTTGGGAATATGGTCTATAAATATCGCCAACTTCGCCGAATAGAGTCGACCCTTTACGCTTAGCCAAATATGCAGCGGTAAACCATGCATGAGCACGCTCCAATTTTGAGAGTTTGGCGTTGCTCCCATTGTTGATGGCTTGTGCATAATCAGCCAAAATTTGTTTATATTTATCAGGGATGTAGGCCATGGCTTCTTGATATTTCTCCCCTCGAATCAATCTGCGGGCTAATGCATGACGCAATGGAATCAGTCCCGTCGGATCATATTCATCCTGTGTCATTTTTGGGATAGGCTGTTTATCCACATATTCTTTTAGCTCTTTTGTGGTCAAAACACGTTCGGCCAAGTATGACACATCATCCAACATGCGAGCCTTGAAAAATACATCCAGTGCTTCGACAAACTGGTTCTGCTGAAGGTGGATGGCAGCCAAATCACCGGCAGCAAGTGAGTCGAAATACCAGTCTTCTCCTTCATTACCTCGCCAGCAGTATTGAGAATTATATTTACCAACATTTCCCTTCCATCCGGTGTATGGGCTGATTCCTTGAATGGATTGCAACGCTTGCGTCATGCTCTCGGTCGCATCGTCCAGATCGCCATCTCGACTTTGAAGCCGCGAACGGAGCCAGCAGGCCGCTGGAGCATTTTTATCAGTCAACTTGAGCCATTTTTTAGCATCATCATATTTGCCATCGTTGTAAGCAATCCAACCAATGTATTCGGCATCCTCTATTTTCTTAAGATGTGCTTTTTCGATTGCGCCCAGCCATGCATCCAAAAGGGATTTTGTGCGCGAGTTGCTGGATTGTTCGTAATTCCAAATATCATAATGGTTGGCAAGAAGAGAAACAGTCGTGAGACGTCGAAGTAATGGGCTTTTAACAGCATCAGACAATTCGGCAGGAGACGCTGATGATGTGGGGATAACGCTCCCGAGAGAAACAACAGCACTTTCGTCACCGAGTGCCAGTTGGGTTAGGTAAAGTTCGGCAGCCTTTTCCATGTGCTTTTGATCGAGTTCAAATTTCGCCTCCCATCCATAGCTATCCGCAGCCATTCCAAGAGAATCGGCAAAACCCTTCTTGGCCAGTATGCGGGTTTGTTGGAACCATTTAACAGCTTCGGAGTCGTTCTGCTTGAGTGCCAGTTTTCCCAACATGTAGGTGGCCCAAATTGTGCGATAGTGACGTTGCTCTACAGGACGTTTCAGCAGAGCCGTCCATGCCGCTTTTGCCTCATCCACTCGTCCTTGACGGAATGCCAATGCTCCACGGTGGTAGTCAGAAAATTCAGAGTCGAATTCAGGAGGCATCGCTAAAATCGTCGTGGCATTGCCCTCACTGATCATTTTGCGAACTCCCAAATGTTGTGCGCGGGCTTTTTCCACGTCAGAGGGGCTAATGCGTTTCTCTTTCAGAGCTGCCTCAAAGTCCTGAGCATCCATTTGACCGGTTAGGTCTCGGAGGGAATCTTCGGTACGCGGATTTAGATAATATTGGTCTTTTGGAATAGTAGGAAACACCAGTTTCTCCGAAGGATGAAAATCCTGTGCAATACGTTTTACTTCCAGCTCCCAATAGAATTGTGGCGTTTCCTTTGCCAGTTTTCCTCCACCGCTCAAGTAATATGATGGGCCGAAAAATCCCGTAGCATACGATGTGGAAAGAGATAGGAATATGAGCGGTAAAATAAACAATGAATTAATGAGTCGTGTTTTCATTTAAAATTTCCGTGCGTAGAGTGATGGGCATATTAAATCGCAACCAACCAATGTTCATATCACTGTCGGGTGGAAGATGCGGGTGAAAACCAGCTAAGGGAGTGAAGGTAACACTTTGAGCATCCTGCTGGATAGACCACCCCTCCAAGGCATCCGATGCTATGAGGACACCTTTATCCCATGAAATTCTGACGCCTTGAGGAAGGCTATCGTCTGTCTCTCCGAGGTTTGAGATTGCCAGGTCGATGGGATTGGTTCCCCTTTGTGAAACTTCAAGCTTATGTTGAGACTTCCTCCCCTCCATGACGGCTGAGAGAGTTTTCCATTGCCAGTTCAGTCGATCTGTCTCGACCGGTAGACGATACCAGATGATCTCCTGCAAAGTTGCTGGAGCTGTTTTGTGCCATTCATCCACCAGCGCGGCAATATCGTCTGGATTGGAGCCAAATTCCAAGACATGCGTCCCAGTGGGCCATGCCAGCGGAATGCTGTCCATCATCACTCCGCGCAATTTCCCCGTCTCATCATACCCGGCCAGGCAGCGGTAGGTAGGCAGGGCAACCGAGAATGGGACACCCAGAGATTCAGCCTGTGACACCCACTTACGTGCTAAACTCACGTCGCAAAGGGATGCCCGTCCACTCTCCTTTTGTGTCGGGACAGAATGAACCTGCAGGACGTAGCCATCCACATCATAAATAAGATTACGAAATTCTGTCTCCTTTAACCACGAAGGGAGCGTAGTGATAACAAATCTGGTTGGGCTGATTTGTGTTCGGACCGCATGAATCCATTTCCGATAACCAGAAAGTTTTTTCTGAGCACAGTCGAAATCGAGCTGAAACTCACGCACCTCAACCCCATGCAAACGTGCATCCTCCAATAACCCTTTTGCCGTGGCTATGATGGCTTGGCATACACGATCGTCCTCCTCAAAGGGGCCGGGATATGGAGCCACCCGGAGTGCGAGCGAGCAGGACTTCTTCATGGATTTCAGAGTATCCCATCGGATATTTGCGCGAATTACCTGAAGCTCACCACCTTTCCATTGAATCTCAGCACCGAGAACAATCAGACCATCCATCCGCGAGTCAGCTTCCGTCACAGCTTTTTCAACGGCAGGATTCCAGCTCCGCTGCCACAGATATCCTCGTTGAGGCAATGGCTCATGACGAACGTGTGTCTGCTGGCATGCAACCAACACAAGACTGAGTCCCAATGGTGTGAACATTCTGATTAAAAGATTCATCCGTCTCTCATATATCGCAATCGAGAGGGAGTTTATTACATCCACTTTGAAACGCAGACGATTGCAAAAGTCCGATATAATCATGAAGGCATATTATCTCTCAGAGGCTCAAATAGGCGGACTTGCCGTCATACGGGGGGAAATACCCCGTTTCATTCCCAACACCCTACAAAATCATCCTTAACGCCCTAATCCCCTTCGTTAAGGATATCGGCATAAACTTAACGATGATGGAATTTGTATTAAGGATACTCAACTCCCCCTACTATCGCGATCATGCCTCGATAGGTCGTCTTCCAATAAGCTCTCCATCAATCGTCTGAACCTTGCCAGATCGTACTTCTTCCCTACGGCGGTTCACTTCTTCTATCCACACCTTGTCATGGTTCTCTGAAGTGGCATCTTCAAAACTCAGGATAAGCGCTTCCACCAGCTCCCCACGACTTTCCAGAGGGAGTGCTTGAGCTTCTTTTGCGATTTCGGCAAGTGTCATCAACTTCTAAAATGGCCTTGAATCGTTGAAGATGCGAGGCAGAGGATGCCAACAGACAGGCGATGAGCAGCAGGGGGGAATCCTGCCAACTGTCTGCAAAAGCAGAGTGAAGTCCAGAGCCAACAGTCCGCCGACGATTTGAAGCCGACTGGAATAACTTCCAACACATATACAGACAACTTGCCAATTCGTGGACAGTGTACGACAATTCAGGTGCGGTTCCTATTCTGATTGAGGAGAGCGTATGATCCAACCACGAAAGCCTACTTCATCAAAACCTCGTCACCCGTTTAACAAGCTGGTGGACAAGGCACTTCGCCGTACTGCTAGTAAAGTTCAGAAGGAAGCTGCAGAAAAAGGGATTCGTTTAGTTATAGCAAAAAATCACGTGACAACGTGACAAAAATTTGGCACCCAAAGGGCTATTTTAGGTCTTATGCATGTTTCATGCATGTAGTATAAAGTGTTCTGTAATAGAATATTATGGTATGGTTTGTAAGAATGTAACTCGGTTCGAGCCCTACCTCCGGAGCCAATTTATATCGTTGATTCACAACGGTTTGCGACTTTCGGAAACGGGTCAAAAAGTCGCTCTCATAGGTAAACTGTCAGTAAAAGTGTCAGTGAAATGGGCTCCTATGCCACATCTCTGCACTTCTGCTGAACATCTGTCCAACTCCTATGTAACGGTCTTTCCTCGAATGATTTATCCTCGTCAACAAGAGGATGAGTTATGGAAATTCGGTGCAGATTATTTAGGCGAAGACAGATGTTCTATTCCGAGGACATTCAGACGGGGAAGCAGACCAGCCTCCATACCAAAGATCGAGCGGAGGCGCTGAGGCTATTGGTAGCTCACGAGGAGACGGTCACTCAACCCGCTCTCAATACCGCCATCGCTAAGGTCTATCTCACGGCGCAAGACCCCGCCCTCGTACGCCGAACCTGGCAAGAGGTCATCAACGCCTATGTCTTGCAGGGAAAGAAGTCCTCGCAAGATCGTTCCAACCGGGCCACCCGGAGCAAACCCTTTGAGATTATTCGCCACCTTAAAATCGTAGAAACAACGCAAACGCACTTTGAAGCCGTCTTAAAGCTGGGTGGAGCCTCTGCCAACAATTACCTCAAGAGACTTCATAATTTTGCCCTGAAACGCGGCTGGCTTCTCTCCCCCATCCTACCTCCAGCCATGTGGCCTATATCCGAACCTAAACCGCGGCGAGCCATTACGGAGTCCGAGCATAAAACCATCTTGGAGGATGAGAACGATTCGGAGCGCAGGAATTATTACGCCATGTTATGGGAGACGGGGGGCGCACAAAGTGACATCGCCGAACTGTCTTGGGATAATGTGAACCGTGACAAGAACCTCATCATCTATTACCGCATGAAAACGGGCGAAAAATGCCAGTTGAGCATCGGCCCCAGCCTTGCAGAACTCATGCTAAAACTCCCTCAGTCCGGCTTCTTCTTCCCCAAACTCCGAACTATTGCGGCAAAGTACCGTTCCTGTGAATTCAAACGCCGCTGCAGTGTATCAGGCATTAGCGGTATTACCCTACACAGTTATCGATACGCCTGGGCGCAACGTGCCTTTGCTGCCGGATACCCCGAGCGCTTTGCCCAAGCTACCCTCGGTCACAAATCAAAAGCCATCCACTGGGCCTACGCAAAAAACGCTGATGTTATCTGTCCTCCACTGGAATCGTATGTTTCCAAAAATGAAATGTCACATCGCTCTAGGATACCCAGTGTGGTACCGCAAGTTGCAGAGGCCAGACAGTAATTCAGATATGATAGAATATTTCGTTGGAAACGGTTTCCAGTAATGCGTCCGCCGTTTGATAAATAGTGTAGGGAGTGATATTCATGCGGTGAAGCTCGCTCATAGCGAGTTCACGTTCAGCAATGGGAATCGTTATTTTAACTAAACGATCCTGGCGCTCTTCAACTGCAGCAAAAGTGTCTTCATGGGAAGTGAAACGATATTCCCCCTCCATCTGATGGAAGCAAAATGTATATTCGCTTTGTTGTATTAAATGCCGAGGATGAATAGCCGCATAGTGTCCCATACTACGTATTCGAGGGCGCAGAGAGGTAGACATCTTGCCATCGCCACAGTATTCCTGATAACAAAAAATAGCTACTTCTCGGGAATTCTGAGGAGGCTTATGAAAGGCAAAAAAAGCGGCAATATAATGGGATTGCGTCCAGTCCAACAGGGGTGACGGGAACCCATGGTGACGAAGATAAGCCATAAACTCATAGTTGGGTAAGCAATCTGCCCAGCGGGGGAAACATCCATCCCCATTAATGATTACATCAGGTTGAAAACTAGGAGCCTCGTGCAACACGTTGCCGATCTTTCGATGAGCTGAATCCATGTCCCGATAATACCGTTGAATCGAATATTGATTTTGCCCATGCCGCTCAAGAGTTGTCTGAAGCTTCCAATCAGCATTTGCTTGGCCACGAAATAAGAAGTCGGATATGTTGAGAAGTTGTTCTTTTTTATCTTCTTGAACCGAGTGTTTGAGGTAATCAACCTTCAAAAGATAATCTTTCCAACTTAATGTTGAAATCACTTCCATATGCGAATTCATAATCCATGATTAACTGTTAAAATCATTCTCCCTCGATTGTAACTTGCCTGAAGCGCGATTGCTAGACTTGACCTTAGGTGGATTCTTTGTTTCTCCATTTTCTCCCCTCCAGTGTTTATAGGTGACATTGACCACTCTGCAGAGCCATTTTCTGTCCTTCTTTTTTTCCAGAATCTCCACGGTTTCAAAATATTTCCGCGCATTCTTTCGTGGTGCACCCAGAGGATCGAGAAGGTGAGAGCGAACGAGCACCGGGATGATATGCTCGGGCACGCCAAGTAGCCATCCAGCTTCCTCCATGCCGACTATGGCTGGCAGAATACGCAAATTCAAAAATTTCTGTTCATCTTCGCTCATTTTCCCTCCCCCCCGCTCCGGCGGATTATGGCAAGATGTATGTGGAGAAATACGGAAACCAGTAGTAAATTTACTCAATTTTCAAGGTTCAGACGGCGTTTCGGGGGGAGAAATGTCCTTAAATAAAGTTTTATATTAGGACATAGGGCGGCCGTCAGGGGCGGCTGTGTTTTTATTCTCTCAGACGGTTCGGGAGTGGGGGGGGCGCTCTAAGTGACGTAAGAAACCATTTATCAATAGTGTAAAAATTAGCCCCATGTGGATATTCCCCCGGCTATAAAGGTAAAAATTCTTGAGGGGGGGAGAGAAAATGCTCAAGAAGTTTGTGAATTATTGTTTCACAAATGGTGTTTTATGCAGGGGGGGGGCGGACGAGGCATCAATAAATAATGGGGGAAATATTTTTTCATCCTCCTTCACTGTTATGTCAGCCGCTATAAATGGAAATGGCTATAAATCAACGACTTAAATAACGTCTGAAAGGGGTTTAGATATACAGGAAGGGACAACGTAATCACATTTACTTGGCATATTGGCGAAAAAAAGCGAAAGCTTATATGCAACAATTAAATAATTCTCAAAATAACGATAAAAATAATTCAGAAACCAATGTCGTTCCCCCTCCCGAGGCGGAATCACTGGATAAAGCAGCTTATCATGGCCCATTGGGGGATTTGGTTCTAAGCATTCTTCCATACACCGAAGCTTCTCCAATAGCTATGCTGGTTCAGGCTATTATTTGTTTTGGCCACTGTATTGGCAGGGGAGCTTGGATAGATGTTGATGGTGGACGACATTTTGCCAATTTTAATGCAGTTATTGTTGGCGCAAGCGCGGTTGCAAGAAAAGGAACCAGTTGGGGGCAAATTGAGCAACAATTTGGGAAAATTGATCCAGGACTTGCAACACGTATGGCATCTGGGATCGGTAGTGGTGAGGGATTGATTGAGTACGTTCAAGATCCAGAAATTAAGATGGTTGAAGGGGAAGAAAAAGTAGTACATGTGGGTAAGGATGAGAAAAGGCTTCTTGTGCAAGAAGGCGAATTTTCCCGGATCTTAAAAGTTTGCGCCAGGAAAGAGGGCACCCTTTCCCCCGTTTTGCGAGATGCGTGGGATTCTAAAACCTTGCGGGTGATCACACGATCGAACTCCTGCCAAGCAACAGGCACTCATATTTCAGTCGTGGGTCATATTACATCATATGAACTTACACGTACCCTGGAGGATTCGGATACCTTTAATGGTTTTGGGAATAGGTTCCTTTGGGTATATGTTAAACGAAGCAAGGAATTACCGTGGCCGGAAAAAACACCAGAACTTGAGTTGTTTGATATCCAATCTGGACTTGCTGATGCGTACAACCGAGGGGAAATTACCTGGAGTCAAGATGGTAAAGCGAGGTGGTTTGAAGTTTATCATGCGCTAAGCACTCCGCCTTCCGGTAGCCTTGGGGCAATAACATCAAGGGGGCCGGCTCTGGTCTTGCGATTGGCAATGATTTACTGTCTGGTAGATGGCTGCAAAAATATTACAAGAGAACATCTTGAAGCAGCCCTTGCCATCTGGGATTATTCATACAGATCCGCTGAATTTATCTTTGGCAGTGGATTCGAGCATCAAGAAACGGGAAAAGTTTTTCGAGCTCTGCGTGTAAACCCAGATGGTCTGAGCAAAACCATTTTGGGCGAAATGGCATTCAAAGGTCATCCCGACGCAAAAAAACTAGATACAGCTTTGGTCGAATTGCAGCAACTGGGGCGTATAGTTAAGGAACAAAAAGAAACGGCTGGGCGGCCGTCTTTAATTTACAAACTGGCTTAAAACGCGACGGAATCAAGGCACGAGGAATAAGGGGGAAAAGGGATAAAGGGGATACTTAATACCCTTAATACCCATTTTCCCTGTGGAAAATAACTATAAAATCTACAAGTAACATCGCCACCACGTGCTATATCAATTCCTCCCCCCCCTCGCACACGTTCACGTGGAAGGGCTGATTTACCAGGGGAAAGGCATCATTTCTTGTTCAACAATTTTTTATCTGACCGACACAAGAATACCCCGCAGCTTGCTGCGGGGATGAATTGTGCCAAAAATGCGGAATGGACATAGAACGTGGGAGTCACTGCATCTATCAAATCCGATACCACATGGTACTGTGCGTAAAATACCGCAAGAGGTTGCTGGCAACATCCGAACATGAAGGTGGACTGGTGGAAACACTGCGAGAGATCGGGGAACGGTATGAATACCAGATCGACGACATAGGTAGCGACGGGGATCACGTACATGTATTTGTCGGGGCCGCGGGCAGATGGTCGCCCTCACGTATCATGCAAGTGTTAAAAAGTGTGAGTGCTCGGCAGTTGTTTGACCGTTTCCCCAAACTGAAGAAACAACTATGGGGAGGGGAGTTTTGGAGCGATGGGGGCTACATCGGCACAGTGGGAGATGGAGTCACCGAGGAAATCATCAGGAAATATATCCGCCAACAGGGTACAGATAGAGAAAAAAAACAAGCGCATCAGCTCAAATTGTTTAGATAATCCAGATACCCCGTAGCTTGCTGCGGGGAGTGTTCATTAAAAACGGCATCCTACGTTTACTGGCACGTTGTGCGTAATGGAACGACAGCCTCTCGTTGAAGTCTTGGGACATAAAGTGGACGATATGTCTTCAGAGGCGGTGCGCCATAGAACCGGGCATAATTACTCCCCACGGTTGTTATTCGTGGGGATCAAAAAAAGCGCAAGGGGGAACCTTTAATTTATATTTTTTGGGGAATTCGACCAATTTCTAAGTAGAAATGGCCTAAAAGAAAGAGGGGTACCCCCCCGAATCACCATTATTCCATACAATCAAACGACATTATAGAGGGTGCCTAGGCGCTTATTCTGGCATCTTGACGAATAGTCAAGCAGTCAATTGATAATCCATTTTTTCTAACTATTTCCCCCCTTTTTTTTCTCAAGACTGCTGAGGGAGAAACAGGCCAATAAACGAGGGATATCAGACCATTTATGGCGTCCTGCTGTCCAAAATCCTATCGTTGGGGGGTGTTTTGAAGCCTTTCCAGGGCTTCCAGCATCATGGTGCGGCGGGATTTGTTTTGGGA
>Ga0187810_10000268_pt1 | contig 22233 bp, 17 predicted proteins | sample NC_wetland_sal_i_9_FD_132963 | JGI IMG/M metagenome (GOLD analysis project Ga0187810, IMG submission 132963) | Wetland sediment microbial communities from Neuse River Estuary, North Carolina, USA - ASW_5 | ecosystem: Environmental > Aquatic > Freshwater > Wetlands > Sediment | place: USA: North...
CCACCCCTGTCACCGTAAGCCTCCGGCGTACTTCTTTTCAAGTGAGTGACCGTGTCGAGGCGCATAAGACGGTGCTCGCCGTTGTTGATCCGAATTCTTCCGACATGCTCGATCCGCGCACCATGGCGGAAACCGAGGCTCATTTGAAGACGGCCACGGCAGCGGTCGAGGAGGCCCAGGCCAATCATGACCGTGTTCTTTCCCAGCTCAAGTTTGCAAAAATCGAACTGGATCGCGGACGCAAGCTTTTGGCGGAAAAGGTGATCTCGCAGCAGGAATTCGACGCACTGGATGACAAATATGAATCGCTCACCCGGGAGTCGAAGACGGCGGAGACGGAGATTACCGTGGCGACTTTTGAGCAAGCGCAGGTTCGCGCCACTCTTGGCCAGGGTTCCAATTCTGTGGAACATCCCTATGAAATTATTTCGCCCGTCAGCGGTCAGGTGTTGAAGGTGGAGCAGGAGAGTGAAACGGCGGTGCATAGTGGACAGACTCTCATGGAAGTGGGGAATGCAACGGATCTGGAAGTCGTCGTGGATGTCCTCTCGCGTGACGCTGTGCGGATGGGGCCGGGCACGCGGATGCTGCTGGAGCGATGGGGCGGGCCGACGCCGCTCGAAGCCCGTGTCCGTCTCGTGGAGCCAGCCGGTTTCACGAAGACTTCGGCTCTGGGAGTCGATGAGCAGCGGGTGAATGTCATTGCCGACATTATCGATCCGGTGGAAAAGAGAGCGGGATTGGGAGCGGCCTTCCGGGTGGAGGCGCATATCTTTGTCCGCTCGGACGACAATGTTTTAAAAATCCCTTCCAGTGCTCTTTTCCGGGAAGGGAACGACTGGATGGTTTATGAAGTCGTGGGTGGAAGGGCCAAGCTCCATTCCCTTCAAATCGGGGAAAATAATGGCATCGAGGCGGAAGTGTTAAAGGGGATTTCCGAAGGGGCGGAGGTGATCCTGCATCCGAGCGATAAACTGAGCGATGGTCTTCTCGTGAAGCGTCAGGAGATCCGGTAGGGATTGTTTTTTTACAAGGTCACGCCGGGGGATTTTCGTAGGCTGACCCCATGCGACACAATTCATCAAGTGTTGCCGAAAATAACTCGTAGAGCATTTTCAATCGCTCAACATCTTTGATAACTCCTACGACATGGAAGTAGAGTTCGTCGCCGCCCGGTTGGGAATCATTGGTGTTCCAGAATAGATGTGAGGGATTGGCAACGGCAAAATGGATGGCTGGCTGGGTGCTTATCAAATCCCGGATGGTCTGATTGGAAAACAGTTTTTGCAATTTGGCTTCGTCGTTGCCCTTGATGATGAAGGCTTCGTCAAACTCGGGATACCCCACGGTCACATCCTGCATTCCCAGCCATTTTCCGATGTCGCTGAAAATACCCTTCCGGTAAACGGTGAATGTGAAGCCGTCGGGGTTGACGTAGGGTGCCCGCATCCGGGTATATGTGGTGGAAGATTTGCCCGTGGAAACCGTATAGGTGTCCAAGGTGACGCACCATTCGCCGTGTCTGGCTTCGACTTTGTCTCCATTCCAGAAGCCGCCGGAAATATAATTGCCACCTGTCTCCGCGCAAAACTGTCGCCAGATTTCTTCTTTGCTGGGGCCAAACAAGGTTCGCAAAAAACTCATGATGCTTTATTGCAAAAATATTAAAGGATGCAACACCTGTATCGAGGCGGGATATTATTCATGCCTGGCCATTCCCTCGGGATACCAGTTTTTGTGTTCCACGGGGTCGTTGGCGAAGCCGGCGGAGACCAGCACGTCTCTCCAGTCTCTTCTGGCTGAACGAATCTGTTTTTGCAATTGATCCAATTTTCCTCGTGAAAGCTTGAGAACAGCAAATCTGATGCGGTCATATCCCTCAGGCGCTTTCACTTTGTAGAGTGGGAGTTTGTCTCCGCATTCCTCTGCCAGCAATCGTTCCACCTCTTTCCGGTCATAGAGTGAAAACAGGTGATCGACTCTGGCCTGGCATTCATCGCTCAAGGGTATCATTTGTTGAAAGAGAACCCTAAAAAATCTGTCTTGGAGGTCAAGATCGCTTATGGAATGACTCGGTTGATGCTGCTTGCGACTTGGTTTGGTTCGTGGCACGATTTTCCTCCAATATGTCTTTTGATATTAAGGAAATCGTAAAGAATCGTATGGGGGAGAATTATGACCTCCATGACAAATATGTAAACCGGACGATGGTGAAGGTCTATCGCACCATTGGATTCGATAAGGTGTATGTGCGGGCCAAGGGAGCTTACCTTTATGACAAGGAGGGCAACGATTATCTGGATTTTCTGAGTGGTTATGGGGTTTTCAACGTGGGACGCAATCGTGACGACGTGCAGAAGGTAATTCGGGATGTGCTGGATATGGATTTGCCGAATATGGTGCAGTTGGACTGTGCGCTATTGAGTGGTCTGCTGGCTGAGGCGCTGGTGAAGCGCACGGGTCCGGCGCTGGATGCGGTTTTCTTCAACAACTCGGGCACGGAAGCCGTCGAGTGCGCGATCAAGTTTGCCAAATGTGCGACGGGTCGTCCGCGTATTCTTTCTCTCACGAAGTCGTATCACGGGCTGAGCTATGGTTCGCTCTCGATCACGAATGACGGAAATTTCCGGGATGGTTTCGGACCTTTCGTGCCCGGTTGTGAGCCGGTCGAGGCGTATGAGATCCAGGACTTGGAGGAGAAGTTGAAGCCGGGCGATGTCGCGGCTTTTATCGTCGAACCGGTTCAGGGCAAGGGAGTGAAATACCCCAAGGATGATTTCTTCATCAAAGCGCAGGAACTTTGCCGGAAGTACGGTACTCTCTTTATCTGTGACGAGGTGCAGACCGGGCTGGGGCGTACGGGCAAGCTGTTCGCCTTCCAGCACTGGGGGCTCGATCCCGACATCGTCACGCTGGCAAAATCGCTCAGCGGTGGTTACGTCCCGGCGGCCTGCACCATCACACGACGGGAGATTTACCAGAAGGTTTTCTCGCGCATGGATCGTTGCGTCGTTCACTCGACGACTTTTGGCCGGAATAATCTGGCCATGGCTTGCGGGCTGGCGGTGCTCGACATTCTCGACCGGGAAAACATTGTCGAAAACTGCGCGAAGCGTGGTGAGCAACTCATGACGGCACTCCGCAAGCTTCAGGAAAAGCACGACATCATCAAGGAGGTGCGAGGCAAGGGACTCATGATCGCCATCGAGTTTCAGGAGCCGAAGTCTTTCGCTCTCAAGATGGCGTGGAAGGGGATTCACGCCGTGGACAAGGGGTTGTTCCCGCAGATGATTGTGACGCCGCTTCTCCAGAAGCATCGCATCCTCACCCAGGTGGCCGGGCACGGTCTCGACGTGGTGAAGATCCTTCCGCCACTCATCATTGGGGACAAGGAGATCGACCGCTTTGTCAACGCTCTGGACGATGTCATCGAGGGGGTGGGGAAATTCCCCGGTCCCGTCTGGGATTTCGGCATGAATCTCGTCAAAACCGCGCTTACCTCGGGGTATAAAAGGGCGGCGTGATGTGAAAAATCGCCCCAACGTTCTGGTTCTTTTTTCAGATCAACACAATGCCGGGGTACTTGGGTGTGAAAATCATCCCGATGTGCTGACGCCCCATCTGGACCAGTTGGCGGCGTCCGGGACTCGATTCAGCCGGGCGTATTGTCAGGATGCGGTTTGCGTTCCTTCCCGCTGTTCTTTGTTTTCCGGGCTCTACCCGCGCACCCTCGGTTGCATGGGCAATAGTGATCGCAATCAAGTCATGCGTGAAGTGGTCTCGATGCCTACGGCCTTTCAAGCCAATGGCTACATCACCGCTGCCTTTGGCAAACGCCACTTGTATTGGGGCTGCGACGAGGGTTGGACGATCAAGGCTGGGCATATGGTCAAGGAGGCACCGGACGACAATTACGTGAAGTGGATTTATGAACAGGGATTAGGCGAGGCATTTGAGCGCGATTGGTCGTCGGAATGGGGACGGGGGCCGGAGGGGACGCCGATGGAGAAGAAGGAGATGCCTTTTGTCCTGATGGCGAGCCACGAGTCAAAACTGCCCGATGGAATGTCCATGGAAGGCTGGACGAAATCTCGCACGGTAGAGTTTCTCAAATCGCGGAAAAATGCTTCGGAACCTTTCTTTTGTTTTTCTTCATTTTACCGACCCCACCAACCTTACACTCCGCTGGCCAGTTATTACCGCCGTTTTGATCGGACGCGCTGGGGCAAAGGTCGCCGCCAGGGAGACGGCATTGCCATACCGCCGAGTCTTCACCAGTCTCCGGATGATTTGCCGCCACGTTTCCAGTTTGTGCATGCGGGGAATAACCGGGTTTGGCGATTGGATTTGGCCCGAGAGGATGAGCAACTCTACCGGAACTATATTGCGGCCTATTACGCTCTGGTTGAAGAAATCGACGATCATGTGGGCGATATCCTTGCGGCTCTGGACGAGTCCGGGATGCGGGAAAACACCATCGTAATTTATGCTTCCGACCACGGTGACTTTGTCGGAGCGCATGGGATGATCGAAAAATGCGCCAGCGGCCATAATGTGTACGAAGATACCCTGCGCGTCCCTCTCATCATCAACTGGCCGGGAAACATCCGGGCCGAGAACTGTGACGGGCTTGCTGAACTGTTGGATATTTTTCCCACCCTGGCGGACTTGTGCGGGATTAAGATTCCCCCCCTCAAGCATCCGCTGCAAGGTAGATCGCTTGCAGGTACACTTCTTCGTGGCGAGTCGACTGGGCACGCCTATACCATTTCGGAAAACTGGACGCAGACCACCATTGTTACCGATCAGTACAAGCTTGGAATCTGGCTGCAGCCGCGTAATCCGCACTGGCTCGATTTCCGCGAATTCGGCGACATGCTTTTTGACCGGACGAAAGATCCTTTGGAAATCGATAACGTTGCCGGGGAATCTGCCTACCGTGATGTGGAGAACGATCTCAGGAAGCTGGTTCGTTCCTGGGAAGAAAAAATGGCGGAGCGCGCAGCTCCCTTTGATGAGGCCGCCACCGAGGTGACAGGAGCATAGGGCAAAGAGACCGGAAAAACTATTTTTGAGCAAGGCCTACCGTTTTGCCCATTTTCCGTTTTTGTCCTGCACCCACTCGCCGGGGAAGCTGCTCTGGTTGGCCCGGTTGGCGAAATCCTTGGCAATGTCCGAAACGGATTTGTTTTCCACAGAAGCCTGTTGTTTGAAAATGGCGGCACGGTCGGCGTTTTCCTCGGTCACAATGCGATCGATGTAACGGGCGTAAGGCTTGTCAGTCGCCTTTTCTACGATGTGCAGAAAGCCGTCGTTGCCTTCACCGATTTTCGAATCGCTTTTGAGGGTTTGAACTTCCTGCATGCGCAAACGTCTTCTTTCCTGGGGCGAGGCGGCGTTTTTGGCTTTTTCGGCGTTGGCCTCGCCCGATTTGGGATTTTCGGACTGCTCTGTTACGACGTTGACCTTCATGTTCACGTCGATTTTTACCGGTTCAGGTGTGGTGAGTTTCACTGTGGGGGCGCAGGCGGCGAGGGTGAGTCCAAAGAGAGGAATGAGGGGATGGATTTTCATGGTTGTAGATGGGCGGTGGCTTGTTCGGGTAGGAAAAGGGAAAGGGATTCCGGGCGGAGGTCTTTCCAGCGAATATCAAAACGGCGTTTCCCTTGCAGGCCGTCAAGATTGAGGAAAAGATAACTTTCCGGTGGCATGTAGGAGAAGGTGCACGCTCCCTGTGTGTAGTCAAATCTCTTGAACGCGTCGACCGGGATTTTTGCGAAATCCTTTTTCAAGGTGCTCCAGTTCTGTGGAATTCGGTCAAGCATCTGCTGGGCTGCCGGAATGAGCATGACGCCGGGATGGTTCAGTTGGATTGTGCCGTTAAAGCCGTCGATTTCGCGGGACTTGCCGAGGACTTGAAAATCGCCCCTCACGGAGCCATTCATTTTGAAATCTTCCGGGGAAAGAAGGTCGGTAACGGGCTTGATATCCACATCCTGAGCGGAGCCCCAGGCCATCCAAGGCATGTCTTTTTCAAAATAGGTCGCCACTCCTCCATTCATATAGCCGTGGAGGCCGGGCGCACCGAAACGTCCGTAAATGCCGGTGCGGTCGAAAGTCATTTCCAGCCAGACGGGATTTTTGGAGCCGTCTCCAAATTTCAATCCCTTCCAATCCAATTCATCCGCCTGGAAGACCCGGACGAGATTATGTACGGATTTGTCGCTTGGGGGGAGATTGAATTCGAGGGAGGCGTGAACGTTTTTCAGCTTCACTCCGTACCGGGCGGAATAATCCAGAAAAGGAATTTCGGTGTGGAATTTGCTCTTGAGTTGAAGGTCTTCGAAGTCGCTATAGATGTCCCTCATTTCACCGTTGAATTCGCCCGGTATCCGCAAGCTTGCCTCGCCGTCGGTGGAGACGATTAGCTGTCCCTTCTCGACGTCAATGGCGTGAATGCGCCAGGGGGTGGGAGGAGCCGTGTTCGGGGTCTTTTTCCTCGACATTTGATCGATGAACCAGAACAGGTCGGGGCCGATAAAAATCTGGGGGCGATAGAACCGGATTTTTTGGATTTCGTTCTGCCGAAGTCCCTGCCAGGAAAACGTCAGGTCGATTTCATCGAAGGAGATGACTTTGCTGAGGGGATCATAGGGAGAGTAGATGGAGAAATTATAGATTGCCGCCGTCTGGTTTTGCTTGAGAGAGGGGTCGTTCTTGCTGCCGCCCAGAACGATGTTGTCCAGGACGATGGCGGGCGGCACTTCTGCGAGTCGGATCGTAATCGGTGGCAAGCCCGGTCCGAGGTTGTCGACAATGATGTGGATGTCATTCAGGATCAGTCGGTGGATTAAAAACCGGGTGGAGGATGAGTTTTCGGCCTTTGCCACGGTGGCGGTCACTTGTTTCCCGGCATTTTTTTTCGTGACTTCGCTAAGCCGGATGTCTGCCCCCTGGACGCGGATTTCTTCCAGTTCGCCCTGTGCCAGTTGGAGGGGGGTGGCCGTGATGGTGAGCTTGTCGATCCGGGCCATGGAACCGATGTGCAAATCGGTTATTTCAATGCTTTGCAAGGAAGTGAACTCGGCTTTGGACATTTCGAGTTTTTGCCCCATGGCGGCCCCCACCCATTTCAAAATCGCGGCGGGATGGCAGGCGACCCAGAATCCCGTTCCCGAGAGGACCACGAGCAGGACGATCCCGGCGAATGCGGTCAGCCGCCAGAATCTCCAGCTCTTGAGGAATGGGGGAATGTCCATGAGTTTGCAAGGAATCTAGGGCAGGATTTCGCAGGACTCAAGAAATGCGCGTCAGTACTTGGAGTGGAAGAGGGAGGTGCTATGATTCCGACATGGAAGTGCCATTTTTTTCCTCGCTGGTTTTGCTTCTGATCGTCATTGACCCTCTCGGAAATATCCCTCTTTTTCTCGCCATGCTGCGGGGCGTTTCATCCAGTCGCCGAAGATGGATTATCGTGCGTGAGTCAGGCGTGGCATTGGTCGTTCTGCTGGCTTTTTTATTTTTCGGGGGGACGATTTTGGAAGTGCTCCATCTTTCCAGAACTTCGCTCGGCATTGCGGGAGGGATCGTTCTTTTCCTTATTGCCATTCGGATGATTTTTTTGCGTCCGGAGGAAATTTTCAGCGATCACCCGGAGGGGGAACCTTTCATCGTTCCTCTCGCCATCCCGCTCATCGCCGGGCCTGCGGCGGTGGCCAGCGTCCTTGTCCTCGGTCAACCTGACATCGGTCTGAACAATGTCGCTTCGGCTCTGGTCATCGTGCTGGCCGTGGTCATTTCCACGCTGGCACTTCTCGGTGGAGAGTGGATTTGCCGCCTTCTCGGTGAGCGTGGTCTGCTGGCGATGGAGCGGCTTCTCGGGATGATTTTAACGGCGATTGCCGTTGAGATGTTTCTGGGAGGTTTGCGGGAGTTTATTAAGAGCCTTTGAATTATTTTCTCATAGGCATCACAGGTGGCTGGGATTCGTCCGTATTATCGGGAGTGATCTTCTCTGCCTGCCGGACGAGTTCCAGGAATTCCTGCCGCTTCTCGTCATCTCCGGCGACTGGTTCGGCGAGCTTTTCCACCATCCGCCAGGTGGCGGAGCCGCGATATTCCGACTGCCTGAGCAGGAGGCCGAAGGCGGCGACGGCTGTGGCAAAGCGGGTGTCGGGTGTGGCCTGATCCATGTTTACCGCAGTTTTTGCGACGGGAATCTCCAGCCGGATGCTTTGGTCTCCCGTCGGTTTCTTGTAGCGGATTTTGACGGTCATCAGTTCGTTTGTGTTTACGGATTCCTTCGTTTCCACAGCGGGCGCGGGCTGGTTTGGCTGGTATTTCAGGGCGTCGACATTTGCCGGACGATAGGGGCCTTCCTTGCCTACGGGGATGATTTCATAAAGGGCGGTGACGGTGTGTCCGGCGGTGATGTTGCCGGAGGATTTGGCGTCGTTGTTGAAATCCTGTGCGGCCAGTCTGCGGTGATCGTACCCGATGAGGCGGTAGGAGGCGACGACGGCGGGGTTGAATTCCACCTGCATCTTGACATCTTTCGCCACGGTCACGAGGCTGCCCCCGACTTCCTGGACAAAGGTGTTGAGTGCTTCCTCGCCCGAGTCGATGTAGCCGTAGACGCCGTGGCCGTTCATGGCGAGCTGCTCCATGGTGGCGTCCTTCAGATTTCCCATGCCGAAGCCGTAGATGCAGAGTTCCACTCCGCTTTTGGCTTTTTCGGCGATGAGTTGCCCGAGGGCGTTGGGGTTGCTTTCACCGACGTTGAAATCCCCGTCGGTGCAGAGGACGATGCGGTTGATCCCGCCGGGAATGAAATTTTCCCGGGCGATCTGGTAGGCCTGCTTGATGCCGCCTTCGCCATTGGTGCTGCCACCGGCGCTGAGGCTGTCGATGGCCGTGAGAATCTTGTCGCGTTTTTCCAAGGAAGTGGAGTTGAGAAGGACTCGTGATTCCCCAGCATAGGTGACGATGGCGACGTGGTCGGAACTTTTCAGCTGTCGGGTGAGGAGACGCATGCACTGTTGGACGAGCGGCAGCTTGCCGGCCTCGTCCATCGATCCAGAAACGTCGATGAGGAAGACGATATTGACCGATTTTCTTTCCTCGGTGGAAACATCCTCGGCGCGGAACCCGACGCGGGCCAGGAGATGGTCCTCCGCCCAGGGAGCTTTGACTACTTCCATGCTGACGGAGAAGGGATTCTCGGTGGCCGGTTTCGGGTAGCGGTAGTTGAAGTAATTCAACATCTCCTCAATGCGGACGGCATCGGGAGGCGGAAGCTGGCCCTGCTGGAGGAAGCGCCGAACGTTCGAGTAAGAGGCGGTATCGACATCCAGCCCGAAGGTGGAGAGCGGTTGTTCCAACGGGGAGACGAAGGAGGATTCTTCGATCTGTGCGTAGGATTCGTTGCCGGGGGCAGACATAACACGGGTGACGACATTGCGGTCTATTTCATGGGCGAAGCCATCGTGGTAATTTTGACTGGAGAGGGGCTTTTCGAGATGCTGATTAAGAATGGCCAATCGGCTCATGTTCATCTGGCCTGCGATCACAGGCATAGCTGATTGTCCGGCACTCTTTGCTCTTAGCTGTAGCATATCTCTGACGGGTGCGGTGCCTCCCATACCTGTCGCTGCATCGGGTGCATTGGATTCATTCTTCAAAGCCTTCGAGGCATCCATGGGCATGTTCATGGGCGTCGAAGGTGAGGAGGAAGGAGATTGCGAGGGGACATCGACTGCGACTTCCTTGTTTAAAACGGGAGAGGCGATCTGTGCGGAACTAACTACGCTCCCAGATGGATTTTTCGTTGTAGCATCAGAGGACTTTAGATCGCTCGCCGTACTCGACAGGGAGTCTGCCCCGCCTGAATATGCCAGAGGGGGTGGCGCGGGAGCTGGTGCTGCCGACGGTTCTGGAGATGCGGTTGATGCAACGACAGGCGCAGTGGTGACAACATTCTTTTTCTCCGCATCCAAGACGGAATGAATGGATTTGCCCGCATCGGCCTGTTTGGTCATCACAGTTTTATCTTTTGCGAGAAGGGCCTCGGACGCTGGTTTTTGCGCCATGGGAACGAGATCCAGTTTCCCGTTGGGGATGGCCAGGGCCGTGCGGGGAGGCGTTCTGCCGATGCTCACGATGATCACGGTGAAGGTGATGCAGGCAGCGAGGGCGAGTAGGCCGTACGTGCCTGTGCGGGGGAAGCGGATGATTTTCCCCGAGACCTCGGGCGTCTGCGGCTTGTCCGTCATCGCCTTTTCAATGGCGGCGACTTGATCTTCACGGAGTCCAGCGGGACTTTTTGCGGCTTCGGCCTTGAGATCGAGGGTGAGCTGTGCCGCCAACGCCCGTGTCTGGTCGACGAAGGCGAGGTTTTCAGCTTTTTGGAGGAATTCCTTTTCCACCTGGGCCCGTGAGGGTTCGTCCAGTTCATTCAGGGCATAGGCGGTGAGAAGGGATTCCCGATCCTGTTCAAAAGTATTTTGCGTATTCATGGTGCATTCCTTTCAGGCTGCGGTCCCGGCGCGGAGGCGTGTCCGCATTTGTTTCAGGCCTGTATGGATGAGAAAGCCGACGTTGCTGACGGAGAGTCCGGTGACGTCGCTGATTTCCTTGTAAGACATATCGTGGAGGAATTTCAGCCGGATAGTTTCGCGCTGGTTGGGGGGGAGGCGATTGAGCAGGGAGAGAAGATTTTGCCCCTCCTCCCGGTTTTCCGCCCCGTCGGACGGCGAAGGCTCCGGTGCGGGGTGTCCTTCGATCATTTTGTGATCCAGTTGAGTCATTTTTTTCTCCTTTCGGAGGATGTCCATGGCCAGATTCCTGCAGACGGTAAAGAGCCACTGCCGTTCCCGGGGGGTGATTTTTTCCCTCGGTTCCCGGCACAACCGGATAAAAGCTTCCTGAACGATGTCCTGAGCCCGCCCTACGTCATCGAGAAACCTCACCGCATAGGCCACGAGGGCCCGTTGGTGCTCTGTGACGCATAGGCGTATCCATTCCTGATGTTCCAGATCCATGCGTTTTCGGGGTGCTTGACTCCAGTTGACTTCCTATTAGCACAACGGGCGAGCTTCTTTTTTTCTTAGAGCCTATCTGAAAATAGGGAAAACTGTCGCTGGGAGGGATTTTGGCTTTCTGGCGAGAAACGATGAAGGAGCTTATAGGACAGTCTATATGCGACGGAAGAGGGACGAAGCAAAAAGGCGAAAGTACCCCGGCCCGAAGGGGCGGGGTCTGTGACCCTGCCGTGGCATCGGCAACGTTGGCTTCGTTGCCCGTCGGTCAAAGAGCATTCTCCCTCCTCGCGTCTGGCCCCATGGCCAACGGCAGCCTTTCCTATTTTTCAGACAGCCTCTAAGTCACCACACGAAAATCAATCTGCCGCTTGAAAATGTCGATGCGACTGACTTCCACGCGAAGCGCCTGCCCCGGCTCGATGATTTTGCGGGAATGCTTGCCACGGAGAATTCCCTTGCGGGGATCGAGTGTGTAAAAATCATCCTGCAGGGAGGAGAGGTGAACCAACCCCGAGACGAGAAATTCGGGTATCTGGACGAAGAATCCGTAATTCATCACTTCCGTCACATTTGCGCCGAAAACCGTTCGCCGTGAGGACTCCAACTGCTGCGCGAAGTACTCGAGAATCTTCAAACGTGTGGAATCCTGCTCAGCCTCGGAGGAAACGCGTTCTTGATCGGAGAGATGGCGCCCCAAGGCACTCAAATCATCCGTTCCAAGTTTGGGTGGTCGGTTCAGAATCTGCGAATGAAGGGCGCGGTGGACGACGAGATCCGCATAGCGGCGAATTGGCGACGTGAAATGGGTGTAGTTGTTCTTGGCCAGACCGAAATGGCCGAGGGGTTTGGGCAGGTAGCAGGCACGCTTGAGGGATTTGAGTACCTGGATTTTTAAAACCTGCTCGTCCGGGCGACTCCGAATGATCTCGATGAGTTTTTGCAATTCGCGGCGCTTGGTGAGGTCTCCGATCTTGACTCCCCGCATGAGCATGAAGTCCCTCAACTCCTGCAGTTTTTCCTCATCGGGTTGTTCGTGGACGCGATAAAGGGCCGGGGTATGCCGGTTGCGGAGAGAGGCCGCCACAGCCTCATTGGCCAGGAGCATGAATTCCTCAATGAGCTGGTGGGAGATGTCGTTTTCCGTCCGCTGAAGGCGCTGGGGGGAGCCTTGATCATCCAAAATGACTTTTACCTCCGGCATATCGAGATCGAGCGATCCGGTATACATCCGCTGCTGGCGGAGCTTCCCCGCTATCTCCCATGCGCGATGGAGAAACTGATCCAGTTCATCCTGAGGCGCGCGGCTGAGCCGTTCGAGTGCCTGGTGATAGGTCAGGCGGTGGCGGGAACGAATGAGAGTCTTCGCAAAGCGGGATTTTTTAATCCGGCATTTTGAGTCGAGATGGACAAAGGCCGAGAAGGCATGGCGATTAACCATCGGCATGAGAGAGCAGAGGCCATTGGATAATTCTTCCGGCAGCATGGGGATGACCTGATTGACCAGATAGGTGCTGTTGGCCCGCTTTTGGGCTTCCTTGTCCAGTGCCGTCCCGGGCTGGACGTAGTGGGAGACATCGGCGATGTGAATCCCCACCTCCACCTCATGGTCGTCCAGTTCTCGGATCGATATGGCATCGTCAAAATCCTTGGCCGTATCGGGATCAATGGTGATGATGAATTCCGTACGGAGATCGAGGCGGCCCGGTTCCGGGCGGGGTTGCGTCTCGGGATTCAACCGGACGACCTCTCCCAAAGCCTGGACGGGGAATTCCGTCGGCAATTCGTGCTTGCGAATGATCGAGAGAATATCGACTCCGGCATCCCCGCTGCGTCCCAGTCTTTCCACGATGATCCCTTCCGGGTTCACATGGCGGGATTTCCAATCGATGAGTTGGACAACGACCTTGTCCTCCACCTCAACCCGGACGGATGGAGACTTCGCCGGGGCTGGAAGGTTCGGGTCGGGTACGTAGATGCTTTGGACGAAACGGGGATCATCCGGCACGATGAACCAAAAGAGATTGGATCGTTGCAGCGTGCCGACGATTCGTTCACGGCGTCGGCGGAGGAGGCGGATGACCCGTCCCTCTTTGCGATCCTGATCCTTGTTGTGGCGGCTTCGTTCGGAGGATAGACGGGCGACAACCAAGTCCTGATGCATCGCCGTCCCCGTTTCTTCCGCCGGGATGAAAATCTCCTCCCCCCCGTTCTCCGGCATGAGAAAGGCAAAGCCCTTGGGGTGAAACTGGATGACCCCGGTGACAAGTTCCGCCTCTTTGGCCAGCACCCATCGGTCTCCTTTTACCCGGGCAATGACCCCCTTGAGCTCCAATTCCTCAACGACACCGTGAAATGTTTTCCGGGCCTGAGACGGCAGCTTCATTTTTTTAAAGAGTTGAGTCTCATTTTCCGGTTGATACCGGGGATGCTTCAGAATCTTGAGGAGTGCATCGGCAGGGGAGGGCGGGGCCATGTCCCATCATCCCCAAGCGGGGCATAATGGCAATATCAGAAGTTTTGATGACCGATAAAGTTTTCCAAAAAAGCGTGATCTGAGTTTTTTTATTCCTTTCTTACAGGGATTCTGGTCTAGTTTATCGCCGTGGGCGAATGGCTCACCCGCAGCAGAAAGATGCGGTAACAAAATTCGATTCTGCCAATGAATGTATTATTTGTTGCTAGTGAACTAGCTCCTTACGCACGAACCGGGGGACTCGGGGACGTGATGGCATCCCTTCCGACCGAAGTCGCCCGCCGAGGGCACAGTGTGTCGTTCGCTGTTCCTCTCTATCGCTCCTTGAAGGAGAAGTTTAAGGACTTAAAGGAGACTGAGCTGGTTTTATCCGTTTCGGGACCGGGCTACCAATGGCCCACCCGCGTGTGGCAGGGCACAACCCCGGAAGGCGCTTCCGTCTTCGCCATCCAACGGGATGAATATTTTGACCGGAAAAATCTCTACGGGAATGAGGACGGGGATTATCTCGACTCGGTTGCCCGCTTCTCGTTCTTTAACCGCGCCGTCGTCGAGCTGGCCCGTCATATTGAGCCGCAGGTGGAAATCATCCACTGCAATGACTGGCACACTGGCTTGATTCCGGCCTATGTTCGCTCGGAAGGGCTGCCCTTCCGCACCGTCCTGACCATTCACAATCTCGCCTACCAGGGTATTTTTTCCGGATCGGATTTCCCGCTCACGCTCCTCCCCCAGGAGTATTTCTCCCCGCAGGGAATCGAGTTTTATGACCGCATGAACTTCCTGAAGGGAGGCATCCTCCTGGCAAACGCCGTCACCACAGTCAGCAAGGGATATGCCCGGGAGATACAGACTGAACAATACGGCTATGGCCTGCACCGGGTGCTGGCTGAAAACAACTTCAAGCTGACAGGCATCCTCAACGGCATCGACCAATCCTCATGGGATCCCGCCAGGGACAAAACCATCGCCGCACCTTTTGACGCAAAAAAACTCACGGGCAAAAAGGCATGCCGCGAAGATCTGCTCAAGACCGTGAAACTTCCCGATGATGATAATGATGCGGTGATTGGCGTTGTCTCACGACTGGTTCGATTAAAGGGGTTCGGCCTGCTCATCGATTCCCTCGAAGAGCTGCTGAAACGGAAGGTGAAAATCATAGTCCTCGGACAGGGAGATCCAAAAATCGAGGAAATCCTTTCCACCCAGGCTCGCAAGAACCCGAAACAGATGAAGGTGAAAATTGGCTTTGATGACAAGCTGGCCCGCAAAATTTATGCTGGCAGCGATTTCTTCCTCATGCCTTCCGAGCAGGAGCCGTGCGGCCTGACGCAGCTCTACAGCCTTCGCTACGGCACCATCCCCGTCGTCCGGGATACTGGCGGCCTGAGCGACACCGTCACGGAATGGAACGGGGAGGAAGGCACCGGATTCAAGTTTGTCGGCGGGCCTGAAGCTCTCCTGAAAAAAATCGACGATGCTCTTGCCCTTCGGAAAGACAAAAAGGGGTGGCCCCATATCCGCAAAAATGCCATGGGTCAGGATTTCTCCTGGGGCCGGAGCGTGGAAGAATACGAGAGCCTCTATAAGAAACTCCTGACCACCTAGGGGAAAAAGGGTATGCCAGAGTTACGCAGAGATCCGGTAGCGGGGAGATGGGTGGTTTTCAGTCCGGATCGGCTGCGACGTCCCTTTGACTTCAAGTGGACGAATCAGGAAACCGATTTCTTTGAGGACAACCCCTTTCTGCCGGGCAATGAGGGATTCACCCCGAATGAAGTCTACGTCACCCGGGAACCGGGCTCACAGCCCAACAAGCCGGGCTGGCGGGTGCGCGTTGTGCCAAATCGTTTTCCAGCCCTGAGAATCGAAGGTGAACTGGAAAAAGAGGCTGTCGGTTTTTATGACCGCATGAATGGCATCGGGGCTCATGAGGTGATCATCGAGACGCCCAACCCCCGCCTCGCCCTGGAGGATCAACCCCTCTCCGGCATCGTCGAAGTCCTCACCGCCTTTCGCAGCCGCATGCTCGACTTGGCGAAGGACATGCGCTTCCGTTACATCCAGATTTTTAAAAATGTCGGCCCCATGGCGGGAGCTTCCCTGCGCCACCCTCACTCGCAACTCATCGCCATCCCGGTGACACCGATCAGCATCAAGCACAAGCTCCGCGCCGCAAAAAATTATTACGAGACGAAGGATCGCAACCTCTTTGAAGACATCCTCAGGAACGAGCGCAACTCCGGGGAACGGATGGTTTATGAAAATGCCGGATTCGCCGCCTTCTGTCCATTTGCCAGCCGCCTGCCGTTTGAAATCGCCATCTTTCCCCGGCGGCAATCCCCCTACTTCCCGCAAACTTCGGATCACGACCTTGTTTTGCTGGCTGACGTCCTCAAGCGCATTCTGCAGGCCTACCGCCTCGGCCTGAACTCTCCCGACTACAATCTCCTCCTCATTTCCGCTCCCCTGAGGAAACCCCGAGGCAACAGTTCTCCCACGCTCGATCAGGACTTCCGCTGGCACGTTGAAATTCTCCCGCGCATGTCCGGCATCGCAGGATTTGAATTATCCACCGGCTTTTACATCAACCCGACGCTGCCGGAAGAAGCGGCGCGGTTCCTGCGGGAGGTGAAGACCGATGTTTAACGTCTGCATTCTCTGGCACATGCATCAGCCCTACTACGTCAACCCCCTGACGAAGACGGCCATGATGCCCTGGGTGCGCCTCCACTCGGTGAAAGGCTACCTCGACATGATCGACATCTCCTCACGGTTCCCGGAACTGAGGATGAGCTTTAATTTCACACCGGTTCTGGTCCGACAGATTCGTGAACTGGCGGACCGCTCCGTCATCGACCTGTGGGAAACGTGGAGCCGCAAGACGCCAGATCAGCTCACCGAGGAGGAAAAAGGTCACATTCTGGAAAATTTTTTCAAGATCAACTGGGACAACCTCATCACCCCCTTCCCCCGTTACCGACAGCTTCTGGAAATCCGCGGACGCAACTACGACCTCACCTCTCTCCGCCAGAGCGTGCGCCATTTTTCGGACAAGGATTACCGCGACTTGCAGACCTGGTACAACCTCTCTTGGTGCGGTTACAGTGCGGAAAAGCGATACCCGGAACTGACCGAGCTGAAGAAAAAAGGCTCGGGTTTCTCCGAGGAGGAAAAACTTCGCGTTCTCAACATCCACCACGAAATCGTCTCGATGGTTCTCGGTCTTTACCGGGAAGCTCAGGAACGGGAACAGGCCGAAATCACAACCACGCCTTTCTTCCACCCCATCATGCCGCTGGTCTACGATACGGACATCGCCCGCCGCTGCATGCCGGGCCGCGAACTGCCCTCCCGGTTTACCGCTCCGGAGGATGTCAAAGCCCATCTCCACCTCGCGCAGGAGCAACACGAGGCCGTCTTCGGTCGCAAGGCCCGGGGACTCTGGCCCAGCGAAGGTTCCATCTGCCCGGAAATCCTCCCGCCACTGAGGGAGGCGGGCATCGAATACTTCTGCACCGACGAGGGAAATCTCTTTCGCAGCCTTCAGGAAGACCCCCAGTGGAGAGGCCAGATGGTCGACCATGTGGAACTCTTTCAACCCTGGTGGTGCGAGCATGAAGGCGTGGGCTTGAAGGCCCTCTTCCGGGAAAGGCCCCTTTCCGACTTCCTCGGCTTCAACGCCGCCCGCAACACACCCGAAGGAGCCGCCGAGCACCTCATCCACCACAGCGAACACATCGCCTCCGTCTGCCGACATCCCCACGGCGTTCTCACCCTCGCACTGGATGGCGAAAATGCGTGGGAAAGCTTCCCCGACGGCGGGGAAAAATTCCTGACCACCTGGTATCACCGCATGGTGACTTCCTCCTCTTTCAAGACCCGGCGCATGGGCGACTACCTTGACGAGGTTCACGAATGCCCCCGCATCTCAAAACTTCACAGCGGTTCCTGGATCAACAGCGATTTCGACATCTGGATCGGAGACGCAGAGGAAAACACCGGCTGGGAATGGCTCGGCAAGACGCGGGACTTTCTCGTCGCCCAAATCCACGGCAAGGAGTGGCCGGAGGATGTCCTGAAAAAAGCGTGGATGGAAATCTACGCGGCTGAAGGCAGCGACTGGTTCTGGTGGTACGGCCCCGACTTCCAGACCGACTGCGACTTCCTCTTCGACGAGCTTTTTCGCACACACCTCCAAAACGTCTACCGCCTTCTCTCTGCCGAGCCTCCCAAATATCTCGAAGTCCCCATCTGTCTCAACACCGCGCCCACCATCAGCACGCAACCCTTCGACTTCATCTCCCCCACATTCAACTCCGGTTCCAGCTATTTTGACTGGCTCGGCGCCGCACGCTTTGACATCCAACGCCAGCAGACCGCCATGTTCCAGGCCGACCGGATTGCCCGGGGATTGTACTACGGATTCAACCTCGAAAAATTTTTCTTCCAACTCGAACTTCTCTCGAAAACTCCCCAGCGTGTCATTCTCTACTTCCATCAACCACAGGTAAGCCGGGTCATTCTAGACTGTGCGATTCGCGATGCGTGGCTGGAAACAAGCCCCGATGGCGTGAATTTCACCCGCTCGGCCACGAAGCTCGACTTCTCGATTTCAGATCGTCTGGAGGTCGGAGTCCCCTCCTCACTCCTCGGCTGGCGGAACGAGGGTGAGACCGCCGCCTTTGTTGTTCAATTACTGGATGGCAAGTTGGAGCGCGAACGGTATCCCGAACGCGGTCTCATTGAATTCACCACTCCCTCCCCCCGCTTCCGGATGCAGAACTGGTTTATTTAGGGCTCTTGACTTTGCGGCGGCTTCTCATCCCCTCGGTAGTGGAGAACTTTGACTTTTTCGATGGTGACGAGCCCTCCCGTCATCACTTCGTCGAGGAAAGGGAGGATGGTGTTGATCTTTTCCTCGCTGTCGACGATTTCGATGACGAGGGGAAGATCATAGGAAAGACGGAGGATTTTCGACGTGTGCAGGCGGCTGGTTTTCCCAAATCCCATGGGCCCCCGGAGGACGGTGGCCCCACCGAGGTGGATTTCCCGGGCCTTGAGGACGATGGCTTCATAGAGAGGCTGGTGGCCGTAGCGGTCGCTTTCGCCGATGAAGATGCGGAGGAGAACGGAATCGGTGGGAATTTGCATAATCAGTTACCTTTCATTGCAAGCGTGTATCCGAGCCAGACGGCGACGAGGCAGAGGAAGCAGGAGAAGAGGACATTGGCCCCGGCGTAAAGCCACTGCCCCTCGCGGGCAAGAGTCAGGGTCTGGAGGCTGAAGGAAGAGAAGGTGGTATAACCGCCACAAATGCCGACGATGAAAAAGGTGCGGAAGGAAGGAGAAACAAGAAGTCGCCCGTCCGGGCCGGTCAGGGCAGCAAAGAATCCGATGATGAACGAACCGGTGACATTGGCGACAAGGGTGCCAAAGGGAAATGTTTCACCGATGTAGTTGGAAACGACACCGTTGACCACAAAACGGGAAATGCTGCCGAGCGCTCCACCGAGACCGATCCAGAAATAAATCCAGAGATTCATGAACATAAAAAAATCCTACCGCTCCAATTATGTTTCGGTAGGAGTCATTAGCTTTTCCAGTCCGGCTGGAAGGCGGTTTACCCCCAAGGGCAGGCAGAATCCATTGCCGCGATTTTTATGGCACAGATGGTGGATGAAGGGAAGTCCTTTGTTGGGCCTCTCATGGGAAAACGGGAAACCGGCATGGGGAAAAAAAATCCTTTCCGACAGCTCATTTTCAAGAATTCCCGCCGGGATGTCGATAGCAGCGGTAGAACAATCAAGGAAACTATCATGAACCTCTCATCCATCTCCGGCTCCAACCAATCTGCCGCCAACGGCGCCAACAAAGTCTCTCCTCAGACTCGCGCTGAATTACACAGTCTCTTCTCCTCGCTCGAATCAGGAGATGCCTCGGCTGCGAAATCGGCTCTCGCCACCATCCAACAGGATCAACCCAATCTTTTCTCCAATCCCAACAGCCCTTTGAGCTCATTGGCACAGGAAATTCAGTCCGGGAATATAACGGCGGCACAAAAAGACCTGGCCCAACTCCGACAGGAAGCCGCACAAGCCCGTCATAACCAAAGCGGGAATGCCGGCAGCACAACCTCCTCAAGCAACGGAAGCGTGGGCAGCGTTTTAAACGTCTCGGTCTAAAATTCTTTCGACGGCGGCAATATCGACCGTCATGTCCGAAGTCAAGGCATCCGCCGGACAAATGAGCCTGCGATAACGCACTCCCCGGAGTTGGGCGAGGATGCCATACATCGGGTGAAGATATTTTTCGGGTAAAAATTCGAGCAGCCTTGCTCCTGGTGGACAGAAAACAAGATTCGCACACGCAGCACCATGGGGACTGACAACGCATTCCGTCTCTCCAAACATCTCCACCTGCTGTCGGAGGGTCATCCTGCCGGGAATGATGGTTTCAAAACCCCGCTTCTCCAGCATGCGTCTTAGTTCTTCGTGATTGGTGACGCGGCGTTTGGAGGCATCTTCACGAGAGATATAGAGGCGTCTCTTGGAAAGTCGCGGCTGTGACAAGCCGAGAAGGTTCGGCAATGTCCGGCCCAACCATTCCAACTGTTGCCGCGAATACCCGCCTGCTGCCGGATAGGTGGGTACAAAAACCTTCTCAAGCCGGAGAGCCACTTTTGTAAAGACCTCTCTTTTCCTCTCCGAAACACCGAATAGATTCAGGCTTTCCTCCTGCACCGGAGTCAGCAGCGGATAGACCAGCACCTTGAGCTTTCGCAATGAGGGAAAAACCTCCATGGCGGCAAACCGGGGAAGGACTTCGAGCAGCCAGTGAGCGTAATTGTTCGCATACATGGCCGGATTCAGGCAGAGGAGAAAGCATGGTACTGGTATGACTTCGTTCGGAGTCTCCTCCTGATACGTCAGAGACTCCACACCACCTTCCGAGGAGATGTACATTTCGGTAATGGGATAGAGCTTATGGATAATCGCCAGGCGGAACCACCGCTCCCCGTACCAAGATTCCGCCAGGACAACCCCCTCCTCTGGAAAAAGAATTCCCGTGCGGGCGTTGAACTGCACTTTTTCCAAATAGGCCATTTGGAAGGGAGCCGTCTTCATCCGCCCGTTTTCAAAGTCGATGAAAAAATTTTCGGGCGCGATGGACAAACCGGAATCATCCGGCTGAATCAACCAGGGAATCTCTTCCTCCTGAGAAGGCCAGACATCCGCACGAATGTTTGACTGCTTCGGCGGCCAGATATTTTCCACAGGCGTGCAACATTCCCCCAGAGAGGCGAAGCGAAATGGGCGCACACCGTTTCGTGAAGTCATTTTCCCATGTTAGAGGAGAAAGAAGTGGATTGGAAAGATTCCGTTCGCAGTACATCACGCGGAAATTTTAAATGCCCATCCAGTCTGGAAAAGCACCGTGACAAAATCACCCAAATCTGACAAAATGCCATGATAGTGTTTGTTATGCTTTGATTCCCTGGCACAGGAATCTGAAAACCCTCAAAATACTCGGACATCATGGCTTCACCACAAAATATAGAGGAAAAAGCAGATAAAAAGATGATCCGAGGCAGCTTTGCCGTCTCGCTTTTCATCCATGCCCTCGTCCTGCTCATCATCGGCAGCATCGTGATTGTTCCCGGAGCGGTGCAAAAGCTCCTGCCCGTGGCCAGCGTCCCCACCACACCAGTGGATATCCCTCAACCTCCCAAGATGGAGGAGACCGCTCCGGTGGATCAATCCCTTGATCCCGGCGGTTCACCCATCTCCGACCAGCCTCAGGATGCCGTACCGACGCCGGATACCGCCAAGGCGGATGCTCTCGTTCTCGACACACCTTCCTCCATGGGTCCACGCATGGACGCTTCTCCGGGTGCTTCGGCAACCATCGCTTCCGACGTTTTTAAACAAGGTGGCCAGGGGCGGACTGGAGGAGGAACGGGTACGAGCAATGGTTCACCAGCAGGCATCGGTCTCGGGAAGGCCACTCTCTTTGGCCATACGGAAAAAATCGACAACTCTCTGATTGGAAAAATCTACGACTTCAAGCAGAACCGCTACAAGCAACCCATCAAATTTAACGTCGTTGAGAATATCAAGACGATCGTCAATTCCGGTTTCTCCCACGGGGAGCTCTCCAAATATTTTTCACCGACGAACACTCTCTATGCCACCCATCTCTACATTCCCGGCATCAAGGCCGAGGAAGGGCCAAAGGCTTTCGGCGTGGAAGACATCATCAAACCCGTCAATTTCATGGTTCACTACCAAGCATCCATCGCCGCTCCCAACGACATGTCTTTCCGCTTCGTCGGATATGGAGATGACTGGCTGGTCGTCGCCATCAATCATAAGGTCGTCCTGGATGGTTCCTATGTCTCGGTTTGTCGTTCCCCCCCTCCCGCCCCCGCGACATTTTCCAAAACCCTCTTCTCGTGGAATCCTCCTCCCGATTATTGCGATAGGAAAAGCCTTCTGGGAGGACGTGGCGAATGGCTCGACTGGAAAGCTGGTGAGTTCAAAACCATCGATATCCTGATCAGCGAAACAGGTGGCAATGCATCCGCCTACGACCTGTACATTCAGGAAAAAGGTCACGATGCAGTGGAGCTTTTCCGGGTTGCCAATGTAGATCCCGGAATCAAGGTGCAGCAGGGGAAGCCTCCCATCCCCCTGGGGCCGATCTTCAAGGCAAAACACC
>Ga0187810_10000270_pt1 | contig 22077 bp, 16 predicted proteins | sample NC_wetland_sal_i_9_FD_132963 | JGI IMG/M metagenome (GOLD analysis project Ga0187810, IMG submission 132963) | Wetland sediment microbial communities from Neuse River Estuary, North Carolina, USA - ASW_5 | ecosystem: Environmental > Aquatic > Freshwater > Wetlands > Sediment | place: USA: North...
GCGACGAATTTTTACATCTCGCGTTGCGGACGCCGGATAGATGAAGCGTCCGTAATCTTGTTTGTGACGCTCGTTGTCCGAAAACGGTCTCTTACTCCGCCGCCTTCATTTTGCGGGCGGAGGGGGCGATGCGGCCCGGGGCGATGCCTTTGAGCAGCGGCTTGAGGTATTGGCCGGTGTAGGACCGCGCCACCTTGGCCACGTCTTCCGGCGTGCCTGCCGCCACGATCTCGCCGCCCGCATCGCCGCCTTCGGGGCCGAGGTCGATGATCCAATCGGCGGTTTTGATGACCTCCAGATTGTGCTCGATCACCACCACGGTGTTGCCGTTGTCGACCAACTCGTGCAGCACCTCGAGCAGTTTCTTCACGTCGTGGAAGTGCAGGCCGGTAGTGGGCTCGTCGAGGATGTAGAGCGTGCGGCCGGTGGCGCGGCGCGACAATTCCTTGGACAGTTTCACGCGCTGGGCTTCGCCGCCCGACAGCGTGGTGGCCTGCTGGCCCACCGAGATATAGCCCAGCCCGACGCGCTTCAGCGTATCCAGCTTTTCGCGAATGGAGGGCACCGCGCGGAACAGCTCGGCGCCGGCTTCCACCGTCATGTCGAGCACATCGGCGATGGAATGATCGTGATACTTCACTTCCAGGGTTTCGCGGTTGTAGCGCTTGCCGTGGCAGACGTCGCATTGCACGTAGACGTCGGGCAGGAAGTGCATCTCGATCTGGATCATGCCGTCGCCCTGGCAGGCCTCGCAGCGTCCGCCCTTGACGTTGAACGAGAAGCGGCCGGGCTGATAGCCGCGGGCCTTGGCCTCCGGCAGCTCGGTGAACCAGTCGCGGATCGGCGTGAAGGCGCCGGTATAAGTGGCCGGGTTCGAGCGCGGCGTACGCCCGATGGGCGACTGGTCGATGTCGATCACCTTGTCGAGGAACTCGAGGCCTTCGATGCGGTCGTGGGGCGCGGGGTGCTCGCGCGCCTGTGTCAACTTGCGCGAGGCGGCCTTGAACAGCGTCTCGATCACCAGCGTGGACTTGCCGCCGCCCGAGACGCCGGTGATGCAGGTGAGCGTGCCGAGCGGGATTTCCGCCGTGACGTTCTTCAGGTTGTTGCCGCGCGCGCCGATCACCTTGAGCCAACGGTCGTAGGTCGCCTTGCGCCGCTTCTTGGGCAGCGGAATCTGCTCCAGCCCGACGAGATATTTGCCCGTCAGGCTGTTGGGATTGGCCATGATCTCTTCGGGTGTGCCTTCGGCCACGATCCAGCCGCCGTGGATACCCGCGCCGGGGCCCATGTCGATGACGTGATCGGCGGTGCGGATGGCTTCCTCGTCGTGCTCCACCACCACTACCGTGTTGCCGAGGTCGCGCAACCCTTGCAGCGATTCCAGCAGTTTGATGTTGTCGCGCTGGTGCAGGCCGATGGACGGCTCGTCGAGCACGTAGAGCACGCCGGTGAGGCCCGAGCCGATCTGCGAGGCCAGCCGGATGCGCTGGCTTTCGCCGCCCGAGAGCGTCGCGGAGGCGCGCGCCAGGGTGAGATATTCGAGGCCGACATTGTTGAGGAACTTCAGGCGGGCTCGGATTTCCTTCAGGATGCGCTCGGCGATTTCCTTCTGCTGCGCGGTCAGGTCCTTGTCGAGATCGCGGAACCACTCATCCGCAAGGCGGATGGATTTCGCGCACACTTCGCCGATGTGAAGCCCGCCGATCTTCACCGCCAGCGCTTCCGGCTTGAGGCGATAGCCTTTGCAGACGTCGCAAGGGCTGGCGTCCTGGTAGCGCTCCAGCTCCTCGCGAATCCAGGCGGAGTCCGTCTCCTTGTAGCGCCGCTCCATGTTGGGGATGACGCCTTCGAAAGTTTTTTTCGTCTCGTAGCGGCGCATGCCGTCGTCGTAGACGAATTTGATCTCGTCCTCGCCCGAGCCGTAGAGGATGACGTCGGTGACGCGCTTGGGCAGGTCTTCCCAGGGCACGGTGAGCGAAAATTTGTAGTGCTTGGCCAGCGCTTCCAGCGTTTGCAGATAATAGGGCGACGACGATTTGTGCCACGGCGACAGCGCGCCGGTACGCAGGGTCAGCGTCTCGTCGGGCACGATCAGCGCCGGATCGAAATAAAGCTGCGTGCCGAGACCGTCGCAGGCCGGGCAGGCGCCGTGCGGGTTGTTGAACGAGAATAGCCGCGGTTCGATCTCCGGAATCGTGAAGCCGGAAACCGGGCAGGCGAATTTCGACGACATCAACATCTGGCGCGGCTTGCCGTCCTCGTCCTTCTCGTCGGTGAATTCGGCGATCACCAGCCCGTCGGAGTGTTTGAGCGCCGTCTCGATGGAATCCGGCAGGCGGTTGCCGATGTCCGGCTTCACCACGATGCGATCGACCACCACTTCAATATCGTGCTTCAGCTTCTTGTCGAGCGCGGGCGTGGAGGCGATGTCGTAGTACTTGCCGTCGATCTTGACGCGCTGGAAGCCCTTCTTCTGCAGTTCGGCGAGTTCCTTGCGGTATTCGCCCTTGCGGCCGCGCACCAAAGGCGCGTTGAGGAAAAGCCGCGTGCCGGCGGGCAACGCCAGGATGCGGTCCGCCATCTGACTAACGGTCTGGCTTTCGATCGGCAGGCCGGTGGCGGGCGAATAGGGCACGCCGACGCGCGCGTAGAGCAGGCGGAGGTAATCGTAGATTTCGGTGACCGTGCCGACCGTGGAACGCGGGTTCTTCGAGGTGGTCTTCTGCTCGATGGAAATCGCCGGCGACAGGCCCTCGATGTGGTCCACGTCGGGCTTCTGCATCAGTTCCAGGAACTGGCGGGCGTAGGCCGACAGCGACTCCACATAGCGGCGCTGGCCCTCTGCATAGATGGTGTCGAAGGCGAGCGAGGATTTGCCGGAACCGCTGAGCCCGGTCATTACGGTCAGCTTGTCGCGCGGAATATCGACGTCGATGTTCTTCAGATTGTGCTGGCGCGCACCGCGGATGGAGATATTCTTCAGCATGAACTCAGCAATTTCAATCGGTTAACGGCCGGCACGATGCCTGCGCGGCTAGAACGAAACAGGATCACATACTGCACCGGCGGCGCAGAGTCTACCGCGCGGGTATAACCTAGCGGCGCGGGCGAAGGGCTGCTCCGGGCGCGGGGCCGGCTTGCATTCCCCACGCGGGGCGGGGTCAAGTCGCAGTCCCGTGCCGCAGTTTCGGCCAAAAGGAACGATAGGCAGTCTCAGCGTGTTCCATCGGCACCGGCAACGATATTGGTAGAGATGGCGTTTCAACCTTCCGGTGCGGCCCTCGCACATCGCGACGACATCGACGGCCTGCGCGCCATCGCGGTCGCGCTGGTAATCTTATTTCATTACCGCGTTCCCGGTTTTCAAGGCGGCTTCGTCGGCGTCGACATCTTTTTCGTGATTTCGGGCTTCCTGATCGGCGGCATTATCGATCGCGAACTCGATGCGGGCCGGTTCTCTTTCCTGAAATTCTACGAGCGGCGCGTGCGGCGCATCTTTCCGGCCCTGTTCGCGATGCTCTTCGTCGGCGCGGGCGCGGCGGCGGCACTGCTGTTCCCGGCAGACTTCCTGCGCTTCACCGACAGCGCGCTCGCGGCCGCGTTGTTCTGGTCGAATATCCATTTCCTCAACGCGGCCGGATATTGGGACGTGGCCGCGAGTTCGAAACCGCTGCTGCACACCTGGTCGCTGGCGGTGGAGGAGCAGTTTTATCTCGTCTTCCCGCTCATCCTGTTCACCATCCGGCGCTGGACGCGCCCACGCAAGCTGATCGCCATCGCGGCGATGCTGATCGCCTCGTTCGCAGCCAGCGTTTGGGCCGTGAAGGCCACGCCCACGGCCGCGTTCTACCTCGCGCCCTATCGCTTCTGGGAATTCCTGATAGGAGCGGGGCTGGCGATGTGGCGGCCCGGTATTCCAAGCACACGAACGGCGGCGGCGCTGGGCGCGGCAGGCTTGGCGATGATCGTCTATACGGGCTTGACGCTGCCGCGGGGCGGCGCGTTCCCCGGCATCGCGGCGATCCTGCCGTGTCTGGGGGCGGCGCTGTTGATCCACGCCGGTTCGGCACAGCAAAACGCGATTGCGAAGCTGTTGAGCTGGCGGCCCGTCGTTTTCGTGGGCCTGATCTCCTATTCGCTCTATCTCTGGCACTGGCCGGTTTTCGTCTTCGCCGGCGCCTGGCTGTTCCGTGCGCCAACGGCGTGGGAATCTGCCGGGCTGGCGGCGTTGACTTTCGCTCTGGCGGTGCTGTCGTGGCGGTATGTCGAGCAGCCTTTCCGCCGCAAACAGGCCATGCCGCGCAAGCCGCTGTTCGCCGCCGCGGCCGCAGCGATGCTGGCCGTTTGCCTGATCTCGGGGGCGGCGAGCGAAACGGGCGGCCTGCCGCAGCGCTTTAACCCGCTCGTGGCGAAGATCGTCAGCCAGGACACGTCGGCCTCGAGCGCCAGAAACCACTGCTTCGGAGTCGCGCCCGCCAAGGTCGGTGCCCACAGCCTGTGTTCGCTGGGCGCCACGCAGACAGAACTGGCGAGCTTCGTCTTGTGGGGCGACTCCCACGCCGAGGCGATTATGCCGCCGGTCGCGGACATCGCGCGGAAAAGCGGGCGGCGCGGACTGTTCGCAGGTTCGCCGAGTTGCGCGCCGCTCTTGGGCGTCGACCGCTACGACGCGCCGCATTGCCGCGCCTTCAACGATCGCGTCATGGCGATGATCCTGGCGCACAGGGAGATCACCACGGTGATCCTGATGGCGCGTTGGGGCAAGAATGCCGCCGGTACGGCCTATGGCGACGAGGGCCACGGCTTCGTACCCATCGGCGACGATCAGGGCCGCGCCGCGAAGCCCTCGGACAATGCCGCCATCTTCGCCCGCGGGCTCTATCGCACCGTCTCGACCTTGCGCGCGGCGGGCAGGCAAGTGCTTTTAATCGGCCCCGTGCCGGAAATCGGTTGGACGGTACCCCAGGTGCTGGCGCGGCTGGCGCAGCAGCACAAGGATGCGGTTCTCGCGCCGCCGGATTCCGCCTTTTACGAACGCGAGGCCAACGTGCTGCCGCTGTTCCGCGCCCTGGCCGCGGAAGATGGGGTCAGCGCCGTGTTTCCGCACGATTACCTTTGCAGCGGTGGGCGATGCGCCGTTCGCAAGAACGGCATCCCCCTCTACCGCGACGAACACCATCTGAGCGCCTACGGTGCCAAGAAGCTCGAACCCTTACTGTCCGGGGCGATCGAACCATTGTTCACCGGCGCAACGTAACGGCCACCGACAAAGCTCTGGACGAAATCTCAGAAGCGTTCGCGCTTGCGGCGGCGCTGTTCTATCGTGCTGGGGGATTGACGGAAGCCCAACGAGAACATATGGAGAACCTCCAGTGAAGTTCCCCCGCGCGAAATGAAGGGCGCGGCGGTACGCTCTGGAGCCACATGCCGGAAAGGAAAAAGCGCCATGGCAGGCAGCGTGAACAAGGTCATTTTGGTGGGAAACCTGGGGCGCGACCCCGAAGTCCGGCGCATGACGTCGGGTGAGCCCATCGTGAACCTGTCGGTGGCGACGAGCGAGAGCTGGCGCGACAAAAGCTCGGGCGAACGCAAGGAGCGGACCGAGTGGCACCGGGTCGTGATCTTCAATGAGAACCTGGCGAAGGTAGCCGAGCAGTACTTGCGCAAGGGCTCGAAGGTCTACCTCGAAGGCCAGCTCGCCACCCGCAAGTGGACCGACAAGGACGGCGTGGAGAAGTACTCCACGGAAGTCGTGCTCAACCGGTTCCGGGGAGAACTCGTGATGCTGGACGCCAGGGGCGAGGGCGGCGGGGCTCCGCGTGCCGCGGCCTCGAGCGATGCTCCGGCGAGCTTCGACCGCAGCGAGTTGGATGACGAAATTCCATTCTAGTACCGGCGCGCTGGTTGCGGCGGCGCTGCTGTTGGCGGCGTGCGCCGGGCCGTCGGGCGAACCCGCCGCGGGCTTCGTCAGCCGCGAGGCCGAACGCGCCTATATCCCCCTGCACGGCACGAAATACATCGTCCTGACGGGCGATGCGGCAGCAGTCGCCCTCGGTGACCGCATCGCCGTGACCAACGCCCATACCGCCAACCTGCTCGATGAGCGGGCCGTGATCGGCATCTCGCACGATTACGACCTCTTGTTCTTCCATACCGACAAGCCTGTCGCGCCGCTGGCGAGCGAAGCGCCGCGCCAAGGGGCACGCGTGATCGCCTATGGCCAGTACGAAAGAAAACTACGCCGGGCCGAAGGCACGGTGACAAGCCTCGATGCGCCTGTCGAACCGAACTGCCGGGGTTGCATCGTGCAGTCGGCCTTCACCTTCACGGGCAACGCGGGGCCCGGATTCAGCGGCGGTCCGGTGCTCGACGCCGAAACCGGCAAACTGATGGGCATCGTCTTCGGCTACACCGACGATGCCAAGGGCGGGCGAACGATCTACGCCTACCCGATGCAGCGCGTGAACGCGGAACTGAAGAAGATCGAAGACGCGTTGCCCGTCGATCCAGATTAGCGCTTGCGCCGCCCGATAGCCGGTGGTGCCGCTCCTATTCGTGCTCGCGCTTATGCAGCGGCTGCACGTTAGTGTCGTTCTTACCGTATTCGGGCTTGCAGCAGCCGTTGATATAGGCGCCCGACTGGATCGAAATGTCCTGGTGCACCACATCGCCGGACATGTGCGCCGAACTCGTGAGCACGACCTTGCGCGCTTCGATCTTGCCTTCGACCGTGCCGGCCAGTTCGACTTCCTCGCCGTACACCGTGCCGCGCACCTTGGCGCTCTGGCCGACGCGCACGGAAGCCGCGCGGACGTCGCCTTCGACCTCGCCCTGGATTTCGATGTCCTCGGAGCTTTCGAGCTGGCCCGTGATCTTCAGGGCGCGGCTGATCACCGAGGTGCCGGTGGGGGCGGCGTGGCCGGCCAGCGTCTGAGCGGTGGCCATCGGCCGCTTCGGTTCCACAGTGGCGTTGGCGGCCGTCGCAGGCGTGGTCAGAGGCATGGGGGCATCCTTTTTCTCAATGATGGGCGCGGGTTTGGCGCTCGGGGTGGGTTCGGGTCCTTTGTCGGTGCGGAACATACTCATGGGCGTGTCTCCGGAAGTTGGGTGAGCGTCTCGAAGTAGCTTGGCGGACGCCATGGCATGCGCCCGTCGACCCGGGCTCCTTTGGCGACCGTCACCGTGTTGTGAAAAATTCGCCCCGTAACATTGGCGGAACTTTCCACCGTGACGTTCAGAGCGAAGATGCGTCCGTTCAGGCGACCTTCGATATGGACGTCGCGCGCCACGACATCGCCTTCGACGCTGCCGTGCGTCCCCAATACCAAGCGGAGCGCATTGATCCGCCCAGTGACGGCGCCATGCACGTAAAGTTCGCCCTCGGTATCCAGGACCCCCGTGACCCTCAACGCTTTGCCCACCTGGGATGGGGGCAGGGATGCCGGATCTACGCTGTCTGGATCGTGTCGCAGCTGTGCGAACATGCGGGCATTCCTGTCCACTCCCCAGCATAATGACCATCATTCTTAACGTCCCGCAAGCATGCGAAAAGTTGCGCGGCCGATCGCCCCTATCCACCACCGCCGGAACGCCCGTTTTCAGCGTCGCCTCGACGCCGGCGAGCCCGGATTTGTCGTCCATCTTTACATCGCCTCCACCGCAGAACGTGCGTAAGGAGCCGAATTCCCGCGCACGCAACAATGGCGTGACAAATGCCAAACAGAGGTTGCGACACACCGGAATGGTCGCGCGCGTCCGCGGCAGGAATTGTGGAAGGGCAGTTCCGATCAAACGCAAATTTGCGCGGGCTGCTGCGGCCGTGGTGTCGTGCGGGGCAGTTCGCATCCCTTCTCGTACTAAGGGTTCGCGTTGTTGCTTCGATAACCAAGCCAACCGCCATCCGTTCCAAAATCTGCTACGATCGCACTGATCGGCTTGGGGTTGGCCTGAGCCGGCTGCGCGAGTGCCGCTCCTCTTTTTGGGTGTTGTCCAGCGCTCTTTTCCGGGGCCGCCAAAGGACTTATCAAAGCCTCCTCCGCGACATCTTTTGCTGGCCGAATCGGCCCCCAAAATGCTAGGAAACCGTGCCGGTTTCCCGGCCTTTCAAGGACCCCGCAAGGACCCGATTTTTGAGCGAAACACCGCCGCCTTCCCTGCCGCCTTCGTCGGCGCCCTCGGGCTCCAGCGTGAACCCCACAGCCATCGAAGACGAACTGAAGCGTTCGTACCTCGATTACGCCATGAGCGTGATCGTTTCGCGCGCCCTGCCCGACGCGCGCGACGGTCTCAAGCCGGTTCACCGGCGCATCCTCTTTTCGATGCACGAGAACGGCCGCGACTGGAACAAGCCCTATCGCAAATGCGCCTTGATCGTCGGCGACGTGATGGGCAAGTACCATCCCCACGGCGACCAGTCGATTTACGACGCCTTGGTGCGTATGGCGCAGGAATTCTCGATGCGCGTGCCGCTGATCGACGGGCAAGGCAACTTCGGCAGCGTTGACGGCGATCCGCCGGCGGCCATGCGCTACACCGAAGCGCGCCGGGCCAAAGTCGCCCATTCGATGACCGAAGATATCGACAAGGATACGGTCGAGTTCCAGCCCAACTACGACGGCTCCGAGAAGGAACCGGTCGTTCTGCCGTCGCGCTACCCGAACCTGCTCGTCAACGGCGCCTCGGGCATTGCCGTGGGCATGGCGACCAACGTGCCGCCGCACAACCTGGGCGAAGTAATCGACGCGTGCCTGGCCTATATGGACGATCCGGCGATCTCGATGGACGCGCTGACCGAGATCGTGCCGGGTCCGGATTTTCCCACCGGCGGCCTCATCATAGGCAAACTGGCGGCGCGCGCCGCGCTGGCCCGCGGCCGCGGTTCCATCCTGATGCGGGCCAAGTGCACGGTGGAGGAAATCCGCAAGGACCGCGAAGCGATCATCGTCCACGAGATCCCCTACCAGGTGAACAAGGCCCGCATGCAAGAGCGCATCGCCGAACTGGTGCGCGACAAACGGGTGGAAGGCATCTCGGATATCCGCGACGAGAGCGACCGTCATGGCATGCGGGTGGTGATCGAACTGAAGCGCGACGCCTCGTCCGAGGTGGTACTGAACCAGCTCTATCGTTTCTCGGAACTGCAGACGAGCTTCGGCGTCAACATGCTGGCGATCAACGACGGCCGCCCGCAGCAGCTTAATCTGAAGCAGTTGATCGCTGTTTTCATCGCCTTCCGCGAAGAAGTCGTTACGCGGCGCACGCGCTTCGAACTCGCTAAGGCACGCGACCGCGCCCATATCCTGGCCGGACTTGCCGTGGCAGTGGCCAATATCGACGAGGTGATCGCGCTGATCCGTGCCGCACCGGACGCCAACACCGCCCGCGTGCAGTTGATGGAGCGGGCCTGGCCGGCCAAGGACGTCGCGACGCTGGTGGCCCTGATCGCCGATCCGCGCCATACCATCGCCGAAGACGGCACCATCCATATGTCCGAGGAACAGGCCAAGGCCATTCTCGAACTGCGTCTGCAACGGCTTACCGCGCTCGGCCGGGACGAAATCGGCGACGAGGCCAGGAAGCTGAGCGAGGCGATCCGCGATTACCTCGAAATTCTGCGCTCGCGCCCGCGCGTGCTCGCCATCATCCGCGACGAACTCAAGGCGGTGAGGGACGAATATGCCACGCCGCGGCTCACCGAACTGGTCGATGCCGACGTCGAGATCGAGGACGAAGCCCTGATCGAACGCGAGGATGTGGCCATCACGGCCACCCATGCGGGCTACATCAAGCGCACGCCCATCGCCGAATACCGTGTCCAGGGCCGCGGCGGCAAGGGGCGCGCCGGGATGGCGACGCGCGAGGAGGATGTCGTCACCAGCCTGTTTGTGGCGTCCACCCACGCCCCGCTGGTGTTCTTCTCCTCCACGGGTATGGCCTACAAGCTGAAGGTCTGGCGGCTACCGGAGGCGCGTATCTCCGGGCGCGGCAAGGCGATGCAGAACCTGCTGCCCTTGTCCGAGAACGAGCGCATTGCGACCATCCTGCCGCTGCCCGAAGACGAGACGCAATGGGAGAAGTTCAACGTCGTCTTCGCCACCAAGTCGGGCAATGTACGGCGCAACGAACTGTCGGATTTCGTCAGCATCAACAAGTCCGGAAAGATCGCCATGAAGCTGGAAGCGGGCGACGGCATCGTGGGCGTGCAAATTTGCACCGATCGCGACGACGTGCTCTTGACGACCAAGCTCGGCAAGTGCATCCGCTTTCCGCTGGGCGACGTGCGCGTCTTCAAGGGCCGCGAATCCACCGGCGTGCGCGGCATCAAATTGGCGCCGGGCGACGAAGTGGTGAGCCTCACGCTGCTGCATCATTCCGACGCTGGCACGGCGGAGGCCCGCGCCTACCTCAAGCAGGCGGGCGCCGCGCGGCGCGCCGCCACCGGCGAGGAAGAATCGCCGCCCGAAGACGTCGTGGAGGAGGGCGAGGATAACGGCGAGGAGGCGACGCTGACGCCGGAGCGCTATGCGGAGTTGGGCGCCGGCGAGCAGTTCATCCTCACGGTGTCGGAAAACGGCTTCGGCAAGCGCACCTCGTCGTTCGAATACCGCGTTACCGGCCGGGGCGGCTCGGGCATCGTCGCCATGGGCATGGGCAAGAAGAACAGCGCCATCATCGCGGCCTTCCCGGTGGAGGAAAGCGACGACCTGATGCTGATCAGCGATACGGGCCAGACCATTCGCGTGGCCGTGTCCGGCATCAGCGTCCAGGGTCGGGCGGCGCAAGGCGTGGTAGTGTTCCGCCTGGAAGAAGCCGAGCGAGTGGTCTCCGTCGAGCGCATCGTAGCGGAAACCGCCGAAGAAGCCGCATGACCCGTTAGGGGGATACCATGACGATACATCGCATCGCCCTTTACCCGGGCACGTTCGATCCGTTGACGCTCGGCCATCTGGACATCGTGGAGCGGGCGATCAAGCTGGTCGACCATCTTGTTATCGGCGTCGCGACAAATTCGACCAAAACTCCGCTCTTCACGGTTGAGGAGCGCGTCGAGATGATCCGGCAGGAAGCGCAGCCGCTGTCCGGAAGCGCCGGGCGGGCCACGATCGACGTGCGGCCGTTCAAGGGTCTGTTGATGAGCTTTGCCGAGGAAGTCGGAGCGCAAATGATCATACGCGGCTTGCGCGCCGTGTCCGACTTCGAATACGAATTCCAGATGGTGGGGATGAACCAGCGCCTCGAAAGCCGGATCGAGTATGTGTTTCTCATGGCCGACCCGCGGCATCAGGCGATCGCCTCGCGGCTGGTCAAGGAAGTGGCCATGCTTGGCGGCGACGTGACGCCATTCACAAGCCCCCATGTCGCCGAATTGCTGGTCAAGCGCTGCAAGGAGTTGGGAGCCGGTAAATGAGTGAAAAGCTGGTCATGGAGTTGAAGTCGGGTCCGGTAGTCATCGAATTGCGGCCCGATCTGGCGCCCAGTCATGTCGCCCGCCTCAAGGAGCTGTCGCAGTCCGGATTCTACGACGGTGTGGCGTTTCATCGCGTCATCCCCGGTTTCATGGCGCAGACGGGCGACCCCACGGGCACCGGCTCGGGCGGCTCGCATCTGCCGGACCTGAAGGCGGAGTTCTCATCGGAAAAGCATCTGCGCGGCACCGTTTCGATGGCGCGCACTTCCAATCCCGACAGCGCCAACAGCCAGTTCTTCATCTGCTTCGAGGATGCGCCGTGGCTCGACCGCCAGTACACGATCTGGGGCCGGGTGGTGAAAGGCATGGAGCATGTCGACGCCATCAAGCACGGCGGTGAAAGCAACAACGGCGCCGTCTCCGGCGAACCGGACCGCATCCTGAAGATGCGCGTAGCGGACTAAGGCGATCCCATAGCCTTGTTCATGGCAGCCACCGCGGCCCCGAGCGCCGCGGCCGAGGCCGGCGTTGGCGGTACGCTGGCTGGATCGAAACGGCCGGCCTTGGCGGTCCCGGCGATTTCCCGGCGCAACAGCGGCAGCCAGGGCGCATCGGGCTTGCTGTCCCTCTCCAGGTCGCGCCAGATCGCCACGGCGGCGTGCAGGTTGCCGATCTGGGCCTCCGCCATGCCGGCATAGAAGCGCGCCCGTGGCTCGCGCGCGTCCAGCTCCAGGGTGCGGGCGAAGGCCGCCAGCGCTTCGGGCGTGACCGCGCCGGCGCCGTTCAGCACCAGCGCTTCACCGAATCCAGCCCAGGCGAACGCGTCGTCTGCGCCAAGGCGGATGGCATGGCGATAGGCGTCGCTGGCGCGCTCGTAGTCGCGGATCTGCGCATAGAGTTCGGCCAGCCGCAGATAACCCGCGGCACTCGGACGCGCCGAAAGCTGCGCGTTCAGTTGGTCCGCCGCGTCGGCCAGGATCACGGTCGGGTCGTGCTGCAAGCGGTCGGCGTAAGGTCGATCCGGCAGATCGGGATTTCCCCACGAGGCGTAAAGTAGGCCTGCGCCCAGCGGCAGCACCAGTGCGATGACGATTGCGGCCGTTATGCGGGCCCGGCGGTAGTCGGACGGGGCCGATGAATCGGGGCCCGCGGCCAGCATGCGCCGCTGGATTTCGAGGCGCGCGGCATCCGCCTGATCGGGCAAGACGAGGCCGCGCTCCACATCCATGTCCACTTCGGCGAGCTGGCTGCGATAGACCGCGAGGTCGTAGGCGGCCCGCACGGGAACGGCCGCGGGCGCGCGCCACAACGGATAGAGAACCGTGGCCAGCGTCGCGGCGGTGAGCAGCGTCAAGGCGATCCACAGCATCATCGCGGCTCGTCCATCAGGCGTTGCAGGCGCGCGCGTTCCTCGTCGCTGAGGGGCGCGGGTTGCGCAGCGCGACGGCGGCGCAAGAAGACGGCTGCAGCGGCGCCGCCCGAGATCAAGAGGATGAGGGGGCCGAACCACAACAGATAGGTCTCGGGATCGACGGGCGGTTCGAGAAGGACGTAGGTGCCGTAACGTGCGACGATGTAGTCCTTCACTTGGCTGTCGCTGTCGCCTTTCAGAAGTCTCCGGCGGACAACGAGGCGCAGATCATGGGCCAGCGGCGCCTCGGAATCGTCGATGGACTGGTTCTGGCAGACCAGGCAGCGCAACTCCTTGCCGATGGAACGGGCGCGGGCCTCCAGCCTGGGATCGGACAGCACTTCGTCCGGCGATACCGCCGCGGCCTGCTGCGCGAAGGCAAGGAACAGACAGGTGAAGATCAGCGCCCAGCGGCTCATTTCAGCTTCTCCGCCAAGGGCAGAATCTGATCGCGCACGATTTCAGGGGTGAGCGGGCCGGTCTGCTTGAAACGGATGACACCGTTCTTGTCGATCAGATAGCTCTCCGGCACGCCATAGACGCCGAAGTCGATGCCGGTGTGCCCGTCGCCGTCCGTCGCGACCACGCGGTAGGGGTCGCCCAGCTCGGCCAGGAACATCTTGGCGTTCTCCGGCTTGTCTTCGTAGTTGATACCGACCAGCGCGATGCCGCCGCGGGCAACTGCGCCCAGCACGGGATGTTCGGCGCGACAGGGCACACACCACGAGGCGAAGAAGTTCACCAGCGTAACATGGCCGCGCAAATCGGCCGTCTTGAGGCCCGGTTTGCCGTCGTACAGTGCAGGAAGATCGAAGACGGGCGCAGGTTTGTCGATCAGAACCGAGGGGATCAAGTTCGGCGTGTCGCCCTCGCCGGTTTGGTTGAGGCGCCAGAAAAACACACCGGCCAGCGCGAGAAACGCGATTGCCGGAAGGGCGTAACGCACGCTCGTCGGTACTTTCCATCCGGCAACGGTCACGGGCGTAAGATTGCGTACGCGCGCGGCCCGCTTGGGCACTCCGATGCGGTAACGCCGGTCGGAAAGCGACACAAGCCCGCCCAGTACCATCATAATCGCGCCGAAGAACAGCCATGGCACCAGCGGGTTGTAGAAAGCGTGAACGGCGTGGCCGCCTTTGCCGTCGGGCTCGCCCAGCACGAGGTAGAGGTCGCTGACGAAATTGGTGTGGATACCGACGGTGGATTTCGGTTCCGGCGGATTGTCGTAGAGGCGCCGTTCGGGCTGCAGCACCGCCGCCGTGCGGGTGCCGCGCGAGGCGATAAAGGTAGCGCGCGTGGCGGTGTAGTTGGGCCCGCGCAGATTGTCGTCCACGCCGATCAGGCGCACATCATACCCGCCGAGCGAAAACGACTGGCCGGGGCGCAGGTCGAGCAGCTTCTCGTTCTGCCAAGCCAAGGACCCCGTGATGCCGATCAAGAGGATGGCGACGCCCAGATGGGCAATCGTCATGCCGTGCGCCGAGCGCGGCAAGTGCCTGGCGCGCGCGATCACGTCGGCGAGCGGGCGGCGAAACAGGCCGGTGCGGCTCACCCATTCGGTGATCGCGCCGAAAGCGAGCCATGCGGCGAGGCCCAATCCGAGCGCCGCGAGTGCCTGCGTTTTTCCAGCCGCGATCAAGGTGACCACGGCGGTGACCGTCGCGATCACCGCCGCTAATTTCGCCCGCGCCCGCGCACTCCGCCAATCGCCGCGTTTCCACGAGAGCAATGGGCCGATAGGCATCAACAAAAGCATCGGCACCAGCAGAATGGGCATCATCAGATTGTAGTAGGGGGCACCGACCGACAATTTGTCGAGATGCAGGGCATCGACGAACAGCGGCATCAGGGTTCCCAGCAGCACCGTTCCCGCCGCCGCGCTGAGAAAGACGTTGTTGAAGACGATGCCGCCCTCGCGCGAAACCGGCGAGAAAATCCCTCCGGCTTTCAAGGCACCGGCTCTGAGAGCGAACAGGATCAGCGAACCACCCGTCACGACGGACAACAGAACCAGGATGAAACGCCCGCGCGCCGGATCGTTGGCGAAGGCATGCACCGAGGTGAGAACGCCGGAGCGCACCAGAAAGGTGCCGAGCAGCGACAGCGAAAAGGCCAGGATGGCCAGGAAGATCGTCCAGCCCTTCAGCGTGTCACGCTTCTCCACCACGATCGCCGAGTGCAGCAAGGCGGTGCCGGCGAGCCACGGCATCAGGGAGGCGTTCTCGACCGGATCCCACGCCCACCAGCCGCCCCAGCCCAGGGTGTAATAAGACCACCACGAGCCCATCGCGATGCCGAGCGTGAGCGCGCACCACGCCACCAGCGTCCATGGCCTCACCCAGCGCGCCCAGGCGGCATCGACGCGGCCTTCGATCAGCGCGGCGATGGCGAAGGAAAACGCCATCGAGAACCCGACATAGCCGAGATAGAGAAACGGCGGATGAAAGGCGAGACCAGGGTCCTGCAAGAGCGGGTTGAGACCGTTGCCGTTCACGGGCGCGGGATCGAGCCGGGCGAACGGATTGGACGTCATCAGGATGAACAGCAGGAAGCCGAAGGCGATCATTCCCTGTACGGATAAAACGCGGGCCCGCAGCGCGGGCGGCAGGCCGCCGCCGAACGCCGCCACGGCCATTCCGTACAGCGCCAGGATGAAGGTCCACAGCACCATGGAGCCTTCGTGGTTTCCCCACACGCCGGTGATCTTGTAGAGCAGCGGCTTGTCGGTATGGCTGTTCTGGTAGACGTTGACGACCGAGAAATCGCTCGACACGTGCAACCAGATGAGCGCCGCGAAGGCCAGGGCGACCAATGCGAATTGCGCCACCGCGGAGGCGGGCGCCAGCTTCATCCACGCCACCTCGCCGCGCGCGGCGCCGACCATCGGCACGACGGCTTGAATGGCCGCGACAAACAGCGCCAGGATCAGTGCGAAAAGGCCGATCTCCGCGATCATTGGGGGCGCTCGGGCGCAGTGGCGGGTTGCAGGTTTGGCTCGATCTGCTTCGCGCCTCGTGCGGGCGGGGCGGGAGCGCGACCTATCTACGACCCGCTGGCGCAATCGGCAACATAATGTGTCGCCAAGTGCGTTGGTACGGGTCGGGCGCGCGCCTGAAACACGCCTTGAAGATGACCTGGCGGGAGATGCGACCTTTGCACCCCCAATGGCGTCGAGGTCACGCAGAACCGGGTCGTCGCGGAGGCGCCGGAAAGCGCGGGAAGCTAAGGCTCGCGCATGCCTTCGTCGGCCGTACGCAGGATCGGGTTCAGGACGTAGGAGGCAATCGAGCGTCTGCCGGTCTTGATCTCGGCGCTCGCGACGAGGCCGGGCCGGATGTGCATGCCGCGCAGGGCGATCTCGCGCGGCGGATCGACCAGGCGGACACGGGCGCGGTAGACGAGGTGCGACTGATCATCTTCCTTGAGCGGGATCGAATCGGCGCTGAGCACCGTGAGCTTGCCGTTCAACGTGCCGTATTTCTGGAAGGGATAGGCTTCGAGCTTCACGCGCACGTCGTCGCCGACCTTGAGATAGCTGACGTCGCGCGAGGACACGTTGGCCTCGACATAGAGATCGGCGCCGTCGGGCACCAAGGTCACCAGCGTTTCGGCTTCCTTCAACACCGAACCCACCGAGCGATCGGCGATTTCGAGCACGATACCGCTGGCGGGCGCGCGCATCTGCGTGAAGTCCTTCATCTTCTGCGCCTTGTTCAGCGTTTCGGACGCCTCGGCCAGATCCTGCCGCGCCTGCACGAGTTGCTGATTGTGGTCACTGCGCCACTTGTCGACGAACGATTGGCGTTCGGCCTGCACCTCGGCCCGCTGCTGAACGAGCTTGCGCTGGTCGCCGATGGTGTTCATAAGCTTCATGCTGACGTCGACGGAGCTTGACTGCGCCCTCATCACGTCGAGCGGCGCGCCCGCCTTCTGGTCTACCAGGCGCTGATAAATGTCCACCACCTTGTTGGACATTACGAGCTGCTGCTTCAGGCCCGCAATCGCGGAGTTGTCGGCCTTGAGCTGGGAGTCGATGGCCCCCACGCGGGTGTCGCGCACGGTCATCTCCGCGCCATAGGCGGCGGTTTCCTGGTTGAATATCTGCACCTGGGCTTGGCGCTCGCTGCCGTCGTCCGGCAGGGCGGTGAAGAGTGCGCCGCTAAGTTCGGCTTCGAGGCGTTCGGTCTCGGCCGTGAGCGTCTTAACCTTGTGTCCCAGTGAGGCCACGTCGGCCTGCGCGAACGACGGGTCGAACGACACCAAGAGCTGCCCTTTGCGCACATGATCGCCCGGCTGGACGTTGATGGCCAGGATGCGCGAAGTGGTGAAGGGCTGCATCACGATCATGGGCGTGCGCGTGGCGATCTTGCCCGGCGCCACGACGATGCGGTCCAGCGTGCCGATGACCGACCACAGGATCGCAATCACCAGCAGCGCGATCACGACGTAAAGCGCGGCATTGGCCGAGACCGGAACGGGCGCCTCCTCGATTGCCGTGGCGTCCGGCTTGAAGCCCTGCGCAATGGCGTCGTCCCAGGCATCCACGTCGTCGCCGAACTGGCGGTCGATCCAGCCGTCGAGGGTGTGCCAGCGGCGCAGGAAGGCTTCCTCGGCCGCGTAGCGCGCATCCGCCAGCGATTTGCGCGTTTTGACCACAATCGCGTTCATGCGGCCCTCGCCATTTGTTGCGCCCAAAGCTGGCGATAGATCGGGTTGCGATGCAGGAGCTGGTCGTGCGGGCCGCTGTCCATCAGGCAGCCTTCGTCCAGCACCAGGATCGTATCGGCGTTGCGGATGGTTTGCAGCCGGTGGGAGATCACGATGGTGGTGCGTCCGCGTGCGATCTGCGCCAGATTACGGACCACCACCGCCTCGCTTTCGGGATCGAGCGCGCTGGTCGCCTCGTCGAAGATGATGATGCGCGGGGCGCGCAACAGCGCGCGGGCGATGGAAATCCGCTGCTTCTGGCCGCCCGAAAGGTTCACGGCGCCCTCTTCGAGCACCGTGTCGTAGCGCTGCGGCAGTTGCTGGACGAATTCGTCGGCGCCCGCCTGACGCGCGGCCAGCACGACGTCCTCGAAGGTCGCGGTGGGCTGGCCCATGCGGATATTGTCCCTGATCGAGCCGCGGAACAGGAAGGGCTCCTGCGGAACCACGCCGCTCTGGCCGCGCAGGAAGGCGAGGTCGATGTCGCGGATGTCGTGGCCGTCGATGCGGATGGCGCCTTCGCTCGGGTAGTAGAGCCCCTGCAGAAGCGCGGAGAGCGTCGTCTTGCCGGAGCCGCTGCGCCCGACGATGCCGATCATGCCGCCTGCCGGAATGCGAACCGAGAAATCGCGCAAGGCCGGCCGGTCGGTGTTGGGATAGCGGAACGTCACCTTGTCGAGTTCGATGTCGCCGCGCAGAGTCGGGGTCAGTCCGCGCCTGGTGGCTTCCGTCGGACGATTCATGATTTCGCCCAGCATTTCCACGCTCATCAGCACTTCCTGGTAGTTGTTCAGGAGCCCGATGAGCTGGAGAACCGGGCTGATCACGCGAGAGGAGAGCATGTTGAAGGCCACGAGCTCGCCCACGGTGAGCTTGTGGGCGAACACCAGGAACGCTCCCACGACGACGATGGCGATCGTCAGCGCACGTTCGATGAACTGCGAGAAGGTGTTGGCGGCCAGCGAGATCTTGCCGACCTGCACATAGTTTCGCACTGCGTCGGCGGCGGCGTTCTCCCACGATTCCTGGCGGCGCGCTTCGAGGTTCAGCGATTTCACGGTGCGCATGCCGTGAATGCTCTCGACCAGCAGCGATTGCCGCTGCGCTTCGGCGCGATAGAGCTTGCGAAGCCGCCGGCGGTAGGGCCCGATCATGGCGGCGATGACGCCTGCCAAGAGCAGCGTGACGCCCATCACCACGGCGGTCAGCCAGCCCGAGTACCACGCCATCAGCGGCAGGAAGATAACGAGGGCCGGCAGGTCGAGAAGGGTCATCAAGAGGCGGCCGGTGAGAAACTCGCGAATCTGCGAGCCCTGCTGCATGTGCTTGGTGACGACGCCGGCCAGCGAGGCCTCGAAGAACGAGATCGGCAACTGCATCAGGTGCGAGAAGGTCGTCTTGGCGACGCGGATATCGATGCGGCTGGCCGTCCGCAGCACGAAATAGCCGCGCAGCCAATTCAAAATGGCATCGAAGAAAATCGCCAAACAGACGCCGATGGCGATCACGACGAGGGTGGAAATGCTGAGATAGACGAGCACCCGGTCGATCACGATCTGGAAGAAGATCGGCACGGCCAGCGCCAACAGATGCATCGCCACGGCGGCGATCACGACGTTGCGCAGCAGCGCCCGCTGGCGCCAGAATTCGGGAACGAACCAGCCCAATCCGAATTTGCGGTCGGTGTCCGAAAGCTTGTACGGCCGCTTCAGCAGGATGATTTCGCCCGTCCAGTACTGCTCGAATTCCGCGCGCGGAATCGGGAACAGGTTTGCCTCGGGCGCGCGGGGATTGAACAGCACGACCATCTGGCCGCCCTTCGCATCCGCTCCCGAGGGCTCGGTGACCAAGGTCTGCAGCACCACGACGTAGGCGCCGTTGGTCAGGTGCGCCAGGAACGGCGTCAGCTTGCGGAAATGCTGAAGGCGGGCGAAGTCGACGGTGTGAACGGCGGCGTGAAGACCCTCAGCACGCGCCACGCGGGCGAGCTGTTCGGCGTCGGGCTCGCCGCCTTGGCCGTGGAGATGGAGCAGGCGCGGCAGGCTCCAATCGAGTTCTAGGTGGCGTGCCACCGCGGCGAGGCCTTTGAGGCCTGTCTGGGCGCAGTCCGCGGCATTGGGCGCGGCGGTTTCGGCTTGGGGCTTATCGGAGTCCATCGCTCGGCCTTACGGGAAGGGGGGCTTGGTCACGGTCTTCGGGATTTCCGCCGGCGCGGGCGCGGTCTCGACGACGGTAAGTCGTTCCGCAACAGGTTCGCTCGGTGTAGGCGGCGGCGTGCCGGCGCGGTTCGAGATCGCCTGGGCGGCTTCGTGGATTTTCTCGGCGGTTTGCAAGAAGGCATCCAGCCCCATGATGATGCGCTGGCGGAATACGGCCACGGGCTGGCCCCGCGCATCCTTCTCGACCGGCGAATAGGCGACGAAATCGACGCGCACGGCCCCGCCGATGACCGAAATTTGACCTATTCCGTCCGCAAAGATCTGATCGTCCAATGCCAGTCCTCTTGCGTATTTAGGCGACTCTTATGCGTTGGCCGCAGCCTTGTGCCAGTCCGTATGAGCCGCAAACGATGCTCACATGCGGTCGTTAACAGGGGTTTACCATCGTGGCATTTGACGTGATGTTCCGAGCGTTGTCACAGCCGACACATATGCGGCAGGTCACGAATTTCCGGGGGCGGCGCTCCTGGCGGGCGGGACGCTCGGCCGGACACTGGGGTTGACACTGCCGTCAAGTGGACCCAAATCGGGCCGCACCTTTCGCGCTAGCCGGCCAATGGACGTTCGCCAGTTCGATTTTTCCTTGCCAGAAGACATCATCGCCTTGCGCCCCGCCGAACCGCGGGACAGCGCGCGGATGCTGGTGGTCCACGAAGACGGCCGGCTGGAGCACGCCCGGGTCAAGGACCTGCCGCATTTCCTGCGGCGCGGGGACGCGTTGGTGCTCAACGACACCAAGGTGATCCAGGCACGGCTGCGCGGCGTGCGGGAGGGTCGCGGTGCGGGTCCTGAGGCCAAAATCGAGCTGCTGCTTTGCCGCCGTTTGGCGCTGGATCGGTTCGCGGCGCTGGCGCGACCCGCGCGCAAGCTTGTGCCCGACGACACGCTGCGCCTGGGCACGTCGATCCGCGCCCGCGTTGTGGCGAGGGGCGAGGCCGGAGAGGTGGAGCTGGCCTTCGCGACCGCCGGCGCTGCGCTCGATGCCGCCATCGCGGCGGAGGGCGAGACACCGCTGCCGCCCTACATCGCCGGAAAGCGCAAGGCGGATCGGCAGGACGTCTCCGACTATCAAACAGTCTACGCGCGCAAGGAAGGATCGGTCGCGGCGCCCACCGCCGGATTGCATTTCACCCCGGAGCTGCTGGCCGCGCTGTCGGACATGGGCGTGGCGCGCGAGACCGTCACCCTGCATGTGGGCCCCGGGACCTTTCTGCCCGTCACCGCTGACGATACGGCCGAGCACAAGATGCATTCCGAAAGCGCGGTGCTCTCCGCCGCCACGGCCGAGCGGCTCAACGCGGCCCGTGCGGCCGGCGGGCGCATCGTATCTGTGGGCACGACCAGCCTGCGCACTCTGGAAAGCGCGGCCGATCCGGACGGAACTGTGCGGTCGTTTTCCGGCGACACCGACATCTTCATCACCCCTGGCTACGCTTTCCGCACCGCCGAAGTGCTGCTTACCAATTTCCATCTGCCGCGCTCGACGCTGTTCATGCTGGTCAGCGCCTTCAGCGGTACCGAGACCATGAAACGAGCCTATGGGGAGGCGATCCGCGAGCGCTATCGTTTCTATTCCTATGGCGATGCGTGCCTGCTATTGCGGAGTGATTACAGGTCTTTCAACCCGGCGGGTTGAATGGCGTTTGGATTGTCGATCGAAACTATCAATCGCCGGATGCCAACTCGATTCAATGTAAGGTGGTGGGGGAGCGATCTGTGAGATTCACTCATCCGCGGTCGCTGCACCCGCTTTAACTGTACCGACTGCTCGCAACATTGACGCAATCGGCAACATAATGTGTCGGAGGCGTGACGGCTGGCGCGTTGGCAGCGATGATGGGTGCGCCTAAAACCCTTCCGCTACTTGACCCTACGAGAGGCATCTCCGTGGCCCAGTCCATACCCTTTATCGACCTCCAAGAACAACGCCGGCGTCTCGGCGAGCCGTTGAACAAGGCCATTCTGGCAGCCGTCGAAAGCGGCCAATGGGTCCTTGGTCCGCAAGTCGCCGCCCTGGAGCAGAAGCTTGCGGAATTTGCTGGGGTCAAACACGCCATCGCCTGCGCCAATGGAACCGACGCGCTGCAGCTCGTGCTGATGGCATGGGGCATCGGTCCGGGAGACGCCGTGTTCGTCCCGGCGTTCACGTTCTGCGCCACGGCGGAAGTGGTGCCGCTCGTCGGCGCCGTGCCGGTATTCGTGGACGTGCTGGAAGATACCTACAACATCGACGCGGCAAGCCTCGAAACCGCCATCGCCATGGTGAAAAAGGAAGGCAAGCTGAAGCCCAAGGCCGTCATCACGGTTGATCTGTTCGGCCAGCCGGCCGA
>Ga0187810_10000271_pt1 | contig 22005 bp, 16 predicted proteins | sample NC_wetland_sal_i_9_FD_132963 | JGI IMG/M metagenome (GOLD analysis project Ga0187810, IMG submission 132963) | Wetland sediment microbial communities from Neuse River Estuary, North Carolina, USA - ASW_5 | ecosystem: Environmental > Aquatic > Freshwater > Wetlands > Sediment | place: USA: North...
CATCATGTAGCCATTTATTCTGAGAAGGGCAAAATGATCCTGAATAGGGAAAAAGATTCCTTTCCGGGGAGTCTATTTTTTCCGCATGGTTCAGTACATTTATTGATAAGTCTCCCTCCACCCGGAGGAAAGGCTTGCCGCTTTTCGTTTGTATCGTCTGTGTCATAACAGTGATACCTCCCTATGGCAGGAACCATGCCAAGTTACGTAAATACAGTAAATTCGTGCCTGTGAATATTGAGAGTGAGAGCTCGCGCTATTATACGGGAGCTTCCGATTTGCTCTGGAGACTTTCACTGAGCGCCCTGCGAGCGTCATCGTATCGACCGGCATTCTGATAAATCTTGGATAATGCCGCCCAAGCCTCGGAAAAGTTCTGGTCAAGCTGTGTAACCCGTTCAAAGGCTGATTGTGCGTGGGAAATATCTCCGGAAGCCTGGAGTGCCAGACCCAGCCAGTACCAGGCCGATGGATCGTTGGGCTGGAGGTCGGTGACTTTGAGGCAGGCTTCGACGGACTCTTGTTTGTAACCCCGTTCGAGGTAGAGGGACGAGGCATTCTTCCAGGCTACCAAGAGTTTGTCGTCGGACTGGACCGCCATGCGGTACATTTTCAATGCCTGCTCCGGCTCGTTCTGCTTTTCGAGTACAACAGCCCGGTAGTAATAGTTCATGGCATCGCCGGGATGGATGGTCGATGCCTGGGCGAAGGACATGATGGCTTCGCGATACTGGTGAAGGCGGTAATGTGCCAGCCCGAGTTGTTGCCAGGCGGTGGCCGAATGGGGGAGGAGCGTGGTTGCCTTTTGGAGGGAACCCAGAGCCTCTTCCACCTTCCCATTCCCAATCTGGGTCAGGCCCATCTGAATCCACGATTTCCCATTCTTTGGTTCCAGTTGAGCCATGCGTCCGGCGGAAGTCTGCGCCTCCAAGTAGTGGCGGTGCTCGTATTGTGCTGAGGAAAGGGTGTGCCAGGTGGCCCAGAGGAGGGGACATTCCGGTTCCTGGGATTCAGCCAAACGGACATCGGCCAGCGCCGACTCGATATCGCCTGTGAGGGCTCGGGCCATGGCCAGATAGCAGCGGGCTTCCGCAAAATTAGCCCACGCCGTGACGACCTGCGTCATCAGGGGAATGACTTCCGCGTAGCGGTTATTCTGGAAAATGAGCATGCCGAGCTTGAAAGTGCTCTCGGTGAGGTGGGGAGAGATTTCAAGAGCTTTTTTGCAGGCGTCGATCGCCTCATCTGTGAGTCCCGATTCTGTGTAGGCGGCGGCCAGACCGTCCCATGCCTTGGCGTAGTCGGGGTTGATGGTCACGGCTCGCTTGAAGGAAGAAAGAGCGTCCTCGGTTTGTCCACACTGAAGGTAGAGGTTTCCCACGTTGCTCCAGGCGACGGCGTGATCTGGAGAGAGTTCCAGGACTCGTTTGTAAGCAGCAAAGGCTTGCTCGGTTTCGCCAATTTCCTGGCTTGCGACTCCATAATTAAACCATGCCTCGAAAAAGTCCGGGCGGCTGCTGGTAGCCTGTTTATAGGCCCTGACTGCTTGTGCGGGTTCTCCCCGTTCAAAAAAACCGAGCCCCACCAGATTCCACACGTTCCACAATAGCTCGGCATGGGGGTCGATTTCTTCGGCGCGGGTGCAGGATTCGGCGGCTTTTTCCAATTCCCCCGACTGGATGGAGACAAGGGCTTTTTCCAGCCACGTCTGGGCCATGGAGAATCCCAACGGAACGGCTGAGGAGAGTTTTATTTGCTTCTCTGTGATATGTTCGGAAAGGGATGGAGTTGGTTTTTCCCCGTGCGAAGCGGGTTCCGACGGTTCCTTGACCGGATGGGCAGGCTTTTTAACATCGTCTCCGATGATCAGGTCGGGAGCGAATTTGGAAGTTCGCCGGACGAGAGTGGAAAGAGTCTGCCTGCTGGGTGGCTCGGAAACCAGCTCCGGGGAGGAATCCATTTTCGGCAGGGGTTCGTCGTCATCGGGGAGGATGACAAAATCGGAGGGAGGTTGTGCGTATTGTTGGAGCAGGTGTTGCAGCTCGATGTTGGCCGGATCAAAGGAAATCGCGCGCTGGAGGAGGGTGATGGCTGGTTCGGTAAGGTTGAACTCGTTTCGGCAAAGAATCGCCAGACGGGTGAGGTTTTCCGGGTCACTCGGTTTTTGCGCCAGATCAACGAGAAGAGCGAGTTGCTCCTTGTTCAGTGTCAGTTGCACGGTGCGCCTGCTGTAGGTGGAAACTCCGAGTGCCTCTTCTCCGCCAAGGGAGCGTGCCCGGGCGACATTCCAAAGGCTATCCAGTGCATTTTGAATGACTTGAAGGGACTGGAGAGACTCGGAATCCCGCTGATCAAAGCAGGTAATCAAAAGATCGGCCCACGCCTTGAGAGAGGTTGGGTCGCGACGGAGACGGCCGAGGATCTCTCGAACTGTATGAGAGGCATAATCCATTTTGAGACTGCTTCTAATATGTAAAAACTTTTTCCACAAAGCAAGATGCAAGACTTTTGGCGGTGCATATCTTTTTTGTGAGAGGTACGTTGACAGACGGGGTGGGGTTGTTAGCCTCACGCCAATCATGGCGAAATATCGCATTCTAGTTACGGACGGGGTTTCCCCCCGTGGTGTCGAGGTTCTGAGCGGGTCACAGGAATTTGAGGTTGTGGAAGTCAAAAGCATGAAGGAGCCGGAACTTCTGGCCAAATTGCCGGAGTTCGACGCCCTCATCGTTCGCAGTCAGACGAAAGTCTCCGGTGCGGTCATCAAGGCTTGCAAGCGGCTGAAGGTTATTGGCCGGGCAGGTGTCGGCGTCGATAATGTCGATGTCGATGCGGCGACGGCCCAAGGGGTCGTCGTGATGAACACCCCCGGCGGTAACACCATTTCCACTGCTGAACATTCCTTTGCCATGCTCCTGAGCGTGGCCCGGCAGATTCCCCAGGCTCACGCGAGCATGAAGGAAGGGAAGTGGGACCGTAAAACTTTTCAGGGTACCGAGATCAACAACAAGGTGTTGGGCATCATCGGCATGGGGCGTATCGGCAGTGAAGTTGCCCGCCGGGCCTTTGCCTTTGGCATGCGGGTGTTGGCCTATGACCCTTACCTCTCGCTGGCACGGGCCCGTTCCCTTCAGGTGGAATTATTCTCCAATCTGGAAGAGCTCCTTCCCCAGTGTGATTTTATCACCGTCCACATGCCAATGACGGATGAAACCAAGGGGCTGCTGGACGAAAAGAAGCTCGCCCTCTGCAAAAAAGGGGTGCGCATCATCAACTGCGCCCGTGGCGGTCTGGTGGTCGAGGCGGCTCTTCAGAAAGCCATGGAATCGGGCCACGTGGCCGGAGCTGCGTTTGACGTTTATGAACAGGAGCCCCCGGCAGAGGACTTTGGCCTGCGCAAGCTGCCCAACATGGTGATGACGCCCCACCTCGCAGCGTCGACTTTTGAAGCCCAGGAAAGCGTTGGCGTCGAGATTGCCGAAGCGATTCGGGATCTTCTTCTCACCGGAACCATCCGCAACGCCGTCAATATGCCCAGCGTCGATTCCAAGACGCTTGAAACGCTGCGGCCTTATCTGAATTTCGGCACCAGTCTGGGCAAAATGCTTTCCCAGATCGCCCCGGCCCATTGCGACACGCTCACTGTGACCTATCGCGGCAAGATGAGCGAGATGGATACGACCTCCATCACCCGCGCCGTGCTGAAGGGCTTCCTCCACAACGCCGAGGGCGGCTCGGTCAATGAGGTGAACGTACCCAAGGTGGCTGAGGGCATGGGCCTCAAGTTCAACCAGATCAAACAGAGCGAAGTGGCCGACTACTCCGACCTCGTCGAGGTAAAAGCCAGCAGCGGCAGCGAGAGCGCGGAAGTGGCCGGAGCCTTCTTCGGCACGAATCCCCGCATTGTCCGGATCAACGGTTACAGCCTCGAAGCAGCCCCCGAAGGCGTCCTCCTCATGTTTGAGAACAAGGACCGCCCCGGCATCGTCGGTTGGATCGGCACCCTCCTCGGCAAGAACAGCGTCAACATCGCCCACATGGCACTTAGCCGCAGCAAGGAAACGGCCAAGGCCCTGAGCGTGCTCAACCTCGACTCCCTTCCTTCCGCCTCCGCGCTGGAGGAAATCCGCAAGGGCCAGGACATCTTCAACGTCCGCACGGTGCAGCTTTAAGAGCCTTTCCTCTTTTTCAGACAGGCTCTAAGAACCCGTTCACGATCTTTTGAGGAGTAAGGACAGGAAGGCGAGATGGACAAACTGGAGGCTGGAGTTGAGTTTGCGCTCGCAGTTTTTCCAGAGACGACGGCACTTTTCAAGCCAGGCGAAGGAACGTTCGACGACCCAACGCTTGGGCATTACCGCAAAGGTGTGGAGATCACTGCGTTTGGCTCAGAGAGATCGACTGGAGTCGGTGTTCGCTTGATGGGTCTTACGTAAAGGTCAAAAGGGGGGCGACTCGCGAACGGGCAAGTGCAGTAAAAGACATGCGGTAGTCGACGGTAATGTCTATTTAGTGCTTTTGTCGATTCGTTATGATCAAAAGCTGATGGTGCGTACAAGTTTGTATACCTCGCACTCGTCCGGCCCGGTTATGATAACTTTTTGGATCGGATTGAATCCTAGAGAGCAAATTTTAATTAACATGTCTGAGATCGCCCTCCCGGTCACTGGCGGGCCGTGGATTTCTATATAAATCATCGTTACTCGATCAAAAGAAGATGCGGGAGAGTTGAAAATAATATCGTATTCCCCTCCTTCGACATCGATTTTCATGACGATATCTTCATGAGCAGGGAAAAGTGAGATCAAGTCATTTACGGTTACCGTGCAAACTTTCCTATTGTCTCGATGAGACAAAACACGGTCGAAACTTTTAATGGCTAAAAATTTTCCGCTCCTGGAAGATACGGCTCCACATATGGGGGTGATTGTCGAATTGCCTTCGGTATTTTTTAGCAAAGTAACGTAATGAAATGGATTCGCCTCCACTGTTACTATGTTTTTAGCTCCCAGGCTGGATACCAGTAGCGAAAAAAAGCCGTAATGGCCGCCAATATCCAGGACATTTTTATTTTCAATATCTTTGGCTTCGACTCGATAGACATTCCAATCAAATATTTCCTTCCATATGTAATCGTTCTGTCCTTTTAGATGTTCGAAATTGCTCATGTATCGTGCACTGCTGATACCAATATTGATATTGTTTTGCAAGTATGGACGTGGTTGCGCCTTCCTCTCGGATGTCAAAGGTTGAGCCTGGGTTAAGAGCCGCCCTGCCCCCATCTCAAGACTTATTCAGCCTGTTCATTTCATGGAAAAGAGCCCTGTCATCTGATTCTATTGGCGAGTTGGGATTTTGGTGTGTAATCTACACTTCACAGCCATGTCGATACCGAATGATTTTCCCGAAAAGCTCAAGCATCAGGTGGACATTGTCGACATCATCAACGCCTATGTTCCCCTGAAGCGCGCCGGGGCGAATTACAAGGCACTGAGTCCCTTCCAGAAGGAGAAGACGCCGAGTTTCATGGTCAGTCCGGCGAAGCAGAGCTTTCATGATTACAGTAGCGGCAAGGGAGGCGACATCTTCACCTTTGTGATGGAATATGAGGGACTCGATTTCATTTCCGCGGTGCGACGGGTGGCGGAAAAGGCGGGGGTGCCGATTCCTGAGACGGTGTGGGACGGGAAGAAGACGGATCGCCGTGCTGCGGAGTCTCTGCTTTCCCTCCAGGGGATGTTGGCGGCTCATTGGCGGGATCTGCTGGTGGAATCGCCCGGGGCGGAAATCGCCCGCCAGTACATGCAAAAGCGCAACATCCCCCTCCAGTGGGCGCAGACCTATTGCATCGGCTACGCGCCGGATGAGTGGGATGCCTCCCAGCAGTGGGCGAAGAAGGAGGGTTTTACCACTGAGCAGCTTTTTGAGTGCGGACTCGTCATCAAGAACGAGTCGGGCCGTGTCTATGACCGTTTTCGCGGGCGACTCATGTTTCCCATATCGAATGAGCAGGGGCGCGTGGTCGGCTTCAGCGGGCGCATTTTGACGGAAGACAAGGAAGCTCCCAAGTATATCAACACGCCGGAAACGGAAATGTACAAGAAAAGCCGCCTCCTCTTCGGCCTTGACCGGGCCCGCAGGGGCATCTTGGATCAGGATACGGCCATCATTTGTGAAGGACAGATCGATGTCCTCCGCTGTCATGATTCCGGGGTGACGAACGTGGTGGCACCGCTTGGGACGGCGTTGACGGATATGCAGATCGGCCTTTTAAAAAGAATAGCCAAGAAGATCATCCTCTGCCTGGATGGCGATGGTGCAGGGGTGAAGAGCGCTCTCCGCCTGGGGCCGAACCTTGTCCATGCGGAAGAGGCGGGGATCAGTGCGCTCGTGCAATCGGAACTGGGAATCAGCATCACCGTCCTGCCGGAAGGACACGATCCCGATTCCTTTATTCTGGCAAAGGGAGCAGAAGCTTTTCGCGGGCTTTTGAATGAAGCGTGGGACTATCTCGATTTTTTTGTCGAGCATCAGAAAAAATCCCTCGGCTTTCAATCTGCGGCGGAACGCTCCCGGGTGGTTCACAGCGTGGCTGGACTCATCCGGCTGGCACCCAACGCCGTGATCCGGAATCGTCTGGTCAGCTCAGCGGCTCTCCGCCTCGATATACCTGCCACGGTTTTGGAAGAAGCCGTCGAAAAAAGCCCCCGCGAACCACGCAAGCAGGCTCAATTACGTGATGATGAGCAGCAGACGGCGAGGGTTGTTACTCCATCCCAAAAGCTCGGCACCCGGGTACAGGAAATTTTGCTCATCCTTCTTTCTTCGCCTGAAACCGCCCCCGAGGCGCAGAGACTCATCAGCCCACTTTGGGTTGAACGGTTGGATGGCGGCGACGTACTACTTCGTGTGATGGAAGCCTATCAACATGACGAATGGACGAATGTGCGGGAGCTAATGAGCATACTTCCACCCGAACAGCAGAGCTGCCTTTCGGGCCTTGATATCGAACCGCTTGCGCAGTTGCCTGTTGATGCAAAAATAGGAATGATTCGCAAGTTGGCACTCCAGACAGAGTTGGATTATGTTACACGTTCGGCGGCTATCCTGAATGAGAAGATGCGGAATGAATCAAATCCTTCTGAACGCGATCAAATGAATCTCAAGATGGCCGAATTTATTCAACGCAAAACCAGTTTGACAAAATCCGTTTCGGCATCATGCTAACCGATTTCCGCCCGATAAAGCCCTACCATGTCCTCAAAATCGAAAAAGCCCACCAACACTCACCACACCGCCAAGGTACCGACTCCAGCGAAGAAACTTTCCAAGGAGGTTGCGAAAACTCCGACGCCCTCGCGTGGAGGAGCCCGGCATTCCAAAGATCATCAAGACGCATCCGCTCTGGAGACCCATGCGAAGCCGCCACGCGATGCCGTCCCCCACTCGAATGGCGCCATTCCCGGAGCCGGATCGAAGTCCAAGGACTCTTCCGTTGCCGCGTGGACGGAACATCCTGACCGGCAGGATCGTCTCCGCGATCTCATCAAGCTTGCCAAGGAACAGGGATATCTCACCTTTGACGACCTTTCCGAAGCCATTCCCGAGACGGCGACCAATCCCGACCAGATCGACAGCATCCTCGTCTTTCTCCGCAATCTTGAAATCGACGTCATTGATTCCTCCGCCGTTGACCGTTACAAGCAGACCCGCACAACCGAGGAAGAGGATTTTACCGAAGTCGATAAAAGTGCCGACAAGCTCGACATCCTGGATGATCCCGTCCGCATGTACCTGAAACAGATGGGGCAGGTGCCCCTCCTGACACGTGAGCAGGAAGTCGAAATATCCAAGCGCATCGAAGACGCCGAGATGATGGTGCAGAAGCACATTCACCGTTTCGGTTTCATTTCACGGGAATACATCATCCTTGCCGAGAAGCTGGAGCAGGGGCGTGAACGCTTTGACCGCGTCATCCAGGACAAGAAGATTGACGGTCGTGAGGTCTACATGAAGTCGCTGAAAGGCCTGGTTCGCAGCGTCCAGCTGGCTGCCGGAAAATGTGGTGTTGCCTACGAAAAATTCCTCAAGCAGGAAAATGCTGCCACCCAAAAACGGTATCTGAAGGAATACGAAAAAGCGCAACAGGCCCTTCACAAGCTTTATCCGAAATTTTACTTCAAACAGAAAATCACGGAGGAATTTGTAGCCACGTGTGACAATGTCCACCGCAACTTTCTTCTCCTGCGTAAATCGGTCGACAATATTGAACGTACCAAGAATCGGAGCAAATCGCTGCAGGAATCCCTCAAGGCTCTCAAGGGCCAGTTCCATGATCTGGAACTTTTGGTACGCCTTCCCTTCGAGGATTTCGAGCGCGATTACCGCGAACTCAAAGACTGGCTTCGCAAGGCCCTACGAGCCAAGACCGAAATGGTCGAGGCCAACCTCCGCCTCGTCATCTCAATTGCCAAAAAATATACCAACCGTGGTCTTTCCTTCCTCGACCTGATTCAGGAAGGAAACATGGGCCTCATGAAGGCCGTCGAGAAGTTTGAGTATCGCCGGGGTTATAAATTTTCAACGTATGCCACTTGGTGGATACGTCAGGCCATCACCCGCAGCATCGCCGATCAGGCCCGCACGATCCGCATCCCGGTTCACATGATCGAGACGATCAACAAGCTCATGCGCGTCCAGAAACAGCTCGTGCAGGAACTGGGCCGTGAACCGACCCCGGAAGAAGTCGCGGAAGAGACTCAGATGCCGGTGGAACGGGTGCGCGCCGTCCTCAAGATGGCCCAGCAGCCGATCTCCCTCCAGGCACAGGTGGGAGACAGCGACGACACGACCTTTGGCGATTTCATCGAGGACAAGAGCGCGGAAAACCCCTCGGACATGACGGCTTACGCCATGTTGAAAGAAAAGATCAAGGACGTTCTCGACACTCTGACCGAGCGCGAACGGGCGGTGCTTGAACAACGCTTCGGACTCCTCGACGGGTATTCCCGCACTCTGGAAGAAGTCGGGCGGCAGTTCAAGGTCACCCGCGAACGCATCCGGCAAATCGAAGCCAAAGCCCTTCGCAAGATGCGGCATCCCACCCGTATCCGCCACCTGCGAGGCTTCCTGGAGAGTGAAGCTCCTCTTTGATTCCCGCCGGAGGGAGGCATTTTATGAAAACGGTATCCGTTGACCTCGGAGAGCGTTCCTATTCCGTCATTGTCTGCCCCGGCGTGGTTTCGGCCATGCTGGAACAGGTTCTCGCTCTGGAGGAAATCGCCCTTGTCACGGATGAAAATATTCCCTCTCTGCCTTGGTTTACCCAGTTGGAGGGATGGTTGCGGAAAAAAGCGGGCAAGTTTCTCCGCTGTACCATTCCAGCAGGTGAAAAGGGAAAAGATCTGGCAGTTGTCGGGCGGCTTGCCTCAGAATTGGCTCAGGCGAATTTTACCCGTCGCTCAGCCGTCTTTGCCGTTGGAGGCGGAGTGGTGGGGGATACTGCAGGCTTTCTCGCCGCCTCGTATCTCAGGGGAGTTCGTTTTGCCCAGATACCAACCACACTCCTGGCCTGTGTCGATAGCAGTGTCGGAGGAAAGACCGGTGTGAACCTGCCGGAAGGGAAAAACCTTTTTGGAGCCTTTTACCAACCCGAGGCCGTCTTCATTGACCCCACGTACCTAGACACGCTCGCTCCCCGCGAATACTCAGCCGGCATGGCCGAGGTCTTAAAGAGCGCCCTGATCCGTGATGAAGTCTTCTGGGAGAAACTCGCCAGCGATACCCCTCCCACGCTGGAGGAAATCATCGTCCGCTCTGTTCAGATCAAGGCCGAGATTGTCATGGCCGATGAGCGGGAGACCAACGGCCTCCGGGCACTTCTTAATTTCGGCCACACCATCGGCCATGCCATCGAGCAAGTCACTCATTATGAGCAATGGCTCCACGGTGAAGCTGTTGCCATGGGAATGGTGGTAGCCGCGAGAATTTCCCATCTGGCGAGCAGTCTTCCCGCTGAGGGGGTTGATCAAATCATATCCATCCTGGAACGCCAGGGCCTTCCCACACGGCTCGGTACTTTGTCGCATTATGAACTGTCCGAAGCCATGGGGCGGGACAAAAAAGCCACCACGAAAGGGCTCCGCTGGATTCTGCTGGACAAAATCGGCAAAGCCCGGCTCACGGACAAAGTTCCCGAGTCAACCGTCGTGGAGGCTGTTGAACTCAGTCGCTGATGACGCGGACCGAATCCTACCTGACTCTGAACAGTATCCGACAGATCGGCCCCATTCGAGTTCGTCGAATGCTGGAGGCGCTCGGCTCCGTCGATGCCATTTTCGCCGCACCTTCCTCCCGACTGGCTGCGATTGAGGGGATGACAAAAGCCGCCGTTGGGTCGCTTTCCACCTGGCGGGAGAAATGGAGCTTGGAAAAAGAGTTGCAAAAAATCGAAGAACTCGGCCTGAAGGTGATCGATTGCGAAGACCCTCAGTATCCCTCGCGGTTGAAAGAAATCTACGATCCTCCACTGGTGCTCTACTATCGGGGCTCCTGGGAGGCCGTCACACGTCGGTCCATCGCCATCGTTGGCTCACGGCATACAAGCAACTATGGTTTTGAAACAGCCCGCAAGCTGGCCTTCCAGTGCGCGGCATCGGGCTTGACTGTTGTCAGCGGTCTGGCGAGGGGAATCGACACGGCGGCTCATCAGGGTGCGGTTGCCTCCAAGGGGAGAACCGTCGCCGTGCTTGGTTCGTCGATGGACATGCTTTATCCCGAGGAAAACCGTCCCCTTGCGGAGAAAATCGTCGAGACGGGCGGAGCGATCCTCTCCGAATTTTCTCTCGGCACTCCGCCGGAAACCTATACTTTTCCCATGAGGAATCGGATTGCCAGCGGCCTTTCGGAAGGCGTCCTCGTCATTGAGGCTGGCGCGGAAAGCGGCGCCCTCATCACCGCCAAAATGGCGCTGGAACAGGGGAGGCAGGTCTTTGCCGTTCCGGGGAGGATCGACAGCCCTCATAGCAAGGGCTGTCATCGTCTGATCAAGGACGGGGCGAAGCTGGTCGAGCAAGTGGAGGATGTCTTGGCGGAGTTTGAATATCTTTTTCCCAAAAAAGAGCTTGTCCCGGACTTGCCGCACCTTGAGAATCTTGAGCCAAACGAGCTGACAGTCTTTCAGGCTTTGGAGGATGATGAGACGCATTTGGATGTGATTATCCGAAAATGCGGGTTGCAACCTTCGCAAGTGTCTTCTAGTTTGCTCCGCTTGGAACTCAAGAAACTTATTCGCCAGCTCCCTGGCAAGCACTACGTTAAAATCAGGTAATCATGTCCAAGACTCTCGTCATCGCCGAAAAACCCAGCGTCGCCAACGATCTCGCCCGTGCGCTTGGCAAATTTGAAAAGCAAAAGGACTATCTTGAAAACGATCAGTTCATCATCAGCTCTGCCGTTGGACATTTGATTGAAATTTCCGCCCCGGAAGAGGAAGAGCCGAAAAAAGGAAAGTGGCAGCTCCAAAATCTGCCCGTCATTCCCAGTCACTTTGTTTTGACGCCGATTGAGGACAGCGCCTCGCGCTTCCACCTCCTCAAGCGGTTGCTGAAGCGGGATGATGTTGAGGCCGTCATTAATGCCTGCGACGCCGGGCGCGAGGGCGAACTCATTTTTCGTTATATCTACCAGGCGGTCGGCTGCCGCAAGCCAATCAAGCGACTCTGGCTCCAGTCGATGACGAAGGATGCCATCTGCGAAAACTTTGCCCATCTTCGTTCCGACGAAGAAATGCTGCCGCTGGCGGAAGCTGCCGTCTGCCGCTCGGAATCAGACTGGCTGGTGGGCATCAACGGAACGCGTGCCCTGACCGCCTTTAATTCCATCGATGGCGGTTTTCAAAAGACGACGGTGGGGCGCGTACAGACCCCCACGCTTTCGCTCATGGTCGCCCGCGAGTTGAAGATTCGCAAATTTGTCCCGAAAAATTATTGGGAAATCCATGCCCAGTTTCAGGCCGCAGCCGGACTTTATGAGGGAAGGTGGTTTGATGAGTCATTCAAAAAGCCGACCGATGGGGGAGAGCATGCAGCCGATCTGAAGGCCGAGAGGATTTGGGACGAGGCCGGAGCCCGTAAAATTGTTGAGGCATGCCGTGGCAGGGTTGGCGTTGCCGAGGAGGAAAGCAAGCCCGCGACCCAGGCTCCGCCACTTCTCTATGACCTGACGACGCTCCAGCGCGAGGCAAACAGCCGCTTCGGCTTCCCGGCGCGCATGACGCTTTCCATCGCCCAGAGCTTGTACGAAAAGCACAAGGCTCTCACTTATCCGAGAACGGACAGCCGTTACCTGCCGGAAGACTATCCCTCGACCGTCAAGAATACCCTCAAGGTGATTTCCAGTACTTATCTGGGTTCCTTCGCCTCGAAAATTCTCGCTCAGGGTTGGGTGCGCCCCGCCAACAAGCGAGTCTTCAATCAGGCCAAGGTTTCCGACCATTTTGCGATCATCCCGACTCCGAATCCTCCGGACAAGCTGACCGAGACAGAACAAAAAATTTACGACATGGTTTCCCGCCGCTTCCTTGCGGTCTTTTTCCCGACAGCTAATTTTGAGGTGACGACGCGCATCACACGCATCGATGAGCATGCTTTTAAATCCGAGGGCAAAGTCTTGAAGGAGGCTGGCTGGTTGGAAGTTTACGGCAAGTCGGAGCAGGTGGAGGACGAAGGCGAGAAGGGTGACAAGAAGCAACCCTCCCTTCCCGCGATCCAGCCCCGCGAAAAGGTTTTGACGAAGGAAATTCAGGCGGAAGGATTGGCCACCCGCCCTCCGGCCCGCTTTTCGGAAGCAACCCTTCTTTCCGCGATGGAAGGAGCGGGCAAGCTAGTCGAGGACGAGGAATTGCGCGAGGCGATGGCCGAAAAGGGCCTTGGTACCCCGGCCACACGGGCGGCCATCATTGAAGGTCTACTTCTGGAAAAATACATCACCCGCGAACTCCGCGAACTCGTTCCCACGGCCAAGGCATTCCATCTGTTTGAGACGCTGGAGGCCATGAAGATACCGACCCTCTCCTCCCCGGAACTGACAGGGGATTGGGAGTACCAGCTCAAGCAGGTCGAACAGGGAAAACTTTCCCGCGAAACCTTCATGAACGGCATTCGCGACATGACGCGGAGCATCGTGACCAAGGTCAAGTCCTTCAAGGAAGATGAGACGTCCCGGCACGTGACCGATTTGTTTGACCCAGTCACCCAGCAGAATCTGGTGGAAACACTGAGGGATTACCGTTCCCCCGATGGCAAACTAGTGGTGCGCAAAGCCATCGCCGGACGGATCATGAGTCAGGATGAAGTCCGCCAGCTTTTGGAAAAGAGGCAGATCGGGCCACTCGACGGATTTCGCAGCCGGATGGGGAGAACCTTTTCCGCCGCGATCAAGATTGATGCCGAGCAGAAAGTCCTCCTCGACTGGGGAGGGGACGCTTCCGCCACCAGCAACGAAAAACCCGATTTTTCCGCGATGGAAGTCGTCGGCACCTGTCCACGGGACGGCGCCAAGGTCTACCAGGCCAGCACCGCCTACATCTGTGAAAACTCGTGCGGGAAAAATGCCTCCTGCAAATTCAAGATTTTCTCTCGCATCCTGAATATGGAGATTCAGAAAGACCAGGTCGTGAAGCTTCTCGCCACGGGAAAAACAGACCTGCTGGAAGGCTTTGTCAGCCAGAGAACCCGAAAGCCCTTCAAGGCTTGGCTCATCCTGAAAGATGGCGAGGTGAAGTTTGACTTTCCTCCCCGCCCGGCTCCGAAGAACGGGAAGGGTCGCTTCGGCCAGCCGACTTCCGCGAACGGCAAGGCTACGGAACAAGCCCCGCCGGATTCTGAAGCAGCCCCTTCCAACAGGGCAAAGGGGCCGGCGAGGAAGACCCGTTCCAGCAAGACAAAAACGGCTTGAGCGGTTTCCTTTTGTAAAATTCATCGACAGAGCCCGGGTGATTTGGCAATATTTTCAGCCTGTCTTGCGCCCTTGGCACAGTGGTAGCGCGTCTCCTTGACACGGAGAAGGTCAGAGGTTCGAACCCTCTAGGGCGCATGTGGCTAATTCACCACAAGTAAATTCCGTCCAAACAGTTTCTAGATGCCGATGTCCATTTCAACTTCGGCACCATTTTCACACAAAACGGCCGGGGGGATGAGGCAATCGCTCAATTCCGAAAGTCCTTGAAAATCACCCCTGGATGATGCCGATGCACGTTGGAAAAAGGAGAAAACCGGCACGTTCTGCCGCAGACTCTCAAATTATTTTTGAATATCTCGGGGCGTCTCTTCCAAACGGTTGAGTAGTCGGAGTAAACCGTCGAGAATGGTCAGGGGATGGGGCGGACAGCCGGGAATGTAGAGATCAACCGGGACGATGGATGAGGCACCGTTGAGAACCTGCGGATGTCCGATAAAGGGGCCGCCCGCTATGGCGCAGGCTCCGACGGCGATGACGATTTTTGGCTCGGGTATCGCGTTCCAGGTTTTTTTCAAGGCCAGTTCCATGTTCTTGGAAACGCAGCCGGTGATGAGCAGGCCGTCCGCATGGCGAGGGGAGGCCACAAATTGAATTCCGAAGCGGCCCAGGTCCCAACCGATCGTGCCCAACACATTCGTGTCGGCTTCGCACGCGCCGCAACCACCCGCGCTCACTTCGCGCAGACGAAGGGAGCGGCCAAAGAGCTTTCGAAGTTTGTCGTCGAGGGTGGCGGCAAGACGCACCTGTTCGTGGCCGGGCTCGCCTAACAGGAGGTCTTCGCGCCGGCGCACGGCCATGCGGTGGTCGCCGGTTTGTGTGATGGCGTCTTGCGGACAGACTTCCACGCAGGCGTGGCAAAAGATGCAGTGACCGAGGTCGAGCGCCACTGATTTTCCCTCCGGGCGGACGATGGCCTGAGTTGGGCATACGGGAACGCAGTCGTTGCAAGTGGCAGAGCATTTTTCGGCATCGACCTTGAGTGCCCCACCATGGCGATCGGGCAGGGCGGGGGCCTGGCCTTTGGGGTAGGCCATGGTCTGGCAACCGTGTTTCAGTCGATGGGCGATGGTATCAATGACGAACATAATTTTGGGATGGCGTTACAAATCAAAACCGCAATAGGAGAGGTTAAAGCTCTTGTTGCAAATGGGAAAGTCCGAGATAGCCGTGCCCCGCAACGATAGAGCGAGACCACTCCAGTTGTGAAACGATGGGTCAACGATTTTATAGCGACGGAAGCGCCCGGCAGTATCCGTCAGGCCGACATGACAGACTTCACCCCGCCAGCCTTCGACGAGCGCCACGGCAAGAGTATCGGGTGCGGGAGGCTGCAGCTCACCGCTCAACTCGCCATCGGCTGGCGTGGCTATTTGTTCGCGCAGATATTCACCGGAACGCTGGATTTCCAATGCCCGCACCTTGGCTCGGGCGAAGATATCTCCACCGGGCCACACTGCCACCGGAGCTTGGGCGAAGCGATGCCATCCCGCCGGATGATCATATCGGACATCACGCACCAAACCGCAGGCTCGTGCAGCCGGGCCGACCAGTCCGATTTCGGCGGCTTGTGCCGAAAAGACAGTGCCAACGTCTTCAAATCGTGTGCGCACGGAGGCGGCATCCCAGAACCATGCGACGGCCTGTTCGGTGTCTGCGAGGGCCGTTTTGAGACGCGAGGCCAGTTGTATCGCGCGTTCGGAATCGAGGTCGTGACGACATCCGCCAGGACGTACCAGGCCGCGTCCGAAACGGTTGCCACAAATCAATGCCGTGAGGTTGAGAAAATCGCCGCGAATCTTTCCACACGCCGCCGAAGTGGGGAGAAATGCCACATCATTGGCCAGCGCCCCGATGTCCCCGGTGTGGTTGGCAAGGCGTTCGAGTTCGAGGGCAATCGCCCGGAGCCATTGTGCGTGCAGCGGAGCTTCAGTTCCGGCAAGGGATTCAAGGATGGTGGCAAAAGCAGTCGAGTGGGCGATGGTCGTGTCGCCCGCCACGGTCTCCATCTGGCTCATTGTGGCGCGATGTGGTCCGCCGATGAGAGCTTCTTCCACGCCGCGATGCTGGTAGCCGAGGGCAATTTCCAGGTGGAGCACTTCTTCGCCTGCGCATTGGAAACGAAAATGCCCCGGTTCGATGATGCCGGCATGTACAGGGCCGACGGCAACTTCGTGAACCTCGGGGCCTCTGACGCGGAAAAATTCGCCATTCGCGGGTGCATTCCCGTTTGTGCGGCGCACGGGCTTGAGCCACGGGTGTCCCTCCGGGGTGAGATTGTGCTGTTCCCAAACCTCGCGCTCAAACAAGTGCGCCTGCGGGTGGGTCACAGTCAGAGCGGGATAGATGCCGGTGAAGGGTTCACTGCGCCCAACGGCAAGAGTATTGTCGGCGTCGAAAGACAGCACCGCGACGATGCAGGTGCCCGAACCTTCCGGCACACCGAACCAAGCGGAAAGTCTTGCACCGTGATCCAACTCGGCTGCGGTTGCGTGGACAAATTCCGTAACGGGACACGCAGGCACTTCCGCCCATGGAATGCTGGCGGCATTGGAGAGAAAGGCGAATGATGTTGAGGCGCTCATGGATTTGGAAAAAGTTGCAGAACCGTGGCTGACCACGTTTCGCGAAGAACTGCCGGGGTGAAAAGGCCGATCCACAGGGACAGCGCCAGCAGCAAAAGTGGTGGTGCAATTACCTGGGCCGTTTCAACAAAACGCTTTCCGTTCGCTTTAGCCGCTGTGCGCGGGCGTCCATCGACGATGGCGAATGTCACTCGGGTCAGTCCCAAGAATGCCAACAGCAGACAGACGAGAAACATCGCGACGGATGCCTGGTGTCCGGAAGTCAAGCCGGCACGGATGACCTGTAATTCACTAAAGAACAATCCGAAGGGCGGACAGGCTGTGATGGCGAATATTCCGGCAACAAAGAGAATCGTCGAACGTGGTGTGATGACTGACATGCCGCGAACTTCATCCATGGAGGAGGAGCCGGCAGCCCGATGGATGTTTGCCGCGCTCAGAAACAACGAGCCTTTTGTCAGGGTATTGCTCCAGACGTGAAACAACGCCGCCACCACCCCCGCCCCGCCAAAGGAGGCGCCGATGCTGAGAATGCCCATATTCTCAACACTGGAATAAGCCAGCATTCGTTTGAAATCGCGTGTGCCCAACAGGAATAACGCCGCCACCAGCATCGAAAATAATCCGATGACCAGCAGCGTGCGATCTGCTATGGCTCCTTCACCGGCTGCGCCTACGACACTGCGCACGCGCAGGATCGCGGTGAAGGCCACCGTGGTGACTCCACCCGCCAGAATTGCCGCGACAATGCCGGGGGCCTCGCCGTAAGCGTCGGGTTTCCAGGTATGCATCGGGGCCAGTCCCATTTTCGTTCCGTAACCGACGAGCAACAAGACCCATGCCGTCAAGACCCATGGGCGGGAGAGTCCCGTGCCCTGGGCTGTCAGAGCAGTGAAGGTCAAATCACCGACGCCTCCTCCGTAGAGCGAAGCGTAGCCGAGACAAAACGAACCGAGCAGGGAGAGTGCGATGCCCGTACCTCCGATGAGAAGATATTTCCAGGTCGCCTCGAAGGCGCGCGGTGTGTTGTTGAAGTGGACGAGCGGGATGGTTGCAAGCGTGATGGCCTCGGTTGTGATCCAGAGCAGGCCCAGATGGCGGGCTTGGTGACCCGCGCTTAGCAAACCGAGGACAGCCAGCAGCGTGGAGACAAAGACTCGGTTGGGGCGATCGCTTCGGATCTGAAGGTACGGCAAGGCGTACAAGGCGCAGATGAGAAACAGCAGCGATACGGCAGGCAGTACCGCACGCGCCAGAGGATCAAAACCGAGCCAGGCATTCGGCGCAACGACGGGGGGATAAATGAGAAGCCAAAAGGACAGCACGGCATGTGCAAAACCAATGACCGGAAGCAGCCGGGGGCGGGTACGATTGCTCGGCCACAGGGCGGCAAGTAGGGCTCCCGCCAGAGGCAGAATGATGAGGAAAAGGGATTTCATTCTCGAAGTGTGGTGAGTTTACGGGTGTCGAGCGAATCAAAGGCTCTCTGAATGCGGTCAACGATGATCCCGATGATGAATACGCCGACGGTGACATCCAGCAGAATGCCGGATTCGACCAGCAGTGGCGTCGAGTGGATGAGCAAAAGGCCGAAGAGGTAGATGCCGTTTTCCAGAATCAGGTAGCCGCAGACTTGTGAAATGGCCTTCGCACGTCCAATGAGCAGGATGAATCCTGTCAGCACGGAGGCGATGGAGCCGGGCACCAGAAGAGTCCCGGCATGTACAGGCAACAATGGCAGGGCCCGTGCCAGTGCGACTGCGGCAATCGTTCCCCCGGCTCCGAGCAACAGGGATTGCACACAGCCGATAAAGGGGCGGATTTCCCGTTCGATGTTGGCTGCGCGCATGGCGCGCCGGAGAAGGGCGGGAATGACAAAGCCTTTGCCCACGACCGTTGCCATTGCAACCAACACCACCCGCCAGTCGAGGGTATTGTATTCCATCAGCAGCGGCATGATTCCCAAGACCATGCCTTGCAGGGCCATTGCGCGGATGAGGGAGGGCAACCGACTGCTGCCCAACGCGAGCAGGTTCAGTCCCATGGCCAGACCAATCAGGAGATTCAGTGTGCCGTTCATCGTGCACCGCCTTTCCACGCCACCAGCAACGCGAACAGGCACAACAAAAATGCCGTGGTGAGCAACAGGGGGACGCGGCGAAACGCGAGCCGGGCCAGCAGGGATTCCACCAGTCCCACGCCAATGGTCACCGCCAGGACGCCTGCCGACAAAACACCACCAGCAGCAAGGGGGGGCAATTCCTTCATGGGCAGAACAGCCTGAACCAGCAGGAGGGAAAACAGGAGGAGTTTGACGGAAGCGCCATGCAGGATGGCGGCCAGCGGCGGCCCGCTGTGGTCAAGAATCATGGCTTCGTGAATCATCGTTAATTCCAGATGGGTGTTGGGATCGTCGAACGGCACCCGGCAATTCTCCGCCAGCAGCACGGTGAATAATCCCGCCCCCAACAACACGGCACCGGCTCCCGCTGATGGGGCAAGCATGGTGACCAGGGAAATGCTTCCGGTCTGAACGCTCAGGGATAGCACGGCGGCGATGATGGCGGCTTCGGCGAGCACGGCAAAGCTGACCTCTCGTGCCGACCCCATGCCTTCAAAAGCCGAACCGGTTTCCATGGCGGCCCACGCCGTGCAAAACCGCGCCAGTGCCAGAAGATAAATCAGCAGGAGGACATCACCCCGAAAGCTCAACGCGCTGCCCAGAGGGCCGATGGGCATCAACATCGCGGCTCCGATCAACGCCACCCATGCCACGGCAGGACCGGCGATAAAACCGGGCGATGCCAGCTCACTCAACACGACGCCCTTTTGCCAGAGTTTCGCAAGATCATAGTAAAGCTGAAGAACCGGAGGCCCCCGACGCCCGGCCACCCAGGCTTTCACCTTGTTGATTATGCCCGGCAGCAGTGGCGCGAGGAACAGCCACACTGCAAGTCGCAGAACGAGATCAAGGACGAAGATCATTTTTCCACTCCCCATAACACGAGACATCCCAGAGCGATCAATGCCGCCACCACATAGAGAATGTAGAATTGCACACGCCCCTGTTGAAAACGTCTCGCGGCCAGCGAAGCTTGCATGACGACTCCTCCCACGGGGGTGAGGATGCACTCCAGCACAGTTTCCGGAACACGCTCAAAGCGGAGGGCTTCCGCCGGAAAGTGGCCCCGGGGACGACGTGTTTTTTGCGCGGGACACAGCACCCAGGCAAACCAGCCGGATGTGATGCCGGAAAAAGAACCGCTGGTGTATTGCATCCTTGCAGCGGGCGCGGAGTAGGCGCAATCCCATGTCAGGCCGCGACGAAGTCCGTTGGCGTATGCCTTCTGCCACAATCCGGCCACCGTAGCCAAAATCAGCACCGCCAGCGCCACTTGAACGGAACCGAGGGTAAGCAACGGCGCGGGTGCTTCTGCCGAGGCCCATGCGGGATGCCAGACTCCCACCGCACGGGAAATCGCAGCCCAGAACAAAATCGGAGCCAGTCCCATCATCACGCACACTCCTGCCAGTACCAACATCGGCCCGAGCATCCAGTTTCCACATTCATGGGCGCATGCTGAAGCCTGTGTGCGGGGAGCGCCAATAAAAATCATCGACCCCGCCTTGGTGAAACTCGCCATAGCCAGAGCCCCGGCCATTGCCAGCATGATGGTTGCCGGGATGGCGGCCCAGGCGGAAGGTCCCGTTCCGGTGACGGCATCAATGAGTCCGAGATAGACCAGCCACTCACTAATAAATCCGTTGAGGGGTGGCAGCCCCGCGACACCCAGAGACCCGAGCAGGAACAATGACGCCGTCCATGGCATGGCGCGCCACAGTCCGCCCAACCGATTCATCTCACGAGTACCCGTGGCGTGCAATACAGATCCCGCACCGAAGAACAGCAGCGATTTGAATGCACCGTGATTCCACACATGCAGCAGAGCTCCGGCAAGCAACAGACGACCCCACACGGCATCACCGTGCGTCACCGCAAGCAACGCGCCGCCGATGCCGATCATGATGACGCCTATATTTTCCACTGAACAGTATGCAAGGAGCCGCTTGAAATCATTTTGAGCAAACGCAAATGTGATGCCAAGCAGCGCACTCAGGGAACCCAGCCCCATCACCACCCATCCCGATGCAGACGGAACGGGCAGCCATCCGCTGAACCGCACGATTCCGTAAACGCCCATTTTGAGTGCCACGCCCGACATGATGGCCGAGACATGGCTGGGCGAATTGGCGTGCGCCGAGGGCAGCCAGATGTGAAGGGGGAAGAATCCGGCCTTTACGCCGAAACCGCAAAGCGCCAACCAGAACAACGGTGCCAATTCCGGGTGATGGAGCTTGGCTGGGTCGAGATCCCAACTTCCGGTGCGCGAGGCCAACGTGGCGAAGAATGCAAAAAGACACATGGTGCCCGCATGCGAAGCGGCAAGGTAGAGCCAGCCAGCAGCACGACTTTCACCGTTTTCATGATCGAGCGTGATCAGAAAATAACCGCTGATGGCAAACAGTTCCCAGGCGATGAGAAAATGCAAACCGTTGGAAACCGTCAGCACCAATTCCATGCTTGCCAGGAATGCGCTCCACCATGCTCGCCCCCGTGGAGCTGAAATGGGATTATGATAATCCGACCAATACTCGCAAGAATAGACGGCCCCGGTTCCTCCCACCACGGAAACCAACACCAGGAACAGGGCGCTTACTCCATCGAGACGCAGATGCAACGGCTCCCCACCCAGCAGAAAGCCGTTTTGCCATTCCCAGTTCCCTCCGCCCAGCAACACCCATAGGGCGGCGGCGAGTCCGACTGCCGAGCCCAGCACCGTCAGAGCCAGCCAGGTCCGGGGCAGACGGAATCCTGCTGCTATGCTGATGAGCAAGGCCAGAAAGGAAAACAACAAGAGCGTCCCCGGTATCATAGTTTTGTCAGCATGGATGCCGCATCGATCTCATCCACCGCTTGGAAAATCTCCTGATCAGGGGCGCCTTTTTCCACCAATTCCCGCAAGGGGCCTTGGCCGAGACTGCGACTCAACCGGGCGAGCAGATCGAGGTGTGCTCGCGGCGAAGGCGCGATGAAGAAAAACAGATGCTTGACCGGCACATCGTCCGCCAGCGGTTCGGTCAGTGAAAGGCCGTCGCGCAGGAGCAACAAGGCCACCGTCCCGGAATCGCGGCCCAGGGTTATGCATGTACTGGGATGAGGTAGGGCAAAACCACGGCCAACGGGAGCCATCGTCACGCCTCCTTTGGCCCGAATCCGTTGACCAAGGAGTTGGCGAACCGGAGGAGTGGCTCCGGGCAATGCGGTGACAATGCGCTCAAAAACATTCATGACTTCCGCTACGGCCACATCCCGCCAAATGCCTCCAGCCTTCAGCAACGGGCC
>Ga0187810_10000273_pt1 | contig 21980 bp, 21 predicted proteins | sample NC_wetland_sal_i_9_FD_132963 | JGI IMG/M metagenome (GOLD analysis project Ga0187810, IMG submission 132963) | Wetland sediment microbial communities from Neuse River Estuary, North Carolina, USA - ASW_5 | ecosystem: Environmental > Aquatic > Freshwater > Wetlands > Sediment | place: USA: North...
CCGAAGCGTCCCCCCTCGCGAAAAAAACGCGAAAAGCGAACAACAATTATCTTGCCGAATGCAAAGGAAGGCGTTGCGCGGAAAGGAGAATCCGCGACCTCAAAACTGCTTCAGCAGCCGGTCGATGTAATCGAGTTCTTGCTTGGGCCGGCCTTGCTGGCCCGCGCGCTTGCGCAATTCCATCAGGATGTCGCGGGCGCGCTGCAGCACCGAAGCGTCCGGTATTTTGAGGTTTCCGCCGCCGCGTCCGCGGTTGACGGTCTCGCGGCCGAGCGGATCCTGTGCCCCTTGCTGCTGTCCCTGACCCGCCGAATGCGCCACCGCATCGGCGCTCTTGCGCAAGGCGTCGAGCACGTCTTTCTGCAGCGTGGTGGCGCGCCCGAAATCGCTCATGGCGAGCGCCTGCTCGGCGTCGTCCATCAGGCGGCCCGCTTCGTCGAGGTGCGTTTGCGCTGGGCCCTTCTTGCCGCCGAACTGCTTTTGCAGATTGTTGAGGTCGCCGTGAAGCTGGCCCTGCTGTTTCGAAAGTCCCTTGGCGCCGCCGTCTTTCGGATCGCCGGTGCCCTGATCCTGGCGGAAGGTCTTGTCGAGCAGCAGGCGCTGCTTGCCCATCAGATCGCCGAGGCCCTGCAACGCGTGGTCGCTGGCGGCATCGCCGCCCGGCCCGGTGCCGTTGCCGGACGTCACCTGCACATTCTCCAGCATCGCCTGCAGCATGGCGAGAAGCTGCATCGCTTTCAGGCGGTCGCCGCCTTGCGACAACTGTTGGATCGCCTTCAGCAAGGCGTCGAGATCGTTCGAGCCGAGCACTTTGGCATTGGGGTCCGCCGGCCCGCCGTTCTGCGGGGCGTTCTGCGCCAGGGACGCAAGGTACTGCTGCATCAAGTCCTGGTAGCGCTGCAGGAGAGCGTCGATTTCGTCCTGCGGCGCGCCCTGCGCCATCATCTGCATCAGCATCTGCTGCATGCGGCGAAGCTGTTCGGCCATGTTGAGCAGGCCGCCCTGTTCGAGGCCCACCGCCGTCTGCCACAACAGGTTTTCCACGCGCTGGAGGTCTTCGCCGGTCTGGGCGTCGCGCAGCGCCCAAAAGGTCGCGCGGATCGCCAGATAGGCGCCCTTCTGTTGGTCGAAGAAATACTCGGGTGCGATCGTCAGGGCATCCAGCGCCCCGGCCACACGTCCCTTCGCCGCCATGCCGTAGCTGGCGATGATTTGGCGCTGCTCGATCAGGGCGCGGGCCAGGGGATCGGTGAAGACGCGCTGCGGCAGCCGGAACGTCACCGTGTTGCTGGTGGCCGTCTGCCCCGCGCCGTCCGTCGCCTCAAGTGTGATGTCCACGTCGAGCCCCGCATAGGGATGCTCGGTCAGGTCGCGGAAGGTGGACAGCGTGGCGTCCTTGGCGGAGCGCTCGGGCAGTTGGAGATCGAGGATGATCGGCGCGCCGCCCCGTCCGTGCGGCCGGATGATGGCCCGGGCCGAGGTCACGCCGTAATCGTCGCTGGCCTTGTAGGAGAGCTTCAGCGCTTGGCGTTCGGTGACCTCCGGCTTGCCGGCAAAGGCGATGGCCGGCGGCAGGTCGGGGATCAGCGTGATCTTCCAGCTTCCGATGGTGTGGCCCGCGGCGCGGACGCGGACGCGTCCGCTTTCCGTCAGCTTGGCGCTGGCGGCGTATTCGCCTTCGCCGCCCTCGAAGCTCACCTCGTCCAGCGTCACCGACGGCCGGTGATCGACGCCGTGCACGCGAAGACGCAGGATCGAGCCTGCGGGAACGGCCATCCTGCCTTCGCGGCCGAGATAAACCGGCGCTTCGCCGGTATAGGCCGGCGGATCGATCCAGGCGTCGAGCGTGGCGAGCACGCCCGCGTTGGGCGAGAAAGCGGCCGCCAGCCTTTGCGGTCCGTCGGAACCGGCCATCACGGCGGCAAAGCCGATCAAGAGCAGCACCGCGAAGCGCAGGGCGTGCGGATCGCGCCGCGGCAGATCGGAGTGCGGCAGGCAAAGGCGAAGGCGGTCGATGCGGCCGAGGCGCGCGGCCATATGGGCGCGCCACAACTCCTCCGCATAGGGATCGCCGGCGCCGGCGGCAAGTTCGTCCTCGGCTTCGGAGATCGGGCGATGTTCCAGCGCGCTGTCGCGCTCCAGCCGGCGGGCCCCTTCGTGCCAGCGCGGCCAGGCGACGTCACGCAGGTTGAAGCTGAGCGTCAGCGCAATCGCGGTGACGAACGAGGCCAGGATCAGCGCGTGAAGCGGCCAGGCCAGCGGCGCAAAGGCATCGAGCAGCGCCGCGGCAAATCCTACGCCGACGATGCCCGTGGCGGGCCACAAGGCGGGCCAGATGCGTTCCCAGGCCAGGATGGCGCGCGCGGCAGCGACATGGCGGCCGATACGGTCAGCCGAGCCAGTCAGGAATTCTGTCGGTAAACGCGTCATCGTCCATCCGCGGCCTCACCACGGCCCATTGCCCGCCTTTCACCAGCACTTCCGGGGCGGGCGGGCGGGCATTGTAGGCCGATGACATCACCGCGCCATAGGCGCCCGCGGTCAAAATCGCCACCAGATCGCCGGACTTGAGGTGCGGCATGTCGCGGTCGGCCGCGAAGATGTCGGTGGTTTCGCAGATCGGGCCAACGATGTCGTAATGCATGCGGGGATGCTCGGCGCCCGGTTCGCGGACCGGCACGATGTCGTGAAAGGCATCGTACATCGCGGGCCGCACGAGATCGTTCATGCCGGCATCGATAATCAAGAATGTTCTGTGCTCGCCCTGTTTCTCATAGATCACCCGGCTCACCAGGATGCCGGCATTGGCGCAGATCAGCCGTCCCGGCTCCATGATCAGGCGGGCGCGCGTGCCTTTGGTGATGTCGGCGGCAAGCGCACCGTATTCGGCAGGGTTGGGCGGGGGAACATTGTCGGTGCGGTAGGGAACGCCCAGGCCGCCGCCGAGATCGATGCGGGCGATGGCATGCCCGTCGGCGCGCAACAGGCCGGCGATCTCCACCACCCGTCGGAACGCCGCCGCAAAAGGCGAGAGATCGGTGATCTGGCTGCCGATATGCACGTCCACGCCGACGATTTCGATATGCTCGAGCTTGGCGGCCGTCGCATAGGCCTCGCGGATGCGCCGGAACGGAATGCCGAACTTGGTTTCCGCGCCGCCGGTCGAAATTTTCGCGTGGGTGTGGGCATCCACATCGGGATTGACGCGGAACGCGACCGGCGCGCGCAGGCCCATTGCGCCCGCGATGTCGTTCAGCACCGCAAGCTCCGGCTCGCTTTCCACATTGAACTGGTAGATGCCCGCGGCCAGCGCCGCCGCCATCTCGGTACTGGTTTTGCCGACGCCGGAGAACACGATGCGGTCTGCCGCAATGCCCGCGGCCAGCGCCCGCTTGAGTTCCCCGCCCGAAACCACGTCGGCGCCGGCGCCCAGCTTTTGCAGCGTCTTCAGCACGGCGAGATTGCCGTTGGCCTTCACGGAGAACGCGATCAGCGTGTCCTTGGGCACCGCCGCCGCGAACACACGGTAGTGGCGCTCCAGCGTTGCGGTCGAATAGCAGTAGAAGGGCGTTCCGACGTGCTCGGCAATCGCGGTCAGGTCGACGTCTTCGGCGTACAGCGTCCCGTCGCGATAGGAAAAATGGTTCATCGGCCGATCGGCGAGGTGGGCCTCGAGGGGTCCTTTTCGCCCTTTTGGGGTTGCTGGTTGGGCTTTTCGAGATCGCCCTTCACGCCGCAACCTGCGACGGACATGACAATGGCAAACGCCAGGAACAGCCGACGAGTCATTTCAGTTTCTCTCTCCAGAAGGCGATCTGTTCGCGCACGCGGCCGGGCGCGGTGCCGCCCAGGCTCATGCGCGAGGCGACCGACGCCTCAAGGCTGAGCACGCTGAAGACGTCGGCGGTGATCGCCGGTTCGATCTTCTGCATTTCCGCGAGCGGCAGCTTGTCGAGATCGAGCTTCAGCGCCTCGGCGCGTTTGACGATGGCGCCGGTCGCGTGATGGGCTTCGCGGAACGGCTTGCCCGCCACGCGCACCAGCCAGTCCGCAAGGTCGGTCGCGGTGGGGTATCCGGCCGCCGCCACCGCGCGCATCCGCTCTGCGTTCACCGTGAGGTCGCCGATCATGCCGGCCATCACGGCGAGGCAGGATTCCAGGGTATCCGCCGCATCGAAGACGCGTTCCTTGTCTTCCTGCAGATCGCTGCCATAGGCCAGGACCAGTCCCTTCACCACCGTCGCCAGCGCCACGAAATCGCCCAGCACCCGGCCCGATTTGCCGCGCACCAGCTCGGCCGCGTCGGGGTTGCGCTTCTGCGGCATGATGGAGGAACCGGTGGTGAAAGCGTCCGACAGCTTCACGAATCCGAACGCGGGCGAGCACCATTGCACCAACTCGCCGGCCAGCTTGGAAAGATGCGTGGCCGAGATCGTGGCCGCCGCCAGATATTCGAGAGCGAAGTCGCGCGCCGAAACCGCGTCCAGCGAATTGCGCATGGGCCTGGCGAAACCGAGCGCGCGGGCGGTTTGTTCGCGATCGATGACGAACGATGTGCCGGCAAGTGCCGCGGCCCCCAGCGGACATTCGTTGAGCCGCTTGGCGGCGTCGGCAAAGCGGCCGCCGTCGCGCGCGAACATCTCGACATAGGCGAGGCAATGATGGGCGAAGGTGACCGGCTGCGCCGCCTGCATATGGGTGAAGCCGGGCATGATGGTCTGAAGGTTGGCTTCGGCCTGGGCATACAGCGCCCGTTGCACGCCCTTGAGGCCCTCTGCCGCGCGGCCGCAGGCATCGCGCATCCACATGCGGAAATCGGTCGCCACCTGGTCGTTGCGCGAACGGGCGGTGTGCAGCCGTCCGGCCGCGGGCCCCGCCAGCTCCGCCAGCCGCGACTCGATATTGAGATGGATGTCTTCCAGATCGCGCCGGAAGGCGAAGCGGCCCTCGCGGATCTCGGCTTCCACTGCGTCGAGGCCCTTCAGGATGGCATCGAGGTCCGCTTTGGAGAGGATGGCCTGGCTGGCCAGCATGCGGGCGTGGGCGCGCGAGCCGGCCAGGTCCTGCTGCGCCAGGCGTTTGTCGAAATCGATGGAGGGGGTAAACTCCCCCATGATCTTCGCGGGACCGCCTTCGAAACGGCCGCCCCACATTTTGTTCGTACTCATGGGATGCCCGTGACTATGCCCCGCCTACCCATTTTTGCGCTTGCGGCCGGCGCGGCCTTGCTGCTGCTCGGTGTTCTATATTGGATGAAGCCTGCGACTGTCCACGCGCTGCCCGCCTCGCTCGCTCCTTTGAAGCTCGCCGAGCCCGCCAAGCCGGCCCCCGTGGTGGCGTTCACCGGTGCGGGCGGACGGCTGCACGACCTCAAGGAATACCGGGGAAAACTGGTGGTTCTGAACCTTTGGGCGCCGTGGTGCGGGCCCTGCGTGAAGGAGTTGCCGTCGCTGGCCGCCCTGCAAAAGGCGGTGGGACGGGAAAAATTGGTCGTGGTGCCCGTAGACGTCGGCCGCGACAGCCAATCCGAGGCGCAAGCGTTTCTCAACACCCACGGGGCCGCAGCGCTCACCACCTACACCGATCCCAACGCCGCCCTGCTGCGCGCCTTCGAAGGGTACGGCCTGCCGATGACCGCCGTGATCGACGCCAACGGCAACGAGATCGCCCGCGCCGATGGCGCGCCGGAGTGGTCGGCTCCCGAGTCGATCGAATATCTCAGGCAACGTGCCGAACGATAGGGCTCAGCGCGTCGGCACCGGGTGTTCGCTGCGGTAGTCGTAGAAGCCGCGGCTGGTCTTGCGTCCCAGCCAGCCCGCCTCGACGTATTTCACCAACAGCGGACAGGGGCGGTATTTGGAATCGGCCAGCCCCTCATACAGCACCTGCATCACCGACAGGCAGGTATCGAGACCGATGAAATCGGCGAGCTGCAGCGGCCCCATCGGGTGATTGGCGCCCAGCCGCATCGCGGTGTCGATCGCCTCCACGTTGCCGACGCCCTCGTACAGCGTGTAGACCGCCTCGTTGATCATCGGCAGCAGGATGCGGTTGACGATGAAGGCCGGGAAATCCTCGGCATAGGCGGCGGTCTTGCCCACCCGTTTGACGATTTCGAGCGCCGCCTGATAGGTGGCGTCGTCGGTGGCGATGCCGCGGATCACTTCCACCAGCTGCATCACCGGCACCGGGTTCATGAAATGCAAACCGATGAAGCGTTCGGGCCGGTCGCTCGTTGCCGCCAGCCGCGTGACGGAAATCGACGATGTGTTGGTGGCGATCATCGCCGTGGCCGAAAGATGGGGGCACAGCTCCTTGAAGATGGCGCGCTTGACCGCTTCGTCCTCCGTCGCCGCTTCGATCACCATGTCGCAATTGCCCATAGCTTCCAGACCGGCGGCGGTGTGGATGCGCGCCATCGCGGCCTCGACGTCCTCGTCCTTGATCAGGCACTTCGCGACCTGGCGGCCCATGTTCTTGCGGACGAGGGCCATCGCCTTGTCGATCTGGTCTGCGTTCACGTCTTCCAGGATCACGTCATATCCCGCCAGCGACAGCACATGGGCGATACCGCTGCCCATTTGTCCCGCGCCGATGACTCCGATCCGTTCGATGCTCATGTCTTGCCTCTTGCGCGCCGGCTTAGAAGCCGCGCTTGCTCAATTCGTCTTCCAGCTCCGGAATGGCGTTGAACAGATCGGCGACCAGTCCATAGTCGGCGACCTGGAAAATCGGTGCTTCCTCGTCCTTGTTGATGGCGACGATCACCTTGGAATCCTTCATCCCCGCGAGGTGCTGGATGGCGCCGGAAATGCCCACGGCGATGTAGACCTCGGGCGCGACGATCTTGCCGGTCTGTCCCACCTGGTATTCGTTGGGCACGAAGCCCGCATCCACCGCCGCGCGGCTGGCGCCGACGGCCGCGTGCAGCTTGTCGGCGAGGCGCTCGAGCAGGCGGAAGTTCTCGCCCGATTGCAGGCCGCGGCCGCCCGAGATGACGATTTTCGCTGCGGTCAATTCGGGCCGTTCGGATTTGGAGAGGACTTCGCCCGCGAATGTCGACAGTCCCGGATCGGGGCCTGCCACGATGCTGACCGTGAGGGCCGCGCCGCCGCGGTCGGCGGCCTTGAAGGCTGTGGTACGCACCGTCATGACCTTTTTGCCTGCGGGCGCCTGCACGGTCTGGATCGCGCTGCCGGCATAGATCGGCCGTTCGAAGGTGTCGGGGCTCACGACCTTCAGGATCTCGGAAATCTGCGGCACATCGAGCTTGGCGGCGACCCGCGGCAGATAGTTTTTCCCGTTGGTCGTGGCGGGGGCGAGGATCGCGTCATAGCGGTCGGCCAGCGACAGGATCAGCGCCGCCACCGGCTCGGCCAGCATGCGGTCGTAGAGCGGCGCGTCGGCGACGATGACGGTCTCCACGCCCATCAGGCGTGCGGCCGCGTCGGCTGCCGCATCGCATTGATGTCCGGCCACCAGCACATGCACCGGCTCGCCGAGTTGCAGGGCGGCGGTCACGGCTTTTGCCGTCGCGTCCTTGAGGGATTTGTTGTCGTGTTCGGCGACGACGAGGCTGGGCATCTTACAGCACCCCTGCGTCGTGCAGCCTGTCGAGCAGCTCGGCGGCGCTCTTCACCTTCACGCCCGCCTGGCGCTTCGGCGGTTCGCTGACCTTCAGCACTTTCAGCCGCGGCGTGACGTCCACGCCGTAATCGGCCGGCGTCTTCTCCGCGATCGGCTTTTTCTTGGCCTTCATGATGTTGGGCAGCGAGGCATAGCGCGGTTCGTTCAGGCGCAGGTCCGTTGTCATCACCGCGGGCAGCCTCACGTCCACGCTCTGCAGTCCGCCATCGATCTCGCGTTCGATGCGGGCCCCGATTTCGGTGAATTCGAGCTTGTGGGCGAACGTCGCCTGCGGCCAATCCATCAGTGCCGCCAGCATCTGGCCGGTCTGGTTGCAGTCGTCGTCGATCGCCTGTTTGCCGGTGATAACGAGGTCTGGCTGTTCTTCGTCGCAGATCGCTTTCAGGATCTTGGCCACGGCCAAAGGCTCGGTGTCGCCCTCGGTCTTCACCAGGATGCCGCGATCGGCGCCCATGGCGAGCGCCGTGCGGATGGTTTCGGAAGCCTGAGCCGGGCCGATCGAGACGGCCACCACTTCGCTGGCCTTGCCCCGTTCCTTCAGGCGCACGGCTTCTTCCACCGCGATCTCGTCGAACGGGTTCATGCTCATCTTGATATTGGCGAGATCGACGCCGGTCTGGTCGGGTTTGATGCGGACTTTCACGTTGTAGTCGACCACCCGCTTCACGGGGACGAGGATCTTCATGGCTTTCCTTGACCGGCGCGGCGCCCTGGCGACCCGAGGGGCGCCCTTCTCCTGAGCCGCTCTAATTTGTGCGGCGCGAAAGCTAGGCTGGCCTGCGCGCTGCTGTCAACGAACCGCTACCCCTCCTAGGGAAAGACCACAAATGGCCTATGGCCTTGACTTTGTTAGGTATTATAAGTGTGGCAATTCGCCACACTGGCGTTATTTACGCGTCTTGAGGAAGGCAACGACGTCCGCGATGTCCTTGCGGTCGGAGAGTCCCGCAAATGCCATGCGCGTACCGGGAACGACTTTGGCCGGACCGGCAACCCATTGGCGCAGCATCGTCTCGGTCCAGACGATGTGCGATTTCTTGAGGGCGTCCGAATAATAGAAGTTCGGCAGCGACGCGGCTTTGCGCCCGACCACGCCAAACAGGTTCGGGCCCAGTCCGTTGCCGCCGTTTTTATTGGCGTTGTGGCAGAACTGGCACTGCTGGAAAACGGCTTCGCCGTGTTTGGCATCGCCCGATCCTGGTCCCGCACCGAGCGCCGCCGCAGACGCGGCGACAGTCACGGCAAGAGCCCAGGTCACAAAGCGAACCATATAAAAGCCTCATGGCATTGTCGTCGGATGCGCTCCGGCCGGAGCAGTCGAAATTTGTACCGGCAGCGTCGAACTTCGTACAGAGCGTATGTTGAAGTCCGCGCCCATCTTGAATCGCTTCCCGAGCGGCGCAGAACTGTTCTCCATAACGCGGCGTAAGGTTGCGACCCGCGCGGCCCGTCTTACCGGGGCGGGAATCCTCGAGGCGTCCGAACGGTTGGGTTACTGCTTCCCCGCCGCTGCCGACAGGCCGCTTTTGGCCGTCTCGATCGCCGCGCGGAAGGCGACGGGGTCGGCAATATCGGGAATCTCAACGGCGTCGATGCCGGTTCCTTCGATGCGCAGGTGGCCGAAGCCGAGCAAGCGGCCCCAGGCCGTCTGCGTCACGCGCACGCCCTCGATGTTCTGCAGCGCGATTTCGTTGGTCGTCAGCGTGAACACGCCGGTCTTCTCGATGAAGCGATGGGTGGTGACCGCCAGCTCCGTCGACCATTTGCGGATCATCACGGCAAAGAAGATCCAGATGCCGATCAGGCACCAGAACAGAAGGATCAGCGCCGCCCATGCCTTGACGCTGTACCACCAGTGGAATTGCGCCCTGAGGACGACGGCTTCGCCTTCGCCCAGACTGCGATCGATATAGTCGGTCATTACGCCTCTCCCCCGCTCACAGCGCGGTCACCAGTACCCGGATGGCGATCAACGTTCTTCGTGCTCGGGCAGCAGCACCTCGCGGATGCCCTTGTGATTGGGCTTGGAGATGACCTGCTCTTCTTCCATCCGCTCGATCAGCCGCGCGGCGCGATTGTAGCCGATCTGCAGGCGGCGCTGGATATAGCTGGTGGTGGCCTTGCGCTCACGCGCCACGATGGCCAACGCCTTGTCGTAAAGGGCGTCGCCCGAGTCGCCGTTGCCTTCACCGTAAAGCGAATAGGGATCGTCGCCGTCCTCGTCCAGCTCTTCGGTGACGGCATCGAGGTATTCCGGGCGTCCCTGCGTCTTGAGGAATTTCACGACGTCTTCGACTTCGCGGTCGCTGACGAAGGGCCCATGGATGCGCCGGATGCGCCCGCCCGCCATCATGTAGAGCATGTCGCCCTGGCCCAGGAGTTGCTCGGCGCCCTGTTCGCCCAGGATGGTGCGGCTGTCGATCTTGCTCGTCACCTGGAAGCTGATGCGGGTGGGGAAGTTCGCCTTGATGGTGCCGGTGATGACGTCGACCGACGGGCGCTGGGTGGCCGCGATCAGGTGGATGCCGGCCGCGCGCGCCATCTGCGCCAGGCGCTGCACCGCGCCTTCGATTTCCTTGCCCGAGATCATCATCAGGTCGGCCATCTCGTCGACCACTACGACGATGTAGGGCATGGGCTCGAGGTCCAGCACTTCGTCCTCGTAGACCGGCTTGCCGGTTTCCTTGTCGAAGCCGGTCTGCACGGTGCGCTTGAGGACTTCGCCCTTGGTCTCGGCCTTGCGCACGCGCTCGTTGAAGGCTTCCACGCCGCGCACGCCGAGTTTCGACATCTTGCGGTAGCGCTCTTCCATCTCGCGCACTGCCCATTTGAGGGCGATGACGGCCTTGCGCGGATCGGTGACGACGGCGGCCAACAGATGCGGGATGCCGTCATAGGTCGACAGCTCCAGCATCTTGGGGTCGATCAGGATCATGCGGCACTGCTCCGGCGGCAGCCGGTAGAGCAGCGACAGGATCATGGTGTTGAGCGCGACCGACTTGCCCGAGCCGGTGGTGCCGGCGATCAGAAGATGGGGCATCTTGGCGAGATCGGCCATCACCGCTTCGCCGCCGATGGTTTTGCCGAGCGCCAGGATCAGCGGCGAGCGCTGCTTCTCGAACTCCGGCGAGGCCAACAGCTCGCGCAAAACCACCATTTCGCGCGTCTGGTTGGGCAGTTCGATGCCCAGCACGTTGCGCCCCGGGATCACCGCGATGCGCGCCGCCACGGCCGACATCGAACGGGCCACGTCGTCGGCCAGCGAGATCACGCGCGAAGACTTCACGCCCGCGGCGGGTTCGAATTCGTAGAGCGTCACGACCGGACCCGGGCGCACTGCCACGATGCGCCCCTTGACGCCGAAATCGGACAGCACCGATTCCAACATGCGGGCGTTTTCCTCGAGCGATTCGTCGGAGAAGGCGGCCTCGTCGCGAGTGTGTTGCGGCTCGGCCAGAAGGCCCAGCGCCGGCAGTTCGTATTCGCCGGAATTGAAAGCGAGCGCAGGCTGCTTGGCCCGTTTGGCCGGTACGGCCTTCTTTACCTCGTCGCGCTTGACGCGGTTCGACACGCTGGCGGCGGCCACGGGCGCGGCATCTTCGAACTCTTCGTCCTCTTCCTCATCCTCTTTCAGCGACGGCTCGATGCGCCGCTCGCGGCGCTTGGGTTTTTCCGCCGGCCATTTCAAGAGCGTGCCGAGCCAGTAGACGAACGCCAAGGCGTGAAAACTGCCGCGCAGCATGGCGCGCACGCGGACGTCCGCGGCCAGGATCGCAAGGGTCAGACCGACGGCAAACATCAGGATCGGCGCCATCCAGCCAAGCCAGGAGAGGTGCCAGAGCGTGCCGAAACGGACTGCCAGCGAGGCGGAGGCGATGCCGATCAGCCCGCCGGCCCCTGCGGGCAGACCTTCGGGGTGCGGCAGGATGCCGAGACCGGCGGCGAGAAGGACGGTTCCGAGCGGCCAGGCGAAGGCGCGCAGCACCGCATAGCGTAGCGGCCAGCCCAAGAGGGCCCGCGTGCCCCACACGATCGGCGGCGCCAAAAAGGCCAGTGCGGCGAAGCCGAAGAACTGCAACAGGATGTCGGCGGCCGTCGCGCCGAACGGGCCGAGCAGGTTGGTGACCTCGCGTCCCGTGGCGTTGTTGGGGCTGGCGTCCAAGGGGTTGTAGCTGATGAAGGCCACCAGCACGGCCGCGGCCGACAACAGCACCAAAAGGCCCGCGCCGCGCATGAGCATGATCTTGGACAGGCGCGTCAGCGACCGACGCGCATCCGCCAGCGCCTCCGACATGGCCGCGCCGCGGCGTCGGGGCTGATAGATTCCAGAGGTACGCACCCCGCTCATGGCGCCTCTTTGCTCAACACGCAGGCCATCCTATCGAGTGCTGCCTGAATGGTTGATAAATGGTTGACGAGGGCCACCCGGATGTAGGCAAACCCAGGGTTTGTGCGGGTTTTCCCGGGCGAAATTTCACGTCCCATAAAGGCACCGGGCAGCACGCGCACACCTTGCTCCCGCCATAGGCGCAGGGCCACCGCCTCGCCGTCGCCCACCTCGAGCCAGAGGAAGAAGCCGCCCTGTGGCAGGCTGAAGCCCGGGTGGCCGCCCAGGATCTGCTCGGCCAGGGCAAAGCGTTGGGCGTATCGGGCGCGGTTTACGGTGACATGCTCCTCGTCGTTCCAGGCCGCGGTGGCCGCGGCCAGCAGCGGCAGCGGCACTTGCGGCCCGGCATAGTTGCGGAAGGCGCGGAACTTGGCCATCAGCCCCGCATCGCCGGCCACCATCCCGGAACGCAGGCCAGGCAGTCCCGACCGCTTCGACAGGGAATGAAAGGTCAGCAACCGCTCGAACGGCGGCCGGCGGACCGCAAGCGCCCCGATTGGCGGCTGATCGAGGTAGATGTCGGCGTAGCACTCGTCTGCGAACACCGTAAAGTCATAGGCGTCCGCCAGGGCGAACAGTGTTTGCCAATACGCCTCACGGGCGCAAGCGCCCTCCGGGTTCGACGGCGAGCACAAATAAGCGGCAACAGTCCGCTCCAGCACGGAAAGAGGCAGCGAGGCATAGTCGGGCAGGAAGCCGGTTTCCGCGCTGGCGCGCACGAACACGGGCTCGGCCCCGCAGGAGAGAATGGCGGCCGCGTAGCACTGGTAGAACGGGTTGGGCAGCAGGATCACGGGCCGTCCGCCGGCCTTGCTTTCCGGGGTCATCACGAACGGCGCCAGGAACAGGCCCTCGCGCGTTCCGTTCAGCGGCAACACCTGCGTGTCCGGATCCAGTTCGGCGCCGAAGCGGCGCTTGATCCAGCCGGTGGCGGCCTTGCGCCATTCCGCCGTACCGTTGATGGGGGGGTATTCGCCGAAACGGTTCGCGTGACGGGTGATGGCCTCCAGCACGAAGGGCGGCACGTCTGCGTGCGGATCGCCGACCGCCAGGCTGATGGGCTCCATGCCCGGCGGTTCGCGGTCGAGCAGGCTCGCGAGCTGGGCGAAGGACGAAGGAGGAAGTTGCTCAAGCCGGCCGGGGAAAATCACGGGACATCTCGCTGCAGAGAAGCGCGAATCCTAACCATAGTCGGGCGTAAATGCACCGGGGCTGACACCTTACGCGAAAGTAACCGGCCTGACGTGACCGGCCCGCAATCGTCGGCTACCAACGCGCCGTTGCTGGAGGGGTCCATGAAGCGCTTGGTGATTGCCGCTCTTTTTGGTCTGGGAACATGCGCCTTGGCCGCCGATCCGCCTGTGCCGGTGACTGCACCACCCGTTTCAGATTGGGCGCCCGACGAGACGATCGTGGTCTCGGCCAAGGCGGAAGGTCCCGCCTTCTGGCACATCAAAAAGGGCGATTCCGAAATCTACATTCTCGCCACTGTCGACGACCTGCCCGTGGGAACGAGGTTTGAAGAAGCCCACATGGTGGACGTCATCAAGGGTTCGCGCGTCGTGCTGTTGCCGCCAAAAGCGTCGAGCGGCTTCTTCTCGTCGGCTTGGTTTTTCTTGACCCACCGTGATCTCTTGTCGATGCCCGACGGCAAGAATTTGTTCGACACCCTTCCGTCCGGCTTGAAGGCGCGTCTAGTGGCGGTGCTGGACAAGCTCAAAACTCCCAAGGACAAATTCAACGACGATCCGCCGATCATCGCCGCGGTGCTGCTCGAGAACGGTTTTGCCGCCAATGCCAAGTTCATCAAAGGCGGGCTCGATGAAACCATCGACAAGCTCGCCTCGAGCAATGACGTGCCGGTGCGGCGGATTGCCGAATACGACGCGCTCGGTCTGGTGAAGGAAATGCTGCATCTGCCTGAGCCGGCACAGCAGGCGTGTCTGGAAGAAGCGGTCACCAATGTCGAGCAGCGCATGATCCATGCCGGACCGCTGGCCGCGGCTTGGTCTGTCGGCGACGTGAAGGGGATCAAGGCGCACTATACGCCGCGCGCGTTTTGGCAATGCGCCAACGCGACCGCAAGTTTCGGCAAGCTCTACGATCGGGCAGTGGCCGATTACCTGAAGGCCGTCCGCGAGGCCCTGTCCAGGCCGGGCAAAACGGTGCTTGTCACCGATGTCGGCCCTCTGCTGCGCAACACGGGCGTGGTCGAAAAGCTGCACGCCGAAGGCGTCACCATCGAGGGCCCGGCGGAGTAGGAGCGCCGCCGGAAAAAGCGTGAAGCGGCTTTCCTGTCCGTTGCGCGAAAAAAAAGGGGCGCCCGGCAGGGCGCCCCAGTACTGGAGGAGAGACGGTAGGGGGGATCAGCCTTGTACCGTTTCGCCGTGGAGGTTGATGTCGAGACCTTCGACTTCCACTTCTTTGGAGACCCGCAGGCCGATAACCGCGTCGATGATCTTCAGGATGACGAAGCTCACCACGCCGCAATAGACGAACACCGCGGCGACATCGACGAACTGGGTTCCGAGCTGGCCGATATTGCCGTCGAAGATCCAGCCTTTGCCGGCTGCGTTAATCGCACTGGAAGCGAACACGCCGGTGAGCATGGCGCCGAGGGCTCCGCCCACGCCGTGCACGCCGAAGGCGTCGAGCGAGTCGTCGTAGCCGAGGGCCTTCTTCATGTAGACGGACGAGAAGAAGCAGACCACGCCGGCGGCGATGCCGATGGCAAGTGCGCCCACCGGATTGACGAAGCCCGATGCCGGGGTGATCGCCACAAGTCCCGCGACCGCACCCGAGATCATGCCCAGGACGGACGGCTTTTTGGCAATCATCCATTCGGTGAACATCCAGCCCAGCGCCGCGGCGCCGGTGGCGATCTGCGTTGCTGCAGCGGCCATGCCGGCGTTGACGTTGGCGGTCACGGCCGAGCCCGCATTGAAGCCGAACCAACCAACCCACAAGAGCGAGGCGCCGATGACCGAGAGCACCAGATTGTGCGGCGCCATGTTCTCGGTGCCGTAGCCCAGACGCTTGCCGAGCACGAGGCAAGTCACCAAGCCCGCAGTACCTGCGTTCAGATGCACCACCGAACCGCCGGCGTAGTCGAGTGCGCCCATGGTGCCGAGCCAGCCGCCGCCCCAGACCCAGTGTGCGACCGGGACATAGACGAAGAGCAGCCACAGCGACATGAACCAGAGGAAGGCAGAGAACTTCATGCGATCGGCCAGCGAGCCGGCGATCAGCGCCGGGGTGATGATCGCAAAGGTCATCTGATAGAACATGTAGACCGATTCAGGGATCGTTGCCGCCAGCGGATTGACGGAATTGAGGGTCATCGACTTCAGGAACAGGGAGCCGAAGCCGCCGATCCAGGCGTTAAGACCCGCGTCCGGGTTGGGCGTGAAAGCGGCCGAATAGCCGACGATCATCCACAAAACGGTGATAATGCAGGTGGCACCGAAACTTTGTGCCAACGTGGCCAGCACGTTCTTGCGACGGACCATGCCGCCATAGAACAGCGCCAAGCCCGGAATGGTCATCATCAGTACCAGCGCGCTCGAGGTCAGCATCCAAGCGGTATCGCCCGAATCGATCTTCGGGGCTGCCGCGAGCGCCGAGCCCGACATCAGGGCCAAAGCACCCAATCCCGCAAGCGCCCTGTGCGCCAGCTTCTTCATGTTCGATCGTTTCATTTCTCAGATCCCCTTTCGATCCCTGTAATCCCGCGTCAGAGCGCGTCGTTGTCGGTTTCGCCCGTCCGAATACGGACCACCTGTTCGAGCGGCGTGACGAAAATCTTGCCGTCGCCGATCTGGCCGGTCTTGGCTTTGGAGGTGATTGCTTCGAGCACCGCAGCCGCCATTTCGGCTTTGACGGCGACCTCGATTTTGAGCTTGGGCAGGAAGCTCACGGCGTATTCGGCGCCACGGTAGATTTCGGTGTGGCCCTTCTGACGCCCGTAACCTTTGACTTCGGTGACGGTCATCCCCTGCACGCCCAGAGCGGAGAGGGACTCGCGTACCTCGTCCAGCTTAAAGGGCTTGATGATCGCCATGATGAGTTTCATCGTTGCTTCCCGCTGTTAAGCCTCGCCGTATGTCATCAAGAACCGTGCCGATTTTGTGGGCCGATATAAATGATTGGAAAATAACAATAAATTGCACTAGCCTAGGTAGTTTCCGTAGGATTCGACGCAGACGATGCTCAAATTGTGAGCAGCGAATTGTAAATGCCTAATTCCTGTGCATTGTCCTTTGGGCCCCATTCGCCCTCATTTGAGGGCAAGCGTCGCGAGCGTCTCGAAGAAGATGGCGAAAGGCTCCTCAGGATGAGGTAGATAGTGCCATGCAATCGGCGGATGTGGTGATCGGCGGCGGAGGGCCGGTGGGCTTGAGCCTCGGCTTGGCGCTGGCCCGTGGCGGCTTGTCCGTGGTGGTGGCCGATCCCGTGACGCAAAGCGAGGCAGAGACCGAGGCCTTCGATGGCCGGGTCTCCGCGCTCTCCTTCGCCGCGGCCCGCATGTTCCGCGCCCTGGGGCTGTGGGGCGAGCTTGGCGCCCAGGCCCAGCCGATCAACGACATCCTGGTGACCGATGCAAAATTGGGCGGCGCGCCCTCGCCCTTCTCGCTGCATTTCGATCACGCCGAGCTGGGCACCCCGCTCGGCTATATCGTCGAGAACCGCCTCCTGCGGCGGGCCCTGTTTGCGACCGCGGCCAAAGCAGAGCGCCTCACGCTCGTCGTCCCCGCCGCACTTCGGTCGCTGGATGTCAAAGCGGCGGGCGTGATCGCGCAGCTGTCGAACGGCATGCAGGTCAACGCGCGCCTGGCGGTGGCGGCCGACGGCCGCGAATCGCCGTTGCGGGCGGCGATGGGCATCGGCGTGGTGCGCTGGTCCTATGCCCAGCAGGGCATCGTGGCCACGGTCCATCATGACAAGCCGCACCGCGGCGTGGCCTACGAGCATTTCCTGCCCTCCGGCCCCTTCGCCATCCTGCCGATGACCGGCAACCGCTCCTCGCTGGTGTGGACCGAACGCGCAGACATCGCAGGGTCGATGATGAAGCTGGCAGCGGGCGAATTCGATGCCGAAATCGCGCGGCGCTTCGGGGCGCACCTCGGCTCCACGCATTCGGACCCGATGCGCTGGTGCTACCCGCTGCGCTTTCATCTGGCGCGTGCCTATGTGAAGCCGCGCTTTGCGCTGGCGGGCGATGCGGCGCACGGCATTCATCCGATTGCCGGGCAGGGTCTCAATCTCGGCCTCAAGGACGCGGCAGCCTTCGCCGATGTGGTGCTCGATGCGGCGCGGCTCGGCCTCGACATCGGCGGGCTCGACGTGCTCGCGCGCTACGAGCGCTGGCGGCGGTTCGATTCGCTTGCCATGGCCGCGGCCACCGACGGCCTCAACCGCCTGTTCTCGAACGATGCGGCGCCGCTGCGCCTGGCCCGCGATCTCGGCATGGGCGTGGTGGATCGCATCGGTCCTTTGCGCCGTTTCTTCATGCGCCACGCCGGCGGCGATGTGGGTCGGTTGCCGGGCCTGATGCGCAAGACGGCCTAATTGCCCAGCTTGCCGTCGTCGCGGCGCGCGGCCAGGGCCGCGGGCAGGTCGCGATAAAATCCGCGTGCGATGTCGCCGATCTTCTGGGCGCGGACGCGTTCGGCCTCGTCGCGCTCGGCATACCACACGCCCTCGAACACATAGCGTGTCACGGGCGTGGCCGTGCGCGGATCGGTATCGAGCACTTCCGTGATTTCTTCCACCTGTTCCTGTGCCACGTCGAGGGTGTGGCGGAAGTGCGCCAGCCGGTCCCAGCGATCGCGCCTCTGGTTTTCGATCCGGTCGCGGTTCTGGGCATCGAAGCGCTTCAGCGCGGTCGAGATGACCGGCCACAGCCGGTACAGCACCAGCGCGGCGACGACGAACAGGGCGGTGGTGGTCAGGTTCCAGAACATCGCGGGCGCTCCGTTCCACCAATATAGGCATCGCTGCGCATTTCGTGGAGTCGCGATACGGTGCGCTCAAAGCCGCCGCCCGGGAAAAGCCGGTCGGGCTCGGCCGCTGCGGAACAGATCAGGCCCACGCCGCGGTCGTAGAGGGTGTCGATCAGGATGGTGAATCGCCGCGCCGCATCGCGGTCTGCGGCCCCCAGCACCGGGATATGGTCGATCAGAACGATGCGGAAGGCGTCCGCGATGGCGAGAGTGTCGGCCGGCCCCAAGGGCTGCTCGCACAGCTGGGCGAACGAAAACCGCGCCGCGCCGTCCACCGCGCGCGGCACTGCCGCGCTCCGTCCGAGCACGGTCAACGTTTGCGGTCTTTCGCAATCCCCGCCCAGGCCTTTCCAGGCCGCATCCATCGCTGCGTCCGCGCCCAGCCCCACATGATAGCGGGTCCCGGAAAAGCCGCGCCGCCAGTCGCGGCCCATCAGGCTCACGATCTCCATACGTTGCTTGATGAGGCCGATGAAAGGCACGAAGAGCTGCCGGTTGAGGCCATGCTGATAAAGCCGGTCCGGTGCGGTGTTGGAGGTCGCCACCACCACGCAGCCGCGCGCGAACAACTGCTCGAACAGGCGCCCCAGAATCATCGCATCGGCGACGTCCTCTACCTGCAATTCGTCGAAGCAGAGCAGCCCGAGATGGAGACGCCGCGCCACTTCGGGGATCGGATCGCGCACCCGGCGGTCGCGGCGGATCTCGTGCAGGGCTACGTGGACCTCGGCCATGAAGGCGTTGAAATGAACTCGCCGCTTGGAGGCAACCGCGACGGTTTCGCAGAACAAATCCATCAGCATGGACTTGCCGCGGCCGACCTCGCCCCACAGATAGAGCCCGCGAGGGCGCGGACGGCGCAAGAAAAGTCCCGGCCGCCAGGTTTCCAATTCTTCGGCCAGCCGCTGCAGGCGAAGTGCCGCTTCATCCTGGGCCGCATCGTGCTTGAGCGCGCCGCTCGCAACGGACGATCGCAGCTGCGTCAGAACGTTCATGGGCAGACCGTCATGCGCGGGCTGCGATGGCGTCGGCTAGCGCCACCAAGCGGCGCGCAGTGTCGGCGTGCAGGCGTTCCACCATGCGCCCGTCGAGGCGGATGGCACCCTTGTCGCGGTTTTCGGGCAATGCGAACGCCGCAATCAGCTTGCGCGCGGCATCGACCTCTTCCGGCGAAGGGGCGAAGGCGGCATTGCAGGGTGCGATCTGGCTGGGATGGATCACCGTCTTGCCGTCGAAGCCGAAGCTCCTGGCTTGGCGCGCGGCCTGCGCGAACCCGTCCGCGTCGGCGATGTCGTTGTGCACGCCGTCGATTGCCGTCAGGCCGGCGGCGCGTGCGGCCAGCACCGTCAGCGACATCGCGGCGACGAGGTTGCCGCGGCCGGGCGTATGCACGCCGCCCATCTCCTTGATGAGATCGTTCGTGCCCAGCACGAGACAAGCCAGCCGCCCGCCCGCATCCGCGATGCCCGCGATGTCCAATATCGCGCGCGGAGTCTCGACCATGGCCCAGAGCGCGACGTCCTTGGCGGCGGGTACATGTTCGAGGCGGTGCTGCACCTTGTGGATGTCGCGGGCGGAATACACTTTCGGCACCAGCACGGCGTCGGGCGCCTGCGCCGCCACCGCGGTCAGATCGTGCTCGCCCCATTCGCTGTCGAGCGCGTTGATGCGCACCACGACCTCGCGCCCGCCGAAGCCGGCGCGCAGCGCGGCGCAAATCTGGGCACGCGCCGTTTCTTTCGCATCGGGGGCCACGGCGTCTTCCAGATCGAGGATCAGCGCGTCGGCCGGCAGCGTGCGCGCCTTCTCGATGGCCCGTGCGTTGGAGCCCGGCGTGTAGAGGACGCTGCGGCGCGGACGAAAGTCGTTCAACATGAACCGTGCAGATAGGGCCATTCCGCGAATCGTAATGCGCTTTGGGTGATGGCAAAAGGCCTGCCGCTACGCGGTCTTTTTCAACAGCTTGCGGTTGACGAGGCACTCGGCGATCTGCACCGCGTTGAGCGCCGCGCCCTTGCGCAGGTTGTCGGAGACGCACCACAGCGACAGGCCGTGCTCGACGGTGGGGTCTTTGCGGATGCGGCTGATATAGGTGGCGTCCTCGCCCGCGGCCTCCACCGGCGTGATGTAGCCCCCGTTCTCGTGCTTGTCGATCACCAGGCATCCCGGCGCCTCGCGCAGGATGGACCGCGCCCGCTGCGCCGTGATGGGTTTCTCGAATTCGATGTTCACGACTTCCGAATGGCCGATGAACACCGGCACGCGCACGCAGGTGGCGTTCACCTGGATGTCGGGGTCGAGGATTTTCTGCACCTCGACCATCATCTTCCATTCTTCCTTGGTGTAGCCGTCATCCATGAACACATCGATGTGGGGGATCACGTTGAAGGCAATCTGCTTGGTGAAATGCTCCTGTTCGATGGGGTCGGCCACGAAGATGGCGCGCGTCTGGCGGAACAGTTCGTCCATCGCGGCCTTGCCAGCGCCGGAAACCGATTGATAGGTGGCGACCACCACGCGCTTGATCGTGGCCTCGTCGTGCAGCGGCTTCAGCGCCACGACGAGCTGGGCCGTGGAGCAATTGGGATTGGCGACGATGCCCTTCTTGATGTCGGTGTCGAGCACCGCGGCGTTCACTTCCGGCACGACCAACGCCACCTGGCGGTCCATGCGCCAGGCCGACGAATTGTCGATCACGATCGCGCCCTGCGCGGCGATCTTGGGCGCCCATTGCTTGGAGACGGTCCCGCCCGCGCTCATCAGCACGATGTCGGTACCGTTGAAGTCGTAATAGTCGAGAGCCTTCACCTTCAGCGTGCCGTCGCCGAACGAGACATCGACACCTACGGATTTTGTGGAAGCCAGCGCGACGACCTCGGAATAAGGGAATTGGCGCTCGTTCAGGACGCTGAGCATTTCGCGTCCGACATTGCCGGTGGCGCCGACGACGGCGACTTTGTACGACATGGAACCTCGGTTGCAGCGGGCCGCGAGGCTGCTGCAATACTCGAACGGCCGGTCGCCGCAAAGCCTATTCGCGGGGACACCGGCGGAACTGGAATGCGTCGGCGCCGCGCCGAGGGGGTTTGGCCGTGCCGGCGGCCGAGGCGGGCGGCACGAGATGACGCATGGGCACGAAATCGCGCCCGCGGCCGCAAATAGCGCCTTGAATCTGGACAATTTCTTATCTTGCCGGGCTGCGACTTGGTGGATTGCCAGAGCGCCCCGCGACAATGCTAGGCTGACTCCATCGGCTGATAGCGAGGCTCTGATGACGATCCGGTCGGCGTGGGTGGCGGGCGTGTGCGTGCTCGCAGTGTGCGTGGCGGGGGCGGCCGCACCGAGGGCGAAGGTCAAGGCCCTCAAATGCGCCAATCCTGACGAGGTGAGCGCCATGCAAGCGACCTCGATTCAGCAGGAGTTGATGGACGCGGCATTGACCTGTGGCGACGTCGCACGGGACAATTACAATGCCTTCCAGACCCGCTTTGCGCCCGAGCTGCGGACTTCGGACAAGCTGATGCTGCGCATGTTCGGCCGCGTGATGGGTGGCAGCAAGGGCGACAAGGCCTACAACCTGTTCAAGACGGAACTGGCCGCCCGTTCCGAATTGCGACGCACGCACAATCACGACGATTTTTGCCAGGAGGCCAATTTGGTGGCGGCCGCCGCGCTGGGGCCGTCGAAGATCCAGCTTGCCGAGTTCGTCGCCGACGTTCCGGTGGTCGATATCGCCGGACCCGTGAACAGTTGCTCGATCGAGATTGCGGTCACCCTCAAGGGTGCCAAGGCCATCGGGATCGTGCCGCGGCCCAATCCGCTTCGTCTGGCGGGAAATTCTGCCCCTGCACCCGTGCCGGCGGCGGACACTGCCTCTGGGTCCCCGGCGCAGCACTGAATCCGGAACGGTGCCGAAAACGCCGCGACAATCAAAGAACTAGAGC
>Ga0187810_10000275_pt1 | contig 21629 bp, 18 predicted proteins | sample NC_wetland_sal_i_9_FD_132963 | JGI IMG/M metagenome (GOLD analysis project Ga0187810, IMG submission 132963) | Wetland sediment microbial communities from Neuse River Estuary, North Carolina, USA - ASW_5 | ecosystem: Environmental > Aquatic > Freshwater > Wetlands > Sediment | place: USA: North...
CAGGGAGGCTCCCCGTGAGCAAGCGCACGAAGAAGGTCGGCTCGACCGGCTGGATGGGGCCCCGCTACGGGATCCGCATCCGCCGAAGGGTCCTCGAGATCGACCGGGCGCGCGGCAAGGCCTCGCCGTGCCCGCGCTGCTCGACGGTGACGCTCCACCGGGTCGCGAGCGGCGTCTTCGAGTGTCGCCGGTGCGGGACGCGCTTCGCGTCCAATGCGTACGTCTTCCAGGCCCCCCCACCGATCACGCGCGCCGAGAAGGAGGCGACCGCGGGCAACGCTTAAGCGCCCCCACCGGTCGTTCCGTCCGATGTTCCGTTGCATCCGCTGCGGCGAGGCGCTCCCCTCCGACGCCAACTTGTTCGGGGTCCGCTGCGACAACTGCGGTGGCAAGATCTTCACCAAAGAACACCCGAACGTCAAGAAGGTCCTGAAGGCCCGGTAGCCGCCCGCGACACGGGGAGCCCAGCGCGGCCGAGGGGGCCGGAAGCATCTATAGCCGGTCCCGGTTCGCTATCGCGATGCGCGGGCCTTCGGTAACGTTCCTCGGCGGGGTTCGCGAGATCGGCGGCAACAAGGTGCTCGTGCAGGACGGTCCCGACCGGATCCTCTTCGATTTCGGCCCTTCGTTCTCCCCGCGCCGGGAGGAGTTCTACGTCGACTACCTCCAACCGCGGTCCACGAGCCCGGTCAAGGACCTGCTCGAGTTCGACCTCTTGCCCCGGGTCGAGGGCCTGTACTCCGCCGAGGCGCTCGCAGACGGCGACCTCCGCTACGCGCCTCCCGAGGTCCACGCGATCTTCGTGAGCCACGCCCACGCGGACCATGCGGGCTACCTCTCGCTGGTCGACCCCGAGATTCCCGTCTACGTCGGTGAGGGCACGCGCGACCTGCTGGCCGCGATCGAGGCCTCGACGCAGATGCGCTACGGGGACCACGACTTCCGGACCTTTCGGGACCGGTCGCCGGTCCGCGTCGGTCGGCTCGAGGTCGTTCCCTATCCCGTCGACCATTCGATCCCGTTCGCCTACGGCTTCCTCGTACGGACGAGCGAAGGGACGCTCGTGTACACGGGGGACTTTCGCCACCACGGTCCCCGCGCGAGCGACACGCACGAGTTCTTCCGCGCGGCCCGCGAGGAGCGCCCGGCCGCGCTGTTGATCGAGGGCACCCGGGTCGGTCCGGACCCGCGGCGGAATCTGACGGAGGCCGGGGTCCGTAGCGAGGTCGACCGACTCCTCGAGCGTCGCGCCGGGCTCGCGCTCGCGTGCACCTACCCGAGGGATGTCGACCGCCTCGCCACGCTCTTTGCCGCCGCGACGTCCGCGGGCCGGGAGCTGGTCGTCTCCGCTCGCATGGCGCACCTCCTCACCGCCCTCGCTCCGCGGTGGGCCGCGGGCTCGGTGCCCGTACCCGGGACCACCCCGGGGGTAGTGGTCTACCAACGCAAGAAGAAGCGCTACTACACCTGGGAGCGACCGTTCCTCGACGCGGCGCTCTCGGCGGAGGAGGTCCGAAGGAAGGGGGACCGGTACCTCCTGGCGCTCGACCTCATGCACTTTCCCGAGCTCATCGACCTTCGCCCCCCCAAAGGAGCGCCGTTCATCCACTCGATGAGCGAGCCGTTCAGCGAGGACGATGTCGACGATCGGGTGATGCACAACTGGCTCGACCACTTCGGTCTCACTTTCCATCAGATGCACGCGAGCGGACATGCCTCGGAACACGAACTGCTGGAGATCGTCCGGTCGGTCCATCCGACGACCGTCTACCCGATCCACACGGAGCATCCGGAATCGTTCCGCGCGGCCGGCCCGGGCGTGCGGCTCCCCGAGCTCGGCGCGACGTACCCGATCGTACGGTAGCCCGCCGAGGTCCGAGGGATTAAGGTCCCCCGCCTCCTCGCGGCCCTGATGGCCGCGGACCGACTTCCCACCGGCATTCCGGCCGTCGACCGACTTCTCGGTGGGGGCCTCGAGGCCGATTCGCTCACCGAGATCTATGGGGAGGGGGGCAGCGGGAAGACGCTCTTCTGCCTCGATGTCGCGCTCCGGGTCGCGCGGGAGAATCGTTGGGTCTTCTTCATCGATACCGAAGGGGTGAGCGTCGACCGGCTGCGGGCGCTCGCGGGAGAGCAGCTCGACCGGATCCTGAAGCGCGTTCTGCTGTCGACCCCGTCGAACCTCGAGGAACAGGGTCGGGCGGTCGCGACGGCGTGCGCGCTCGCGCGGGAAGGGAAACGACCCGTGGGGCTCATCGTCGTCGACTCCGGAACCGCGTACTACCGGCTTTCGCTCTCGGGACCCGACGAGGACGACGCTCGGCAGGCCCTGGCGCTTTCGGTCGCCGACCTCGTGGTCACCTCTCGCGAGGCGCACCTACCGGTCCTGTTCACGAACCAGGTGTGGCGGAGCATCCGGGACGGGACGCTCGAACCGCTCGGCGGGTCGTTCCTCAACCACGCGGCCAAGACGATCCTCCGGTTCGACCGGCTGCCCGGCAACCGGCGTCGGGTCGTCCTCGTAAAGCATCGTTCGCTGCCCGATGGGTCGGCGGAGTTCCGCATCGCTTCGGACGGGCTCGAGGGCCCCTGAGGGGGATTGAAACGGAGATAAGGTGGCATGCAACTCCCCCCAGCCGATGGCGGGGCCTGTCACCTACTCCGACGTGCCGACCCAGATCGGCACGTTTCGCGTCGTGTATCATGGCGGGAGCCTGCAGGTCGTCGACCTCCTCGAACACGGGGTGGCTCAGACCGGGCTCCCGACCGGGGCGGTTCGCCGCAAGCCGCCGTATCCTGAGGGCAGTCCCCCCCGGCAGCTCCAGGAGTACTTCCGGGGGAAGCGCACCGAGTTCGAGGTCGGGCTCGACCCCGACACCGCCTCCGTCTTCGACCGGGCCGTCTGGAAAGCCCTCTGCGCCGTGCCCGCCGGGCGAACGGTGACCTACGGCGAGCTCGCCCGCCGGGCCGGGTTCCCTGGGGCCGCGCGCGCCGTCGGGGGCGCGATGCACCGAAACCCGATCCCGATCGTGATCCCGTGCCACCGCGTCATCGGGCAGGGGGGCTCGATCACGGGCTTCGGGTTGGGGCTTTGGCGCAAGCGGTGGCTGCTCGACCATGAGGGAGCCTGGCCGATCCGGTCCCGCTCGGCAGAGGGTCCCCGCCCGCATGGCCAGCGCACGCTGGATGCGATTCCCGACGCCAAGGCCGGGCCGGCCCATCCTGCGGAACCTGCTACACGCCGTAGTAAGTAGCTCGTTCGCCGTGAGGTCTTCCTACTACAATCTGTAGGAACTTAATTGCGTGTGCGTCCGCCGGGATAAGCCACTACGCCCTGTAGTAGATAGGCGGCGGACCCGGTCCCTGCCCGGTCGAGGGGACCTTCGGGTTCATCCGGCGTAGTAGGCTGCGTCGTACGGTTCGGGTTTGAGCCCCCGCCGTTGCCGGATCTCGCCGACGACCTTCGGCTGGAGCTCGACCGGCACGGGCTCGAAGCCCATTGACTCGGTCGCCCAGAGGACCTTGCCCGCGGTCGCGCTGCGGATGTCGGAGGCGAACCCGAACATCTCGGCGACAGGTACCTTGGCGACCACCGTCTGCAGATCGCCGACGCTGGTCATGTCGAGGATCTCGCCCCGTCGCCGCTGGAGCTCGCGCGTCGATCCGGCGAGGACCTCCTGGGGGACGTGGACCGTGACCTTTTGGAACGGCTCGAGCAGCAGTCGGTCCCCGAGCACCATCGCCCCGTAGATCCCCGAACGGGCGGCCGGGATCGTCTGCGCGGGGCCCCGGTGGATCGAGTCCTCGTGGAGTTTGGCATCGACCAGACGGACCTTCAGGCCGTAGACCTTCTCGTTCGCGAGCGGGCCGCGGTTGACGGCCTCCTTGAACGCGTCCACGATCAGGTCCATCGTCTCGTTGAGGTACTGGATCCCCTTGGTGACGTCAAAGAGCATGTTGGTCCCCTCGACCGCGATGATCCCGCGCCCTTCGTCCCGGGGGATCCCGAGCTGGTCGAGCTTGCTGACGAGCGTCTTCGTGTCCTTGAACGACTTCCCCTGGGGGACCTCGCCGTCCTTGATCGCCTGGACCACCGCCGCCGGCAGCGGCTCGACCTCGAAGTAGAACCGGTTGTGCTTGTTCGGCGACTTCCCCTCGAACGGACCGCCCGGGTTCCGCACGACCTCCCGGTAGACAACGATCGGCGTGGAGGCCTGGATCTCGACCTTGTAATCGTTGACGATCCGGTACTGGGTGATCTCGAGGTGGAGCTCGCCCATCCCCGAAAGGAGGTGCTCGCCGGTCTCCTGGTTGATCTCGACCCGCAGGCTGGCGTCCTCCTTGGCGATCTTGCGCATCACCTCGATCAGCTTCGGGAGGTCAGCCATCCGCTTCGGCTCGATCGCGACCGTGACGACGGGCTCGGAGACGTGGCGGATCTCCTCGAAGGGCGCCATGTCGGCGTTCGACGACATCGTCGTGCCGGCGAACGCGTCGTTCAGCCCGATGACCGCCGCAATGTTGCCCGCCGTCACCTCCTCGACCATGAGGCGCTCCGGGCCCATGAACAACGATACGTGCTGGATACGGTCCCGGATCTTCGTCCCCACGACGCTGAGCTCCATGCCCTTCTGGAGACGGCCCGAGAAGACCCGTCCCGTCGCGATCTCTCCCGCGCTCGGGTCCATCGTGATGTCGGTGACCATGAACGACGTGGGGCCGCTCGCGTCAGTATTGACCATCGCGATCCCGACCGCGGACGTCGTATCGCCCTTCCAGATGTTCGGAATGCGGTACCGCTGGGCGACGTGCGGGCTCGGAAGGTGGCGCACGACCATGTCGAAGATCACGTCGTTGATCTTCGCCTTCTGGGCGATCTCCTTCGACCGCCCGGTCGAGACGTACTGGATGATGTCGGGGAACTTCACGCCCGTGCGCTGCATGTATGGAACGCTGATGGCCCAGTTCTCGTAGCCGGAACCGAACGCGACCGAACCGTCCCTCGGGTCGACGCTCCAGGCGTCCACGAACTCCTCGGGCGCCATCTTCCGGATCAGCTCGTTGACCTCGGAGATGATCGCGGTGAACCGTTTCTGGAGGGACTCTGGGGTCAACTGGAGCTCCTTGATCGCCCGGTCGACCTTGTTGATGAACAAGACCGGCTTGACCTTCTCTCGGAGCGCCTGCCGTAGGACGGTCTCGGTCTGGGCCATCACGCCCTCGACCGCGCAGACCACCACGATCGCCCCGTCCACGGCCCGCATCGCACGGGTCACGTCCCCGCCGAAATCGACGTGGCCCGGCGTGTCGATGAGGTTGATCAGGTAGTTCTCCTTCTCGAACTCGTGGACGATCGTCACGTCGGCGTTGTTGATCGTCAGGAGGCGCGCCTGCTCTTGCTCGTCGAAGTTGAGGTAGAGCTGCTTTCCGGCGAGCTCGTTGGAGATCATCCCGGCCGCGGCGAGGAGGTTGTCGGAAAGGGTCGTCTTCCCGTGGTGGATGTGCGCGACGATGCCGATGTTGCGGATCCGGTCGACGTTCCGCATCATCTCGGGGATGGCCTTCGCCAGCTCGCTTCGAATGTGGGTCATGTCGCTCTCTCCCTGGTCGTCACCGAGCCGACTGTGCGACCCGCTCGACCTCTTCCTTCCGTCCCACGGCGAAGGAGGTCAGGTCGCCCTTCGCGGCGAGACGAATCTCGTCCGCGAGACAGGAATGGATCGGCTTGGTCGACTTGTGGGAGGCCTGGATGGCCCCCTGAGCGAGATTGCGGATCGCCACGTTGAGGCGGCGCGCGGGCGACGCGTCGACCGCCCGGGGTACCGAGATCCCGCCGAACTGCAGTCGGGTCACCTCTTCGCGGGGCGCGGCGTTCTCGACGGCGTCGACCAGGAGTTGGAGGGGGTTCTTTCCTTCCTTCTGCGCGAGCTCGTCGAACGCCTTGCGAACCGTGGCGAGGGCCTTCGACTTCTTGCCGGTGAACTTGCCGCCCTTCATCAACCGGTTCGCCAAGCGCTCCACGAGGTGCATTCGGGTCTTGAGGAACGGCCGGCCGGCGAGGCGGCCTTCGGTGTGGGGGGCGTAGACCGGGTGGAGGTAGAGGTACGGCAGGAGCCCGGGGTCGTGCACCTCGACCCCCTCGAACGCGTACTTCCCGAACAGCGGCGGAACGGCGAACGGAGGCGGAGGGGGAGGTTGGGGTCGCTGGACTACCGGTCCCGGCTCCTCAGCGGAGGTGTCGGGCGGCAGGAACCCTTCCGGAGCTCCGCTCATCGCGCCGGCTTCTCCTTGCGGCCCCGGACGAGCTCGTCCAGCGAGACGCTGTTGACCTGGATGACCTTGTAGCGGACGCCCGGGATGTCCCCGTAGGAACGGCCCATGCGGCCCCCGATCCCCTCCACCAGCACCTCGTCGTGCTCGTCGATGAAGTTGATCGCCCCATCGCCGACCGCGAACGCGGTGACCTGGCGGCCGTTCTTGATCAACTGGACCTTGATGCACTTGCGGATGGCGGAGTTGGGTTGCTTGGCTTCGACCCCCACCTTTTCGATGACGATGCCGCGAGCTTGCGGGGCACCCTCCAGGGGGTCCGACCGCTCCTTCAGGTGCAGCGTTCGACGCTTGTAATACCGGTCCGACCAGCGTCGCCGCTGACGGAGACTGGCCAGCCGGCCCGCAGTGTTGAGTCCGGACGGAGGGCACATTTTCGGCGAAGGGGCCGAGCCACAGGGTAGCCCTATTTAAGGTCCGTGCCGCGTCGCGCTCTGCGTCGAGCCGTACGACGCACCGGACGAGCGATGGTGACGATTCCTTATCGGAAAACCGGTCGGACGCGGCCCCCGCGAGCGCGTCGCGCGTCGTCGCGGGTACGGGTCGAATGGGGCCGGCTCTCGGACGAGATCCGCGCCTGCCAACGCTGTCCGCTCGGCCGGACCCGAACGCAGGCGGTTGTGTATCGCGGTAGCCTGACCCCTCGGGTCCTCTTCGTGGGTGAGGCGCCGGGCGCCCTCGAGGACCGCACGGGAATCCCGTTCGTCGGACGGGCGGGTCGCCGGCTGGATGCGGCGGTCGAGCGGCTCGGCCTCGGGAGCTCGGAGTTCGGAGTGCTCAACGTTCTCAAGTGCCGTCCTCCGGGGAACCGGTTCGATCGGTCGGCCGCGCGGACGTGCCGACCGTATCTCGACCGGCAGCTCGCCCTCTTGCAGCCGGAGGTCGTCGTCACGCTGGGCGCCTCAGCCCTGCGCGCGTTCGACCCTAGCGCGCCGCCGATCCTCGCCGCGGCCGGTCGCCCTCGACCGTCCTTGCCATGGCGGGTCTTCCCACTCCTCCACCCGGCCGCGGCTCTTCGGTCGCGTCGATGGGCCGTGCGGTGGGAGGACGACCTCACGGCCCTGGGCGCATGGCTCGCCGCACGGCCTGGGAAGTCGCGTTGACCGTCAGAACCTGAATCGACCGTCCCTCACGAGGCCCGACGGGCCTCCACCACCACATACGGGCTCACGATCAACGACCCTGGATGCACCGGCGCCAGGGCCAGGCCGCTCGTGATGCTTCGGTTGGTGAACGCCTGAAGGAACGCGGTTAGGTTCGCCTCGTATCCCACTCCGGTCCAGAGATAGACGTTCGTGATGCCGTAGGAGAGGGCCGTCTGGACCGCAGTGACGAGCGTGGCGGTCGGGGATCCCACGCCGTTGTTGTTCACTCCGGCGTTGACCTGGATCGTGAGGTCCGACAGCGGAATGTGTCGGGCGTTGAACTCCCCCGTAAGGTTCGCGAGCGCCGCCGTCCAGGTCGGAGGGTCCGACACGGCTCTTTCCGCCAACTGCTGGGTCTCGACCCAGACCTGATCGGCCACAGTCGCCATCTGCGAGTAATCCCAGTGGTATCTCTCGAGGCTCGGGTTGTCGAGCACGGAGCCGGTCACGTAGGCGATCCCCTGGATGCCCGCGGCGTGCGCGATGGCGGTCGTCTGCGTGAAGTAGTCCAGGTACGACACGACGTTATTGTTGCTCGAATTGTTCTGCGTGGCCCCGGTAGGCTCGTACGTCGCCGCGATGCCCGTCACGTGCGGGACGACCCCGTTGGCGAGAATCTGAGTGTTGTTCTGCCACCCGGACGACCAGAAGATCTGGGCGCCCGGTGCGGCCGCGTAGAGGGCGTTGGTCTCCGCGGTCATCGTTCCGATCGGTGGACTTCCGAGCTTGTTCAGGGAGTAGATCACGAAGCTGTCGGCGGGCTGGAGCAGCGTCAGATCGTTCGCGAGGATGCTCTGGTACATCGTACGGTCCGTCGCGAGGAACTCGACGCGGATGTGGAGGCGGTTGCTGCCGACCGGCGTCGTGCTAAAACTTGCCGAGGAGCTCGTGCTCGAGGCGGTGGCGTTCCAGGCCTGGATCGCCACGCAGTACGCCGTGTTCGGGCTGAGGTTCCCTACGTAGTAGGTGACCGCGGCTCCCTCGGTGCTCAGCCGGGTCGTCCACGTTCCGCAGGTGGTCCCGACCAGCACGGTGTCGTTCATCACGGCCGAGTGGTTGGAGAAGACCGCCTGCGTCCAGGACGCCGTGGCCCCGTCGGAGGTGATCCCACGGAAGGACGGCGCCGAGGGTGGGGCGGGCCCACCGCCCGCCCCACCCGGAGGGAGGAGCGAGAGGACCGCGAACGTCCCCGTGAGGATCAGCGCGACGATCACGAGGATTGCGAGAAACTGCGTCCTGGGGGTCGCGCCCCACAGCCTTGCCAGCATGCGAGGTTCCTCACGACGGCGTGGAGTTGACGGCCGCTCGAGTGTGGATTGCGAGCATCGCCGGACCCATTCCTAGGGAGCTTCCGGGGGCCGGCGGGTCGGGGGCGCGACGTTCTCCTCGGGGGTCCCGATCGGGTCGGACCCCCGGGGCCCGTGCGCGTCTCGCGTGGAGGGCCAGGTCCCCGAATACCCCATCTCCCCGGTGGTGAAGCCGCGCACCTTCGAGGCCGCTGGACGCCCAGGAAGGGCTAAACTCTTTTGACAACGGTCGAACTGTCTCGCCCGTGCGTACCATCGAACTGTTCCTTTTGGAAGGTTCGTACCAGGCCCTGGATGACGAGGTCGTGGTCGAGCTCTTCGGACGAACCCGCGACGGGAGCCCCCTCGTGGCCCGGTACTACGGCTTTCGCCCCTACTTCATGCTGACCGAGCCGACCGCTGAAACGCGGCAGCGGCTCAGCGCCGACCGCGAGATCATCGACGTGCGCGACACCACGGTGTGGGTGGGAGGACACGAACGCCCGGCCGTACGAGTGACCCTACACCGTCCGTGGCTGGTCCCGCAGTACCGCGAGCAATATCGCCGGCGGGGCGACGAGGCAAGCGTCCTGGCCTGTGACATCCCGTTCGTCCATCGGTTCCTGTACGACAAGCATCTCGGCCTCTCGCTCGCCTTCGAGGCTGAGGACGAACCGGAAGAGGTCCGGACCCGCTACACCGTCGAGACCGTCGTGCGGATCGTTACTTCGGACGGTCACGACATCCGGTCGGCCGAGCCGTTCCGACCTTCGCTGCGAATACTCTCCTTCGACATCGAGAACTCGATCAAGGAACGCACGATCTTCACGATCTGTGGCGTCGCAGAGGGCGGCGGGCGGGAGCGGCGAACGTTCCGCCTGAGCGACCCCAGCGAGCGCCAGATCCTCGAGCAGTTCGTGAGGGTGGTCCTCGAGGACGACCCGGACATCCTCACCGGATACAACATCGGAGGCTACGACATCCCGCTCCTGCTCGAGCGCGCCCAGGCGACCGGCCTCGGACCCCTCGGCATCGGACGCGAACGCTCGGCCCCGCGCGAGATGGGGGAGCGGCTTTGGAAGATCACGGGGCGGATCGTGGCGGACGCGTGGTGGGCGGCCCGTCGGGAGCTTCGCCCGAAGCAGGAGACCCTGCAGTTCGTGGCCCGCACCTTGCTCGGCGACTCCAAGCTGGATGTCGACCGAAGGAACATCGACGCGGAGTGGGCGAACGACCCCGAGCGGGTCCGGGAATACTGTGAGCACGACGCCGACCTCGCGCTCCGAATCCTGCAACGTCTGCGCACGGCCGACAAAGCCGCGGACCTTGCGACCGTAGCGCACCTGCCGCTCGAGGAGGGCCTGAACGGTCGGACCTCCTTGTTCATCGACGCGATGCTGATCCCGCGCGCCGATGCGAAGGGGATCGGGGTACCGACCAGCCACTACGGGGGCCGAGAGGCCCCGATCGAGGGCGGTTACGTCCATGCGATGCGCCCGGGTCGCTACGAGTGGGTCGTGGTCCTCGACTTCAAGTCGATGTACCCGTCGATCATCATCGCACGCAACCTCTGTTTCACGACGCTTTCCCCCGAAGGGACGACCGTCGCTCCCTCCGGGGCGCGGTTCCTTTCCCCCGCAGTTCGGCGCGGAATCATCCCCGAGATCCTCTCCGAGCTCCTGACCGACCGGGACCGGTTCCGGCGGGAGGGTCGGGCCGCCACCACTCCGGAACTCGCGACGTACTACGACGGGTTGCAGAACGCCGTCAAGGTCCTGATGAACTCGTTCTACGGGGTCCTCGCTTCGAGCTTCTACCGGTTCACCAACAAGGACATCGGTGCCGCGATCACCGCCTTCGCCCGGGAGGCGATCACCTCGATCATCCGCGAGCTCGAGACGGACGGCCATGAGGTCGTGTACTCCGATACCGACTCGGTCTTCGTACGGTCTCCGGTCCCCTCCCTCGAGGGGGCCCGAGCCTTCGGTGAAACGATCGCGAAGCGGTTCACGCAGGAAGGGGCCGCGTTCGAATTCCAGTCGGTCTACGAGTCGTTCTTCTCGCACGGCGCGAAGAAGCGGTACGTCGGGAAAGCGGTCTGGCCCCGCGAAGAGGTCGTCGTCCGCGGCTACGAGACCCGGCGGACCGACGCGTTCGACTACCAGTCCGAGGCCCTGCTCGAGGTGTTCGACCTCGTCCTGCGCGGGGATACCGAGGCCGCGGTACGCCGGTCGAGGGAACTCGTCGGCGCGGTGCGGAGCCGCCAGGTCCCGGTCGACCGGCTCGTGATCGCGCGGACGGTCCGTCCCGAGAGCGAATACAACGAATCGACCCGGGATGCGTTGCCGTTCCTCCGGGTCTTCAAGCAATTGCGTTCCGAAGGGTACGACGTGATCCCGGGCATGCGCGTCGCGTGGATCGTGACCGACTCGCGCCAAAGCCCACAGGAGGTCGAGCCTTGGGTGGAGGGTCGCCCGTTCACAAAGGAAGCCGACTGGGACTACTACGCGGACCGGGTCGCGCAGACGCTGGGTCGGGTGACCGAGGTGTTCGATTGGGATGCGGCCGCGTTGCTGCGGGGCAGTCACCAGCGTCGGCTCGGGGCCAAAGACGCTCCCCTCCCCGCCGATGCCGGTCCGCCGGCTACGCTCGACACTCCGGTGACCGAGCTCGGGAAGCCCGCGAAACGCCGTTCGACCAACAAGAGCCTCGCCGACTTCCAGTGACCGTCGCGGGTAGCGCTAGGTGCTCGGGGCCGCTGGCCCGGCGTCCTCGGCTCCCGTTTCAGGGGCCTCCCCCCGCAGGGTCAGTAACGCCCCTACGACCGCGACCGGGATCCCGAGTACGGCGATGAGCGGCAGGCTGAGGTGCAGGATGCTGGCCGATAGGAGGAGGGTGAAGACCGGGATGCCGGTCATCAACATCGGGGGGAGGACCAGCCCCGCACGGTGGATGGCATCGAAATAGAGCGCCGGCGCCAAGAAGAAGCTCGAAAGGCCGAGGACGAAGAGGAGGGTCATCGGCCCCGGCCCGACGGCGGCCAAGCCGGCCCAGCCACCGGGGATCGCGGGGGCGATGAGGGCGGTGACGAGCCCCGCGGAAAGCATCGACTGTCCGACCACGGCCGACGACGGGGCCCGTTCGTTGGCCCGCGCGGTGAGCAGGAAGTAGAACGCTACGCTGAGCGGGAGAATCGGAACGACGAGCCATCCGGCCCACGGAATCGCGGTCAGGCTCTGTCCTCCAGCGATGGTCAGCGTCCCGCCGGTCAAGCTGAGCACGAGTCCGACCGCGAACCACGCGGTGCGGATCTGCTCGCGATGGGCGCCGAGGATCACGGCGACCACGATCGGAGTCGCGACGACGTCCCCGATCAGAGAAAGGAGCGAGGAGTCGACCGGTCCGGTGAGGTAGGTCGCCGCAAGGACTGAGAGCTGCATCGCCACCAGCAACGCCGTTCGAGCCCACGCCGCCGGATCCGCCCAGAGGTCCCGGAACGCCCGACCGTGGCCGCGGGCGATCGCCCAGCCCATGTAGGCGACCCCGCCGAACAGGAACGGGTAGACCATGACCGCCGAGGGCGCGGTCCCCGGCGTGACCGCGAGGACGAAGATGTAGTACGTCGCCCAACCGAACGCGGCGGCCACGGAGAGGAGGATGGCCAGGGTCCTCGAGGAGATCGGTCCGCCCGCCACACCTCGCGTCTAGCCGCGGTGCTCCCTAAGCGTTTACCTCGAAGGCATTCCTCAAGCGGAAGGGGTCCTATTCGTACCCTCGGTAGCGGAGACCGAGCCCGGGCAAGGAGACCCCCGAACCCCGTTCGACGTGGCCGAGGTCGACCGCGTCGGGGGCGCCGGCCCGGGACAGACGCCGGAAGGTCTCCGCCAGATGCTGCCGGGCGACGACCGCGACGAACCCGATCCCCATATTGAACGTCTGGTACATCTCCTCGTTCGTCACCGGCCCGAGCGATTGGACCCAGGAGAACAGCGACGGGGGTTCCGGCCAGCCGTCGAGCACGAACGACATCCGAGGATGGAGTCGGACCAGGTTGCGGACCCCGCCTCCCGACATGTGCGCGAGGCCGTGCGTCTCGGGAAGGTCGGCGATCGCGTCGGCCACCACGGAGTAGATCCGAGTCGGCCGGAGGACCTCCGAGCCGACGGGGACCCCGGCGCCGGGACGCGGCCGGTCCAGGTCCACGTCCGCCTCGTCGAGCAGCTTTCGCACCAGCGTGAAACCGTTCGCGTGGAGGCCGTTCGACGGTATCCCAACGATCCGGTCCCCAGGCCGGATCCGTCCACCGGTCACCGGACGGCGACCCCGGGGGAAGAGTCCGACGGCGGTCCCCCCGAGGTCGGTCCCGTTGACGATATCGGGGACGACCGCGGTCTCACCGCCGAGGAGCGCGCATCGGGCAGCGCGCAGACCCCGGTCGAGACCCCGTCCGACCGCCCGGAACACCTCCACGTCGGCTCGGGCACATAGGATGGTGTCGACGAGTCCCACCGGGCGAGCCCCGACCGCGGCGAGGTCGTTGACGTTGACGCCGACGAGGTCTTCTCCCACCTCTTCCCATCGACCGAGGCGCTCCGCGAGCAGCACCTTGGTGCCGACGGTATCGGTCGTGACCGCGATCGTCTCGCGCCCGACCCGGACGAGCCCGGCGAAGTGGCCCGGAAGGTCGAGAGGGCGCCCGTGGGTGGGAGGCGGTCGGTAGCGCACGCTCGCGAGCAGTGCCGCGAGCGCCCGGGACCGGACCGAGACGTCGACGCCCGCCGCGGCATACGTCCAATCCTTGCGCGCTGGGTCGGACCCCACGAGTGTCGCATAGCCCGGGAGAGAAATACCCTGCGGCCCGCCGGGCATTGCTTTCTTTACGTACGCTTCCGTGCCGCGATCTGATGCCCGCTCGACGTCGCTCCGAGGAGGGCGAGGAGGCTTCGGAGACGACGCCCGAGTGGATCCTTGCCGGCCGGGCATTCGTCCGTGGACGACTTCAACCCCTCGAGGTGGCGATCGACCACGACGGTCGTATTCAGTCGATCGGGAAGGTCCTAACGGGAGCTCCGCGCCGCGACGTGGGCGATGGGGTGATCCTCCCCGCGGCCACCGACCTCCACGTCCACTTCCGAGAGCCGGGAGGCTCGGACGAGGTCGAGACCATCGCCACCGGCACGGTCGAGGCCGCGCTCGGGGGGGTTACGCTCGTCGGCGACATGCCGAACAACGCACCGGCGGTCACCGACGCGGACGTCCTCGAAGAGAAGGCTCGCCGCGTGTCGGGGCGCGCCGCCGTCGATGTGCTGCTGTATGCGAGCCCTACCCGTCCCGGAGCGGTCGAACGACTTGCCCGCACCGCTGGAGGATTCAAGGTCTATCTGAGCCCGACCACCGGCATCCCCGAGGCCGTCCCGCCCGGCACACTGGGACCGCTGCTCCGCAGACTCGCCGAGTTCGACCTACCGGTCGCGGTCCACGCGGAGGACCCGGCCGAGTTCCGCTCCGGTCCCCCGCCTCAGAACCCGACCGAGTGGGATTCGGCCCGTCCACCGGCCGCCGAGCATCGGGCGGTCGACCGGCTGCTGCCCGTTCCGGCTCGGCTCAGGCTTCATGTCGCCCACGTAACGACGAGCGAAACTGCCGGGCGACTTCGGTCAGAGGGCCTGTCGTTCGAAGCGACCCCCCATCACCTCTTGCTCTCGGAGCGCACCGGACGCGACGCGCGATTCAAGGTCAACCCCCCGCTCCGCTCGGAACCCGAGCGACGCGCGCTCTGGGACGCATTTCGCCGGGGTGAGGTACCGTGCCTTGCCAGCGACCACGCCCCACACTCCTCCGCATCGAAAGCGCTCCCGTTCGAACGGGCGCCGAGCGGGATGCCAGGAGTCGAGACGATGCTCCCGCTCCTCCTCGCCGAGGTGCGGAACGGAACGCTGGACCTCGCCACGCTCGTGGCGTCCGCCTGCGACCGGCCCGCTCGATGGCTGGGCCAGCCGCTCGGTCGGATCGCGCCCGGACACCGAGCGAACCTGCTCGTCGTCGACTTCAAGGCCCGCACCCGCCTGTCAGGGCGGACGCTCCACGCCCCCTGTGCTTGGACAGCGTTCGAAGGCTGGGAGGCCGTTCTGCCGCGCGAGCACTACCGGGACGGAGTGCGGATCGTCGAGAACGGCGAATTCATTGGCCGGACGAACGGAACGGTCGTCCGCCCCGACTATGCCCGGCGGAACCTCGGCGCGCTCGGTCAGTGATCCGGAGGTTCCGGGCCCGTTTCCGTCGGCGGGGAGGCGGCGGGGTGCCGGGCGCGGCGAGGCGGCCAGCCCGGAGCGAACACCCCGGCGATCTGGAGCCCGATGTAGGCGACGACGATTACCACCAGCGCGATGAGCGGGTAGTCGAGGAGGCTGAAGTAGGACGAAACGACCGTCCAGTTGGATCGGAGCACGATGCCCGCGTAGATCAGGGCGAGCGTGAACGGCACCGAACCGAGCAGCGTGTAGACTCCGAAGCGCGCCGGCTCCATCTTCGCGGTGCCCGCGGGGTACGAAATGTAGCTGCGAATGACGGGAACGAGTCGGGAGAATCCCACGGTCGCTTCTCCGTGTCGGGCGAAGAAACGGTCCACGCGGTCGAGATGGCGCTGTTCGAGCCGCAGACGACCGATCCCGAGGCCCGTGATCCGGTCACGCCACCAGCGACCGACCGCGTACGCGGCGTACGACCCGAGGAGGCCTCCGGCGAGCGCGACCGCGAGCGCCGGTCCGAAGGAGAACGTCCCCTCGGCGACGAGGAATCCAGTGAAGGGCAGGATCACCTCGCTGGGAATCGGAGGAAGGCCGAAGCTCTCGACAGCCATCAGGGCGAGCAAACCGGGGAGCCCGATGGTCGTCAGAATCGTGGTGATGACGTCGGCGACCGAGCCGATGATCGAGAAGCTCAGGACTTCCTCACCCCGGCACGGGCCCTTCTACGATTTGCCGGGTCGATCAAAGACCAGGCGGAAAGGCACCGCGAGGCGAGTGGCGGTACGCGCGGGTATGCCGTCGAACTCGAGTGGGGTCTGACATCCTCCGCAGGCCACCGCGGGGCGACGTCGACCCAGCGCGATCGACAGCGCGATACCGACCTCGATCTCTTTCGGGCGCTGCGGGGAAGCGTCGACCGCGCGACGCAGCTCCGTGAGGAGCCGTTCTTCCTCCGGAGGACCCGCGATTCCCGACATCTCCACGAACGAGCCCCCGGGGCTTCTTAAACATCACCGCTTGGGTGAAGCGAGGGTTAGGCGCTCGTGCCCTCGTCGATCTCTTCCCCGGCCTTTGAACTCGGGGACTTCTTGGGCGCACGTTTGAGGATCTCGCCGCTGATCTTGTCCAGCTCCGCCATCAACGAATCGATATCGGGCTCGCCGCCTGCCGCGGCGGCCGTGCCCGCGCCCGCCGGCACCCCGGCTCCCGCGACGACCGGCGGTACACGGCTCACGTCCTCCGGCGTCTCGAGGTAGGCCGGGGCCGCCGAGGGAGGGGCGCCCCCGGGTGGGGGTGGTGGAGCGGGACCTTCCTGCCAGGTCTGCAGGGTGGGCGGGGGAGCGGTCGAGGGAGGCCGGCGGCGCCGCATCAGGAACAAGGCCAGCAGCAGGCCCGCAAGGACCACGAAGGCCGCGATCCCGAGATAGACCCAGGGGGAGACCCCGGACGACGACGGTTGGTTGTAGGGAGTATTGGTCGCGGCTTGCACCACGCCGGTGTTCGGGGTCAACCCTGCGGCGACCACGACGGCAAGCATCGCGAGGCCGAGCACGACCGGTACGATGCGCTTCGTGGAACGGGGCCGGGCCATGAACGTCAGCGGAGGGCAGCTCCACATTAGGATGCGGCCTGCCCTATGTAAAGCTGACGAGTTGACTCGAAGAGTTATACGCGCGCCCCCCGCGCCGCATCGGCCTTCGAGACGTGCGACCCGATCGCACCGGACGAGATAGGATATTGAGCGCGCAACCGCTCGACCGACCGGGTCCCTACGGTGCCGTACCCGTTCGCGGAGGTCTTCCTCGCCCTCCTGGCCGTGTACATGGTCTATTCGGTGTGGGCGAGGCTGGACGCGCGGATCCCGATCGCCGCCGCCCTTCTCCTGCTCGTCGTGACGGCCGTGGTGGACGCGCTCGGGAACACGGACGCAGCCAACACGCTCGCCGAGTTCGTCTTCTTCCTCTTGGGCGCGGGGGTGCTTCTTCTTCTCATCGACCACGTGCGCGAGAGCCGGGCCCCCCTCCGCGCCGAGGCGACCGGACTAGCGGTGCTCGCGGAGGGCGAACCGTCCGAGGCGACGAAGGAACGGCAGGGGCCGTCCGAGAAGGCTCTCCACGGCCTCGAGAAGTAAGCGGTCCCCTTCATCGATGCTCCGGGTCGCAAGGACCAGGAGCACGAAGAGGGCGGCGATGCCTACGCCGAGCCCGACGAGGGCCGGGTTTGAAAGGCTTGGTCGGAGAAGAATGAGGGCCGCACCGACGGGGAGCGCGGTACCGAGCACGGGAACGACCAAGTGCCGATGGAAGGGGTGGATGCGGGACAGTGCGGCGATCTCGGCCAACGAGAGCGCGCCGTACACGACGTTGGCGGCCGTCCACGCAACGGCCGCACCCGCCTCCCCGTACGTCGGGATCAGCCCGAGGGAGAGCCCGAAGTCGGTCGCGCCGGCGACGATCGCGTTGTACGCGAGCAGGCGGGTCTGACCGTAGACCACCTGAGCGGTCGTGGCCGGTCCGAGCACCGTGACGACGAAGGCCCCGAGTACCGTGACCTGTAATGGCACGATCACGGCCGTGTAGTTCGCCCCGTACACGAAGCCGAGCGAGTCGCTCGGAAGGAACTCAAAGAGCAGAAACAGGGGTAGGGAGAACAGGAGCATCCACTTGGTCACCGTCACGTAGGTGACGCCGATCGAGGCCTTGTCCCCGCGCCGGAGGAACTTGCTCGCCACGGGGAGGAAGATGTACGCTGCGGCTCCGATCCCGATTGGAAGAAGGCGCGAGAGGGTGAGCGAGGCCGTGTATGTTCCCACCTCGCCCTCGTGGTAGATCCCGAGGATCAACGTGTCCCCCGCCCCCGAGATGCTCGCCATGATCCCGACGACGAACAGGGGCGCGGCGAACCGAAGCAGGCGACCGAGCGCCTCGGGGGCCGTGGGTCCGGGAGGAAGCCAGCGGGGGAGGCGACGCCACGAATACACGATCAGGAGGGCGAGCGTCACGACGTTCGCGAGCGCGTAGGTGAGCAGGGCCTGGGGGTAGTCGATCCCGAAGGGGGGAAGGACGATCGCTATCCCGAGAAACCCTACGAAGAGAGCGGGGTTGACGATCTGGACGAAGAACGCGTTCGGCGTCACGTCCTCGTAGCCTTGGAAGATCGACCCGATCAGGGAGGCCAAGGTCGAGGTGGCCACCGCGACCGGAAAGTACTGTAAGCCGGTGCCGATGGCGGCGGAGCCGAGCGCCCGGCCGATGTCGGTAGCGAAGACCCAGAGCACCGCCGAAACGCCGAGCGCCGTCGCAGACCCGATCCAAAGGGTTCCACGTACGATCGTTCGTCGCTCGGCGTCGGACGACGCGTACGGGATGCTGCGCGCGACCGCGCTCGGGAGCCCCAGAGTTCCCCACGTCGCGAGGAGCCCGGCGAGGGTCAGGCCGAACGAGAACGCGCTCCAGTCGCTGGGGGAGATGCTTCTGACGACAATGACTCGGGATCCGAAGTTGAGCCCCACGAGACAAAGGGTGGCGACGAGGAGGTACAGCGTCCCGCGCGTGACGCTCGAGAGCCCTTCGCGGATCGCCTCCCCGGCATCAGCGTCCACGCCGTTCGCCCCCACTCCGGCGAGGTTTCCACGGTAAATACGTGCCGCTGCGGGAGCAGGGGTTCATTAAGGGGCCCACGGCTCGCCTGACCGTGAGCCTGCCCGGCCCGCCCGGAGGCCTTTGGGCCCTGGGTCTCCTCGCATGGGCCCTCGCCGTCGCCGTCCTCGGCGACTTCGTGCGTCAACTCGCGGGCCGCCTCATCCCTTCCTGGCGACGGCTCGAGCCGATCGAACGTGGACTGGTCGACTTCTACCTCGGGGGCGGCCTCCTCTATCTGCTCGCCGCCGTCCCGCTGGGGCTGTTCGTCGCCCCCGTCGTGGACGCCGTCCCCCTCGTGGGGGGGGTCGGTCTGGTCGGATGGGTCCTCCTTCGCGGGCGTGCGTCCGCCCGGAGCGGCCTTCAGCGAACGACCGCCTCGCTCCTCCAGCCCTCGTCGCTCCTCGTCCTCGGCTCGGCGGTCGCTCTGTATGCCCTCGAACTCGCGGCCGCGCTTCCGATCGGAACGGGCAACACCTTCGACTCGGGCCTGCTCACCACCTACACGGCCCTCCTCGTCCACAACCACTCGATCCCGCTTTCCTTTCAGCCGTACGCTAGCCCCTCCATCCTCTATCCGCAGGGAACGACCGTCTGGCTCGGCTGGGCCCAGACGGTCTTCGCCCTGCCTCCCGCCCGGACGAGCCTGCTCGTGACTCCGCTGTTCTTTGCCCTCGCTCCGCTCGGGGGATTCGTTTTCGGCCGCAGGCTGTTCGGTAGCGACCGTGCGGGAGTGGCGACCGCTCTCATGCTCGCCTGGCTCGCCCCGGCCACCCGCGGCATGGTCGCGGGCAGCAACGACTTCGTCTTCGCGTTCCCGCTCGTCCTCGTCCTTGCCGGACAGGCGGTCGCCTGGCTTCGGTCCCCTCCTCCCCGGGCGGCGGACGCGGTCGGTTTCGGCCTCTTAGTGGGCTATTCCGCGGCGATGAACCCGGTCGGCGCGGAGTGGCTCTTCCTCGCGCTCCTGGTCGCTGGAGGTCTCTCGCGTCCCGCCTGGGGCGGTCGACTCAGCGCGTGGTTCCTTCGGTGGGTCACCGCCCTCGGGGCGACGCTCCTCGGGATTGTTCCGTCGCTCTACGTCCTGGTGTTGGGACGCTCCAGTCCGGGGTTCGTTCCCGGCGCGGCCCCCGCGCCCGCCGGTACCCCTTCCGGGATCGTCGGGTCCCAATTCCTGGGGAGCATCGACCCGTTCCTGTTCCGATCCGAGGACGTGCAACTCTCCCCGGTCCCGGCGCTTCGGCTCGAGCTCGCGCTCCTCCTCGTCTTCGGATTCGCCTTGCTCCTTCTGGCCGCTCGATCGTCCGCCCTCGGCCGGTACTTCGAGTCGTTCCGCCTCTTGGTCGGCGGTGCGGTCGCCGCGACGGTCGCCTTGCTCGCCGTGGTTTGGGGGGCCTCGACCGGGTTCGGACCCGCCGTCGCCTTCGCCCAGATCTCGAGCGCGGCGGAGATCTCGGCGTGGCTGTTCACGATGTACGCCTTCGTCGCCTGCGTTCCCTTGATCCTGGCCGTCGAGCGCTTCCACGGCAGCCTCACCGGGACCCGAGGTCCCCCGGTCGAGGCCCCGCCCACCCCGCACCGTGCGCCCGGCCGCCGCGCTCTCGGGTCCGGGACCTCCCGGACCCTGATCCCTCTCGCGGTCGCGTTGCTCGTAGTGCTCCCCGGCGTCGCGCTGACCCCGGCCGCCCTTTCGCCCGTATGGACGCGGCTCTACCATGATTTCGGGAACGTCACGGCCGACGACTTCGCGCTGCTCGAGTACGCGGGAAGCCACCTACCGGCGGGAGCGCGGGTCCTCGTAGCGCCGGGCAGCGCGGCGGACTTCCTGCCCGGCTACGCTACGGACCTCGTGATCCTCTACCCGCTCGTGCCGGGATGGTCGTGGGTCAACGCTTCGTACCGGATCCTCGTCGAGGAGCTCTCGAACGGCACTCTGGACTCAAGGGGGCTCGGCGCGATGACGGCGCTCGAGGTCCAGTACATCGTCGTGACCGGCAACAGCACGGTCCTCTGGGCGGCGTTCTCTCCCGCACCGTTCACGACCGACCCGGCAGCCTTCCCCGAACTCTTCCATCAAGGGGACGCGTTCCTGTTCGCCCGGTCCGGGGCCTGAGGCCCCCCGAGCCAGGGTCAAACAAACTCGTCGAGCAGCTTATCCTTCCCGTGGAGGCCGGCCGGCTGGAGGGCGAGCGGACCGGCGGCGAAGACCTCCTCGAGGTCCTCGTAGGTGGGCCGGTCGGTCTGGTAGAACAGACCGACCGGGATCTTGTCCCCCCACTCGAGCGCGCGTTGCCAGGCTGCGGTAAGGTCGGACGGGTTGTGACCGGCGCTCTCGAGCTTGTAGACCCGCTGACGGAAGAAATCGAACGTGTTGATCTTGTTGTACGTCACGCAGGGGCTGAATACGTCCACGAACGAGAACCCGTGGTGCGTGATCCCGTTCGCCACGAGGTCGGCGAGGTGCTTCACGTCGCCCGAGAAGCCGCGCGCGACGTACGTCGCGCCGCTCGCGAGCGCGAGAGCGACCGGGTCGATCGGGTTCTCGATCACTCCGCGGGGCGTCGACTTCGTCTTGTGGCCCAGGGTCGAGGTCGGGCTGGCCTGACCGGTGGTGAGGCCGTAGATCTGGTTGTCCATCGTCACGTAGGTGAGGTCAACGTTCCGTCGCATCGCGTGCACGAAGTGACCGGCCCCGATGCCGAAGCCGTCGCCGTCGCCGCCGGTGCCGATCACGGTGAGGTGGTGGTTCGCCCAGCGGATCCCCTGGGCGACGGGGATGACCCGCCCGTGGATGCCGTGGAACCCGTAGGAGGACAGGAAGTGGGGAAGGTCCGAGGAGCATCCGATCCCCGAGACGAGGACCACGTTGTGGCTCGGGATCTTCAACCGCTTCAGCGCCATCTCCACCGCGGCGACCACCCCGAAGTCCCCGCAGCCCGGACACCAGGTCGGCTTCGTATCCGTCTTGCCGATGAGGGGGAGCGG
>Ga0187810_10000276_pt1 | contig 21618 bp, 19 predicted proteins | sample NC_wetland_sal_i_9_FD_132963 | JGI IMG/M metagenome (GOLD analysis project Ga0187810, IMG submission 132963) | Wetland sediment microbial communities from Neuse River Estuary, North Carolina, USA - ASW_5 | ecosystem: Environmental > Aquatic > Freshwater > Wetlands > Sediment | place: USA: North...
ACTCTATTGTTATTTCCTGCTGCTCTGCCACGACTGGATGGAAGAGGAGGGGCTTGCGATCTGGCTCATCCCCTCGGAATTCATGGATGTGAATTACGGTGCCACGCTGCGCCGCTACCTCACCGAGCGGGTGACGCTCCTGCATATTCACCGCTTCTGCCCAACGGACGTGCAGTTCACGGACGCGCTGGTATCGTCCGCTGTGGTCGTCTTTCGCAAGTCTCCGCCGCCGGTGGGACACTGCGCCCATTTTTCTTTCGCCGGTGCAATTGAGAGCCCGAGCACCGAGGCCCCGGTGTCTCTTGACACCCTTCGCCATTCGCACAAATGGACGAAGTTCCCTGCCCGCATGGCGATTGAAAACACGGACGGGCCCCGACTCGGCGATCTGTTTGTCATCAAGCGGGGACTTGCGACCGGCTCCAACAGTTTTTTCATCTTGAATGACGAAGAAACGAAGCTCTGGCATATCCCCCGCCGGTTCCTCAGACCTATTTTGCCGGGCCCGCGCCATCTGACCACGGACATAATCGACTCGGAACCCGATGGAGACCCTGCCGTGTCTCCTCAGCTCTACCTGCTGGACTGCCGTGAGTCCGAAGAAGACATAAAGACGAGATGGCCTCGCTTCCATGCTTATCTGCAGAAGGGCCGCAGGGAAGAGATTCATACTTCTTATCTGGCCAGTCATCGATCCCCGTGGTATTCCCAGGAGGAGCGTCCACCTGCGCCTTTCTTGTGCACCTATATGGGCCGCTCGGCAAACGGCCGGCACCCATTCCGCTTTATCTGGAATCGCTCCGAAGCGACCGCGCACAACGTCTACCTGATGCTCTATCCGAAGAGCCGCTTGCAGGAGGCACTCCAGAACCACCCGGAACTTGAGGCGCGAGTGTTTGAGGCGCTACAACGTATCACGCCTGGGCAGATTGTTTCCGAAGGTCGGGTATACGGCGGCGGGCTGCACAAAGTGGAGCCGAGGGAGCTGGCGCAGATACCTGCCCGCGGTGTCCTGGAAAGCATCGACGGACACGTTCGCCTCGAGAGGCAGGAGAACTTGTTTGCCTAATTGAGCTGCTTCAAGGCCTTGGCCGATGAGAGAAATATCTGCTGAGACTGACGTTTCAGCCCACGAGTTTCTCGAAAGTGCTCCGTCGCACGGGGCCCGTTTTTCCAAGGTCGGTGTGAATAATAAGTGGGATTCGCTATTCGACCCACCGCATACTCTTAGTTTGGATGCACATCTTGTGCGGATTTGTCACTGGAACATTGGTCTTGATTTTCTGAGCCTAGCTTTCTCCGGGGCTGTTTATTTCCAGTAGCTCTCGTGCTCGAACGGATTGTCTTCGAACCAGTCCACGAATTGTCCCTTCTCTTTATCGAATTGCCCAATCGCCAAAAAACCGTAGATGCTATCCGAGGCGGACCGGAGAACACTAGGAGTGATTTTGCAGAGCCGTTTCATCTCCTCTGGAATGGGCTTGGCAGTAATGAGGAAGCCATACCGGGCGTCAAGAACCTCCTTGTATAGCTTTGCTTGGTAGATGTCTTCCAGCTTTTCGATTCGCTCTTTCACCTCGACCGTAATCAAATCACTGGAATATTTGGTATCCATGAATCCGAAAAGATCGGGCCGCTTCTTTAGAAACGAAAAAACGATTTCCCTGTGTGTGGGGATCTTTTTCTTGAGTCTTTCACTCGGACCCTTTGTCGCCGTAACTTCCAGGTAGAACTCCCTCCCCTTGGTCGCAAGAAGTCCTTCCAGCTTTTGCTTTATTAGTAGGTATGAATCTGCCTCAGCCATAATTCTGCTCTTCCATTGCAGCCAGCTTCATGTTCTTGACGATCCCAGCTCCTATGTCAGGAGACCAACTTCTTTTGTGTTTCGAGGATCTCATCGTATGTAACGATCCTGACTCCCGGTTCCCTCGTCTGTTGCTTTTCAAGTTCCTCGACTTCAGTCACCGATGACGGTAGCCTTCCAATTAGGACGCCCAACCTGGGATGCCGAAGGCGGTGTCCGAGAATCAGTTGAACCTGGTCCGAATTTCTTGGATCTTCAAAGTAGTCTTTGTAGTCCTTGACTTGCGCAATCGCCTGCACAACGTCTCTCGAAAATCTCACGTGGTCGCGAGGGCCCGCTAATAGTTTTGCCTGGGGGAGTTTGAGATCCAGAACCTCCCAGTTGGAGTCCCGTATCGAAGCCACGATTGGTTTGAGGACAAAATCGGGTATAAGCACCTTGCCCCCTCTGTCAACCAGCGCAACGTGAGGCAGTGGTTGGAGTAACCTCGTGGCAATTAAGAAGTGAGGGTTTTCAACGAAAAACCGTTGTAGGTCCAATTCGGAAACGTCCGGGTTGTTGATCAAAACCTCAAACTGTTCCACTTCGTACTGAATCCCGACGATGTCTCGGTCAACCGTGTAATACCCACCTCTTTGATCAGCAGGGCCGTAATACAAATAGCCCTCTTTATCTCTCTCGCGCGGTGTCAGGGCAGGACCGACTCGATAGCGACCGTGATCATAAGCCACCAACAAGCCCAAATTATCTAGTTCATCGAACAACCTGTCCCGATACTGTCGGAAAATCTGTTCTATCTCTTTGAGCGTATCCAACGGGTCGTTGTGTTGCATTACCACAGACAATTCAAGAGACTGAGGGATCGGCGCGCTGAACAGCTCAGCAGAGACGATGACTACAAAAGGAATTGCGTTCCACTTCCTGCCATCGGGCATCGCGTAGATCGAGTCGAGTTTACGAAGGCTTTCGACCAGCTTCACGATTGTATCTATTGGACTACCGGCGGATTCCGAGGGCTCAATCGACAATTCGATTTCAGTGTAGGCCAGGGCAACGATTGCGTCGGCTCTTAAGCCACTGCTTTGGCTGTCCTTCAAGAGCGCAATCAAGCGGCTAAGTGGAATGAATTCGACGGCGCATCGCTGGCGCCAGACATCAGAGAGCGCAGGTGATTCGTAGTCACCGGTTAAAATGAGCTTCAACCGCTTCTCGAGGCAAGTGTATGACAGGAACCGTCGACGCCGCCAGGATCACCAACCTACGCGCACACCGGCGCTCGTAGCGCGATATCACGGCCGAGACGGAAATCAGGCCATGCTAATTGCGATGTGCCCTGAACCATGCACGGCTACGGGGTGCGGGCCCTGATGCGGCAGACATAAAGGGCGTGCTCGCGCGCGTTTAAACCTCCTGGTAGCGGTACCCTCTCAGCTTACGGCTACCTCGGCATCTCGGAGAGAGCTTTCCAAAACGCCAATCCGCGAGACTCTCTCTCGGTCCCACCACGCGGCCGCCGGAGGCCTGTGATAGGCTTGCCCCAACTCGGCTCTTCGCTGGAGGTCTCTCAATGTCGAGGTTTAAGTGGTTCACTCCCGCCTTCGGGGTACTGATTGGGCTCACTGCCATCTGGGCGCAGCAGCAACCTCAATCGCAGCAGCCTGCCCCTCAAGGACCGCCGAAAGACGACAAGACGAGGGTGTACGTGACGGATAGCAACTCGTGGCAAATGTCCGGTGGCTGGGGCGCTTCAGGCGGAACAGGCAGCGGGGCCGTAAGTGGCGGGGCGCGGCCACAGACAGCCGAAATCATCAAGACGTTCAATGAGCGCTGTCCAGACTTGGTGGTAACGAACAATAAAGACCGTGCGGATTATGTCGTGATCCTGGACCACGAGGGCGGCAAGGGCGCGCTTCGCCATAAGAACAAGATCGCGGTTTTCAATCGTGACGGAGACTCTGTTTACAGCAATTCGACGCTCTCGCTCGGCGGTGCCGTCCAAGGGGCTTGCGAGGCAATCCGCAAGGACCCCACGCCCAGAGAGACCCACGCGACTGTTATCTTGCCTGCGAATCCACCCGGGCCGGAGGAAGCAACGGGAACCGTCACCTTCACGTCTGAGCCCGACGGTGCCGACATACTCGTTGACGGTAAATTCATGGGCAATACGCCATCGAAGATGAAGCTCAGCCCTGGCCACCACTCGATTCAAATCAAGGGGCCACAGGGCCAAGTGTGGGAACGCGAGCTGGAAATTCTCAAGGGGAGCGAGGTGACCGTCCGCGCGATTCCCGAATCAAAGCCGTAGCTCCGCGCCAGGGATTTGCACCAGGCGGAAGATGCATCTGCCTGGAGCTGCTCTAGGCTCTTGCAAAAGGTCGATCGGAACGCGACCCCTGGCAAGATCGTGTTCACAGTGCTGGGCGTGGTGGATGAGCTCGAGCGCAGCCTGATTGCGGAGCGCGTCAAAGCCGACGTGCGAAACGCTCCCGCCAAGGGCAAGTGCCCGCGCAGGCCCAGAGCAACTGTGGACCCTGCCAGGATCCGCGCAGAGGGTTGCTCGCGGCGCGATATCATGGCAGAAATGAGGAATCAGCGAGGAGGCAAATCAACGGGCACCTTCTGGCTTGCCCAAAAACGTATGAATTGCGGCAGGCTATCTCGCTGGCCAGAATTGGCTCATTCTCCGACAGTTATTTGATTCCTCGCTGGTTTATGGGCAGATGTTCGAGCCCAGTCTCTTGGGTGTTGGTTTCGATCCCCACCGCCCCTACCAACCATCTTCCTGATGGATGGACACTCAACAAAAATACAAGGGGGCAAAAAGGGGCAGATTAGGTCGATGATCCGGTTCCGTCTTTCGTTTCAGGGGCACGGGTGACAACCGGACGAGCTATTTCAGTGTCAAATGGATATTTCCTCGAACGCCGTTCCTCGCTGGTGGTCGGCACTTGTCCGGTAAGGCGACAGCGGTCTGCGACTGACGGACGAAAAACGTAGACCCAAACTGTAGCGACCTGACCTGTCCCCAAGCTCCGCGCACGGAGATTCATACGGCACCACAATCTCCTGAGCTCATGACTCTTGCCTCTTTCCGTTCCTCGAATTGCCGCTCGCAGGGAGCTGTATAGGCGCTCACATCGAACGCATCAACGGCGATTCTGCGCACGATGGCTGATGCGGGTAGGGAGCGAAGTGCCAATCTGCCCGCAAGCTCTGGTGAGCGGGTTGGCCACGTGTTGACATGTAACGTCATGGGAAGGTTCGGAATGGGAGTCGGGTTCCATGCCGCACGATGGTGAACTAGTTCGCCATCGATGAACCACCGGATTTCGCATGGATCCCATTCGATTGCAAACCGGTGCGCGGCTTCTGACGCGTCGAACTCCAACGGAATGGCTACGGGTGTCCCCCGATAGCCGTAATCAAACTTGGCACCCTCTGGCCCGGGGTTATAGAAAACATTGACCAAGAGCCGGTCTGGACGATTTCCCGTGATCTCAACATCGATCTCCTGCCGCGGCGAATCGCGATGAAGAAAGAAGCCGGTCACTAGACCTGAAACACTCGTCGCTTGCAGGGTGGCTTCGAAACGCCCATAAAGGAAAGCACCTCGGCTCGAGATCGAGGCAGCGCTAAAATTTCGAACGCCAAGCGGCTCCTGAATGACTGTGAGCGAGAGGCCGTCACCCGATTCCGCGGTGACGTTCGCCGGGCGAAACAGTCCGAGGTTTCCGGGAAACGTATCGTTGCGTAACAGCCAACGCGCCGACTGGGCACGTGCCAGATCATCCTGGAAGCTCACTCGCGACCTTAACGCCTCCGACCGCTCCGACACGCTCGCGCTGATTCCTGTCCACCCCGCGCGCGGCTCTACGATCCACGGCGACCGATCGTGCCGGAGTCGCTTTGCTGGACGGACCGTTAGCGTATCGACCACAGCGTGCAGATATCTTCGCTGTCCAATATCCCGAACAGCCGGATACGGTGTTGCTGGCGGAGGAAGTCTCACATGCTCGCAAAGCGCACGCCACGAGTGAGCTCTTTCACCATGCAGACGGACCACGTCCGCCCCTTGCAACGCGTCCAACAGTTCGTCACTCGTCCGTTCTACGTCGTCGATCACGATGAACTTCGCTCGTGGATAACGCGACACAAGCGTGCGCACATGCAGCCTCAGTGAACCTATGTTGACATAGGCACTGAAAACGCGATGGGCGCGGCCGGCCATCAGTCCTTCAAACTCATATTCCGGAATGTGGTCGAGATCGCTGCAGCAACGATAGCCAAGCATCGAAAGAGCCAACGCGAGGGATGACAAGCCCGATCCAGGGGCTCCAAACGCGAACACAGGAAAATGAACCGGCCGCTGATGGAAAAGCGCAGTGCCGCAGTCATCGAGGACGCCAATCCGGCTCAGTACCGGAAGAATCGAGTACGAGTTTGTTGAAGCAGTGTCGAGACGCTGGTTGATCACTGGGCGGCGCAGAGCTCGCACATCCATCTCTGCGAACTTGTGATTGATCCAGATGTCGATGGGGCCGCGGCAAGGAAGGAGCCCAAGTAGCGTTTGAGCCCCTTTTTTTGACAAGACATACCCCGACAGATACCAGAGCCCGCGTTCTGGGCGAAACACGTTCCTCGAAACCTGTTCCTTTGGCGCACCGTATCGCGCTTCCTTGTAAGACATGTATAAGACATCAAAGGCTGGACCAGTGTGATCCGTATCCTCCATCTCACGCCAAGCCTGATCGACGATTCGGCCAAAGCCACGCTCGAACCAGACATCGTCCTCAAGCACAAGAGCGTAGGAGGCGGTGGACTGCGCAACGGCTTTCCAGACACCGATGTGCGAGCGCGCGACGGCAACTTCTGCCTGGCTCATCCTAATCGGGCGCGTCAGATCGAATACGTCAGGCACTGCAAGAGGTTGCGGTTCGACGAACAACTGGTCGCCGAGCGTGTAGAACGGCTCGACGTTGCTACCATCGAGCAATTGTTGCGAATCGTTCTGCGCGTCGCATGCGGAGTATCGAACCACTCGCTCCGACAGCGGCTTACCGGCAGCATCCAGGATGCAGGCAAGCTCACGAAGGATGTCAGTCCAGCGGCTCGGTTGCCTATCCAAGTTGACAACAAAGATCGGACCGATGCCCGACTTCTGGGCGTCCGAGGGCGGCACGAACGAAAGGCACCGCTGCCGCGGCAGGTGCATTCGATAATGCAAGAACAAGAAATGAAGAAAGCGTGCGGCTGCGCTCAGCGGTCTAGAAAGATTCATTGTGAACTATTCGCCACTATGGCGGAACCTTTGCTGATTGGAAAGTCGCCAGTTTCTGGCATCAGCACGGTGATTCAAAGGCCATCTTGAAACGGCAAGTGAATCCCAATCACGCAATACCACCAGATCGCTCTCCACACGTCCGGACGTAGTGCCAAATTCGAATATAGACCTCGAAAGATTTCCCGGGCCGGTCGTCGTCTGAATCTCAGGTAGCACGTTGTCGTTGGCAAGTTCGAGAAGATCAGTCGCCTGCCGGAGCGCACGTTCGATGATCGGATGCCCTCGGTTTGCGATCAGTGGATTGTTATTAAAATAGAAAATCCAGTTAGGGTCGTAAGCATCACTACGAAGAAACACGGATGGGGCCACCATCGTTCCAGATGCGACGTCGAAGCAGAGCGGCTGGATTTTAAGCCGGCCATCATCGAATAGCCAGCCGACATCAGTACCAACGCAGACATCGTCCGCATCGATATAGAAGCCTCCTTCGACCAATAGGTAGCACAACCGGAAGTAGTCGGCCTGCATGGCCGGATGGTAGCAACGTTCAAAGGCGTGCTCGTGGCGCGCATCCAACGAGGCACCGATAAACGCTTTGGCACTTCCTTCGTCGAACAACCGATGCACGAAGCCACTCGAGGTCCAGCGAGTCCACGAGGCGATGCACTCTTCGACGTCCCCGGGCAACTGTTGCAAGTTGTGCCAGAACTGCACGATAGTTCTGGGCGTACGTTGCACGTACTGAGCGTCGATCGGTAGCCGGCCTACGGATCGTTGGACTAGCCTTCTGATGAATTCCGAGCGCCGTCGATGGTGCTCCGAAGTGTCGGTCATCTCTCAACTCACTCGATAGCCGGTCGGACGTTGTAGGAATGTAACTCTATACTTAGGATGCGCCTTACGCCATCGCGTAAGGACGCGCACCCTGCAGAGAGGAGAGTTGATCTCGCTGTTGACAAGGGGGAGCTCACAGCGCCGTGAATATTCTCTCGTATAACCCAGGCCATGACGGGGCGATCGCCCATTTAAAGGACGCTCGTTTACGGTTTTCGATTGAGGCGGAGAAGAACTCACATTACCGACACTCACCTATATCCAGCCATGATGTCGTCGACATTCTTGGCGAACTCGAAGAAGTGCCCGATGTTCTCTGTACGGGCGGTTGGTGGCCTTGGGACGACAACGTCACCGGCTCGCGCACTGTTGCCGGTTACCGCGGCGTGTTGAAGAACGACATTGTCATTTGCCAACGCCGCCTTCTGGGAAAGCCAATAGTATACTTCTCGTCTTCGCACGAACGATCTCACCTTCTTTGCGCTTTCGGCATGTCAAACCTGCCTAAGGGCACACCATGCTATGGGTTGACATGGGAGGGGGGGATTGGCGCTTTTTACGAAATCGATTCTGAGCTGAACATCACATTACTCGCAGATGTCATGAATGAGCCTGGGCATCGCTATGCCCTGCTCTACGGCTTGGCCGATCCAACATTTCCTAAGAATTCGCCCTTTTCTCGGTTTTCAGACGCCGGGAAGCTCATGGCTTTAGCCGCATTTTCAGTTCGCAGTACTCCTTCAGCTGACGAGAAACAGCTGATGGACTTTTTGCTGCAAGACTGCCCGCACCTCGAACTGAGCGCGCATGGGAACGCTAGCCATTTGCGGTACCACAACGTGGGCGTAGAAGATCCCGAATTTCGCAACTTCGCTGGTATTTTTAGCGACAAGGTGTTCGATGTCTTTCATCAATTCGCAAAAGCGAATATGACGAAAAGAATTCCATTGCTCATCGCAGGTGGATGTGGCCTAAATTGCGACTGGAACACCAAATGGAAGGAGACTAACCTCTTTCCTGAGGTCTTCGTACCCCCTGTTGCTAACGATTCTGGTTCGGCTATCGGGACCGCAATTGACGCCCAGTTTCATATAACTGGGAATCCAAAGATCGATTGGAGCGTCTACGCTGGCCTTGATTTCAATACATCTGGCTCTTTCGATTTGGCACAGTATGATCTCTACGAAACTAGCTATGAATTGATTGCCGACATGTTGGCTCACGACCTCATTCTCGGATGGGTGAGCGGCAAATATGAAATCGGCCCGCGTGCGCTAGGTAACCGTTCGATTCTCGCTGCACCATTCCGCGAAAGCACCAGAGTGCGGCTAAATGAGATTAAGCAGCGCGAACAATTCCGTCCGATTGCGCCTGTTTGCTTAGAAGAAGAAGCTGCAAAATGGTTTGGCTGCGATCACCCGACTCCATTTATGCTCTACACACATCGTGCAAGAACGGACGGGCTGGCTGCTGTTACCCACGTGAACGGGACTGCTCGCATTCAGACAGTGTCGTCTGAGAACAATCGAAATCTGTACGAGTTGCTTATCGCATTCAAGGCACGCACCGGATATGGCGTCTTGTGCAACACCTCTCTGAATTTCAAAGGGCGAGGATCCATAAACCAGATAGCTGACCTTTCGGAGTATGCCGTAAAGCACAGTTTGGATGGCTTTGTGGTTGAGGGACGGGCCTATCTTGTGAGGTGGTCGAGGGGCTATCAGGCGTACTTGAGAATGCCCAACGGGCGGAGCATCAAGCGCGCGACGAGATGACTGTCAATTTCGCATACGTCCCCGGTGATGACGGCGGCTGCTGCTGTCTAGATGGCGACCGACTTTCGCTTGCGTGCTTTGAGTGTTCATCAACCCACTCGCTGAAAATATCTTCAATGGTTAACGTGCTATCCGATTAGCGCACTGCGCCCGCTTTCCCTTCGAACAACTATAGGCTTGTCGAAGTATTTTGGCGGCCTGCCCAGAATCCCCGTTCCGTCCCTGTCGATAAGTCCTTGAATTGGCGCGTCCCAAAACCGCAAATTGTAGTGCCCACAAACACATGATTTCTGAACATAGCCGACACGTTGGATGGTCCGCGTAGTGCGTCTCTACAGGACACGTTATCTCATTTCCTTCTGAATATGCACCGGTATCCAAATGAAGAAAGGGGTCTCGCATGAATGATACAAATCGTTTTGAAATTATAGCCTCGGGATTTCCCATTGTGATTAACGGTGGTAGGCTATGTTGGCCCCGAGGAAATAGGTTCGCCTTAAAGAAAACGTATGCTGCCTCTAGCATTTAAGGACATCCTCAGTCAGATGACTCAAATGATTCCGCCCGAATGCACATGGGCTATCGCTTGCGGCTCAGCCTTGGCCCTTGCCGGCGTGGAATACACGCCGAGTGATATCGATGTTTTCGCGCCTAGCGAGGACGTGGGCCAGATCTGGAGAAGTCTCTCGGGCGCGATCGAGGTCTTTTCGCTCCATCCTCACACTGAGGACGGCATCACGAGCGTATGGGGTCGCTATGTCTGGGACGGAATTGAGATCGACATTGTGGGTGACTTTGTTGTGTGCCGCGGCGACATGGAGTTCTCATGGGATGGACGCCATCCCTGCTGGTCGAACTTGACGCGGGTCATGCTGAACGGCGGTTCTATCCCTGTCTTCTCCTTAGAGGACCTGCTCCTCCTCTATCTGGCGTTGCCCGGAGGAGAAATCAAGCTACATAAGACGGCTTCAGCTTTACGGAGCCGCGGTCCAAATCTAAGATATCTGAGTCAATTTGCTGCAAGAGGGACGGCTCTTGCAGCGAGGATAGGACAGTTGATCGAGGTGGGTTGAGGTTCGAGCAACACATGGCCTACGCGAACCAGTTTCAGTTTGACCTCTTCGTGAGCTACGCACGGGTTGACAATCAGATCCCCGTCGGGGGCGTAGAGGGCTGGGTCTCAGTTCTCGTCAAGTCCATCAAGATCGCATTGGCGGAGCATCTGGGGAGGTCTGATTCTGCGTCCGTCTGGATGGATGTTGTCGACATGGCAGGCAACCGTGAAGTTCCGCCTGAAATTAATAGAGCGCTTCGAGACTCCGCCCTCATGCTCTTAATCCTGTCACCCGGGTATAGGGAGTCCGATTGGTGTCTACGTGAACTCCGCGTTTTCATCCAAGCGACGCGTGGAACGATATCACCATCTAGCCGCGTATTTGTCGTAGAGAGACTTCCTGTGGAGGTTAAGCAACGGCCAGCGGAGATCGCCGATGTCAACGGTTACCATTTCTGGAAACTCGACGAAGAGACTCGGCCCCGTGCGCTCGCTATCTCCGAGCCGGAATACAAGAAAGAAGACTATCACCGAGTCCTAACCAGACTGGTCGACGACATCGTCGCTGAGCTTAAGCGAATCCGCACGGCTCCCACGGGATCATTTGAGTCCGTGGACACCTCTCGGAGTCCCGAACCGCCTACAGACGGCGCCTCAACGATGGCCGAACCGCTTCCCGTCGCACTAAGGGCCCCTGAATGCTCGCTTGGTCTTTTCGTCGGGATCGGTGCGTTCGACAGACGATCTTACTTGTCGCGACTTCCGCATGCACCTGATGACGCAATCGCCCTCGCACACACCTTCATAAACGATCTTGGGCTTATCGCACCAGAACGTGTCTGGATCGCGCTAGGGGGCCCCGCTGCGTCTGCTCGTGCTCGAAGATGGCTTGAGAACCTCGAAAAGGCCGGAACAAAGGTCGTGGCCGCGACGCGGACGGAATTGCTTTACGCAATTGAGGCATTTGCCGATGAGGGGGCAAGCGTCGACGGATTATGCGCGCTGGCCTTCTCGACGCACGGGTTTGTCGACGACGGAACTGCTTATCTGATGCCCGCGGATGGATCCCGCCGGTTCATGCGTGAGACCGGGCTTACACTCGATACGATCTTCGCTGCGTGTAATCGTGTTAGAACGCACAGCAAGCTCTTCATTGTAGACGGCTGTCGAGCATCGGTCGAAGGTGGATCTCGAGGTGCTGAAAGCATGACGGACGAATTTGTGCAGATCCTGCGCCGCCCTCGGGGACTCGCGGTCGTCAGTTCTTGCGGGGCTGGGCAACTCTCATGGGAATCGCCACAGTTGGGTCAAGGTGTATTTACGCATTATTTTGTTGAGGGGATCCGTGGGGCGGCACCGGCTCGGGAAGATGATGGAATGATTGCCCTCGATGACGCGTTCAACTACGCACTCTCTCACACCAACGCCTATGTGCGTAAGAATGTGGGTGCTGAGCAGTTGCCTTGGTATGGCGGTGAAGAGGCCGTGCGAGCGATGCCACTCAGTATGTCCCGTTCGGCCAAGCAGAGAATCGAAGAGGTCAAACAGAGACGCATCAGGCAAATTGATGCGAAAGAGACCTCGCTGCGACATTTTGTGGAGGCACGCCTAGCCCACAAAGCCTTGTTGTCGCTGTCGATGCAAGAGAGGGTTGAGACCGCGCTGGAATTGCTCGATGGAGATCGGCTCTCAGAGCTTATCGAGAACTTGCAAAAACTTGCGGATAAGCGTAGGAGTTCCTGCGAAATGTTTGCTGTTTGGTGGAATACAAAGCATGCGCCATCTCAGGGAATGGTCGACCGAAACATACTCCCGCCTCGTCCTCACGCGCTCTGGTCTAACAGCCTCGGAATGACGTTTGTTCCTGTCGGGCAGAAACTAATGGCGGTCTGGCCAACGCGGGTGCAGGATTTTCGCTCCTTCGTGCTTGAAACAGACCGTCCGGCGACGGACGGCCAATTCTATTCCTTGCGCGAAGATCAATGGATGGTTCAGGGACATAATTGGATGAGCCCCGGCTTTCCACAGAGCGGGACACATCCTGCGGTAGGAGTTACCTGGGAGGACGGAGTAGCATTCTGCCGTTGGTTGACGAAGCGCGAGCACGAAGGTGGGATTCTTTCCTCCACCCAGGAATATAGATTGCCCAGTGACGCAGAATGGAGTGAGGCAGTTGGTGAAGAGCAGTTTCCGTGGGGAAGTGAATGGCCGCCACCTCCCATCGCAGGCAATTACTGGTTGACCCGTGGGGTGCCAGCAATTGGTGAGGCTCCCGGCACTACCGCGGTTGGATGCTATGCGGCAAATCAATTCGGGATTCACGATCTCGGGGGAAACGTTTGGGAATGGTGCGAAGACTGGTATCGAAGTGAATTGAATCCGCCCCGGCTCCGACAAGTCTACGAGTTCCTCAACGACGATGGAGGAGGCCGCAGCTACCATTACCTGAGGGGCGGCTCATGGTTTAACAGGCAGGAACATGAGATGCTTTCGGCGTTTCGTAATCCGGGCAAATTTCCGAAAGCTCGATTTGCCAATGTCGGCTTTCGCTGCGTGTTAGCTTTCGAACTTCAGCTAGCTCCGACCACCCGCACGATGGCATAGCCGGTCAGCTTCAATGGGGCTCCCGATTATTACCATCTCGCCCGGCACTATCCGTTGGCCTACAAAAGCGCGGAGCACACGGATACTACTCGTCAACCCTCCGTACGTTGGCTGGCTGAATGACATCAAGGTCGAACCGATCGGACTCTTATATATTGCATCATTCCTTCGCGAGCTAGGGCACGAAGTTCGCCTGTACGACCCATACATCGGTGACTCGGAAGAGAGTTTTATCGAGACGATGGAAACTTGGCGTCCGCGGATTGTCGCTTCGGCCGTTTACACCGTGAGCGAAGGGTTCTGTTTTGCGCTCGCCCGGCTAACCAAGAAAGTGGATCCTTCGGTCCTCTTCGTTGCGGGGGGGCCGCACGCGAGCTTTACAGCCCGTCGAATGCTTGCGAAGTGCCCTGAGATAGACGTCATCACCCACAGGGAGTCGGAAGAATCCATGGCGGCCGTGGTGGCGGCATTTGCCGAACGATTCGACTTTGGAGGTATCCGGGGCATCTCCTTCCGTACCGACCACATTGACGAACGAATTACCACCACACCATGGGCTCCGTTGCAGATCGAACTCGATGCACTACCAGTGCCGGCACGCGATCTTCTCTCAGAGAAGTACTATGAGAAATATCGAGCTGCCGGGGTCATCACCGCACGCGGGTGCGCTTATAGTTGTGATTTCTGCGTATCTCCTGCATTTTTCAAGGGTGTGCGGCAGCGCGAGTTGGCATTGGTCGCGGCTGAGATCCGCGATTTGATGACTCTGCGAGGCGTGCGCCACATTCGCTTCTACGATGATGTGTTCGCCTACAACGAAAAGAAACTCGCGGCCGTTCGTGAGCATATCGGCCCACTTGGGATCACGTATGACTGTTACATCCGTATTGATGCGACTACTCCCGTGATGCTTAAGCTGCTAAAAGAGTCCGGGTGTGTCCAAGTACGTTTTGGAGTGGAAACGGGGTCCCATGAGCGCCGCTTGAAGCACAAGGGCGGGCGGACCGCGGCATTCGAAAAACACCGGGAGATTGTTGAGACATGCCGCCACCTGGGCATCGAGAGCCAGGCCTCGTATATTTTCGGCTTTCCAGACGAGTCGCTGGACGATATGAGATCGACCATCGACTTTGCGCAGAAACTTGATACAGATCGGGTTGGCTTCTACAAACTCACTCCATATCCCGGGACACCCTACTGGGATATGCTCGATCACGAGCACATTTCACTCGACGATTACACAAAGTTCGACAACCAGGTATCGGTGAATTCTGCAGTCAGCTCAGAGCAGATTTTTGAGATCCTCACCGAAGCCTATGTGTCCTACTACAGCCAGCGGAAGATCCCCTATGATCGGCCGGACACTTTGCGATTCCTAACGAGCCTACCGAAATTGCGGTACTAGATCCGACTTGTGGCCTGAAACAGGCACAAGTGTGTGTGCCAAGAATGATTTCGACTGGTTCGGATCCGAAACCGAGTATGGGCGCCAAGGTTAAACGTGAGGGTGACTCATAGCTTCCGCGTCCGCGACGACCACTCGTCTAGAATCGGCGCATTCAGTGCAGGTCGTAGCTTCCCACAACCCCGTTTAGGGACCACGTTCCCAAGTTGTTGGTGAGAAGGGCTGTTGTCGCCGGGAATTGCCCACCGACTCCAATCCGTAAGTACGCGCGATGGCATATGGAGTCTACGTGAGGAGCGTCAAATTCCAGTTGACGCTGATAATTTGAATATAGATTTGATGTCTGGGTTTCAGCCCCTTCTGCCAGAAGCGCACGCATTCCTTGAGCCCACATGATCCCCTCTTTGCGCTGAATTGGCTTGCGCCTACTCCTGGCGCCAAGAGACCGCGACGCAGCCGGATTTGATTGAACTCGGTTCGCATCTTGCGTTACGCTCACTACCACATGCATACTCATTCTTTGATGTTGGCTGTCGTTAACATGATTGCCGCTCTATTGAAGCGGAGACGCGACGGACCCATGTGGGTCGCGCCGGTGTACGTGGCCGGCAGTGAGTACTATTTAAGCGTCGACCTGAGATTCTTCACGGCGTTTGCAGTGCCGTCGGCACAATTGGGCGGCCGCACTGAGGCTCCAACATGAGCTACTCGTTCTTCTTCAGCTACTCTAGTGAAGACGATAGGAATTCGCAGGGCCGCGTGAGATGGTTCTTCGACCGCCTGTATGAAAATCTGAAGGTCGCTCACGGACGAGTAGACGAGCCGTTCTTCGCACCGCGCGGAATCGAAGCCGGTGAAAATTGGAGAGAGTCGCTGCAGACGGCCCTGAATTCAAGCGGTATTCTGATCTGCCTCCAATCCCCACTCTATTTTGACAGCAAGGTTTGCGGGCAGGAACTGGAGGCGTTCCTGCAGCGGCGCAAGCGTTATAAGCGGGACGGCGGCGATCCACCCGATTGCGTGATTCCGATCCTGTGGCATCCGCTGACCCGCGTTCCCAAAGCTCTTCCGAACGATTTCCAGGGGAAGAAACCCTCCGGCGATCTGACGCCCTTCCAAATGGACGGCCTTTACCAGGCAATCCTGAGCGATCAAACGCCGGGCAAAGAAAGAATCGTCCTGTATGCATTGAACCTTGCGGGCCGGATCAGCAACCTGATTCGCAAGAATACAGAAGAGCGGGTTTTACCCCCTCTGCCTGTTATGCCCGACTTAGACGTCATTCCCAGCGCTTTCGATTTTCCCGAATGGCCTCTGCCAGACGTTGATGAGGTGAAGGGAACCGGACCGGCGTCAATAACGCTCGTCTACCCAACGAGTGTCCCTCCCGATAGCCTGCCCTTCTCCCCGCCTCCGCCGAACGCGATCATCTCTGCCGCCGCGCTGGCTAAGTCCCGTGAATGGACCTTCCAGGGCATCGGATTCAATAATCTTGACGACCTAGTGAATAAGCTCGCGAAAGTTAAATGGGCGCAGGACAAGAAGAGCCCTGTGGTGCTGATGCTGACCGAATCGCTTATCCAAGACCGGGAACTGCTGAACCGCTTCGGCCAGATCGAGAAAAAAGGAGTCGCTACGATTGTTCTCTCCACTGCCGGCGGAAGCCAATTACCAGTTGATCTTTCGGATGCGCTGAACGCAACGCTGACTACGAGAGACAAATTCGACGATCTCCTGATTAAGAGGATAGCGAAGCTTCGCACTGCGATTATGGCTGAACCCAGTACAAACGTCCCCGGGACGATACCCGGCTTCTGAACAAATGGGACAGATCGTCACTTTCTATTCATACAAGGGCGGTACCGGGCGTTCCATGGCTCTGGCCAACGTTGCGTGGGCGCTGGCCAGCAATCGGCAGAGAGTGCTTGTTATCGATTGGGATCTTGAAGCTCCGGGCCTTCACCGTTATTTCCGCGCTTTCCTGTCAGACAAAGAGCTGACTGAGCCCGAGTCCAAAGGGCTGATCGAGTTCGTACGAAACTATGCCATGCTCGCCTCAACTCCGCCCGCCGATGGCGAGCGGGCCTCGAAATGGTATGAGCCGCACGCACAGATCTGGAAATGGGCTACACCACTCCGATGGCCGCGCGGCCCGATCCTCAACTTCGCTAACCGCGGAGAGATTCAGTTTGTGCCGGCTGGGCGCCAGGGGCCGGATTACGCGGAGCGGATCAACACCTTCGACTGGTACTCGCTGTATCAAGCTCATGGGGGCGACAGATTCTTCCAGAGTGTCCGAGAGCAGGCTAAACGTGAATTCGATTATGTCCTTATCGACAGCCGGACTGGTGTCAGCGATACGTCTGGCATCTGCACAATTCAAATGCCGGACATTCTGGTCGTCTGTTACACCTACAACGTGCAAAGTATTTTGGGTGCGTCGGATATTGCTCGCAGGGTACTCAATAAGCGGCCCGGCCTTGCAGTCTTTCCCGTTGCGATGCGGGTGGAATTTACCGAAACCGACTCACTCATTCCCATGCGTAAGCTCGCGCGCGAGCGATTCGGCGATCTGGTGACAACCGCAAACCACGGGGAGTACTTCGACAAAACGGAAGTCCCTTATTACCCAAAGTATTCTTTTTTTGAACGACTGGCCGCATTCGAGGAGTTTCCGAACGCCAAGGGATCCATCAATGCAGATGTCCGACACTTGGCCTTTCTAATTTCTGGCAGCGAAATGCTGCAAAGCCCCATTGATGAAAGTCGGCGCCGAGACGTCGCACAGGAATTCGATCCCACTCCCGCGAAAATCATGCCCGATGTCTCGCCGCGGCCGGTACAACCCATACCCAAGCAATTAAAGTTAGCGACAACTGCGTGGGGAGTTCTGTTTCCGCTTCTGATCTTCTTACTGGTCATTGCCTGGAGGCGTCTGCCACAGCCTGCGGGGATCTCCGTCAGTGTCGATCCTCCGGCCGCGACGCTCTCTGAGTCTGACGAGTTGCAGCTGGTCGCCACAGTGCATGGCTCAAGCGATACTGGCGTAATCTGGGCCGCCACCCTGGGCAAGGTCAGTTCGTCGGGTTTGTATCTTGCGCCTGCAACAACCACCGACCAGACGGACACGATTACCGCGACGAGCACTGCTGACCGGACTCAGTCGGGCACAGCCTTCTTCAGAATTACGAAGCACTCACACTTCCTCGTGAATCCCGTGAGCGCCACACTGAAGCCGGGCGAACAGCGTGATTTTAACTGCGAATTCAGGGGCGATTCTCCTGCCGTGGTGAGCTGGCAAGTGTCTCCGAAGACGGGCGCAATTGTTACGCTTGGAGAAACCCGTGTGAGTTATGTAGCCCCGAAAGTTTTATCGGAACGACAGCGCGTCACGCTGGCAGCAGTGTCGTCGGGCAGCGATTCTAAGGCCAGCGCGGGAATCGAACTTTCCCCCGAAACATCTTCCCTTGGTCGTTGGGCGTATCTGATCCTGGTGGCTGCAGCAGGAGCATTGGGTACCTGTATAGCGATGATCCAGACTCTAATGAATTACGTTGCCAACCGCGTGCTCAGAACGGATTGGTGGGCGTACTTTGTGACCCGCACGTTGTTTGGTGGGGTCATCGGTCTGGCAGCGTATTTTGTTGTGACTGCAATCTTAGGCGCTGAACAGGTACCGGTCAGCGCCGCTAGCCTAGTGGTTACCGCGGGCGTTGCCGGATTTTTCGCGGATTCCACACTTGCGAAGTTGCGGGGCATCATCGACACACTGTTCCGCGGTACCGATCCCGGTGAAAAACTGACGTAGATGTTTCTACAGCAGATGGCAAAGCTCTGCACGTCTAGCCGGGCGATTGCGATATACGACTCCGCCGCACGGGCCACGGGCTCGAGGGGTTTTGAAACGACTCCGTTCAGAATTGTGACTTTCTCCGGAAAAGCTCTTGGCGCTGGCAGAATCGGGGCAGCCCAGCAGGAGCGCGTGGCGTGAAGAGAGGCTGCGCCAACAACTGAGGAGCGGTACTATCTGAAAATGGCGATCGAGCACTACACGCGTGGGATGGAGTTTGATTACAAGCTCTACTACTATTCGAGCAATCTACCACAATTAGTTCGTGCTCGCGGTAAGGCTGGCGACGCCGAACGCGCAGCCGTTGTGGACCAGTTCGTGCTGGCGACGTGCGCACGAGCCCTCAAGCGTGGGGAGCATGACTAGTGGCTGCGGCGGACGGTTCTGGGCGCGGCGTTTGGCGCGCGAGACGGCCAAAAGCCTGAAGAACTCGCGGATCAGGCGGAGGAAGAAGGAGCGGTGACCAGTAAACTGGCGTCGGCACTCGCAGAGCTGCAGCCGGCTGCTGAGCAGGCCACCGAGCATGACACCTATTAGGGTCCTCAGGTGAACTATTAGCGGCTCGACCGCTTGAAAGGGTAATTCCACATGACGTACCGAGTTCTCACGCTCGCGGAGCACTTCAACGCACCCAGTCCAAAACGGATTCTCGCCCTTGATGGAGGGGGTCTGCGAGGGATCCTCACACTTGGCATGCTGCGACGGATCGAAGCGATTCTCCGGGAGCGGCATGGAGATGACCCCGGCTTCCGCTTGTGCCATTACTTCGACCTCGTGGCGGGCACGTCCACCGGCGCCATCATCGCGGCCACGCTAGCCGCTGGGATGACCGTCGATGAGGTGATTGGCCATTACCGGAGGCTCGGGCGCGAGGTGTTCTCTAAGGACTGGCTCAGAAAAGGCATCGTCCGCGCACGTTACGACGAAAAGACGCTCGTCACGCACTTGCAGCGGGTGTTCGGGAAGGACCGCACGCTCGGGGATAAATCGCTTCAGACGGGGCTCCTCATTGTGACGAAGCGGCTGGACACGGGCAGTCCGTGGCCGCTCGGGAACAACCCGGGTGGGCGGTACTTCAAAGCGAAGCCCTCCGACACCTGGATCTCGAACGCCGACTATCCGCTGTGGAAAGTGGTCCGAGCGTCTACGGCCGCACCCTCATACTTCGACCCTGAGCCCATCACCATTGCGTCGGAGAAGGGCAAAAAAGCGGTCACCGGCACTTTCGTTGACGGGGGCGTCAGTCCGTTCAACAACCCGTCGCTTCAAGCGTTCATGTACGCGACGCTCGATGGCTACAACGTCAAATGGCTAACGGGAGCAGACCGGTTGCTCCTCGTCTCCGTCGGGACCGGGTCTTCGGACCCCAGTCAGACGCCATCACGGGTGGCGGCCAAAGGGGCCATCAAGGCGCTCTTCAGCCTAATGGATGACTGTGCGGCGCTTGTCGAGACGATGATGCAGTGGATGTCGAAGAGTCCGACGGCACGCGTGATTGACCGTGAGGTAGGTGATCTGGGTGGGGACCTCGTGGCGGGGGCACCGGTGCTCTCGTATCTTCGGTATAACGTGAACTTGTCCGAAGAAGAGGTGGGCACTCTGAAGCGCGGGCTCTCCCCGGACGAGGTTGCCTCCCTCAGCGAGATGGACAATCCGGACAATCTGGATATTCTTCAGGAGTTGGGGGAGGCTTCGGCAAGTCAGAAGATCCGGGCGAGCGACTTCCCGGCCAATTTCGACCTCGGCAACTGAGGTGAGCTCATGCAAGGCCGACTGAAATACGTGAAGCGCAGCGACCAGTTCGTCCTGGCGGTGCAGCTGGCCCTTGAGACGAACGGATTCACTTACCGGAAGTGGGGCGGCGTCCAGACCTGCAAGGCTGGCGACTGGATCGTCAACAACGGTGGAGACGTATACACGGTAGACCGCGCGACCTTCGAGCGCACTTACCGCCAGGTGGAAGCTGGCACCTACGTCAAGACGACACCCGTCTGGGCCGAAGTGGCTCGCGAGGCGGGAAGCGTGCAAACGAAGGAAGGCGTAACGCACTACCGTTCCGGAGACTATCTAGTGTTCAACGAGGAGCGGGGCGGGGACGCGTATGCGGTATCGGCTGACAAGTTCGAGGCGATCTACCAAAGGGCGGAGTAGGTCCTGGCGCAGGAGAATTGCGACAAGCCGTCTCCAGCGAGAACGACCGCCGACACGGGCGACAACCACCTGCTTTGTAACGACTTCTAAGGTGTCCAATAACCTCGCTCCCCAGTTTTAGGCCGACAGGTCCGCATAGCCGACCGTATCCATCCGTGCCGAATCTGCTCACGTGTCATTAAGCTCAAAGGCGATCCTTTCCCTCTCATCGAGACGTTCTTGCATGCGTGCTTGGACTTGCTATGGCACTTGCCTGAGTCTGAGCACAGACAACAATCAATGGGCCGCCAACGCGGCCACCCTGCCCTAAATCACTTCCTTGTGGGCCGAACTCAGCGACTTTTGGGCAGCCAAAATTCAAGGGTTTTGTACTCCTCCGTTGATGGGGATTTTGGGGCAATTATAGGCTTTTGGGCAGGCTATAAAACGCCCGTTGCGCGGTCCCCTTGCTGATTCCCGTTTGTGACACGATCTCGCGCCACGAACGCCCTCGTGCGCGCAGTTCGCCTATTCTCTCGGGGTTCACGGCCACACGTGGCCGGCCGAGGCGCTTGCCCTTCGCCCGTGCGTTCCGCAGACCTGCCCGGACGCGCTCGGCAATCAATGAGCGCTCAAGTTCAGCAACGGCGCCCAGGACCGTGAATACCATCCGGCCTGCCGGCGTGGCCGTGTCGAGGGATTCGGACAGGCTGACAAACTCGACCCCTAGGGCACGGAAGGTGTCGAGCGCCCGGAGAAGGTGAGAGACAGAGCGGGCGAAGCGAGCAAACTTCCAAACCGCGACCACGTCAAACCGGCGCTTGTGGGCATCAGCCATGAGGCGGTCGAGTTCCGGCCGTCTGTCTTTCGCGCCGGAGATC
>Ga0187810_10000277_pt1 | contig 21534 bp, 23 predicted proteins | sample NC_wetland_sal_i_9_FD_132963 | JGI IMG/M metagenome (GOLD analysis project Ga0187810, IMG submission 132963) | Wetland sediment microbial communities from Neuse River Estuary, North Carolina, USA - ASW_5 | ecosystem: Environmental > Aquatic > Freshwater > Wetlands > Sediment | place: USA: North...
GGGCTGCGAGCCCGGCGCGGGCTGCGAGCCCGGCGCGTCCTGCACCGGCTTCAACGTGGTTCCCGCCCTGGCCGCGCGCTTGACGGCGCGTTCCGCCTTGGCCGATACGCGGCTCACCGCCAGATCGAGCTCGAGTTGCGAGCACAGGCCCAGCGTTACGGGATCGACCGCCTTGATGTTGGTGGCGTTCCAGTGCGAGCGCTCGCGGATCTTCTGGATGGTCGCCTTGGTGGTGCCGATCAGCTTGATGATGTCGGCATCGGTGAATTCGGAATGGTTGCGAAGGATCCAGTAAACCGCGTCCGGCTTGTCCTGGCGTTTCGACACCGGGGTGTAGCGCGGCGCTTTCTTCTGTTTGATGATCGGCATCTTGTGTTTGGGCGGAGCCATCTTCAGGCGCACCTTCGGATTTTTTTCGGCCTCTTCGATCTGCTCGCGCGAAAGCTGGCCCGCGGCAACCGGGTCCATACCCTTGATGCCCTTGGCCACGTCCTCGTCGGCGATGCCTTTCACTTCCAAGGGATGCAGGCCGCAGAAATCGGCGACCTGCTCGAAGGTCAGAGAGGTGTTGTCCACCAGCCAGACGGCGGTGGCTTTGGGCATCAGCGGTTTGTTCTCGGTGACCATGAAAATCTTCTCCCTGTGCCGGGGAAGCGTTCACCGCCCCACCCGACCTCTCCAGGCGTAACCTTTCGAGGAATACATGCCTTGTAGCGGGTTAAGCAGCAGGATGGAAGGGCTGAGGCGGAAAGACCTAACCCCTTTTTGGCCGCCGCAGCGATTAACGCTCTAGAATAGCCGGGATTGAGGGGAGCGCCATGCAGGGACTGGCGGCCGCGCTGCCGTTTCCGATGGTCGGGATGGCCCGGGATTGCGGGCGTCAGGCGGCGCTTGCGTCGCTGAGCGACGAAACCCTGATGAGCCGCTACCGGGATGGCGAACCGGAAGCCTTCGAGATTCTCTACCGCCGCCACCGCGCGGGCCTGCACCGCTTCGTTCGCCGCATGATTCCGCAGGACGCCGATGAACTTTTCCAGGATGTTTGGATCGCCGTGATTGCCGGCCGCGCGCATTACATGCCTTCGGCCCGGTTCGTCACCTATCTGTTCACCATCGCCCATCACCGGGCGGTCGCGCGCTGGCGACGGCGTGGCGTCGTGATGGCCGAGGAGGAAGCCCTCGACGCGGCCGATGACGCTCCCGATCCGTTGCACGCGACATTGAACGCCGAACTCGGCCTCGCCCTGCACGACGCCATTGCCGGCCTTCCGCTTCTGCAACGCGAGGCTTTTTTGATGCAGGCGGAGGGCGGTCTCAGCCTCGAAGAAATCGCCCAAGCGAGCGGCGCGTCGAAGGAGACGGTGAAGAGCCGCCTGCGCTATGCGCACAAGGCACTGCGGTCCGCGCTGGAGGCCTGGAAATGACCGACGACGATCTCGTCAGCCTCTATCGGAACGTGTCGCGCGAAGAGCCGCCGCCGCATCTGGACACCGCGATTCTGAGACGCGTGCGCCGGGAGGCCTGGATGGTTCGCAATCGGCCGGTGATTATCGCCGTCGCCGCCTGCCTGTTGGTGAGTACCTATTTCGCCGCGCCGCATCGTGCGCCCCAACCGCAACCGCCGGGCGGCGCTGCAATTTCGCTCTTTGGGATCGACGACGGGCGCGAGCGCTTCATCGCCATCGACGCCCGGCCGGCGCGGCCGGGCATGAACACGCGTCCGACGACGCAACAATGAGGAGACACGCCATGACCACGAAAACCGTATTAACCTGCGCCGTGCTCGTCTGCGCGCTGTCCGTGCCTGCTTTGTCCGACGGCGGCGCCAAAGACCAGGTAAAGGGATGGTTGATCGCCGGGAGCACGCCACGGGACTTCGAATTCGGAACCGCTCGCGTCGACGGCACCTCCGGCAAGTGCGCGTTTATCAAGGCGAAGATCGCCCCCTCGCCCTCCGGCTTTGGAACATTGATGCAGGAAGTTGCGTCGGATAATTATCGCGGCAAACGGCTGCGCGTTTCGGCGACGATCAAGACAGCCGATGCGGAGCGCGCGCAACTCTGGATGCGGGTCGACGGGCCTGACGGAAAATCGTTGGCTTTCTATAACATGGACGATCGCGCCATCACCGGTACGACGCCTTGGCGGCCTTACAGTATCGTGCTCGATGTGCCCACGAATGCCACCGATGTCGCATTCGGCTATTTCCTGAACGGGAAGGGCACAGCCTGGGCTGATGCGTTCAAGCTGGAGGTCGTCGGTAAGAACGTGCCGGTGTCGGTGATGAAGAGCCCGGACCTGCCGAAGTCTCCGGCCAACATGGATTTCGAGCAGTAGCGATTACACCGCGAGCAGAATCTTGCCGATATGGCGGCTTTCCGCCATCCGCGCATGTGCCGCGCCGGCCTCGGCGAGCGGAAAAACCCGGTCGATAACCGGCTTGATCTTCCCCGTGGCGATCAGCGGCCAGACATTTGCCAAGAGCGCGTCGCGGATGGCGCCCTTTTCGGCAAAGCTGCGCCCGCGCAGCGTCGTCGCCGCGAACGTGAGTCGTTTCCGAATCATGAGGCCGAAATCGACTGTGGCCGTCGTGCCTTTCTGGAAGGCGATATTGACGATGCGCCCCTTGAGCGCTGCCGCCTCAAAGTTGCGCGCGATGTACGCGCCGCCGACCATATCGAGGATCACGTCCGCGCCTTTGCCGCCCGTCGCGTCGTGCACCACCTGCACATAATCCTCGGTGTGATAGTCGATCGCGCGCCCGGCCCCGAGTCTTTCGCACGCCGCACATTTTTCCGCGCTACCGGCCGTGGCGAACACCTGCAACCCCATTGCCGCACACAGTTGTATCGCCGCCGTGCCGATGCCGCTCGAACCGCCGTGTATCAACACGCTTTCGCCGGGGACGGCGCGTGCGGTGTCGAACAGGTTGGTCCACACCGTGAAGAAGGCCTCGGGCAATGCGGTCGCGTCGCGCAACGAAACACCGGCCGGAACGGGCAGTGCGCATTCCTGGGCGGCGAGCGCGTACTCCGCATAGCCGCCGCCGGTCAAAAGGGCGCAGACCGAATCGCCGACGGCGAACCGGTCGACTCGGGGTCCGATTTCGGCCACCTCGCCCGACACCTCCATGCCCAGCGTTAACGGCGCGCCCGGCGGCGGCGGGTAATGACCCATGGCCTGCAGCAGATCGGCGCGATTGAGTCCGGCCGCGGCCGTTCTAATCAAAATTTCGCCCGGTCCCGGTGCCGGCTTGGCAGTTTCGGCAAGATCGAGCCTGTAGTGCGGCCCAGGCTCGCGGACCTCGATAACGCGCATCGGCGAACCTTGCGGAAGGTCGTATTCGGCGCGAAATTAGCAGCACCGCAAGGAAACAGAAACCATGGCGATCGATCCCGAAGAGCTGTTGCCGCGCAAAAAGCCGCACGAGATCGTGCTGGGCGAAGACCTTTCCGCAATGTCCGAGTTCGAACTCAACGCGCGCATCGCCTCGCTCGAGTCGGAAATCGCCCGCAGCCGCGAAGCCATTACAGCGCGCAAAGCAACGAAATCCGCGGCCGATGCGTTCTTCAAGATCTGAGTCTCTCGCAGACGCAGCATAAGTCGCATCATTCCTTAACGCGTTCCTGCAATGATTAATATGCACACGGCAAACGTTGCCGTTGCGCCACCGCCGTTTGCGTTAATCGCCGAAAGGGCATCGTTGCATCTTGCGCGGCGCGGGCGAGTTGATAGCTTCTCGCCGGGATGAGTTTCGGGGCGCCGTTCATGACCAGTCTGGACGAAGACAATTTGCGCGATCTGACTCTGCAATCGTTCACCGGCTCTGCTCTTTTTCAACGCACCTTCGACGAAGGCATGGCGCTCGTGGAAGAGACGGCGCGTTACCTCGACGGACCTGGACGGGAAGAGCAGCGCCATCTGCCGCGCAAGACCGCCATGCTCTATGCCGGCGAAAGCATGCGCGTGACGACGCGTCTGATGCAGGCGGCAAGCTGGCTGCTTGTCCAGCGCGCGGTGCACGAAGGCGACATGAAGGCGGAAGATGCGCAGAACGAGCGCTATCGCCTGGGCTCGAAGGAAATCTGCTTCGGCGGCGAACCGGACGGTATCGACACGCTGCCGACGACGCTGCAGAACTTGCTGTCCCGCAGCGATCAGCTCTACCGGCGCATCGCACGTCTCGACGATGTGCTGTTCGGCCAGGGTGCGATGCCGGCGGGCGCGCGCGGCAACCTTGCGATGCTGGAACAGGCCTTCGGCGGCCCGCAGTAAGACTGCAGCCCCTTCGCCTCGCGACGTGTCGTTTGTTCGGCACTTTCCCCGCTAAAGCGGGGGGCAGAAATCGCTACTTCACGAAGTCCTTGAACTTCTTGTTGAAGCGCGTCAGGCGCCCGCCACGGTCGACGAGCTGCTGCTGTCCGCCCGTCCAGGCCGGGTGCGTGGTGGAGTCGATATCGAGCGTCAGCTTCTGGTCGGGGGTGCCCCAGGTCGTCCGCGTGCGATAGGTCGTACCGTCGTTGAGCTGGACGTTGACGAAGTGATAGTTGGGGTGAATGCCCTTTTTCATGGCTTTAGGCCCTTTTCCGACAAGAGGCGGGGCTTATAGGGGATGGCCGGGACAGAGGCAAGCCGCGGCCGGAGCGCACCCACATTTAACCTTCTCCGGGCGGACGGGGCGCCTATATAGGGGTATCCAGCCGAAGGGACCCCTTGATGGCGCAATCGGGCGCGGAATACGCCGAACAGCTTCGCTATGTAGCCCAGGGGCGCTCCAAGAGCCGCTCGCTCAGGCCGCTGAAGGCGCTTGTACCCTTCCTGACGCCCTATAGCGGCCGCATTATCCTGGCCTTTTTGGCGCTTCTGACCTCATCGGCCGCAACCCTGGTCCTGCCGGCAGTGTTGCGCGGGCTGATCGACCGCGGCTTCTCCACCGCCCAGATCGCGCAGATATCCCACTATTTCCTCCTGTTTTTGCTGGCGGCCGCGGTGCTCGGGGTGGCGACGGCCGTCCGCTACTATTTCGTCACCTGGATCGGCGAGCGGGTGATCGCCGATTTGCGCAAGGCGGTTTTCGCTCATGTGCTGGATCTGACCCCGGCCTTTTTCGAGGTGACGCGGACCGGCGAAGTGCTGTCGCGCCTGTCGGCCGACACCACCCTGGTGCAGACGGTGGTGGGATCGTCGGCCTCGGTGGCGCTGCGCAATGTCGTGATGTTCTGCGGCGGGCTGGTGCTGATGTTCGTCACCGACGTCAAGCTGACGAGTCTGGTGATCGGTGCCGTCGTGCTGGTGGTAATCCCCTTGATCCTGTTCGGGCGTTGGGTGCGCACCTTGAGCCGCAAGAGCCAGGACCGCATCGCCGATACCAGCGCCCATGCCGGCGAAACGCTGAACGCGGTCGCCACCGTGCAGGCCTTCACCCGCGAGGATTACGAACGCGCGCGTTATGCCGGCGCCGTGGAGGACTCGTTCACGATCGCGGTCAAGCGCACGTTCGCGCGGGCCGCCATGACCGCGGCGGCGATCTTCGGCATCTTCGCTTGCATCGCCGCCGTCGGCTGGGTGGGGGCGCAAGATCTTTTGCACGGCAGCGGCGGACCGCCGGGCCTGTTCGCCCACGCCATCACCGTCGGCCAATTGGTACAGTTCATCTTCTACGCCTTACTGGTGGCGGGCGGGGTCGGCGCCATCAGCGAAACCTGGGGCGATCTGCAGCGCGCCGCCGGTGCTTCCGAGCGTCTGGTCGAGCTTCTGACCGTGCCGCCGGCGATCTTGGCGCCGCAACATCCCAAACGTCTGCCGCAACCGGCCCGCGGCGCCGTGCGGTTCGAGAACGTCGTGTTCCGTTATCCCTTGCGGCCCGACACGGCGGCGCTGAACGGTTTCTCGCTGGCGGTCGAGCCGGGCGAGGCGGTGGCGCTGGTGGGCCAGTCCGGCGCAGGCAAGTCCACGGTGTTCCAGCTTCTGTTGCGTTTCTATGCGGCGCAACAGGGAACGATTTCGTTCGACGGCGTTGATATTTCCGATCTCGAGCCGATCGAGCTTCGCCGCCATATCGCGCTGGTGGCGCAGGACGCGGTGATCTTCTCGGGCACGATCGCGGACAACATCCGCTATGGCCGGCCGGACGCCAGCGACGAAGACGTGCGCGCTGCCGCCGATGGGGCCGCCGCGCTGGAATTCATCGATCGCCTGCAGCAGGGGTTCGAGACGCCGCTGGGCGAACGCGGCATCACGCTTTCGGGCGGCCAGCGCCAGCGCCTAGCCATCGCCCGCGCCATGCTGCGCAACGCCCCGCTGTTGCTGCTCGATGAAGCCACCAGCGCGCTCGACGCCGAGAACGAACGGCTGGTGCAGCAGGGCCTGGCCAATCTGATGACGGGCCGTACCACCCTCGTGATTGCCCATCGCCTGGCCACCATCCAGCGTCTGAAGCGCATCGTGGTGATGGACGAGGGCCGGGTGGCGGGCGAGGGCAGCCATGCCGAACTCGTGGCACAGGGCGGGCTTTATGCGCGGCTTGCCAGTTTGCAATTCGCCAGCGCGGCCGGCCTGATGAAGCAGGGAGAACGCGCCCTTCACCCTTCGACAGGTTCAAGCTGAAGGTTTCCTCGTACTGAGCTTGCCTGTCGAAGCATGAGGGCAGGGGGATTGTGATGAGAACAAATCCTTGGTTTCGCATTGCGGCGACGGCGGGCGGCATTCTCTTCGTGCTGCTGTTGGCGGCGAGCTGGCGCTTCGCGCAATCGCGCGGGATATTTGCCTCGGTCCAGGATCGCGCGCCCGGCACCTGCCGCGCGCTGGAGGGCGTCACCGGCGTCACCGCCATCGCCATGGACGTCCGCGCTTCCACCGCCTTCGTCGCGTCCCGCCAAGGCGCACTCTATGCTTGGCACGACGGGACGCTGACGAAAATGGCCGGCACGCCGAAGGATTTTCATCCCGTTGCCCTGGCCGTCGCCCACCCGCCGGGCGCCGCTGCGATGTTGCAGGCCTTGTTCGATCGCGCCGGGGGCGACCCATCGATCGCCATTTTCAATATTCTGCCCGGCAAGCTCGTGGAAGTCGGCCGCCTTGGGACCGACATGCTGACCGATCCGGCCGATCTGGCTGCGGTCGACGGCACGCGCTTTTATCTCGTCAACCGTCACGGCAGCCGGACCGCTCTGGGCCGCTGGCTCGACGATACCTTCCTCGTGCCGCGCGCCGAGGTGCTCTATTTCGACGGCATGAAATTCGTCGCCGTCGCCGGGCGGCTCAATTCCCCGAGCGGGCTGGCGCTGTCGCCCGACGGCAGCCATCTCTATGTCGGCGAGGAACTCTCGCGCTCGCTCGCCAGCTTCACGCGCAGCGATTTCACCGGCGCGCTCGGTTCCACCGCGCTGCTGAGCCTGCCCGCGGGCCCGCGCAAGATCACGCCGGCGCCGGACGGCAGCCTGATCGTCGCGGCTTGGCCGAAGCGCGGGGCCGGTGCGGTCTATCGCGTGCGTCTCGACGGCGGCGTGCCGCAAAGCTCCGAGCTGCTTTATGCCACGACGCACGGCGAGGTGACCGCCGCGGCCGAAGCCGGCGGGCATCTCTTGATCGGCACGGAGACCGCGCTCGTCGATTGCCGTCTTTAAGTCGTAGCCGCCAACGAAAAGGGCGCCGGTGACGGCGCCCTTCACTGTCCCCTCTGGTGTTCCCTGAATTCTTATGCGACGGCGCTTTCTTCCGTCGGGTCGCGCAGCACATAGCCGCGGCCCCACACGGTTTCGATGTAGTTGTCGCCGTTGGTTGCGGCCGCGAGCTTCTTGCGGAGCTTGCAGATGAAGACGTCGATGATCTTCAGCTCCGGCTCGTCCATGCCGCCGTAAAGATGGTTGAGGAACATCTCTTTCGTGAGGGTCGTACCCTTCCTCAGCGAAAGCAGTTCCAGCATCTGATATTCCTTGCCGGTCAGATGCACGCGCTGGCCGTCGACTTCCACGGTCTTGGCGTCGAGGTTCACGGTCAGCTTGCCGGTGGTGATGACGCTCTGGGAATGACCCTTGGAGCGGCGGACCACGGCCTGGATTCTGGCGACCAGCTCGTCCTTGTGGAACGGCTTGGTCATATAGTCGTCGGCGCCGAAGCCAAGTGCCTTCACTTTCGCTTCGACGATGGCATTGCCCGAAAGAATGAGCACCGGCGTTTGCACCTTCGCGACGCGAAGGCTCTTCAAGACCTCGAAGCCGCTCATATCCGGAAGCTGCAGGTCGAGTACGATAATGTCGTAATCGTACAGCTTGCCGAGATCGATCCCCTCCTCGCCCAGATCTGTCGTGTAGACGTTGAAGCCCTCTGAACGCAGCATCAGTTCGATGCTCCGCGCCATTGCGCTATCGTCTTCGATCAAGAGCACGCGCATGTCAGACCCCTTTTGGTCATGAAGCCGGTTGACGTGTTTTTACCGGACTGGTTAACCACTCGAAAGACGCTAAACGGAATTGGTTAACATCCCCTTTTTGTCACACAAGAAGTTTCATCGGATTCGAACCGGACTTAACGGAGCGTTCGCGGCTTCCCGGCCGGCGGGTGATTCCATCCCATTGATTCGATTTGTTAACTTTACCTCGACTTAAGTGCTTCCGCGCAAGATACGTGGCACAGCGCGCAGAAAGGTCGCGGAATGCAGGCATTGCAGGACGAAATCGAGTCCATCCCCCCGCTACGGCGCTTCGGCCGCGTGGCGCGCATCGAAGGCTTGCTGGTGGAAGTCACCGGCGCCTCCGGGGCCGTCAGCATGGGCGGGCAGGTGCGGCTGACGCCCAGCGTCGGCCGGCCAATCCCTTGTGAAGTCGTGGGTTTTCGCGATGGACGCGCGCTCGCGATGCCGCTCGGCACGCTCGATGGGATGACGCTCGGGGCCCGCGCCGATTTCGAAGGCCTGACCGCGGCCATTTATCCCTGCGCGGAATGGCTCGGCCGCGTGCTCGACGCGTTTGGCCAGCCGACCGACGGCAAAGGTGCTTTGCCGCAGGGCGCGATCGCTTATCCGCTCAAGGCGCAGCCGCCCATGGCCCAGTCGCGCGGCCGCGTCGGCGGCAAGCTGGACCTCGGTGTCCGGGCCCTGAACGGCTTTGCGACCTGCTGCAAGGGCCAGCGCATGGGTATTTTCTCGGGTTCGGGCGTCGGCAAATCGACGCTCCTGGCCATGCTGGCGCGCAACACCGATGCCGACGCCATCGTCATCGGCTTGGTGGGCGAACGCGGCCGCGAAGTGAAGGAATTTGTCGAGGACGATCTGGGCGAAAGCGGCTTGAAGCGCTCCGTCGTGATCGCCGCCACCTCGGACGAACCGCCGCTGGTTCGCCGTCAGGCGGCCTATACGGCGATGACCATCGCCGAGCAGCTCCGGGACCAGGGCATGCACGTCCTGCTTTTGATGGACAGCGTGACCCGCTTTGCCATGGCACAGCGCGAAGTCGGCCTCTCCGCCGGGGAGCCGCCGGCTTCCAAAGGCTATACGCCGACGGTATTTGCGGAATTGCCGCGATTGCTGGAACGGGCGGGTCCCGCAGTTGAAAACTGCAAGGGCTCCATTACCGGGCTGTTTACGGTTCTGGTCGAGGGCGACGACCATAACGAACCGATCGCCGACGCGGTGCGCGGCATCCTCGACGGCCACATCGTGCTCGATCGTGCCATTGCGGAACGCGGAAGGTTTCCGGCCATCAACGTTCTTCGCTCGGTAAGCCGCACGATGCCGGGCTGCAACAGCGAACAAGAGCAGAGCGTGGTTGCCGCGGCGCGCAAATCCCTCGCCGTTTACGATGACATGGCCGAACTCATCCGTCTGGGTGCGTACAAACTCGGGACGAATGCCGAGGTCGACGCGTCGATCCAGTTGCATCCTCTTTTCGAAGAATTTCTGGCGCAGAAGAAGGATGAACGCTCGACGTTAACCGAAGGGTATCATGCGTTAGGCAAAATACTCGCCGGTGGGAAGGGTAAGACGTCATGAAGCGACAGGACACATTGCTCCGGCTGCGTAGGTTCCGCGTCGACGATCTCAAGCGGCGCATGGCGACCCTCGACGGCATGAAATCCGACCTCGAACGCAAGCTCGCCGATCTCGAGGAGAACGTGACGCGCGAGCGTCAGCGCGCCGGCGACAGCGACATCGGACGGCTCGCATTTCCCTCGTTCCTCAAGTCGATCGAAATCCGCCGCGAGAAACTGCGCGAGACGCTGAAGGACATCGAACGCGAACGCGCGCTTTGCCAGACCGATCTCGCTGCGGCGTATCAGGATCTCAAAGCCCTTGAATTCGCCAACGAGCAGCAGGAGAAGCGCCTGGCCGAAGTCGAAGCCCGCCGGGCCCAGTCCCGCCTGGACGAGATGGCGTTGGTGCGCCACCTGCGCAAGCACGCCCTGCGCAGCGCGTAGGAAAAAGCGAATGGCGAATAGGGGGTAGCGAACGGGGCGTCGTGGAGCGCCCTGCGTCACTGCATTCGCTATTCGCTATTCGCGACTCGCTCATTCCTCCCTAGAATCCCCCGTTTGCTTCTTAGGGGGAGGCAATGTCGTTCTCGGAATATTTCTCGCCGTTCGTGGGCCGCCTGGTGTTCGGCTGGTTTTTCCTGTCGCAAGTCGCGTTCTACGGCGGCGATTGGGACAAGACGGTGCTGCAGATGGTGGTTGCCGGCGTTCCGTCGGCGGCGTTCGTGCTCGCCGTTACGCTGCTGCTGGTGGTGATGGGCAGCATTTCGCTGATTCTCGGTTTCCACGCCCGTTACGGCGCGCTGCTGCTGTTCGCGGTGACGATCGTCACCACGGTGGTGATGCACGATTACTGGCACATCGTGGGCGATCCGGCCGCGCGTCAGGCCCATTTCGAGCTGTTCGCGTGCTACGCCGCGATTGCGGGCGGACTGCTTCTGCTGGTAGGGCAGGGTGCGGGGCCGCTGGCGATCGACAACCGCGGCAGCGGCCAGAAGAGAAAATGACGGCGTCCGGCGGAAGTTATTCCGCCGGACGAATCCGCGTCAATTTCCCGTCATTCAGCGAACCGCGGAGCGGATCACATTCACGACGCCGATCAGCACGCCGAAGACCAGAGCGTGTGCGAGCAGCACGAGCATTTTCAGATCGACGAAGGCCTTCCAATCGGCCGTCGCCAGAGCTTCTACGTCATGTGCCCCGCCGACCGTCATGGCCAGAACGGCTTTCACCAGCACGAAGACAATCAATGCGACGAGCGTGACCGGCACGACCGACCTGACGCTCTCCATCAGGAATCCCGAGATGATGATGATGAGAACGGCGGCTCCGAGCGTGTAATAATCGGCAGACGTGACCACCGCCGTGATGGCGTGCCAAATATCGATAAGCGCAGACATTTAATCCCCCTTGGACGCGTACGACTCTCCCCGGCAGATGCCGGCCCCAGCCTGCCTGCCTGTTTACGGATCATACACCTTTTTGCGACGAACGTGCGAGGTTGTCCCGTTTTGGCGCAACATGCCGCGATTCATAGTTAACGAAGCGAACCGGCCGCACAAATCCGATTGCTCTGGCCGCCGAGAAAGCCGGTCAGCGCACTGATCGCCGCCAGCGCCGGGCTTTTGGGGCAGGCCTGCCAGAGCGAAATCTGCCGCCGCAAACACTCCACCACGCGCATGTCGTTCGGTACGAAACCGAGATAGGCAGGCGAGGATTTGAGGAACGTGCGCGCGGAATTGCTCAGCGCTTCGGCGGTACGCTTGGCCTCCGGTGCGCCGGCGGCCATGTTGACCACGAGCGCGGGGACGCGTCCTCCCGTGCGCTTGAGAACCAGCTTTATGAAGGCATAGGCGTCCGTGAGCGCCGTCGGATCGGGCGTCAAGACGACCAGCACGTCGTCGGCCTCGGCCGCCAGCGTCATCACGGTTTCGCCGATGCCCGCGCCGAGATCGATCAGCACGCGGTCGTAGCCGTGCACGCGGCGCAACAGCAGCGCCAGCCGCTCCGTCGTCGCGCGATCCGCATCGCAGAGCGTGCCGCATCCGGCCGGCGCGGCCAAGAGATCGAAGGGCGCGTGCGAAGGGCAGTGCACGGGCGCCACCGCGTTCTTGAGGGGCGTGCGACCGGCGAGGAATCCCGGCAGATCGCCCGCATGGGCCAGACCGAGCTGCACCGAGGTGTTGGAAAGCCCCAGATCGGCATCGGCCAAGAGCACGCGTTCGCCCAGATCCGCAAACGCCTGCGCCAAAGTGAGCGCGATGAAGGTCTTGCCGGTTCCGCCCTTGCCCGAGCCGATCGCGGTCAGGCGTGCGCCTGCCAAAGTCATTGTGTACTCTCCGCGTTTTCGGTGAGCAGGCGGGCCAGCGCCAGCGGTGTCAGGGTTTCCAGTTCGCCCGCCACGAAGGGCGAGCGCGTGACGAAGGCCACCGCCATGTCTGCCGCCATGGCGGCGGAGGCGAGCGTGCCCCGGCGGCGTACCAGATCGGCGGCGGTAATGATGAGGCGCGAGGCGCCGATCTTGGCCAAGGCGGCGGCGATCTCCGCGGCTTCTTCGCTGTCCGTCAGCGCCGAAACGACCGCGATCATTTCGACCTGATCGATTTGGGCCAGCGCGGCGAAAGCGGCGGCGGCTTTGGGCTGACGCGGATCGAACCCGGCCGTGTCGACGATGGCCAGCGTACCCTCATTGATCAGGCCGGCGACGGTGCTGGCGAGCGCGATGGCGGATTCGGCGGTGACGATGCCCGCTTCGAGATGATCGGCGAAGTCCTTCAGGCGCGCGACGGCGCCCGCACCGGCAACGTCATGGGCGACGAGGGTCACGGCGCGTCCGGCCAGGCGCGCATGGGCGCCCAATTTGGCGGCGACCGCGGTCTTGCCCGCGCCGTTGGGCCCGACCAGCAGGATCGCCTTGGCATTGGCGAAATCGATCGGGGCGGAGAACATGCGTTGATCGACCGCGGCCGCCAGCGCCAGAGTCATGTCGGAAAGGCCGGTCTTGGCGGCGGCTTCGGCCAAGCTGTGGGCCAGACTTTCCGGCAGGCGGTTGTGCGCAAAGGAAGCGAGCAGCTCGGTGCGGTCGAAGCGGCGGCGCCCGGGCAATTCCGATTTTTTCTCGCGCAGGCGGCGGATCATCGTGTCGTGGAAGGCCGTATCGACGTCCATCGGCTGTGGCGGTTCCGGCAGCGGCGCTTCCGCAGCCGGCTCGGGGTCGTCCAAGGCGGCACGCACCATGACGCCGCCGCCCTTGGTGGACTGGCTCGCCACGATCACCGCGTTGGTTCCCATCTCGGCGCGCACTTCGGTGAGCGCCTCTCGCATGTCCTTGGCCAGGAAGGTGCGCAGTTGCATGTCAAACCTGTCCCAACGTGCGCAGACGGATGGAGGCGTGGATTTCGTTCTGGCTCATCACCACGGTCTGGGCGCGGAAGCGCTCGATGATGGAGCGGACGAACGGCCGGATGCCGGGGCTCGTCAGCAGCACGGGCACCTCGTTCTTCTGGGTGGCGTCGTCGAAGCGGTCGCGCACCGCGGCGATGAACTGCTGCAGCTGGCTCGGCGCCATCGCGAGCTGGCGGTCCTCGCCCTGACCGATGATGGACTCGGCAAAGGCCTGCTCCCACGCCGGAGACAGGGCCATGATCGGCAGATAGCCGCCCGGCGCCATGTTGGCGTGGCAAAGCTGGCGCGCCAGCCGGGCGCGCACGTGTTCGGTGATGTAGAGCGCGTTCTTGGTGTGGCCTACGGCTTCCGCGATGCCTTCGAGGATGGCCGTCAGATCGCGGATGGAGACGCGTTCGCCCAAGAGGGTCTGCAACACGCGCTGCACGCCCGTGACCGAAATCTGCGAGGGGATGAGTTCCTCCACCAGCTTCTTGTGCTCGGCCGGCAGGTCGTCGAGCAGCTTCTTGGTCTCCGCGTAGGAGAGCAGCTCGGCCATGTGCGACTTCAAGACTTCGGTCAGATGGGTGGTGAGCACCGTGCCGGGATCGACCACGGTGTAGCCGCGGAAGCTGGCTTCGTCGCGCAAAGCGTTGGAGACCCAGGTGGCCGGCAGGCCGAAGGCGGGTTCGGTGGTGTGGGTGCCCGGAAGGTCGATCGGCAAGCCCTTAGGGTCCATCACCAGGAAGCTTCCGGGAACGAGTTCGCCGCGGCCGGATTCGACCTCCTTGACGCTGATGCGGTACTCGTTGGAGCCGAGCTGCATGTTGTCGAGGATGCGTACGGCGGGCATCACGAAGCCCATCTCCTGGGCAAGCTGGCGGCGCAGCGCCTTGATCTGATCGGTGATGCGGTGGCCCTTCACGTCGTTGATGAGCTGCAGCAGGGCGTAGCCCAGTTCGACGCGCAACAGGTCGAGCGCCAGCGCGGTGGAAATCGGTTCTTCCTTGGCGCTTTCGGCGACCTTGGTCTTCTCCGCTTCGCCGCGCACCAGGGCTTCCGCGGCGCTTTTCTTCTTCGAGGCGTTCCAGGCCAACGCGCCGACGCCCGCCGAAAGCCCCCCGAAGACGAAGGTGGGCATGCCGGGCAGCAGCGCCACGATGCCCATCACGGCCGCGGCCATGCCGAGCGCCTGGGGATAGAACGACAACTGCCGCATCATGGCGGCGTCGGTGGAACCTTCCACGCCCGCCTTCGACACCATCAGGCCGGCGGCGGTGGAGACGATCAGGGCCGGCATCTGGGTGACGAGGCCGTCGCCCACCGACAAAAGCGTGAAACTGGCGGTGGCGTCGCCGAAGCTCATGCCGTGCTGCACCACGCCGACGATGATGCCGCCGATGATATTGATGCCGACGATGAGCAGGCCCGCGATGGCGTCGCCGCGGACGAATTTGGAGGCGCCGTCCATGGCGCCGAAGAAATTCGATTCGGATTCGAGGTCCTTGCGGCGCCTGCGCGCCTCGTTCTCGTCGACCAGGCCGGCGGAAAGATCGGCGTCGATCGCCATCTGCTTGCCGGGCATCGCATCCAGGGTGAAGCGCGCGGCCACCTCGGCGATGCGCCCGGAACCCTTGGTGATGACCACGAAATTCACCACCACCAGGATGGCGAACACGATCAGGCCGATCACGAAGTTTCCCTGCATGATCAGCTTGCCGAACGCTTGGATGACGTAGCCGGCCGCGGCGGTGCCCGTGTTGCCGTGCGCCAGGATCAGGCGCGTGGAGGCCAGGTTCAGCGCCAGCCGCATCATCGTGGTGATGAGCAGCACGGCCGGGAACGAACTGAACTCGAGCGGCTTCTTGATGAAGATGGCCGTCATCATGATCAGAATCGAGAACGACAGCGAAAAGGCGAGGCTGATGTCCAACAGCCAGGTCGGCAGCGGCAGGATCAGCACCACCAGGATCGCCATCATGCCGACGGCGAGTCCCAGGTCGCTGCGCTTGATGAAGGCGGCGATGCCGGCAACCGAGAAATCGAAGGCCGGTGCAGAGGCGGGCGTGGTGGTGACGTCAGCCATGGCTAATTACCCGCCCCGGTGCGGGAAGGTGATGTGAACTCGTACGCCGGCCGCGACATCGGCGTCATCCCGCCGCCCGCTGTTCGCCCGGTCCGGGAATGGCGAGACCCCGCTGGGAGTATTCGCGCAGCTTGTTGCGCAGGGTGCGGATCGAAATCCCCAGGATATTGGCCGCATGGGTGCGGTTGCCCAGGCAGTGATCCAGCGTGTCGAGGATCAGGTCGCGTTCGACGTCGGCAACCGTGCGCCCGACCAGGCCGCGGGTGACGGCGGCAGCCGATTCCACCGCATTGCGGACCGGCGCGGGCAGATCGGACCCGCCCGCGAACGTGTTCGAACCCACTTGCTTGCCGTCCGGCAGACGGATGGCTTCCGGCCCGATCTCGTTGCCCACGGCCAGAAGCACGGCGCGATGGATGGTATTCTCCAGTTCGCGCACATTGCCGTGCCAGGGATGGCTGGCGAGTACGCGCTCGGTCGCCGGCGCGATGGCGCGGAACGGCACCCCGTTGGCATCGGCATATTTGCGGGCGAAGTGGCGGGCCAGCGCCTGGATGTCCTTGGGACGCTCGCGCAACGCCGGCAGGCGCAAGTTGACGACATTGAGCCGGTACAAGAGGTCTTCGCGGAAGGTGCCGCGCTTGACGGCATCCGCCAGGTCGCGGTTGGACGTGGCGATGATGCGGATGTCGATCTTGACGGGCCGCGTGCCGCCGACGCGATCGATCTCGCGTTCCTGGACGGCGCGCAGCAGCTTGGCCTGGAGCCTGGCGTCCATTTCGCTGATTTCGTCGAGCAGCAGCGTGCCGCCGTTGGCTTCCTCGAATTTGCCGATGCGCCGTGCGATAGCGCCGGTGAAGGCGCCCTTCTCGTGGCCGAACAGTTCCGATTCCAGCAGATTTTCCGGGATCGCCGCGCAGTTGACGCAGATGAACGGCTTGTCGGCGCGGCCCGATTTCTTGTGGACGTAGCGCGCCAGCACTTCCTTGCCCGAACCGCTTTCGCCGGTGAGAAGAATGGAGGCGTCCGAACCCGCAACCTGGTCCGCCAGCGCGATCACCGACAGCATCGCCTCGTCTTCGGCGATCATCTGGTGGGACTCGTCGGCGACGGCCGCGAACACCGCGGCGATCAGCTCGGGATCGGGCGGCAGGGGCAGGTATTCCTTGGCGCCCGCGCGGATGGCTTCCACGGCGCGCCGGGCGTCGGTGCCCACGCCGCACGCCACCACCGGCGTGCAGATGTGCTCGGCGGAGAGCCCGCGGACCAGGGCCGCGATGTCGAGCAGCACATCGCACAAGACCAGATCGCATCCCGACCCGCCGCGCAGGATCGAAAGACCCATTTCGATGTCGCTGCCGTGCGTGACCTTGGCGCCGCGATCCATGGCGATCTTGGTCGCCAATCCGATCTGGCCCGAAAGCTGACCTATGATGAGTAGCCGCATGGTTATTCTCCTTCAGATCAGCTTTGGCCGGCTTTGATGATTTCCGTCATGGTCACGCCCAGGCGGTCTTCGACCAGGACCACTTCGCCGCGCGCCACCAGCCGGTCGTTGACGTAGATGTCGATCGCCTCGCCGACCTTGCGGTCGAGTTCGACGATGGTGCCTTTCGACAGCTTGAGGAGCGCGCTCACTTCCATCGCCGACTTGCCGAGCACGGCCGAAACCGTCACGGGCACGTCGAACACGGCCTCGAGGTCCGAGGCGGTACGCTTGACGTCCGATTCGGACGTGTTCTCGCCGGTCAACAGGGCCGGCGCGGTACTGTCTTGCGCCTCGTGAGAGAGGTCGGGCAGATCGACGTCGTCGTTGCCTGCCATGGTTTATCCTTTCCTGCTCAAACGGGATTGCGAAAAGCGGCGCGCGATGACGTCGCCGATGGCTTCTTCGAGGCTGGCCAGGCTGCGTTCCGCGCCGCCGCCGCGCCACTCGATGCGGCAATCGGCGCCGCTGATGCCCGGCTCGGCGGTGGCGACGATGCGCCCCTCATAACCTTGCTCCAGCGCCACTTCCGCCAGCTTTTCCTTGAGTGCGTCGACCACCTTCTGCGAGGCGCGCAGCACGATGCGCGGTTCGGCGATCGCCTGGCGAATGGCTTCGCGCAACGCTTCTTCCACATCGCCGTGCGGCAGATTGGCGATGGCGACCGGCGCCAGTTTTTTGGCCGCGACGAGAGCGAGTTGGGCGGCTTCTTCGCGCAGAACCTCGATTTCCTGTTCCGCGGTGCCCATCGACTCGCGGACGATCCCGCACAGACTCGTGATGGCCGCCGCGACCGCTTCCGTGGCGCGCACCTGGCCCGACTTCATGCCCTCGGCCCGCGCCCGCGAGAACATGTGGTCGATCTCTTCCTGGGTGAACACCTTGCGCTGGCGCGCGCGCGCGGCATTGGAGATGAGATCGCCTTCCGCGCGAAACTCGGTGTCGAAGGTGAATTTCTTGACGCCGTTCATCAGTACACCAACTCGTCTTCGCCCTGTTTGGAGGCGATCATGATCTCACCCTTGTTGGCGAGGTCCTTGGCGACGTTGACCATGCGCATCTGCGCCTCGTCGACGTCTTTCAAACGCACCGGGCCCATCGCTTCCATGTCTTCGCGCAGGATCTTGCCGGCGCGCTCGCTCATGTTCGAGAAGAACACGTCGCGCAAGGAATCCGTGGCGCCCTTGAGCGCCAGACCGAGCTTGTCCTTCTCGACGTGGCGCAAGAGCGTCTGGATCGAGCCCGGATCGAGCTTGGCGAGGTCCTCGAAGGTGAACATCAAGGCCTTGATGCGCTCGGCACTGTCGCGGTTTCTTTCTTCCAGGGCGGTGACGAAGCGGTTTTCCGTCTGGCGGTCGAAATTGTTGAAGATCTCGGCCATGTGTTCGTGGGCGTCGCGCTTGGCGGTGCGGGCCAGGTTGGACATGAACTCGACGCGCAGCGTGCGCTCAACCTTGTCGAGGATGTCCTTCTGCACGCTTTCCATGCGCAGCATGCGCTGCACGACTTCCAGGGCGAATTCCTCGGGCAGGGCGGCCAGCACGCGGGCGGCGTGCTCCGGCTTGATCTTGGAGAGCACCACCGAAACGGTCTGCGGGTATTCGTTCTTGAGGTAGTTTGCCAGCACCGTCTCGTTGACGTTGCCGAGCTTGTCCCACATGGTGCGGCCGGCGGGACCACGGATTTCCTCCATGATCGCCCCAACCTTGTCGCCCGGCATGAAGCGGGTGAGCAGCCGCTCGGTGGATTCATAGGAACCCATCAACGAACCGGTGCCGGAAAGCTGCGAAACGAAATCGACCAGAAGCTTCTCGACCAGCGCGGAGGAGATCGTGCCCAGGTTGGACATGATCTGCGAGACTTCCTTGATCTCGTCCTCGTCCAGCATCTGCCAGAGCTTGGCGGAATGTTCTTCGCCCAGCGCCAGCATGAGAATGGCCGAGCGCTCGGCGCCCGTGAGCTGGCGGATGTCTTCCTTGACGATTGGTTTGAGAACGGCGCGCGCCATGTCTTACACCGGTTGATGGAGCCAGGAGCGCAGGATCGCCAGCGCTTCCTCGGGATGGGACTGGACCACTTCGCCCACTTTCTTCACCGACGATTCGCGCACCTGCCCTTCGATGCGGCTGATGTCGATCATGTTCTCGCGCGGAGCCATGAGCTGGGCGGGTTCGCCTTGCGCGGCGGGCTGACCCTGCTGCTGCGAGGCGGGCGCGCCAAGCTGGGCGACGGCGGGCGAGGCGTTCGTCACTTGGCCGCCGGGAAGCGAAATCGCCATGGAAACCGGCGAGAACATGCGCGCGATCAGGGGGCGCAGCACGAACAGGCCGATCAAGAGCGCGGTGATCGAGAGAATTGCGGCCTCGATGATCTTGAACCAGGCGGGGCCGTCCAGTCCCAACAGCGGGGCGGGGGGCGGCGAGCCGATGGTGGCGTCGACGCGTTCGAACGGCATGTTGAGGACCTGTACCTGGTCGCCGCGCGCGGTGTCGAACCCGATCGCCGATTTCACCAGCGCGTCGATCTCCTTCATCTCCTGCGGCGAGCGCGCGGCGTACTTGCCGTCCTTGTCGCTGCCGTCCACCACCACGGCGACCGAGAGTTTCTTGACCGTGCCCTGGTCGACGGAGGAGGTCTTGACCGTCTTGGAGATTTCGTAATTCGTCGTTTCCTCGGTGCTGCCCGAAGTCGATTTGGCGTTGTCGGTACCCTGCTGCTGCTGGCCGGGCAGGGCGTTGCCCACGGACATCGGCGCGGCGCCGTTGTTGTCGGAGGCGTTGCGCTCCACGGTCTGAGTCGAGCGGATCACCTTGGAATCGGGATCGTAGGTTTCGCTCGTCTCGTTGGTGTGGGTGTAGTCGAGATTGGCGGTCACCTGGGCGCGGACATGGCCCTGGCCGACGATGCTCGACACCATGGATTCCACCCGCTGTCGCAAGCGATCCTCGAAATCGGTGGTGTGCTGTTCCTGGTTGGAGGCTGCGGCGTCCTCGCCTTCCTTTTCCTGCCCGCCGGCGAGGAGGTTGCCTTTGTCGTCCACGATGGCGACGCGATCGGGCGACAGCGAGGCGACGGCCGCCGCCACCAGATGCTGGATGGCCTGGACCTGGCCGCGATTGAAGGTGCCGCGCGTCTTCAGGACCACCGAGCCGGAGGGCGCCTGCGCGTCGCGCGCGAAGATCTGCCGCTCGGGCACCACGAGGTGGACGCGGACCGATTCGACGCCTTCGATGGTCTGGATCGAGCGGGCCAATTCGCCTTCGAGCGCACGCAGCCGGTTGATGTTCTGAACGAAGGCCGTGGTGCCGAAGGCGTCGGCCTTGTCGAAAATCTCGTAGCCCACGCCGGCCGCAGGCAGATTGTCCTGCGCCAATTCCATGCGCAGCTTGGTAACCTGGTCGGCCGGCACCATGATCGTGCCGCCGTCGGTCTTGATGTCATAGGACACCGCCATGGCATCGAGCTTGGCGGCCACGGCCGAAGCGTCGCGCGGCTCCAGCCCGGAGAACAAGATAGCCTTCGGCGGCGTCGAGATAACGCCTGCCACATAAAGGAAGAAGGCTGTCAGGGCGGCGGCTACGCCCGCCATCACGCCGAAACGCGCGGCGCCGATTGCTTTGATGAAATCCGGCAATGCCTGCTCCTTGACCAACGCGCGGGGGATCCCGGCCTCGCTAGGCAAACATTGCCGCGTGCGGAGTAAAGGCGTGCTTAACGAGGACGGCGTGACGCGGCCCGGGGCGAAGAATTGCGATTAATGATTTGTTTGCGTCTTGCGGCCGCCGGGCGCGCCTCTCTCCGCAATCCGGTTCGGGAGAGCCTTGCGGCGGCGCTTTTTGCATCCGCGGCGACAACACAAAACCGGCGCCGAGGGGATTCGGCGCCGGTCGAAAGGTCGCGGGGAAAAGGCGCCCGGCAGGAATGCGAGGGCAGGCTCCGGGTGCGCCTGTCGTGAGGGAAACGTCAGTTGCGGTACTGCTGCACGCGCGTGGCGCGTAGACCGGGGAGTCCGAAGCGATCGATTGCCCGTTGCCATGCAAGAAATTCTTCCACGGTCAGCGTGTACCGACGGCAGGCCTCGTCGAGGCTCAACAATCCGCCGCGAACGGCAGCGACGACTTCGGCCTTGCGGCGAATGACCCAGCGCTTCGTATTCGGCGGCGGCAAGTCGGCCATCGTCAACGGACTTCCATCGGGCCCGATGACGTAGCTCACTCGACCTCTGCGATCTTCACTCATGATCATCGCACTCCTCACTCCACTACCCGGGAGCAAAGTAACCGTGCCGGCTTAAAAAATTGGCCAATACACGCGGTAAACAAGGTCACAACAACTCCGGTAAATTTGTCACTACACTGAGAAACCCGGCGTCTTAACTGCTTAAAGACGCCGGAAATCTCCGTTAACGCGTCATCTGCAGGAGCTCATCCAGCATCGTCGAAGCCGTGGTGACGATTTTCGACGAGGCCGAATAGGCCCGCTGCGCCGTGATCAAGTTGGTGAATTCCGTCGCAAGATCGACGGTGGAGCCTTCGAGTTCTTTCTGATTGATGTTTCCCGCGCCGCCGGTGGAGGCGGTGTTGAGGATCGGCACGCCGGACGCCGGCGTCGA
>Ga0187810_10000278_pt1 | contig 21506 bp, 15 predicted proteins | sample NC_wetland_sal_i_9_FD_132963 | JGI IMG/M metagenome (GOLD analysis project Ga0187810, IMG submission 132963) | Wetland sediment microbial communities from Neuse River Estuary, North Carolina, USA - ASW_5 | ecosystem: Environmental > Aquatic > Freshwater > Wetlands > Sediment | place: USA: North...
CGATCCAGGATTCCCGCCACGGCGCCGTCGTGCATGACCATGATCCTGTCGCTCATTCCGAGGATCTCGGGCATCTCGGAGGAGATCATGATCACGGCGATGCCGTCTTTCTTAAATCCGTTCATGATGCCGTAGATCTCCTTCTTGGCCCCCACATCCACGCCCCGAGTGGGCTCGTCCAGAATGAGGACCTTGGGCGACGTGAGCAGACCCTTGGCGATCGACACCTTCTGCTGATTGCCGCCGGAGAGATTGCGCACCTTCTGCCCCTCGCCCGTCGTCTTGATGGACAGCTTGCCGATGTACTCCCGCGCGACCTTGCGCTCGCCTTGAAACGAAAGCTTGAAGAAGGCGCGCTGGAAGAGCTTGAGGGCCGAGAGGGTGATGTTCTCTTTTACGCTCAGTCCCAGCACGAGGCCGAGCCCCTTCCTGTCCTCGGATACGTAGGCGAGGCCGCGGGCGAGGGCCTGGTGGGGGCCGGTCGGCGCGAACTTCTTGTTGTCGAGGAGGACTGTGCCGGCAGTGCGCGGCATGGCTCCGAAGAGGGCCAGGGCGAGCTCCGTGCGTCCGGCGCCCATGAGGCCGGTGACGCCGAGGATCTCGCCGCCTCGTGCGTCGAAGCTCGCGTCCTTGGTTTTAGCGGCCTTGAGTCCCCGGACGGAGAGCCGCACGGCGCCGCTCTCCATCTCGATCCGCGGGAACTGCTCGGTCAGCTTGCGGCCCACCATCATCTGGATTATGGAATCTTCCGTCAGCTCCGCTATCGAAGCCTCCCCGATGAGCTGCCCGTCCCTGAGCACGGTGGCCCGGTCGCACACCTCGAAGACTTCCTGCAGCCTGTGGGAAATGTAGACCACCGCCTTTCCGGCGGAGCGCAGGTCACGGATCACGCCGAAGAGCCGCTCGGTCTCTGCGTCCGTCAGGGCCCCGGTGGGCTCATCCATGACGATCACGCTCGAGTCAAAGGAGAGGGCCTTGGCTATCTCCACCATCTGCTGTTGTCCCACGCTCAGCGAGGAGACCAAGGCGCCGGGCGAGACAGCGAGTCCGACCCTATCAAGGAGTTGCCGGGCGTTGGCATTGAGGCGCTTCCAATCGAGCTTCCTGCCGACACCGATCGGCTCCCGCCCCAGAAAGATGTTCTCGGCCACGGAGACACCGGGGATGAGGTTGAGCTCCTGGTGGATGATCGACACGCCCTTGAGCTGGGCGTCACGCGGATCGCGGACCTCGACCGCCTTGCCGCGAAGGAATATCTCGCCCGCGGAGCGCTGGTACACGCCGGCGAGTATCTTCATGAGTGTGGATTTTCCGGCTCCGTTCTCGCCGAGCAGCGCCATGACCTCGCCGGCGAAGGCTCGGAAATCGACCCCCGTGAGCGCTTGTACGCCGGGGAATATCTTGGAAATTCCCCGCATCTCGAGCAGGGGCGCCTGGTTCCCGCTCACTAGAATACGACTCCCGAGAAAAGGATCACATTCGAATAGGGCGTGCACTCTCCGGTCCTCACCACTGCGGCGGACTTCGAGCACCTGGCCTTGAGCTCCTCATGCGAGACAAAAATCAGTTCGACCTTGATCCCATTGCTCTCGCCGTAGGACCGAGCGAGCTCCTCTATCTGCCGCAGCTGGGCCGGATTGCGGCTACGAATTTCCTCGGCGACCATCATCTTCTCCACCCTCAGCTCCTCGAGGACCGTTTTGAGCGTCTCGATAAAGCTTGGTATGCCGCGAGTCAGGGCCAAATCGATTCGCTCTGTCTCCCGGGGGATGGGAAGGCCTGCATCGGCGATGACCAGGGAGTCGAGATGACCCATGCGCGATACAACGGCGCTGAGACCGCTGTTGAGAAGTGGACCGCTCTTCATAGCTCGTCCTTTCATTAAAATCTCGCTATGAATTTAGACTCTTATGCCATTTTGTCAAGACATGATTTCGCGATATTTCAATGACTTTTGTCGCCATCCCGGATTAAGACAGGGGCATTTTTGAAGTGTTAATTCAACTTAAATAGTTTTATCGATATAATTTATTATACTTATCCCGCAGCTCCTCATTCCCGGACGAGAGCAAAATCTCAAATTAGTTTTATTAAAACTTCAATGAATGAATTGACAATTCCTTTCGCCGGACTTAGGCTATACTACGGTTATGGCAACGACCATCAAGCAGATTGCCGAGCGTGCGGGCGTCTCGCCCGCCACTGTTTCCCTTGTCATAAACATGCGTCCCGGCATCGGCTCGGCCACTCGCGACAGGGTTCTGGCGGCCGCCAGCGACCTGGGCTATCGCCCCAAGAAGGGCCCGGCCGCCGCGCCCACTCGGGCCATCCGCTTCCTGCAGATAGTCAGACATGGCCATATCCTCAACCCGAACCACAGGGTTTTCATCGCCGACTATATAGAAGGCATCGAGCGAGAGGCGCGAATCTGGTCCTGCTCGCTCGAGGTAAGCTCTCACGAGGGCTTCAACCCCGCGGAAATTCTCGCCTCGCTCGAGAGCGGGTCCATCGGGGGGGCCATTGTGCTCGGCACCGAGCTCGACGAGAGCGACATCGAGGCTCTCAGGGATGCGGGCCGTCCCCTCGTGTTCATGGATACCTTCCACAGCAGCCTGGGCTTCGACTTCGTCGATATGGACAACGACTCTTCCGTCTTCGCCGTGGTCGAATACCTGTGGAATCAGGGCCATCGGCGCATCGGCCTCGTGAAGGGAAGCATACCAACGCGCAACTTCAGGCTCCGCGAGCGCAGCTTCTTCGAAAGCCTCGACCACTTCGGCCTGAGCTTCGATCCGGACGACAGCTTCGCCGTGGACTCAACCTACGACAAGGGCAGGCTCGACATGTCCCGCCTCCTCGCCGAGCGACATTCCCTGCCCACAGCCCTGTTCTGCTTGAACGACATCATTGCCTATGGTTGCGCGAACGCCCTTCAAGCCGCCGGCGTAGCCATACCGGAAGAAGTCTCCCTCATCGGCTTCGACGACCTCCCCTCGAACATGTTCATGTCCCCTCCGCTCAGTTCCGTGAGGGTTTCAAAACATCGGATAGGCCAGAGGGCCATGCAGCTCATGGCTCAACGCCTCGAGGACCCGCTCAAGTGCACCGAGAAGATACTTGTCGGAGGCGAGCTCGTCCTCAGGGGAAGCGTGTGTCCCTCGGGGGCCGGGAAAGGAAGCGCGAGTTGATGAAGAGGTTTTGTATCGTCGGCAGTCTGAACATGGACATGGTGACCAGGATGGAAAGATTCCTGCGTCCCGGAGAGACCATGCACGGCAGCTCCTTTACGATCTTTCCGGGGGGCAAGGGCGCCAACCAGGCCGTGGCCCTCGCCAAACTGGGAGCCCAGGTCGAGGTTGTCGGCGCGGTCGGGGACGAGGCTCTGGGCCGCCGCTACGAAGAAGTCCTGGCGGGCCTCGGCATCGGCATGCGGGGGCTCGCCCGGATTCCCAATACCTCGACCGGCACCGCAAGCATAGAAGTCACCGCCACCGGCGAAAACCACATCATCGTGGTGGCCGGCGCCAACGAGCGCGTGACGCCAGAGTACGTCGAGTCGATGCGAGACGTAATAGAAGGCTGCGACGGCCTCCTTTTACAGCTCGAGATACCGATCGAGTCGGTCGTGGCCGCGGCCAAGATCGCGGCAGCGACGGGCGTGCCCGTCATCCTCGACCCGGCCCCCGCCCGCGAAATCCCCGCCGAGCTCTACCCCCTCATCTCGGTCATCACGCCCAACGAGACGGAGGCCCTCGTGCTTACCGGGGAAAACACCGAGAGCGACGAAGGAATCGCCCGGGCCGGGGCCGCCCTCGTCGCGCGGGGCATACGCACGGTGGTGATCAAGGCTGGCGGCCGCGGGGCCTTCCTCGTCACCGGCGAAGGGTGCGCGCGCATTCCCGGCTTCAGAGTGAAGGTCGTGGACACGGTCGCCGCGGGCGACTCCTTCAACGCAGGTTTGGCGCTCGCTCTGGGCGAAGGCAAGCCCCCCGCCGAAGCCATACGCTTCGCCAATGCCGTGGGGGCGCTGTCGACCACGCGCGAGGGCGCGCAGAGCGCCATGCCGAGCTACGAAGAGGTGCTCGCTCTCATGGAGTCCGCGGAAAGCCGCGCGCGCTAAGAGACCCTGCGCCGCCCGCATCTTGCGGGCCTGCGTCTAGCCCGCCCAGCTGCCGTGGTTGCCGAGCATGCCTTCCAGAGACTTGGGAAGGTTGGAAAGGAGGCGGTCCAGGTCCGCCCTGCTGATCACGGCCTCGCGCTCGTGGGCGAGCTCCCGGCTCGTGGTCTGCAGGCGCTTGAGGAGGCTGAAAATGACGAAGGCGAAGAGCTTGAGCCCGGCCCGCGGGTTCCTGTCGCAATAGGCGAAGAGCCGATCGCGGGGCACGGCGGCGACAAGGCAGGGCAGACGGGCTATGGCGCTGGCCGTGCGCGGCAGGTCGGAAAAGATCGACGCCTCGCCGAGGACGTCGCCCTTGCGGACCTCGCTCACCCTGACCTCTTCGCGCTCCGTGCCGTGCACGGTTATGTCGACCGAGCCCTCGAGGAGGAGATGGAGATCGGAGCCCACGGAGTCCTGCTCGACGAGGTACTCTCCGGGCTCGTAGTCGCGCGGCTCGCAGACCGAGGCGAAACGCCTGAGCTCCCGGCGGTTGAGGTTCTGGAGAATGATGCTGTCCTTCAGCTCCCTCAAGAGCTGGTCTGTACGCATGGTCCGCTTTCGCACGGTCACTCCTGTCGCCGCGTCGTGTTTCGACGCTTTATCGCCCGCTAAATGTATCGCGAGCCGCAGGCCGCGGCAATATTAAGCCGGCAAGCCGTCCGAACGCGGCGCTCCGCACTGCCGTCTCGCTTGTCGCGGCGCCGGCGCCTCGGATACAATGGCGGCCATGGAATATCGAAAGCGCAACGCCACATGCGGCTCTCTTCGAAAAAGCGATGTCGGAAAGACCGTCGTTCTCAACGGATGGGTGCACCGGAAGCGCGACCACGGCGGAATTTCATTCATCAACCTCCGCGACCGATACGGGCTCAGCCAGGTCGTCATCGACTCCGACGCGGCCGAGGAGCTCAAGACCGTCGCGGCGGAGCTCAAGTTCGAATACTGCATCGCGGTCGTCGGCCGGGTGCGCGCCCGCCCCGACACGATGATCAACAAGGACATGAGTACCGGCGAGATCGAGGTGGTCGCCGACTCGATCCAGGTGCTGAGCCGCTGCGAAACGCTCCCCTTCATGATCGACGAGAAAAGCGACGCCAAGGAGGAGCTGCGCCTCAAGTACCGCTACCTCGACCTCCGCTCCTTCGCCATGCAGCGCAAGCTCGCCCTCCGCCACGAGGTGGCCTTCGCGGTGCGCGAGTACCTCTCGGGCCAGGGCTTCTACGAGATCGAGACGCCCACCTTCATCAAGTCCACGCCCGAGGGCGCGCGCGACTACCTCGTGCCCTCGCGTCTGTACGCCGGCAAGTTCTACGCCCTCCCCCAATCGCCGCAGCTCTACAAGCAGATCCTCATGGTCAGCGGCATGGACAAGTACTTCCAGATCGCCCGCTGCTACCGCGACGAAGACGCGCGCGGCGACCGACAGCCCGAGTTCACGCAGATCGACATCGAGATGTCCTTCGTGAAGCGCGACGACATCCTCGAGCTCGTCGAGGGTCTCTTCGGCCACGTGTTCCGCAAGACCCTCAGGCTCGAGCTTCCGGCCAAGTTCCGCAGGATCGCCTACGACGACGCGATGGAGCTCTACGGGACGGACAAGCCCGATTTCCGCTTCGGCATGGAGATGAAGGACTTCGCCGCGATCGCGCAAAGGTCCGGCTTCCAGGCCCTGAAGGACGCCCTTGCCGCAGTCGGCCCCGACGGCAGAGCCCTCGGCGCAGTCAAGGCCCTCGTCGTCCCCGGCAAGGCCGACTACTCGCGCAAGCAGATCGAGGAGCTCGAGGCGGCTGCCAAGGTCTTCCGCGCCAAGGGCATGGCCTGGATGAAGGTCGCGCCGGCGGCCGAGGGCTCGCCCCACGGAGGCGCAAAACTCGAGGGCGGCGCCTCGAAGTTCTTCCAGGGCGAGTCCGCAGCGCCCGGCTTGGAGGCCGAACTCCTCGGCTACCTTGGAGCGAAACCGGGCGACCTCATCCTCGTCGTCGGCGACGCGAAGCGCAAGGTGGCCTGCCAGTCCCTCGGCGCCGTCCGATCGCGGCTCGGCAGGGACCTCGGGCTCTGCGACCCGGAGCGCTTCGAGTTCGCCTGGGTCGTCGACTTCCCGATGTTCGAGTGGAACGAGGACGAGAACAAGTGGGACGCGGCCCACCACATGTTCACGATGCCGCAGGAACAATACCATGCGACCCTCGAATCGGACCCGGGCGCGGTGAAGGGCGACCTGTACGACCTCGTCCTGAACGGCTTCGAGCTCGCCTCCGGCTCCATCCGCATCCACGACCCCGAACTCCAGCGCAGGATCTTCAAGATCGTCGGCTTCAGCGAGGCCGAGGCCGAGCTCAAGTTCGGCTTTCTCACCGAGGCCTTCAAGTACGGACCTCCGCCCCACGGCGGCATCGCACCCGGCCTCGACCGCCTCGTCATGCTCATGGCGGGAGAGACCTCGATCAAGGAAGTCATCGCCTTCCCCAAGAACAGCTTCGCGGTATCTCCCATGGACGACTGCCCCAGCGAAGTCGACCAGCATCAGTTGGACGAGCTGCATCTCCAGATCGTGCGGAAAGCCGATGGCTAGACGCCAATCGTAGGCGCAGGCGATCGGCTGCGTGACGGCCGTGGAGACTGTTCTCAGCGGAATCCCCATCTCTACCCCATCGGAGCGCGTTACGACCCCATCGTGACGGGTTTCTATTTCGGTCCATCCCTCGGATTCGCAAACGGAGCTATCGCGGCCGATCGCCGGATGAGGGCGCCATAACGAACTCGTGCGCCGGCGGTTTCGCCCTCCCGCGCTGCGTTATACTCTTATCTAAGTTTTCCTCGTCCAAATTAGGAGGCTCTCATGAAGAAAGTCTTGCTCGCTCTCGTCGTCCTATTGTGCGGCACTCTGGCCTTCGCACAGAACAAGGCGCTCGACCCCTACTGGAACGTGGCATCGCAGAACTTCCCGGCGGCCGGCCAGTTCACGAAGCCTCCGGCCTGGAAGGCGGGGCAGTACGTGGTGCTCGGTACGCTCGTCAACGGCAAGCGCGACTCCGTGTCGCGGACGCTCATCGTGCGGAAGGATCAGGAGGGATGGGTCATCGAGACGACCAACGTCGACAAGAACGGTAAGCAGACCGCGACACAGATGTGTCTCGCCGGCTACGACGAGGCGATGGCGCAGCGCGATCCCTCCAAGATCGACCTCGTCTGGATGAAGACGCTCGAAAAGGACGGCAAGGTGAACACCACGGAGGGCCAATCCCTCGCCATCGTCAAGACAGTGATGAAGTCGAGCTACGAAAAGATGGTGGTCAACGTCGGCACCTTCACCGACGGCGGAGCGATCCAGGTGCCCGCTGGCAGCTTCGCGGGCACCAACATGGTGACGGCCACGGCCAAAGTCATGGGTTTCACGGTCGAGACCACCACGTGGTTCCACCCCTCGATCCCGGTCAACGGCATGGTCATGAGCAAGAGCAAGGACGGCAAGACGGTTCAGCAGCTCCTCGCCTTCGGCTTCGACGGCAAGCCGACGATCCCCTAAGATCGCGCAACGTCGGATTCCGCAGGCCCCCCGGCTGGAGCGCTCCGCCCGGGGGGCCTTGTCTCCCCCGGTGGGAAGCGATAGCATCGTGACGAGTGTCACGACGAGCTCGAAGAGTTCCAAGCAGCTCAACAGCCTGTTGGGGAGGCATTTCGGCGATGACCGACGCCCAGTGGAATCAGCTCTGTTCTGCCGTCACGGGCAGTGGCGAGACGCGCGACACGGCCCTCGTCGCGTTTATCATTGACAGCCCCTGGCTGCCCGGCTGGGCCGGCTCGACCATCCTGAACTACTTCGCCGACGACGAGCTCTGGTTCGAGGCGAACCGCGCCGCCATAGAAGCCTTCCCCGAGGCGATATTCATCCCGGGTTTCTGGGCGGAGTACGGCATGTGCACGGAGCCCTCGGCCTTCGGCGCCCGCTGTGTCTTCAAAGAGAACGAGTTCCCGTTCGCCCATCCCGTCATCGCCAGCATCGAGGAGGCCGACCGCCTTCCCGACCCCGACCCCGCCTCTGATGGGCTCCTGCCCTTCGTGCGGAAACGCCTCGAGTGGGCGCTTCCGCGAATGGAGGCCATCGGCCATCGTCCGCGTTTCTCGATCTCGCGCGGCCCGCTCAACGTCGCCTCCTTCCTTCTGGGCACAACCGAGTTTCTGATGGCCCTGCGCACGGACCCGGGGCCAGCTCACGCCCTCCTCCGAAAGGTCACGGATTTCTTGCTCAGGTGGCACCGGCTTCAACGGGAACGCTTCCCGAGCATGGAAGGCGTAATGATCCTCGACGACATCGTCGGCTTCCTGGGCGAGGACGACTTCCTCGAGTTCGGCCTCCCCTATCTCACGGAGCTCTTCGCCCAGGACGCGCGGGTCAAGCTCTTCCACAACGACGCCGACTGCCTGACGTCGGCGAAGCACTATCCCCGCGCGGGGATCAACCTCTACAACCCCGGCGTGCAGCGCTCGATCGCGGAGATCCTGGAATGGACCGAGGGGAGGCTGACCGTCATGGGAAGCATCCCCCCTCGCGACGTGCTCGCGGCGGGCACTCCCGCCGCCGTGGCGGAAGCGGTGACTGTCCAGCTCGCGGCCCACGCCGGTACGGGACGTCTCATACATTCCTGTGCGGGCGGGATGCCGCCCGGCGTGTCCACCGAGAATATCCGCGCCTTCCTGGGCGCGGTCGCCTCTGGCGCGAAGGCCGGGGCCCCGCGATGAGACGGGTAGCGCTCCCGCCGCCCCTCGAGTGGCCGAATTTCGCTGTCTTCCTCCAAGAGACGACCGCGCGTTATTCGAACCGCGTGGCCCTCCGCTACCGAGGGCGCGGCGAGCAGAACTTCGAGGAGTGGACCTACGGCCGGCTCGCGACCGAGGCTTCGGCTCTGGCGCGTCTTCTGCGCGATCGCGGTCTGGGGCTGGGCGACCGCGTCGCCCTGTGGTCCGAGAACCGTTTGGAATGGGCCGCGGCCTACCTCGGCGTCGTCGCGGCCGGCATGGTCATCGTGCCGATAGACGCCCTCGCCGATGAGGACGAAGCGGCCGCGATACTCTCGACGGCGGAGGTCTCCGCCCTGGTGCTTTCGGCCAAGTTCACCGACAGCCTGGGAAGGCTGCTGCGCTCCGCGCGCTCTGTATCGACGACGGTCCTCCTGGGCGCCCAGCATTCCCAAGCCGGTGCCCTGACCTGGGAGGAGGTCCTCGCCCGCGGCGGGGTCTCCGGCGTCGGCGCTTCCGGCGCCGCGGCCTTCGCCTATTCCTCGTCCCTCGCCTCGGACGCGCCGGCTTCGATCATCTTCACCTCGGGCACCACGGGCAAACCCAAGGGGGTCGTGCTCAGTCACGGCGGCATCATCGCGAACATCGACGCGGCCAGGCAGGCCCTCCCCATAGATGCGGAGGATGTCTTCATGTGCGTCCTTCCCCTCCACCACACCTATCCGACCACCTGCAGTCTTCTCGCGCCCCTCTCGATCGGGGCCTCCGCCACGTTATGCGAAAAAGTCGTAGGGAAGGTCATCGTCGACGACGTCCGCGACTCGAGCGGGAGCGTCATGATCGCGGTTCCCCTGCTCTACGACAAACTTGCGCAGGCCCTTCTCCAAGGCGTCGCCGCGCGGCCCCTACCAGTGCGCGCCCTCGTCCGCATCCTCTTCGGCATCTCGAGGTTGGGCCTTGCGCTGTCCCGGCCCGGCGTCGGCGTTGTCCTGCTCGCCTTTCTTCGCGCCAAGACCGGCCTGGGCAGCCTTCGCCTTCTCGTCGCCGGCGGCGGGCCGCTGTCCGCCTCGACCGCCGCGGTCTTCGACCGCTTCGGCTTCTCCATCGTCCAGGGCTACGGCATGAGCGAGAACGGCCCCCTCATCTCCACGAACAGCCCCGAGCACCGCGATCACAGGTCGGCCGGCACGCCGGTGCTCCGCACGGAGCTGCGCATCGCCGACCCGGGACCGGACGGCATCGGAGAAATCCAGGTCCGCTCCCCTTCGCTCATGCTGGGCTACTGGCGCGATTCGGAGGCGAGCGCCTCCGTTTTCACGGCCGACCGCTGGCTCCGCACGGGGGACCTCGGCAAGATCGACCATCGCGGCTTCGTCTTCATAACGGGACGAATAAAGAGCATCATCGTCACCGCGGGCGGCAAGAACATCTACCCAGAAGAGATCGAGGCCAAGTTCGAGGGCTCGCGCGTCGTCAAAGAAATCCTCGTCCTCGGCAAGCCGCCGGAGGAGCGCGGCGCAGAGCTCGCCGAGGAAGTGGGCGCCGTCGCCGTGCCGGATATGGAAGCCATAGCCGCCGAGCGAGGCGAACAGTACGCGCGCGACAGAGAGCTCGTGCGGGCCCTCGTCAAAGCGGAAATCGAGCGCGTCAACCGCTCCCTGCCGCCCTTCAAAAAGATCTCGGACTTCGCCCTGCGGGACGAGGAGTTCGAAAAAACCTCGTCCAAGAAGATAAAGCGATACCTCTATCGGGGATGGAAAGAGGCCACGGGGCTTCGTTGAGTCGCAGGCTGCCTGTCGGCCGCGGCGGCTCGCGCAGAAAAATCGCAAACTAACCAAGGCCGAACTACGCACTAACAGTCTCTGCCTACTAATTCCCAATTGCACAGTTCATCAAAAAGAGTGGGCGCCGAGGCAGGGGAGCTGCGATGAAAATTCGAACGCGGCCGAGCCCATGGATAGCCGTATCGCTGTTTTCGAGCTTCGCCATACTCGCCGTGACCATTTTTTCGAGCACCGCGAGCTCTTTATATTCCATATTTCCAAACGGACACCGAGCGCAAAATGGCTGCGCTTACAACCATCGTCGATCAGCGCGAAGCAGGCGCACGGGCCGGCGGCGACCAGACCGCAGCCCGTCGCCCTCGCCGTCCCCATTCCCCGGCCGGCTACTGTACCACCGAAAAGTCGCTGAGCCAGATTTCGTCCACCTTGCCGAGGGAAAGAAGCGAATTGAAGGTGTCGCGCAACGCGGCCTTTACGCGGCCCTCGTAGGCGGGCGCGAGCTCCTCGGCCTTCCGCCGCGAGAACCAGTCGATCGCGGCCGCCTTGAGGGCGGGGGCCTTGCGCAGGAGCTCCTCCTTGAAGGCGCGGTCCGAGCCGTTGTACGGGAAGGCGATGGTCGCAACGACGATGGCAGGCTTGGCGTCGAGCGTGGCGGCTCGGAGGGTGCCGACTCCGGTGAAGGTCGCCTGGCCGTCGGCCGGATGCGCCGCGGCCTCGCTCGCGAGCTTGCGTTGCCGGGCTCCGGAAGCAAAGGCGAAGACTGTCCCCGCAACGATGACGAGAGCGACTGTCGCGGCGACGATTAGCAGGACCCGCGTCGCCCGCGACGGGGGGCTCGAGGCGCCGCGCTCCTGCCCGCCGCCCTGCTTCGACAAGCGCGGATCGCTGTCATAGATCATGTGACCCTCCTCCGGCGAGGCCAAGCTTCGCCTTCGCCCTCCCACTGAGCGCGGCGAAGGAGGCGGCGGCCGTCGCCAAAATGCCGCTTGTCGCGAAGAAGACCGAGGAGTACCCGAAGCCCGTGGCCACAGCCGCGCCGAGGGCGGGACCCAGGGCTCCACCCGTCGACGCGACGGAGGACGACAGACCGTAGGTGGATCCCTGCCGCCCGTCCTCGCAGATGCGCGCGATGAGGGCGTTGACGCTCGGCATGGTCCCTCCCAGGAAAAATTCGGACCCCAGCCTGAAGGCGAGAAGAGTGTAGGGCGTCCGGACGAAGGCCTGGGGAATGGTGAGAAGGGATGATCCGGCAACGCAGAGGATCAGGGCCCGGCCGTATCCTACCCTCGAGGAAACCTTGCCCACGACTCCAGCCGCGAGGGCGGCGGAGAGTGCGCCTCCGCCGAGAATCAGGCCGGAGAGGGAGCCCACGCCGGGGCCCCCCTTGGTCATGTGCAGGACTATGAGCGGCATGATGGGCACGGCCGTCCCGTTGGCGAGCTGAACGGAAAAGACGATCGCGAATATCGCGATGAGGGTCGGATTCGTCGAAAGCACGCTGAAATCCGGGAGGGCCTTTCGAAGCAGGGAACCCATGCGCGGCTTCGGACTGAAGTCCTCCTCGACGCGACGATGGACGATGAAGGCGGCCGCAGCCAAGAGCAGCGCGGTCATGAGGAAGTTCACTCTGCTGCCCAGGAGGTCGGTCACTACGCCGCCGAAGAGGGGGCCCACGCAGTTGCCGAGGAACACTGCCATCTGCAGAAGCCCCAACCTGTAACCGGTCTCCTCCACGGGTACCATGCTGGCGGTGAGCACGGTGGCCGCAGCCACGGTGCCGGTCACGCAGCCCTGCAGCGTTTTGAGGACCAGCACCTGCCACGGCGCGTTCGTGATGCCGAGCAGGCCCATGAGTATGGTGCCGCCGATCATGGCGCGCAGGAGCATGAGCTTGCGTCCATAGCTGTCGGCGAGGCTCCCCCAGATTGGCGCGAAGATCGCGAGCGTCACCGCGGGAGCCGCGCTGATCGCGCCTGTCCACCAGTTGAGCCGGGCCGGATCCAGCACGCCGAGCTCGCGCAGATAGAGGGGGACTATGGGGTTCGATGTGGAAAAGCCGACGATCGCCAGGAACTCCGCCGCCCAGAGCGCCGCGAAGGATTTCCTCCATGATTGCATATCGGTTCATGGTAGCGCGGACAGGCTTGCCGCGGCAATCGGGGCACGGGAAACGGACCGCGCGGATCTGCGGCCGCCGCGGAAAGACACCCAGGCGCGGAAGGTGGCCGGAAGGACTGTGCGTGGAACGGTACCCGGCATGCTGTATAATTATGGCTTTGGAAGGAGTTCCCCCATGAGTAAGTTCATCCTTGTCACCTTGTTTCTCGCATTGACCTTCGCCGTCGCCTTCGGTCAAGGCGCGCCCAAGGCGGGCGAAGTGGGTGTGCAGGGGTCTGTCGTTTTCACCAACATAAGTGGCGGCTCCGCTGGAGCCGTGGGCATCAAATACCTCGTCACCGAAAAGATCGGGTTGCGCGCGGGGATCGGGATCTTGAATCAATCCAGCGCGGGGGTCAGCACGACTCTGTACAGCCTCGGCGTGGGCTTCGAATATCACTTCGCCGGCGTGGGCGGAGTGTCTCCCTATGTCGGCGCGCAACTCAGCTACAGCGGAGAGTCCGTGAGCAGCGGCGGGAGCACGCCCACCGACTTCGGGCTGGCCGGCGTGCTCGGCGGCGAGTATTTTTTCTCGAGTAATTTCTCCGTGGCCGGCGAAGCGCGCCTCGGCTTCGAGTCGGCGAACACCGGAGCGGTGACGGCGACGTCGATCGGAACCCTCGGCTTCGCCACCTACCTGACCTGGTACCTCAAATAGCCGGTCGGCGCGCGGCCTCCGGGTTGGCGCACTGCCCGGGTCGGCGCGCGGCCCCCGCCCCGTTCGCGAATAGGCGCCGCAGGGGTGTCCGCCGACGCGGGCACGCATCGCGTCCCTTCCTACGCCTCCTCGTCCCTCAGGGCGAGGTCCGCCCCGGCGCCGAGGCCTCCCTGACTGTCATAGAGCTCCCTGTACAGTCCAGGAGCGGCGATGAGCTCCTCGTGCCGGCCGCGTTGGGCGATGCCGGCCTCCGTCAGTACGACGATCTCGTCGGCGCCGCGAACCGTGGACAGCCTGTGGGCTATGATCAGGGTGGTCCTTCCCTTAACGAGTCGCGCGAGGGCTTCCTGCACGGCGCGCTCGCTTCGGGCGTCGAGCGAGCTCGTTGCCTCGTCGAGGATGAGGATGGGAGGATTCTTCAGGAAGGCGCGCGCTATGGCGATCCTCTGCTTCTGGCCGCCGGAGAGCCGCAGCCCCCGTTCGCCGATCCAGGTGTCGTAGCCCTCCTTGAGCTCCGCGATGAAGTCGTGGGCATTGGCGTCGCGGGCCGCGATCTCTATTTCGGCTGCCGAAGCGTCCGGTCTGCCGTAGGCGAGGTTCTCGCGTATTGTTCCCGCGAATAGGAAGACATCCTGCTGCACGATGCCGACCGCGCGGCGCAGGGAAGAGAGCGTGAGCTCGCGCACGTCATTTCCGTCGACGAGCACGCGCCCCGTCTGCGCCTCGTAAAAGCGGGGTATGAGGTTGCAGAATGTGGTCTTGCCGACTCCGGAGGGGCCGACGAGGGCGACGGTCGCTCCAGCCGCGATGTCGAGATTGAGAGCCTTGAACACATGCTTGTTGCCGTCGTAGGAAAAGCCGACGTTTTCAAAGGAGACGCGACCCTCGATCCGATGCGGGAGCTCCCGCGCGCCCGGCGCGTCCGCGATCGCGCTTTTCTCGTCCATGATCCCAAAGAAGCTCCCGAGCCCCGCGGCCAGGCGCTGAACGGATTCGACCGTGCGCGTGAGCCGCTCGATGGGCTCGAGACAGATCGCGACATACGATACGAAGGCGACGAGGGAGCCGGCGCTCAAGTGTCCCTTTACCGCGAAGAGGCCGCCGGCCGCGATGATGACGAGCCTCGCGATGTCGCGCAAGAAATCGACGCCGCCGAAGTACCAGCCGAGCGTGTTGAGCACAGCGCGCCAGGCCTCGTAGTTCTCTTCGTTGAGGCGGCCGAAACGGCGCGTCTCGTCCTTCTCGCGCGCGAAGGATTGCACGACGCGGATGCCCGCAAAGATGTTCTCTATCTTCGCGTTGATCGCCGCGATGGCGTCATTCTGGCGTTCGAAGCCCCGCAGTATCCTGCCGCCGAGGAGGGCGGTGTAGAGAGCCATGAGGGGGATGGGCGCCAGGCAGATCAGGGCGAGAATCGGATTGAGGGCGAAGAGCACGCCGTAGGCGCCGGCGACCGTGACGGCCGCGAGGAGGAGGTCCTCCGGCGCGTGATTGACTGCGTCCGACACCTTGCCGATGTCGTTCGTCATGCGCGACATGAGCTCGCCGGTCTTGCGGGAGTCGAAGAAGGAAAAGCTCATCCCCTGCAGCTTGGCGAAGAAATCGCGGCGCATGTCCCGCTCCATGCGCGCGGCCAAGGCGTGGCCCCAGTAGAGACTGTAGTAGTTCGCCGCGTATTTCGCGAAGGCGAGTATCCCTACCAGGGCGGAGATGCGCAGCATCTCAGCGAGATCGCGCGCGGGGACCGCCTCGTCCACCATGATCTTGAGCAGATAGGGCAGGACGAGACCGAGGACGGAGAGGATGACGACGGCGCCTAGATCCGTAAAAAGTATCGCCTTATACGGCGCGTAGTATCGCCACAGACGCTTTATGAGAGTTCCGTATCCGTAGCTAGGACGGGAAGACCTGTTCATATGAGCCCCACGGGGTCGTCCAGAAAGCGACCGACTTTTTGGACAACCCGCAGCCGATGGTTACACCATGTTCTCTCCCGCGACGCGCAGCGCGTCGCGCGGATCTGGTGCGCGTTCGTCCCTCTTCCAAGAGGGACCGCTCGCCCATTCGCGGCGTTCGGGTACTGAGGCTCTACTCTAGATGACTCGGAGGAGAGCCAGCCTCAGGCGCCGGAACGGGTCCGGAGGGCGAGCGTTCTGATGCACACAACGTACGTCTTCGTCATTGGGCACTGGCTCCTTTCGTCGACATTGGATGATCCGCGGCCGGCCCCGATACGGGCGCCGCGGAATCAGCACACTTCATATACGCGCTTGTCCCGCCTCCCGTCAAGGAGGCGGCGGGCGAATCGCCGCGTTTCGCCGCAGGGTGCCGCTCTTGCGGCGCCGGCTGCCTCGGCACAGCGACGAGGCAGCCTCGTCCCGATGCCCGACGTTTCTATAAGTAATTACAGGATAGAAAAATAGGAACACTTCACCATTTGACATCGAGCCGACGCCGGACTAGAATGCGCCCACGCACCTCCAGGAGGAAGCACATGAATCTGCCCTTCGCCGAGCCCTATCGAATTAAGTCGATCGAAACCATCCGCCGAAGCACGCGCTCAGAGCGGGATCGGCTCATCGTGGAAGCCAAGTATAACCTGTTCAATCTTCGCAGCACCGACGTGTTCATCGACCTTCTCACCGATTCGGGCACGGGAGCGATGTCGGCGGCTCAGTGGGCCGAGATCATGCTCGGCGACGAGAGTTACGCCGGCGCCACTTCATACTACAAGTTGAAAGACGCGGTCAGGGAGGTCATGGGCTTCGACTGGTTCCTCCCGGCACACCAGGGACGCGCGGCGGAAAACGTGCTCATGTCGACTCTCATAGGCCCCGGACACGAGGGAACAGGAAAGGTCGTACCCGGCAACAGCCACTTCGACACCACGAAGGGCCACATAGAGAGCAGGGGCGCGCGCGCGGTGGATTGCACCGTGGACGAGGCCTTCGACCCAGAGCTCGAGCGCCCCTTCAAGGGCAACGTCGATCTCGGGAAGCTCGAAAAAGTATTCAAGGAACATCGCCGCGAGGACGTGCCGCTCTGCATCGTCACCGTCACCTGCAATTCCTCCGGCGGCCAGCCCGTGTCCATGCAAAACCTGAAGGAGACTTCGGCGCTTTGCAGGCGCTACGGCGTGCCCCTCTTCCTCGACGCCGCCCGTTTCGCGGAGAACGCTTATTTCATCAAACTTCGCGAGAAGGGCTACGCCGACAAGGGCATTCGCGACATAGCTCGCGAGATGTTCTCGTATGCGGACGGCTGCACCATGTCGAGCAAGAAGGACGGCATCGTCAACATTGGCGGCCTCATCTGTTTCCGAGACGAGGAGCTCTTCAGGCGGACCAGCACCTACAACATCATGTACGAGGGCTACAACACCTACGGCGGCATGGCCGGCCGCGACCTCGGCGCCCTCTCCGTGGGACTCAGGGAGTCCACGGAGCTCGAGTATCTCGAGGCGCGCATAGGTCAGGTCGCGCGTCTCGGCTCAAAGCTCGTCGAATACGGCGTGCCCCTGCTCAAGCCCTTCGGCGGCCACGCGATTTTCCTCGACGCGAAACGCTTCCTCCCCAAGGTTCCCAAGGAAGAGTACATCGCTCAGACGCTGGCCATCGAGGTTTACCTGGAGGGCGGCGTGCGCGGCGTCGAGATCGGCACGCTCCTCGCCGACCGCGACCCTGACACGAGGGAGAACCGCTATCCCGAGCTCGAGCTCCTCCGCCTGGCGGTGCCGCGCCGGACCTACACGAACGACCACATGGACTATGTCGCGGCAGCCTGCGCCAACGTGCTCGAACGGCGCGACCGCATAACGCGCGGCTACCGCATCGTCCGCGAGGCGCCCCTCTTGCGTCACTTCACGGTCGAGCTTGAGCCCGCGAGGTAGGCGTCCGCCGCCCCGCGGCCGGAGGCGGGCTCGGCTTTTCTTGGCGTGCCGGCCCGGGCTATACTGGCTCCCGACAAAGAGAGGGGGATCGGCATGCATCACGACATCGAGTGCGCGTGGAAGGGCGGCATGGCCTTCGAGGCCGACCTTTTCGGCCGCATCGTTCGAATGGACGCGAAGGAGGCGGACGGAGGCCACGACGACGGCGTCCGCCCGAAGCCCCTCATCCTCGCCGCGCTCGCCGGTTGCACCGGCATGGATGTGGTCTCCATCCTCGGGAAAATGCGACAGCCCCTCAGTCACTTCAACATGCGGGTCAAGGGCGAGCTGTCGTCCGAGCAGCCCGCTCGGTACGTATCGTTCACCATAGTCTACGAATTCAAGACCTCCGACGGCCTCGACCCCGAAAAAGTTAGGAAGGCCGTCGAGCTCTCCCAAGAGAAGTACTGCGGGGTCAGCGCCACGCTCAGGGCCGCGGGACCGGTCGGCTGGGAAATCATCTATCTGTAGCATGGCGCAGCGGCGGCGGAGTCGCCTCGGCCCTGCGCTGCGAGGCCGAAGCCATTTGTGCGCCGATCCACCCCGTGACGGTCAACGCTTCAGCTCTTGCGGGGACCCTGGGCGACGACGCCGGCAGGCGCCGCGCCGAGAACCGTCCACATTCCACGTCAAGCCATCTCCCGCGTCTGAAATCGACATCTCTACTCAGGCGGGCGGACGGATGTTGGAAAGAAGCACGGGTGCGAGGGGCGGGCCGAGTGCCTGGCCGGGTGTGGCCTTTCTATCGCTCGCTCTCCTGTGTTCCTGTACGAACCCCGACCAATGGATCGGGGACCTTTGGTCCCACCGCTCGGGCACGGAGCCGCAGGCCTCTTCCCCCAGTTTCAGCCTGCCCTCGGGCATTTACAACGACACCGGTATGAACGTCACGATCAGTGCGCCCGAGCCCGGCGCCACGATCTACTACACGATCAACGGCAGCGCTCCAACGACGACCTCCTCGTCTGGCCCCTCGCCTCTCACGCTGAGTCTGCCCGACGGAAGCACAGAACGGTTGGAGGCCATGGCCGCTTCGATCGCGCATCGGCCTCCGCGGTCGCATACGCCACCTACTACGTCGATCCGGTCATGCGGACCTGGGCCGGCGGCGGCGGCACCGTCGCAGCCGAGGGACTCGGCAGCTCGGCGCTGGAGCTCGGGTCGCCGGCTGGCATTTTCCTGTCACCCTCGGGGGACCTCTATGTCGCCGATCCGGACAACGATGTCGTTATCAGGATATCGGGCGCCACCGTCCACATAGTGGCAGGCACTCCGCTTTCGGCGGGCTTTTCGCCCGACGGGACGCCGGCGACCTCGGCTCGGCTCGATCACCCTTCAGGCGTCGCAGTGAACTCGGCCGGCGACGTCTACATCGCCGACACGAACAACGGCGTCATCCGTGTCGTGAACAACGCCGATGGGAACCTCTACACCGTGGCGGGCGGGGGGAGCGACGTCACGGCCATGAACGTCCCCGCGACGAGCGCGTCGCTCCTCGAGCCCAGCGGGCTCGCCCTCGATGCGGCGGGGCGGCTCTACATCTGCGACACCATCCGGGACAGGGTTCGGCGCTACGACCCTTCGACGGGCCTGATCGCCACGATTGCGGGCGACGGCAGCGCTCCCGGCGCGCCGACCGCCACGGCCGGCGACGGAGGCCCGGCGACCGCCGCGCAGCTGGCGGCCCCGCTCAACCTATGGGTGTCGCCCTCTGGCTACCCCATCTACATCGCCGATTCCAACGACAACAGAATTAGAAAAGTGGACTCGAACGGGATCATCACCACAGTGGCGGGCACAGGCGCCATCCCCGGCAGCCTCGGCGATGGCGGCGCGGCGAACAGCGCATGCTTAAATGATCCCACCGGCGTCGCCGTGGACGGTTGGGGCAACCTCTACGTGGCCGACCAGTGGGACTATCGCGTTCGGAAAATCAGGCCCGACGGGACGATCTGGACGGTGGCAGGGAACGGGAACAACGGCTTTTACCAGGACGACCTGCCGGTCTCGAATCCAGATGTGTGGCTGAGCAGCGCGAACGGCATGGCAGTGGACGCCCAGGGGCGGCTCTACCTGACGGGCAGCGGCCGCATCCGCTGCGTGCCCGCTCATCCTTAGGACTGCCGCCTCGACTCGGGAGAAGTATTATACACGCTTCTAACCGAAGCGCAAGAGTTCAGCCGGCTGCGGATACTTGAACCTTTCCCGGCTTTCTCACTATACTGCGATCCAGACAGGATTTTTTCAATTAAATGGCGGAAAACCGCAGAGCTTTCAAAGAAACGCGGGGCCCGCCAGCGGAGAGGTAGAGACCGACATGGCCATCGACATTCGCAAGATGCGGAACATCGGCATTAGCGCCCACATCGATTCGGGCAAGACGACGCTTTCCGAACGCATCCTTTTCTACTGCCAGAAGATTCACGCCATCCACGAGGTCAAGGGCAAGGACGGCGCCGGCGCGACCATGGACTCCATGGATTTGGAGCGCGAGCGCGGCATCACCATCCAATCGGCGGCTACCAACGTTGAATGGAAGGATCACACGATCAACCTCATCGACACGCCCGGACACGTCGACTTCACGATCGAGGTCGAGCGCTCCCTGCGCGTCCTCGACGGAGCCATCCTCGTCCTCTGCGCGGTGGCGGGCGTGCAGTCCCAGTCGATCACCGTCGACCGCCAGCTCAAGCGCTACCACGTACCCCGTCTCGCCTTCATCAACAAGTGCGACCGCACCGGCGCCAATCCCTTCAAGGTCAAGGCGCAGCTGGCCGAGAAGCTCGGTCTCAACCCGGTCTTCATGACGCTTCCGATCGGTCTCGAGGACAAGCTCGAGGGCATCATTGACCTCGTCGAGATGAAGGCTGTCTACTTCGACGGACCCAACGGAGAGGACATCCGCTACGCCGAAATTCCCGCCCACCTTGCGGCCGATGCGGAAAAGTACCGCGAAGAGCTCATCGAATCGGCCTCGATGTACGACGACGAGCTCATGGAGGCCGCCCTCGAAGGGACCGCCACCAACGAGCAGATCCAGGCCGCGGTCCGCTCGGGCTGCGTCGCCGAGCAGCTCGTTCCGGTCTTTGTCGGCTCCGCCTACAAAAACAAGGGCGTACAGACTCTGCTCGATGGCGTCACCCGCTACCTCCCCGATCCCACCGAGGTCAAGAATATCGCCCTCGACCTCGACAAGAACGAGGAAGAGGTCATCCTCAAGGCCGATCCCAACGAGAAGACCGTGGCCCTCGGCTTCAAGCTCGAGGACGGCCAGTACGGTCAGCTCACCTATGTCCGCATCTACCAGGGCGAGATCAAGAAGGGCACGGAGCTCTACAACACCCGCTCGCACAAGAAATTCAAAGTCGGCCGGCTCGTGCGCATGCACGCCAACACCATGGAAGACATCAACGAGGGCTACAACGGCGACATCGTCGCGCTCTTCGGCGTGGAGTGCGCCTCCGGAGACACGTTCTGCGATCCGGAGCTCAACTACGCCATGACCTCGATGTTCGTGCCGGAGCCGGTCATCTCCCTCTCCATAACGCCCAAAGACAAAAAATCATCGGACCAGCTGGCCAAGGCGCTCAATCGCTTCACGAAGGAGGACCCGACCTTCCAGACCTTCGTCGATCCCGAGTCCAACCAGACCATCATCAAGGGCATGGGCGAGCTCCACCTCGAAGTCTACATCGAGCGCATGAAGCGCGAGTACAAGTGCGAGGTCGAGACCGGCATGCCGCAGGTAGCCTACCGCGAGGCCATCACGCAGCGCGCCGAGTTCAGCTACACGCACAAGAAGCAGACCGGCGGCTCGGGCCAGTACGGCAAGATCGCCGGATTCATCGAGCCCAATCCGGCGGCGAACTACGAGTTCGTAGACGCCATCAAGGGCGGCGCGATTCCCAAGGAGTTCATTCCGAGCTGCGACAAGGGTTTCAAGGAAGCCATCAAAAAGGGCAGCCTCATTGGCTTCCCCATCGTGAACACGAAGGTCACCATCAACGACGGCCAATCCCACCCGGTCGACTCCTCGGACATAGCCTTCCAGCTGGCAGCCATAGGCGCCTTCCGGGAGGTCTA
>Ga0187810_10000279_pt1 | contig 21481 bp, 21 predicted proteins | sample NC_wetland_sal_i_9_FD_132963 | JGI IMG/M metagenome (GOLD analysis project Ga0187810, IMG submission 132963) | Wetland sediment microbial communities from Neuse River Estuary, North Carolina, USA - ASW_5 | ecosystem: Environmental > Aquatic > Freshwater > Wetlands > Sediment | place: USA: North...
CCCCTTAGAAACCCTCAGCGCCCACGATCTTTTCGCCAATCACCGCGACGCCGCGATGCTTCTGGCCCGCCACATCCGCCCCACCGCGAAGAAGGTTCTTTTCGTCAACACGAGCGAAAACTCCGCCCACTTCCACACTCAACGTGAGCGGTATTCCTGGCTACAGGCGGGGCTGGAAGACGCCGCAAGCCTGAATTCTTTTCGCACAACCAAGGTGGAAAAGGATGCCTCCACCACGGCCACACTCGCCGCCGCTGCCGCACAGGAAAAGGGTTACGACACGGTTGTCGCCGCGACGGACGAACTGGGCTCCTGCGTCATCTCAGAGCTTCAGGCGCTTGGCGTGAAAGTTCCGGAACAGATTCAGGTGGCGGCGTTCGACAGTACGGGCTTCACGCAAATCACCCATCCGAAGCTTACTACCGTCGATCTGGGAACCGAGGAACTGGGCTACCGCGCCGCTTCCGTCCTGCTCAAACTCGTTCACAAGGAATTCCAGACTCCCGACAACCTTCTCGACGGCCCACCCCACCCGGTACTCATCAAGGGACAAAGCACCCGTTGATGTCCGCCGTTCATAAAGTAGTTCCATTTTGCATGGATGTAAGAAAAGAAATGAGGATTCTGTCCTCAAACTCCTGCCAGAGTCACAGACTCTGGACTCGAAGTAAATAGGCTCCTGGCAAACAGGTGCCCATTTACCCTGGGTTGAGGGCTTGTGACCCTGATGGGGGTATGGGGGCAACGCCTCCATGTCTTTCATGCGTCCATGCAAAATGGAAATACTTTATGAGCAGGATTATCCTCACATGTGGGCCGGCGGCGGTTCCGTTGGACGAAGTGCGCCGGATCACCAATCATTCCACTGGGCGACTGGGCATTTACCTGGCCAATGCCTTGACCGAGGCTGGCTTTTCCGTCGAATGCCTCATCGGGAGAGGACGTACCTGCGACACCTCCTTGAAGTGTGCGAAAGTCGAATGGTTTCACACCAACGAGGATCTCCTTCAACTCCTGCGCGAGGCTGCCGCCCGAGGTCCCGCCACCGCCGTCCTTCATGCCGCGGCGTTGAGTGATTACAAGGTTGAGAGTGTGACAAATGGCGAGGGAAAGTCCCTGCCTTGTGGAAAAATCCCGAGCGATGAGACCAGAATCGTCATCACCCTGCGACGTGCGGAAAAAATCCTTCCCCGGCTCCGGGAACTTTTTCCCCAAGCTTTCATTGCCGGGTGGAAGTACGAACTTGAAGGCTCCCGCGACGACGCCTTGAAAAAATCATGGGAACAAATCGCCAACAGTCACACGGATGCCTGTATTCTAAATGGACGCGCCGCCGGGGAGGGATTCCTCTTTTGCTCCAAAGATCGAACCATGACTCTGCTGCCGGATTTGCCCAGCCTCTCCCGCCACTTCATCCCCTTCCTGAACCAGACCGCCTGATCTTCTGCCGGGGGGTTGGATTTTTCATGTTAACGGGCCCACATTTTTCTCAACTTGTGATTTGCAACTTTTCGAAACAATTGTTATGCTTCATAGCAAGGCTTACAAGTAAGCAAAAAACAACGATCCCACTTCCCATGCTCTTTTCATTAAACTTGACGCCTGCAAACCCAAGCGACACCCTATTTAGTCTTGGTTTCGTTTTTTTCTTTCATCCATCATCCATTCAACAGCACAGGAAATTGCCACCATGCTAAATATCAGACGCCACCTCCCCCTCCTACTCACCATTCTTCTCGTCATTTTCCTCTTCTCATTCACGGGGAACCTTCATGCAGACGACGCAGCGGCGGCAGCAACCAGTGACGCCTCAAAGGAGGCAGCCCCCGTCACCTTCATCAATATCTTTTTCAATTTCAAGGAACACGCGGCGAAGGCCGTGGTCATGTGGATGCTGCTCCTCATGTCCGTGGTTATGATGACATTCATCATTGAAATGACCGTTAAACTCCGCACAGCCAAACTCGCCCCCCCTGCCGTTGTCGCCCTTCTGAAGGATGCCCTCGGTCAGGGTAACTACCAGGGTGCATGGGAAATCTGTCAGGCCAACCCGTGCTTCATCTCAAAAGTCTTCGCGCCTGCGGTCGAAAACTTCGGTCTGGGCAAGCACGCCGTCGATGAAGCCATCGGTGAAGCCTTCTCCCGGGAATCGGCCCGCCTCAAAGCCCATAACAGCTATCTCTCCGTCATCGGAGTCATCTCTCCCATGGTGGGACTGACCGGAACCGTCGTCGGGATGATGCAGGCTTTCGCCGTACTCGGCAAATCCGGGGCCGCCGATATGACAGGCCTCTCCACCGCCATCTCCGGCGTCTTGATCGCCACCGCCTCGGGTCTCGTCGTCGCCATCCCAGCCTTCATGTCCTTCTACTTCTTTAAGAATCAGGCCACCATCGTTTTTGCGGATGTCTACAGCCTCGTCCGCGGCCTCATCCGTCCCATCCCGATGGATCAACTTGCCGGCTTCCAATTTGGAGAAAGCAGCACAACAACCGAGGCCGGAGCCCAGGTCTAACCTCCCAAAGGATTTCACATGGCTGGAGGATCAACTGGAGCGCAAATCCCGGGCGAAGAAGACGATGTCGAGCCCGAGTTTCAGGTTGCCCCCATGGTGGACGTCCTCCTTGTCCTTCTTCTCTTTTTCATGGCCACGGCCACCACGGACATCGTCGCCCAGGTGGCCGACCTCGTCCTTCCCAAAGCCCACGACGCCCAGGATAAAGACAAGGACGCCAAGCAAATCACCGTCAATATCGAAAAACTCGGCCAAAAAATCCAGATTCGCGGCATCTACTACGACTCCATGAAGGACATCACCGAACAGATAAAAAACGAGAAAGCCCTCATGCTTGCCGCCGGAATTCCTCCCGACAAATTTCGCGTCCTCGTCCGGGCGGATCAAAAAGCCCCCTTTGGTGTTGTGAGTGATGTTCTCGAAGCCGCTTCCAAGGCGGGTTGTCCCAATGTCACCTTCTCCGTCAACTTCGACAAGAAAAAGAAAGAATAACGGGAATCGACCATGGCATCCGCAGGCAATGAAGAAGGCGAGTTCGGGTTACAGATCGCCCCGATGCTCGACGTCATGTTCGTGCTCCTCCTTTTCTTCATGGTCTCGGCAGGCCAGGTAGTGAAGGATGCGGAACTCGGCGTCGTCATCCCATCCCAGGGATCTTCCACCCAGACCGCCTCAAACCCCCCCATCACCCTCGCCATCACCGATGACGGTTCAGTCTCCTTTAATGGCGCCCCCGAAGGCACGCCGGACGACCACTTTCTGAGCGATCTTCGGGATAAACTGGACGCCGCCGTACAATTTTCCAGCGATCAGGCCGTCATCATCGCCCCAGGCCGGGAAGTTGCCTTTGACCGGGTCGTCAACGTCCTCGACGCCTGCGCCCACGCAAAAGTCCGCGTCCTCTCCTTCCGCCTTCCCTCGAAACATTAAGACCCTGTCTCGTTTTTTAGCCAAACAGGCTCTCAAATCGGTCGCGTACATATCCTCTTCTACCCTGACGCCTAAAAATCCACGTCCCGTCACTACTACCCATTGACCTGCAACCCGGTCTGAATGGCGGCAGCCTTTTGTTGCTCGATATGGGCCCGGGTGGTCGCCCGGAAATGCGGGATTTGCCGATAAAAGATCGTGATGCCGAGCAGCATGATGCATGCATTCAGGATGACGGTTTCCATGGTTCCTATGTGAGCGGCGAGGAACCCGACCGTGAGTGAACCCAGCGGAGCCATTCCGCCAAAACCAAGGGCAAACAGACTCATGACCCGCCCCCGCTTGTCCTCATCCGCCAGTGTCTGCAACAGGGTATTGATCGAGGCCATGATCAGCACACCGCCCGCTCCCGCCATGGAAAGAATCACCATCGCCAGCGGAAGCCAGTGCGTAAGGGCAAAGCAGACCATTCCCACACCAAATAAAATTCCTCCCCCGGTGATCACCCGGGTGATGCCTTTGATTTGCTTCCTCATCGCCAGAAAAATGGCCCCCAGCATGGCTCCGAAACCACTGCTCCCCATCAGAAATCCGAGCACCCGGGCATCCCCGTGGAAAACATCCCGCGCAAACGCTGGCATAAGGACATTGAGCGGAACGCCAAAAAAACAAAAGAGACTCATGAGCAAAAGAAGCAGCCGCATGGGAAAGGCGTGATAGACGTACTTCACCCCATCCACCATTTCGGCAATGGGATGTTTGCCTCTGGCGCGTGCGACGTGCTGGGTCATCTTCATCAGCAGCAAGGCTCCAATTACGGCAAGGAAGGAAAAGCCGTCCACCAAAAAACAAATTCCCGGCCCGCAGGCCGCCAGAACGAATCCGGCAATCGCCGGCCCGACCAGCCGAGACATGTTGAAGACGGAGGAATTCAACGCGATCGCATTGGGAAGATATTCCTTCTTGTCAATGAACTGAATGACCATCGATTGGCGCACCGGTATATCCACCGCATTGATGAACCCCTGCAGACATCCGAGTATCAGGAGATGGATAATGGTCATCCGGTTCGTCAGGGAGAAAAAGGCCAGGGTAAACGATTGGCACATCGAAAGCGTCTGCACGAAAATGAGTAGACGATGACGGTTGACGCGATCCGCCAAAACCCCGGCAAACGGAGAACCAAAAAAAACCGGAATCTGGCTGACAAAGGCCATGATGCCCAACCAAACCGGAGAGCCTGTCAGGTGATAAGCGAGCCAGACCGTGGCGGTATTCGTCATCCATGAACCGATCAGGGAAACGCACTGGCCGCCAAAATAGAGCCGATAGTTGCGGGATTCGAAAGGCTGTAAAATGGTTGACATGGAAACGATGTAGCTAGCTGAACATAAAGCACGGCAGGCTTTTCGTCATCCCTTAATAAACTTATGCCATCCGGCATCGTCACAACTGATAAAAGAAGGCAATCGCCTCTGCCCGGACCTGCCGGAATCCATATGGAATTCTATCGTTTGAGACGGGAGCCAGCCAATTCCACGCGAACACGCTCGATCAGTTCGCCGAGATCATCCAGCGTGAACTCCCGGCCTTCCTCTTGGGCAATGTCGGAGATTAAATCAGATATATTCTGCCGCATCCGCAGTGACGAAACATCAGGTGCCGTGGGCAGGGGCATCCAGTGCGTTACCCCCTTCATGGAGTCGGACTGGAACGAAATCCAGGAACCTTTTTGGAAACGCGAAGCCCGCACCTCTCCATTCACAAGTGCCAGAATCTCCATGCCCTCCGCAGGCAGACGGTCGGCTATGGCTATCCATCCTTCAGACAGAGCTGTGCGAGTGATCATGATGTGGTGGTCTCCATTGCCTGTGAATTTTCCCGACGAGTGGCAGCACCCGTCAATTGTTTTCCTGGGAAGGCTCGCTGGGCAACTTCCGCCTCCGCCGTGTGGGAATCCTTCTGGCGACTGCGGGCAAGTTCCGCTGCCTCCGCATGGATTTTTTGCGCCAGCTTTTCCGCCATTTGATCCAGGGCAAGATCGAACGAAGAACCTTTGCTGAAATCTGCCGGAAGAGCGGCCTGCGCCAGATCGGGACGCACCATTTTTTCCGCCTTCTGCCGGGCGCGATCATTCCCCGGTTCGTAAACGGCCAGACTCATGTCTCCGGACCGCGAACATTCCTCCATCGCGTAACCGTCCGTGTCTCCATCACCCACGTAGACGATATGAGTCGGTTTGGCGGGCGGTCTTTCGGATTCCCTGACATGTGAATTCATCACCACCGGGGCGGACAAAAATGGATTTGTTGAAAGTTCCTCCGGCGTCACTCCCTTGCGGATGGCGCGCAGCACCTCCACCTTCCCCACGGGATCCAGCGGACGATTGAAACCGGCCATGTCACCCTGTTTGTCGTAAAGAAAATGGGAGGCCCATACTTCGTCGGCGGCCTTGCCGCTGGGCGTGTTTGCCACCAAGTCCTTCATACCCGTGCTGGCAATGACAAACTTCACCTCCAGGTCGGGATACTTCTTTTCATACTCGGCACGCTTCCTGGCAAATTCATTTTCCGCACCGGGAAATTCCTGCAGACTGGCGCCAAAAGCAGCCAGACTCTTTTTGGATATGCGGTTTTCCGGCGGCTGGGATTTCGACCAGTCCACCATGATGGTACTGTAGGAGACACCCACCGAGTAACCGTTTTGACCGTTCTCCACATATTTCGGAAAAAGGTCTTTCACGGGATCGCCACCGTGCGCCTTGACGAAGGCATTCGTGGAGTCCTGGGCGCGCGTGCCGTCATAATCATAGACGATTGCCAAAACGCCAGCCTTCTCCTTCTTCTCCGCGCTATCAGGTTCCATTGATCTTTCAATGAGTCGAAAACCTGACAGCGTCAATAGCTGGAGAGCCTGCGGTCGTCTCAGAGCCTGTCTGAAAAAGGGAAACCTGCCGCTGGGAGGGATTTTGGCTTTCGGGCGAGAAACGTATAGATACCCTATCTGCGATGAAGGCGAAAGTACCCCCGGCCGGGAGGGGCGGGTCTGTGACCCTGACACCATATTTTCATTGATGGCAAATAACTCGTGCCTATTTTTAAAAGCACATGTCACAGCCACTTGCATCCATTTTTTGCTTTTGCAAAAACCGTGTGCGATCCATCGGCAAAGCCATCGACAGCCTCCTCGCCCAAACCTATCCGAATATCGAAATCATCGTCCAGGACGGAGCCTCCACTGACGGCACCTTGGAAGTCCTCCAATCCTACGGCGACAAAATCAAACTCGTCTCCGAACCGGATTCAGGGCCGGGGGAAGGCTTCAAACGGGCATTTTTACGTTGCTCGGGTGACTACATCGGCTCGTGCCTCTCAGACGAGGAACTCCTCCCGCATGCAGCCGCGCAATCCGTTGCTTTTCTGGAGGCGAATCCAAACATCGAAGCCGTCCACGGCGACATTCTTTTGCTGAACGAGCAGGGTGAAATTTACCACGAAGCAAAATCGTGCGACTTCGATGCCCTCGCCTATCTATACGGTGGAAATCCCCCCAATTTTTCCAGCGCCTTCTTTCGCCGCGCAGCTTTGAAAAAAATCGGACTATGGGAGAGAGACTGGAATCACGACTGTTTCGAGTATCAATTCTGGTGCTACTTCGGACTATCCCGCCAAATGCAGTACATCCCCGGCTCCATTTCGAAATACGGCACGCACAATCGACAATTAAGCAAAAATCCGGACCGGATTTTTAACGCGTTTCGTACCTGCATGGAGGTGATTCCCGAACTGTTTCAAAACCACCCCCGGTTGCCTCAGGGACCTGCAGCATGGAAAGAATGCCGACGGCAGCTTGCCGCGCATTTCATCAAGCTTTTTGACGAACTTTGCGATCCTGATTCGCACTACGTCGAACGAATCCGAGCCTACGTCAAACGGCTCTAAATATACTGGATGGCCTGGAACTTTGACCAGCGGCTGTAGTACCGACTGCCCGTTTCGGGATCGGTGCCACGGAAGTCCCGTGCGGCCTGCAGAAAGAGAACGGCGTGCGCTCCATGCTGCTTCGCCGTTTGGGCAACTTCCTGATCCCGGGTGGAACCGGCACCGAGTCCCTCCACACGGGTATCTTCAATTATTCCGACGACGACATATCGGCGGTCGGGTGAACCATTTTCCCAAAATTCAATTCCGGTCAGATTGCGGGGAGTGCCACCGGTACCTTGCAGGATTTGGCGATGACGATGTGGATTAAAGTATGGCATAGGAAACTCGTTGTTTGAGAACTCTCCATGACCATCCTCCTGGATGGCATGGATAAGTTCTTCATTCCGTATCCATCGGCATGGCTTCTAAAAAACATCACCCCTCGGAAAATATTTACCGGAACGTGATAAGTTTTTCCGCATGCCTGCTATCTCACTTTTCATCAAGTGCAGGCCACACGATGTCAGTACTGGTGCAGCTCGTGGCAGACTTTTTGAATGCAATTGGACAGACGGCAAAGCATTCCATGAGCTTGCAGGCCATCACTCGGGCCTCCATACTCACCATCAGTCGGTCACGACTGGATTTATGAAGAGCAACATCCATCTGAGGCAGGAAGTGGAATGCCCGGCGACTCCACAGACTCCATTCGAAGCGATCGTAAAAAACACCCGATGATACCTCTCCGGCGTCCCACGCTTCGTCAACTCCTGGCTCTGAGTTTGCTGGGATTGGCACTAGGAATGGCTTTGCTCTATTACCTCGTTCTTGGCGGGATGGAACGCACCCTGATCCAAAGTTCGGAACGGTACCGTGAACTCGCCAGCCGCATTGTCGCCGAACGTGTCATCGCCTATCTCGATGAGGCACCAACCGCCGTCGCCCTCTTCGAGCAACAAACTCGGTATGGTTTGCTGGATTTGCGCAAGACAGATTCCCTCGAACGAGCCTTTCTTTCTCTGCTTCTGGATCACCCTGATATTTCCGAGGTTACGCTCACTTACGCGGATGGAGGGGGTTTCGACAGTGACGGGTATCTGATCGTCCGTCATGAATCCATCGGACAACTGACACTTCTGCGATCCAACAAACCGGATGAATTTATTCGTCGCCTCACTCGGTATGATGGAAAACGTTTCGTGGCCAGCACCCTCACCCTTTCGTCTTCCCGTGGTTTGGAATCGGCACCCGAACCAGTTCCGAATCCAGCCAGTCATCTCACTTTCCGCACCGCCGCCAGTCGTTCATTTTACGGCACACTCATCGTCTCCGATCTTCACTGGGCGCAGATTGATTCGCTGCTCCCGGAATCTCAGCGCCGCGTCGAAGTAAGTGTGCAAAAAACAGTCGATGACGCTCAGGGCCATTTTGTCGGGGTACTCCGGATCGGCCTGTTGAAAAACCAGATTGACGCCGCCGTGCAGCAACACATCACAGGCCTGCATGAGGTTGACCCCCATCTTATCTTCATTTGCGACGAAAGTGGACGACTCATCACGGGCTTTGGCAAGCATGACCGAGTGGTCGTTTCCGACGATGATTTGCGCATCGCGCCTGCTGATGTTCCACTCTCTGTTACGAGAGCCCTGAGCGATCCCATCCTGCAAAAAATCGGCCCCGGCCAACCTGTTGCAGCTACTTCCTTCCAGTTTCAGGGTAAGGATTACCTCTGCACTTTCCGCAGCCTTTCCGGTACTCAGGGGTGGATTGTTGGCATCGTTGTTCCACGCGATTTTTACCTTGGACCGATTATTCAAACACGTCAGCAGGTTGTCTTCTTTTCTCTTGTACTCATCCTGGCTCTAGTACTTGCAGGAGTCCTGATCAGTCGAGGCCTAGTGCGAGCCCAGTCCCAGGTTTTGCTCGAAACAATCAAGATGAACCAGTTCGATTTTTCGCCAGCCACGAACACCTCCTTCCTCAGTGACATCAATGAAATTCTCCACGCTCTCGAAAAAGCCAAAACCGCCATGCGCGCCATGAGCAAATACGTACCTCTGCCACTCGTCCGATTGCTTTATCACAAGGGACAGGAACCTGCCCTCGGTGGCCAGACATCCGAACTAACGGTTCTCTTCACCGACATCAAGGACTTCACCACATTTGCGGAAAAACTCGATCCCGATCAATTGGCTGTCGTCATCGGCGGTTATCTAGAAGTCGTCTCCAGGGTGATCCAAACAGAAAAAGGGACGATCGACAAATACATCGGAGATGCGGTTATGGCTTTTTGGAACGCCCCCCTTCTTGTTGAGTCCCACTGTCTCCACGCATGCCGTGCCGCACTCCGTTGTCAGACTGCCCTGCGAAAACTCTATGATACGCCAGAATGGTCTGGCCGTCCCCGTTTCGAAACCCGCATGGGACTTCATTGCTGCCATGCCTCGGTCGGCCACTTTGGCGCTCCAGACCGCTTTAACTACACCGCTGTCGGCGATGGCATCAACCTCACTTCCCGGCTGGAAGGTCTCAACAAATTCTATGGCACCTCCATCATTGTCAGCGAGTCCGTCGTCGAGGCTGCTGGAGAGGAATTTGCCTTCCGGCTGCTCGACCGAGTCGCAGTCAAGGGCAAGACCCACGGCATCGCCATCCACGAACTGCTCTCTGAGCGAATTCCGGATTATCAACAGCCCTCCCATGTGGTGCATTACGAACAGGCCTTTGCTCTTTACAAAAAACACGATTTTACTGCGGCTGTCAAAATCCTCGAACAACACCCCGACGACCTTCCCAGCCAATTTCTCGCCGCACGCTGCCGGAAATTCGCACTCGAACTTCCCCAGGACTGGGACGGCCTTCAACGTTTCGACTCCAAATAATACTGGATCCAAAATGCTTGTACAAATACGGGCTGTTCAATACGATTTCATTACAATTAAATTTGATTTCATTTTTTAATTATGGATCGCCTTTTTTTGGAATTGAATTCCGTGCTAATGAATATCAGTGTCCGTCTTTTTCCCAACGCTTGAGGGATTCCTCATGCAGGTGGCGGGGATGGAAAAGGCGGGGAATGACGCCGTAACGCGGGCTGAAGAGATAGGCGAGGAGAAAGAAGAAACTCAGGACCATGACTATGGCCGGGCCGGAGGGCACATTCCCCCAGTAGGAACAGAGAAGTCCCAGAACGGCGCCGACGACGCCCAGCACCGCGCCGCCCAGAAGCATCACATCGTATGAATCGCACAGCAGGTAAAGCGTCGCTCCGGGGAGAATGAGCAGTCCAAGCGAAAGCACCACCCCGACCGCCTGCAGGGAAGAAATCATCGCCAGTACCATGAGGGTGATGAGAAGATAATCCATCCACGCGACGGAGATGCCCATCGTCCGGGCGACGGTGGGATCGAAGATCGAGAAAAGCAGATGCCGCTGGAAGATGACGAGGGTTGCGACGATGGCGAAACTGATGCCGTAGGTGAGCCAGATATCGACCGGGGAAAGTCCCAGGACATTGCCGAAAAGAAAGTTGCTCAGGTCAACCCGGACAGAGGAGTATTTGATAAGGACAACGCCAATGGCAAAGGCGCTGATGTACAGCGCGCCGATGGCCGTGTCATCCTTTAGCCGTGAATTGTGGGAGATCATTTTCGCTCCGAGCACGACGAGGAGCCCTGCCACGAGCGCCCCCAGGAAAAGACCGATCGGATTGAGGCCGAAAACCATGGCCCCGATCGCAATCCCCGGCAAGAGAGAGTGCGAAAGAGCGTCCCCGAGCAGAGCGTGCCGCCGGAGAAGAATGAACCCGCTCAGGTAGCCGTTGGTGAAGCCGATGAGAACACAACCCAAAAGGGCCTTGAGCATGAACTCATATTGGAAGGGCTCGTAGAACCAATTCATGAGGTGACCCCTGTAAAGATTTTCGTCGAGTAAGTCCGGGTGACGTTTTCCTTCGTGAAGGCTTCGGCAATGCTTCCATGCGCGACAAGATCACCGTTGAGAAGGATGACCTGATCGAAAAGCTCCGGCACCGATTTGAGATCGTGATGGGAAGCGATGATGAGCTTCCCGTCCGCCGTCATCGCCTTGAGGATTTCCTCCAAATCCCTCTGCGCATTTTGATCCAGGGCGGTGAAAGGTTCATCGAGCAGGTAGACGTGAGCCTGCTGGGCATAAGCGCGGGCGAGAAAGGCCCGTTGCTGTTGGCCGCCGCTGAGGGTGTTGATGTGGCGGTCGGCAAGCTCTGATAACCGGGCGATGCGGAGCGACTCCTCGACGATGGCGCGATCTTCCTCAGAAAAGGCTTTCCACATGCCCAGTGACGGGAAACGCCCCATCTCCACCATCCCGCGCACCGTGATCGGAAAATCCCAGTCGATCATCTCCCGCTGGGGCAGGTAGGCGATGCCGTGGTTGCCATCGTCGTGCGTGTGCCCGCAGAAGGATATCTCGCCGCACTCCAACTCCACAAGCCCGGCAATAGCCTTGAGCAGCGTGGTCTTGCCCGCTCCATTCGGCCCGAGGAGCCCGATGCGCTGCCCGCACTTTAACTCCAGATTCAGGTGATGAATGGCGGGAACGCGCGAATAGCTGACGGTGAGGTCTTGGATGGTGAGCTTGTGGCCGGACATGTTACTTGCTCCCACCCGGAACGGTTACGATCTCGACGAGATCACCCTTTGCCCAGAAAGTTTTTTCGACCAGCAGCGTATCATTCCGGGCTGCCAAAATCCGCACCGCCGTGCGGGGAACATCCCCCGACCAACGTGCTTTCAGGAGAAGATCGACACCTTCCTTCGGAAACGGGAAAGTGGCATCACCCTGAAATTCCGTCCCGTGGCGCCCCCCCGTGAGGATCGTTTTATCCAGATAGGAAAGTGCGAATTCCTGCGGTGTTGATGCAAAGGTCAGGTGAAAGGTGAACGTTTCCAGTTTCGGTTGGACGGGGGGAGAGACCGCAACATGGATTTCCCGTTCCGTATGCGTGAGCATCCAGACCGGATAACCCATGACGGCAAAGCCAAGGATCACAAAAGCTAGTCTTAACCAGGGACGACCTTCCATTTTTCTCTACTTCAGACTGTCTACGATAGTGGAGATATTGTGTTTTACCATATCAACATACGTCGTGGCTTCCTTGTCTCCGAGACCGTCCGCATAAAGTTCGCCGCCGATTTTCGCCCCCGTCTCCTTCGTGATCGCCTGGATCACCTTGGGGTTCTCGATGCTCTCAAAGAAAACCGCCTTTACCCCTTGGGAACGGATCGTTTGAATCAGATCCGCCACTTTTTTCGAGGAAGGCTCCTCCGTCGTACTGACTCCCTCGATCGGGTAGATTTTAAAACCGAAATCCCGCGCGAAGTACTGGAAGGCGTCATGCGAGGTGACGAGCTTGCGCTTGTCACGCGGCAGGGTGGCGATCTTTTCCCTGGCCCAATTTTCCAAGTCGGCGAGCTTGACCTGATAGGCGGAGGCGTTCTTTTCAAACTCAGCTTTGTGCGAAGGGTCGGCCTGAATGAAGGCGTCTTTCACCACCTCCACCACCTTGCGCACATTCCGGATGCTGTGCCACCAGTGAGGGTCCTCCACTTCCTTCCCATCATCCATGAGTCTGAGGGAGGGGATCGCCTTTCCCGTGTCGACGAAGTGGGTGTGAGGGGCCGAACTCTCAAACTTTGTCATGTAGCCCTCCATCCCCTTGCCGGTGAGGAGGACGACATCGGCCTGCGTGATCTCTTTCACATCCTCGGGTGAGGGCTCAAACTCATGCGGATCAATCCCCGGCTTCACAATACCCGTGATCTTCACCAGATCCCCCCCCACGTTTTTGGCAATGTCCGTGGTAATGGTCGAGAGCGAGGCAACCTGAATGGGGGTAGCGGAGACTCCGATGGCAAACGTGAGTAAAAGAGTGGTCAGAACAAGGGGGTAAAGAGATGGTTTTATCATAATGAGAAATCATTATCATATAATTTACGCCTGTCAACTCTTCGTTTCTAGTTGTCGGGAAAATTCAAAACCCCTCTCGAGAATGGAATCGAAATAGTAACATAGTGTGGCAAATTGACCAATGAAGTGGGCGAAAAAAACCAAGTTGGTTAAACATTTAAGCAGATTTTTTTCAGAGTTCTTTACAATCGCGTGTCGAATTTTTTTTTCCCTAGGGGCGAGCATGCTCAAACCTTTATCTGGCATGCCCTATGCTGCTTAATCGACGAAACCTTGTCGGAAGGTAAAGGATTTGGCGTCAGCCCGGAGCCTCGCACTCGCGTCCCACCGGATGGACACCTAAACTCGGCGCCCCCTGCCAGTTGCAGGAAAGTCATCGGGTTCAAAAGATAAATCCCCCCTTCGCTCAAGGGGAAAATCATAAACCGAATCGTCGCACAACTAGAAGACTTGCAGGAGAACTCACCATGGCCCTTAAAAAACTTGAAGCAATCATCAAACCTTTCAAACTGGAAGAAGTCAAAGAAGCACTCACCGAAATCGGAATCGAAGGGATGACCGTCATTGAGGTCAAAGGCTTCGGACGCCAGAAAGGACATACCGAAATCTACCGCGGCAGTGAGTACACCGTTGACTTTCTCCCCAAGGTGAAACTCGAAGTCACCGTACCCGACAGCCTTACGGAAAAAGCTGTAGCCGCCATCGTCAAGGCGGCGAAAACCGGTAAAATCGGCGATGGCAAAGTCTTCATCATTCCCGTCGAAGAAGCCATCCGCATCCGCACAGAAGAAAAAGGCGAAAAAGCCGTCTAAGGATCAGGAGCACCGAGCTCCATACGCCTTTTAAAAGGTGGTTCAGCCCTTGCCAACGTGAGGGATTGAGCCACCTTTTTTTGTTGTCCAATCCAGCGAAAGAGGCACTACTTTTTCGTATCCGGTATCTGGATGGAAACAGATTTCACAATCACGCTTCCGGTACCGGGAGGGAAGGCCAGCAATAATTCCTGGACTTGATGTGCTTGGGTAAATTTCATTTTCTTCGTAATGGTTTGCGTCGTACCGGGCTTTAGTTTGACGGGGCGATAGTCCCATCCTGTGGCGTTTTCCACGCGGATCAGGCAATCGGCCTTTGATAGAATCTTGGCCGACCATCCGTACTCTCCGCCCATTCCGAAATCGACATCGGCATACTTGCTCGATTTTTCCTCGGGTTTGAAATCGGGCTGCGCAGCGACTACCACCTGGATGGTTAATTCGTATTTCCCATACGGCAATCTTAAGTCTTGAGACAAAAGAGACCACTCGTTTTTGTTTAAAGTCACGGCAAGGGCGTGACCTTCAGGAGTTGAGGTTGGCTCGAATTTCCCCAAGTGAGTCCACCTCTCTGTTTCGTGAGAAAAATCACCGTTTTTTATTACCTCTTCGGCGGGTAGGGTGGAGCTAAGGATCAGACTCAATGAAAGTGCTAACAAAATCATTCGTCGCATAGGCGCAGATTAGCGAGAGCCCAGAGATTTTCGCAATAAGAATTTCGACCTTTCCACGAGCGGCAACCATTTATGATGGATAACAAAAAGCCCGCAGATTTCTCTGCGGGCTTTTGAATCTTGCTTAACCGATTAAACTCTGCCTGGACCTTTATTTTGCAACGCTAGCGATGGTCTGGAGGATGCGGCTGGCGATCTTGTAGGGGTCGCCCTGTGAATTGGGGCGACGATCTTCCAAGTAGCCTTTGTAGCCGCCATCGGCAAAGCTGTGCGGGACGCGGACGGATGCGCCACGGTTGGCAATGCCGTAGTTGAATTTGTCGATGGACTGGGTTTCGTGCAGACCGGTGAGGCGGAGGTGGTTGTCGGGTCCGTAGACGGCGATGTGTTCGTTCTTGTACTTATCGAACGCAGCCATGAGTTTCTCGAAGTATTCCTTGCCGCCGACTTCGCGCATGTGTTTGGTCGAGAAGTTGGTGTGCATGCCGGAACCGTTCCAGTCGACGTCCTTGCCGAGGGGTTTGCAGTGCCAGTTGATGTCGACGCCGTAGGATTCGCAAAGGCGCATCATGAGGTAGCGGGCGATCCACATCTGGTCGGCGGCGGTACGGGAACCTTTGCCGAAGATTTGGAATTCCCACTGGCCTTTGGCCACTTCGGAGTTGATGCCTTCGTGGTTGATGCCGGCATAGAGACATGCGTCGAGGTGCTTTTCGACGATTTCACGGGCAATGTCGCCGACGTTCTTGTAGCCGACGCCGGTGTAGTATTCGCCCTGGGGAGGGGGGAAGTTACCGCCGGGAGGGAAGCCGAGGGGAGCGCCGTCTTGATAGAGGAAATATTCCTGTTCAAAGCCGAACCAGGCGTCCGGGTCATCCAGAATGGTGGCGCGGGAGTTGCTGGGGTGCGGGGTTTTCTTGTCGGGCATGTAGACTTCGCACATGACGAGGGCACCGTTATCCGGACGATAGATGTCGGGATAGACGGCCACGGGCTTGAGCATGCAGTCGGAGCTTTTGCCTTCGGCCTGACGGGTCGAGCTGCCGTCGAAGCCCCACCAGGGGAGATCTGCCAACTTCGGAAAGCTGGGGAATTCTTTGATTTGGGTTTTGCCACGGAGATTGGCGACGGGTTCATAACCGTCGAGCCAGATGTATTCTAGTTTGTATTTTGCCATTGGTTGTATTGGTTGTTTAGGTTGACTGAACGAGGTTGAATTTTATCCCTTAAAATGAGAGGATAATCACAAGCACTTAAAGTGCCAGTCTCTTAAAACTTTCCATAAATTCAAACAAAAAACGGGTGTTCTTCTTCTTTGCCAGTGAAACGGAAGTTTATACCTTTGATCTTTAACGTTTATCCAAATGTTACTATTTTGCCTTTCTGCCGTGTTTTTTCCACTTTTGGGCAATGAGAACCATATGCGCTGCATTGTCTTATAGGCTTAAAGGCGTAATGACAATACGTAATCCGTGTCACTCTCCCGAATGCTCTTTTTTAAAAATATGCCTGTCGAACGCCTGACCGTGAAGTAGATTTGCCTTTATGCGGGAAGTGAAAGATACGCTCCGGGCCAGTGTTCGTATCAGCTATGATGGGAATGTGTACAAAACCTTCCGCGGTCCCAGGGCCCGGGAGCGATTCGAGAATGAGGTGCGGGTGCTTCGGCATCTCGAAAAACAGAACTGCCCCTTCGTTCCCCGTCTGCTGGAATCCGACTCCGAGCAGCTCCAAATCGTGACGACCAACTGCGGCAGTCGTGTGGAGCATCTGGACGAAGCGCGGACGAAGGAGGTTTTCGCCGAACTTCTTCCCTACGGGGTGCGGCATGATGATGCGGAAATGCGTAACGTGACCTACCGCCAATCGGATGGCCGTTTTTGTTTGATCGATTTTGAGTTTGCCACCATCCTCCCGGGCTTCGAATAAAGAGATGAACCGGGTCCACTCATCCGCCCCCAAGACGCTCAAGTGGTCCGGCTGCACGGATCGCGGCAAAGTGCGCCCGAATAATGAAGACTCCTTCCTGGCCCTTCAGTTTGACTCGAAGGAGGTTTTCCATCTCGGGAAAGTGGGTGAAGCCTTCGCCGGTACGACCGATTTTACCTTTGCCGTGAGTGATGGTATGGGCGGTGCCAGGGCGGGGGAGCTGGCCAGCCACATTGCCACGGACAAAATCCTCTACTTTCTGCCCCGCTCCTTCAAACAATCGGCGGCAGGCATGCAGCCCGATTTTGCCGACATCTTGACGGAGCTTTTTGACCAAACCCACCGCAAGCTGAAATTCCTCGATAGCGCGGACGAGGAGTGCGCGGGGATGGAAACCACCCTGAGCCTCTGTTGGTTCACCCCCGAATGGATGTACTTCGGCCACATTGGCGACAGCCGCATCTACTACCTTTCTTCCCGGGAAAAGACGCTGAAGCGCCTTACCCAGGATGACACCCACGTCGACTGGCTTTTCCGTCAGGGTAAACTCAGCGAACGGGAGGCCCGCGAGCATCCGCGCCGCCATGTCCTCCAAAAGGCCCTCGGGGGCGGCAACCAGTTCGTCGATCCCCAAGTCGGTGCCGTCGCCTACGAGTCGGGCGACATTTTTCTCCTCTGCACAGACGGCTTGATCAACGGCCTTTTTGACGAAATGCTTGCCGAAATACTTTTCTCCTCCGGCGAGGATGTCAACCTCGCGCAGGAACTCGTCTCAGCCTCTCTTGAACGATCCGGTTCCGATAACACCACCGCCCTTGTTGTGCGGGTTCTCTAAACGGGCTTTGAAAGCAAGGCGATATTCGTCTTGCGAGGGGGGTTGGCCTGTTTAAAATCACACGATTTGCAGTACGAACCCAAGAGCCTGTCTGAAAATAGGGAAGGCTCTAACAACCAAGGAGCGATAACATATGTCAGCTAAATTCCTCGTGGCAAAAACCGGGAAGGAAGTCCTCGATTTTGCAAAACAACACGGAGTCAAAGTTGTAGACTTTAAGTTTGCCGATCTCCTCGGCACCTGGCAGCACTTCACCACCACCGTCGACGAAGTGGATGAGGGCATTTTTAAAGACGGTCTCGGCTTTGACGGCTCCTCCATCCGCGGGTGGAAGGCGATCAACAACTCGGACATGCTCGTCCTGCCCGATCCCGCCACGGCCTTTATCGATCCCTTCATCGCCGCGCCGACGCTGAGTCTCACCTGCACCATTATCGATCCGGTGACCCGGGAAACCTATGAGCGCGACCCGCGTGCCATCGCCATCCGCGCGGAACATTACCTGAAGAGCACCGGCATCGGCGACACCGCCTACTTCGGCCCGGAAGCTGAGTTCTTCATCTTCGACGAGGTCCGCTACGAGAGCGCCTCCAACACCTCCTCCTACTGTGTCGATTCCATTGAAGCCATCTGGAACACGGGCCGCGAGGAAATGCCCAATCTCGGTTACAAGATCCGCCACAAGGAAGGCTACCTTCCCGTCGGCCCCGCCGATACGCAGCAGGATATTCGTGATGAAATGATCCTCACCATGGAAGCCCTCGGCATCAAAATCGAGCGCCATCACCATGAAGTCGCCACTGCGGGACAGGCCGAAATCGACATCCGTTTCGACACCCTCCTGCGTACCGGTGACGCCATGACGGTCTACAAGTACGTCGTCAAAAACGTTGCCAAGAAGCATGGTAAAACGGCCACGTTCATGCCCAAGCCCCTCTTCGGGGACAACGGTTCCGGCATGCACACCCACCAGTCGATCTGGAAGGACGGCAAGCCTCTCTTCGCGGGCAAAGGCTATGCGAACCTCAGCGAGCTGGCTCTCTACTACATCGGCGGCATCATCAAGCACGCCCGCGCCCTCACCGCCATCACGAACCCGACGACCAACAGTTATAAACGACTGGTCCCCGGCTTCGAGGCTCCGGTGAACTTTGCCTACTCTGCGCGCAACCGTTCCGCCGCCATCCGCATCCCCACCTACTCGTCAAACCCCAAGGCCATCCGCGTCGAATTCCGCACGCCGGATCCCGCTGCCAGTCCCTACCTTGCCTGCGCGGCCATGCTCATGGCAGGTCTCGACGGCATCCAGAATAAAATCCACCCCGGCGATCCTCTCGACAAGAACCTCTATGAGCTTCCTGCCGAAGAGCTGGCCAAAGTTCCCCATGCGCCCGACTCGCTCCTCGGTGCGATTGAGGCCCTTGAAGCCGACCACGCCTTCCTCATGAAGGGTGATGTCTTCACCAAGGATTTGATCGATACCCTTCTGGAAATGCGCAAGAAAGACTATGATGCCGTGCGCCTTCGCCCGCATCCCTACGAGTTCCATCTCTATTACGACGTGTAAGATAAGAGCCAAAGCTCACCGCATGGCCCGGACGGGTCAGCACGAAACGGCCCTCCCCTCAAAAAGGAGGGCTGTTTTGTTTTGGGAAAGAGAAGCGCCTGAATATCCCTGTCTGGTAAATGATTTATCACCTAAAGCCGAAGTATCAAGGAACGAAATACTTTAAAAACGCTTCTTATCTTTTGCATGTTGTTTTTGGAAAGTTATTTACGAAACAAAAAAGACCGAGTGGAACGATATATGCAGAAGAACTTGAGAAGGTTTCCGGAACGGCCTCGCGTGGGGCGGGAAAACTTCAGCTTCTCTCTGAATTTCGGCGAGGATGGGGAGGAGACCAACCACTCGCCAAAGAGGTAGCGTATGAGCACTATGAACATCGGTAAAATATGGTCCTGGAAAACAACCACCCTGGCACTGGGCATCGGTCTGGTACTCCTGGTGAGCGCGCTGGCCGGTGCGACTTGGTTCTTCTTTCGGAACAGCTTCTCTCAGGAGTTGACATCCGCCAACAACGGGAAAATTCCGGTCATACGGGTTTTATCCCATCCCCAAGTCTCCGCATCGATGGCAACTCCCTTTGACTGGTCATTTACTTCGGGAGGAAATCTTCCGATGGATCCGTGGGATCAGTTGAATTCCATTCATCAAAGGATGGAACAGTTGTTTCAAGACTCGTTCGATCAAATGACGAATGACAGCTCTTTTCCAGCTCTCGATACGCCCGGCAGCCAGATGGATATTCGGGACGGCAAGGATCACTATACCATTCGAGTCGACATGCCCGGAGCGGATAAAAGCAGCATCAAGGTGAACGTGGAAGGACAAACGGTCATGATCTCCGGACGCAGAGTCGTGGAATCCGAAACCAAGGAAAAAGGGAAAATCGTGCGCGGAGAACAAAGCGTATCGGAATACTCCCGCACGGTTGATCTGCCGGGCCCGGTAAAGGTCGAAGGGGCCAATGCGAAGTATGACAACGGAGTCCTGACTCTGACGCTGCCCAAGGCGGCTCCATCCGCCGCAACCACGACCATCCCCGTCCATTAAATGTTACGTTGGGATAACGCGCAACCACGCTGGGGAACCCAGGCCGCCGCCTCTTCTCACCGGGTGCCATCTCAGCCGTCCTCCCCTCAAAAAGGAGGGCGGTCAGAGCGTCCGATTCACTTCGTCAAAGGAGAGGTCGACTTGATCGAGGCCTGATTCATAAATCCGGCCCGGCCACGAGGAGCGTCGGGCGGTTTGATCCATGCTGATCTGGTCTTCCACGTCGTTCGGCTCGGTCTTCCAGTCGATGCGGCGGAAGAGGGCCAGGAGTTCCGGACGGTCGGCGAGGAACATCATGGCGGTCTGAACGTAGGTGCGGTCGGTCAGGCGTTGTTCCTCCACCGGGGTGCGGAGGATTTCCGTGGGGGCGGCGACAGTGAAGGAGATGCGCTGGTAGGGGCGGATGATCGACATGTTTTTGAGGGTGATTTTGTTTGAAAGAGAGGAGTTATCAATCGCCAGGAGGGCTCCATCGAGGACATTGACGATGGTTGAGTCTGCCGTCACCGCAGCGGTGAAGTTGGTTTCATGAGCGGAGAGAACACCATGAGGGGTGATGACCCGGAGGAAGCTCTTGGCGCCTTTGTATTCCGTGAAGTTATTGAAGATGGCGATTCCCTTTTCCAAGAACAGGGAGGTCTTTGCGATGCCGTATTGTTCCGTGGCAGACTTATCTGAAAGGCGGACATTGCCGAGTGTGGCGATGGAATTCGCGTCGAGTTCAAACATGCCGCCGGGAGAGAGATAGAAGCGAGCCCGTGCGTCTGCAAGCATGGTGAGCCGGACTCCCTGGACGAGAGTCTGGCCGGCTTGCAGGCGGACGGTCTTTCCGCTGGGTGTGGTGGCTGTGCCGTTGCCTGTTACTTCAAGTACCAGACATAACGGCCAGGTGGCGGGTACTGCGGTGAAGGATGGGGTTTGCGATTCATGGCTTTTTGTTTTTTCATGGGATGGTGGAGGAGGAGGAGGAGGAGGAGGGAGCACTTCCAGAGTGGGCGCACTCTCCAGGGACAGAATCGCAGGAGTCAGGGAGGGAGGAGGTGCGACGGTGACATAATCGGATTCCGGAATGGCGGGTGTGTTGGCAGCATCGGTATCCGGCACGTCACTTCGTGGAACCAGCGGGGTGACGAAGAAAGATTGAAACAGGCTGGGCTTCGGAGTGATCTGGCTGGCTGCCGGGGGTGTTTTTTTCTCTGGTGGAGCGGGAGCGGGCTTGGGTTTGGGCGCGGGTTCGGCAGCACGGACAGGCTCGACGATGGCGGGAGCGGGCTGGGGTTTGGGCGCGGGGTCGGCAGCA
>Ga0187810_10000280_pt1 | contig 21423 bp, 37 predicted proteins | sample NC_wetland_sal_i_9_FD_132963 | JGI IMG/M metagenome (GOLD analysis project Ga0187810, IMG submission 132963) | Wetland sediment microbial communities from Neuse River Estuary, North Carolina, USA - ASW_5 | ecosystem: Environmental > Aquatic > Freshwater > Wetlands > Sediment | place: USA: North...
GGCAGGACACGTGCGGCCGCCGCGACGGCCGCCATCTCGGCTTTCAGCTTGCTCGACGGCGACGGCACCATGGTCGGCGGCCGGCCCTGGCCCGGACCGAGGGGATTGTCATAGGACGGCCGCGCGGGTGCTGCGGCGGCCGTAGCCTGTTTGCACTGGCCGGCGGCATTGCCGTCATCGTCTTTCGTCACGGCAAGATCGAACACCATCTCGATGAGATAGCGCCGGCTGTAGGTCATGCAGGATCCGGTGGCGTGCGTCTCGGTCATGACGGGGGCGCCCTGGGGACCTCTACTGTCGATCGGCATGTCCAGCTGATGGGACTCGGTGTGGCGGCCGAGACGCACCAGACAAAATACGCGGACCTTGTCGGGCTGCGCAGCCGCTCCGGTCGTGAACGACAGACTAAAGCCGTGCTTGGTATAGATCGGCCGCACCGCGGCGTTGAGCGCCGCATAGTCCGGGTAGCGGTGATTATTGGCCGCCGGATTGCGGCAGTTGGCGCGAATTGGCTCCATCTCGGTCTGCGCCGCCGTCATTGCCTTGGCGTAGGCCTCGGCGGCGACGCGGGCGTCTTCCTCATCGAGCCACTGCAGCATGCGGTCGAGTTTCTCAGCCGACACCTCGGGATTGCAGATCGCGCGCTCAATCAGGGACCGGAAGGCGATGACCTCGCCGCCTTCCTTGGTTGCGATTTTCTTTATGCGAGGTTTCGCGGCGGCGGGGACAGAAGCGGCGTCTGTCATGACGGTCACTCCGCCGCGATGCTGAACGGATAGGGCGAGCAGCGCAGTTCGTGCCGGCGGCATTTCGCGGCGGCGCGGATCTGAGTGTAGTGGATGCGGCGCTCGGCATAGGCGAGCGCTGCCTCCGCCGTCGCCTTGATCTTGCGCGGAAAGCGATACCGCGCAAGCGCCCGGGGTATCGAGGATGATGGACCGGCGGGATCGAAGCGTTCGGGCCAATCGATGACCGGAACGAAGCCGCCGCGGGCCGGCGCCGCCATGGCGACTGCAGTAAACTGTGGAACGATGCATGGACGCAACGCACCAGCTCTAGTCGACGGAATGGAAATCAGAGTAGTGACGCCGTCAGCCATTGGGATCCCTCCTACGAAGGGGTTTCGGTGGTCAGGCCCCGCAGGATGCTCGAACATCCTGCGGGGCCGTTTCGTTTTTCAGACCGCCGCTTGCGTGGTAACGATTGACACATTACAGTCAGCGGTGTTTCAACAGTTGCGAATATCGCAACTGTGCGGTCAAATGTCAAGCGCGGTGCGTTACAGGCAATGCCGAAAGTTCCGAAAGCAACGCTGAATTTGCGGATTGCGCCGTCGCTCAAAGCCGACGCCGGGCGTGCTGCCCAGGCGGACCGGCGGCTGCTGCCGGCCTACATCGAGACGCTGATCGAGCAGGCGCCGCGCATGAAGCCGGGAAGGCGGAGCGTTTCATCGGCGCCCAGGAGCGGTCCGAAGACGGCGTGGAATATCCGCATCGATCCGGCGTTGAAGACTGTCGCCGAGCGTGCTGCAAAGGCAGCATCAATGTCGCTGAACGCCTACATCGAAATGCTGATCGAGCATGACCTGGGCGCGCGGGAGACGCCGCGCCGGGGCAAGCCGGCATGACCGTAATCGTTCATTTCCGGGCCATTGCACGGCCCGGAAAGAACGATGACACTCCGGCCCCGCCATGCCTTTGACTACGAGACGGGCGGGGCCGGGGCCGGGACTGTATGTGAAACGGAGACAAAGGGAAGGGGCATTTTCGAGCGCCGATCGTCGAAGCGATTACGGGCGGGACCCATCGCGGCGACGGCGCAGATCAATGATCATCCTATGCCGCCGCCAATCGCCCGGCGCAATGCAAGCACCCGGCGCATCAGCGCAAACCAACGGCGGCGCGGCTGCAGGGCGTGCAAGAGCGTTATCAGCCGGGCCGGTGCGATCAATCCGATCAAAGGCGGGATGAATATCGTGAGCGACGGCAAGGTATGGCGCAGATGCGCGGGCGTATCTCGCCGCATTTTCCACAGATGACGAATTTGATAGGCGAAACACTCGTGCTCGTGCTCGGTCAGTCGCGGATGTCCTTCGCGATGGCGAAACAAAATATCGCGCATTGAATGTATTGAATGATTCCATGATACACGCCGTACCAAGTCGATATCTTCGATATACCGTTGTGCAGGATCGTAACCGCCGACTGCATCGAGCGCCCATTTTCGGACCAACGTACCCGTTGGAAGCGCCCAGCAACGATGATGGTTGATCGCCTTGGTAAATGTCCAGCCATTCGGACACTCAGGCATACGCATGACGTTTTCGCGGCCGTCCATAAAGAATTCGATGCCGTCGCAAACGATTAAATCGGCCCCGGTATGCTGCGCTTCGGCAAGCTGCCGTTCGAGCTTTTCAGGCAGCCACAAGTCGTCATCGTCAAGAAACGCGATCCACACGCCCTTCGCTCGATCAATGCCAAAATTACGGGCGGCAGATACGTTGCCCTCCGGCAACGTGAACCACCGCGCATCGGCAAGAGTCGCGACGGCCTGACTTCGCCCGCGCATCTCGCCGCTCTCGCCGTTCGACACTACGATGATTTCGTAATCGGTGAAGATCTGTGCCCGAATGCTCGCGAGCGCCTCGGCAAGCATCTCCGGCCGGTTGTGCGTCGGCACGACCACTGAAACCAATGACATGATTCCCCTCTCCCAAGAATGCCACCTTATAGACGCAACTAAAGCGAGTTGTCTACTTCCTCGCCGATGCCAAATCCGCAACCCGTTGCGGATTTGGACGGCCCGGTCTGATATGCTCTTGGCGGCAACACCGGGGAGAGCATGACCGTTCCGAGCTTCGCGGCCCTTGCGCCGTCCTACGCGCGGCTGTGGGCGAACCTGGTTCCGGCGCCGGAGCACATGCCGGCGCTTGAGAAAATCTGCGACGCGCTGATCGCCCACAAGGCTACCTATGCCGATGCCGCAGCGGCAGTGTGGGACCGGCCGGACTATTGGTACATCATCGCGCTCATCGACCAGATGGAAGGCGGCGGCGGCGCCTGCACCTATCTCGGCAACGGCCAGTCGCTGCGGAAAGAGACGACCGAGGTTCCGGCCGGCCGCGGTCCGTTCGTCAGTTTCACGTCTGGCTGCATCGATGCGCTCCATCTCGACGGCCTCGACAAGGTGACGTCATGGCCGATCGAACGCATCGCCTATGAGTTCGAAAAGTGGAACGGCTTCGGCTACCTCAGCAAGCCGATCAACGATCCCTATCTGGCGGCGCAATCGAACGAATATATCAAAGGCAAATACACCAGCGACCATCACTATGACCCCGAGGCGGTGAGCGAACAGCCCGGCGCGCTGACGATCCTCAAGGTTCTGATCACGCGCGATCCGACCATTCTGCTCACCAGTGTTACCGCTCCAACCCCGTGAAAGGACCACCATGCCCACCACTCTCACTGCCGCACTCCAGGCGCTTGCCGCCAATCCGTCAGTCCTGGCTCCGCTGGCGGCCCATCTGAACAGCAGCTCGTCCATCCAGCTTTCGGTGACGGATCTGCTGACCCAGGCCCAACTCAACCCGGCGCTCGCCCCGCAGATCGCGGCGCAGATCACCGGCATGACAGGCGTACCGGCAGGCGTGCTGCCCTATGTCGAGGAAATGGCCGTGCTCGCTCCGGCGGTCGCCACCGATGCGTCGGCCAAGGTGCAGTTCGCCGCGGCCGTCGCCCAGGCCAAGGCCGTGCTCGTTACCACCACATCACCCGCCATGCTCGGGTCGATCCTCACGAACCTTGGGATCTGACGGCGGCGATCGTCGCCGGCCGGTCGCCGCGAAGACGGCCTAGATCCTGGCGACGGCGATTCTGTAGTATTTGATCCCGGCCCAGCCCGTGACGATAAGCGAGATGCCGTTCAGCACGACGCAGAAATACGCGCTTATCGCGAAACCCCAGAGCAGCAGGCCGGTCAGAAGCACGGCGTTCGCCGCGCACAAGCGGGCGAGGCGCATGCTGCGGTGCTTGATTTTCCAGATATCCATCGCAAAGGAAACCTCATCCGTGAAATTCTACTTCATTCTGGCCTTCGCAGCGTTGCTCGCGACGGCTCCCATGGCCGGCGCGCAGCCGGCCCCGCAGATGCAGGCGCCCGGCCATGGCCTCGCTGCGCCGGTGAAGAGCGATACCACGATCAGCGCCGGCACTCTGGCGGGCGAAGTCCTGACCTGGGTGGCCGCAGTGTTCGGCGTCCCGATCGGCACCCTGATCACAGCATGGCTCTATCGCGCATTCACGCTCGCCGGTGTCGCCATGAGCGACGCAATGCGGGCGCGCCTGCAGGAGATCATCATCAACGGCATCAACCTGGGTGCGAAGAAAGCCGCCGCCGAGGCGTCCGGCAAGGGCGAAATCGAAATCAGGAATGCCGCCATCGCCCACACTATTGCCTATGTGCAGACACATGCCGCCGGCGAGCTGCGGGCGCTCGGTATTGATCCCGACAGCAATCTGGCGACCGAGGCGATCACGGCGCGGATCATGACCGCGATTGCCGATATCAATACGCCGACGCCGAAGGTGCTTGCTGCTGCGACATGACCTTGGTTCCGTTCCGCCCGGGCGGGAGGAGGCCGGAAGAGGGCCGGCAGCAATGCCGGTCCTTTTTCATGCCGCATTGAACCATTGAACCGGCGGCGATCGGTTGAGCTTCTTGCGCCGGAAACGCGGGTCCTTCCAGCCTCGCCGCATTGAACCGGTGGCGATCGGTTGCGTGATGTGTGCTCGCGAATCCAGTTTAGGACAGAATCGACGCTCGCCGCATTGAACCGGCGGCGATCGGTTTTCGAGCCCGGTCAACGAATTAATATCTGATGCGGCTGATTACTTTGCTCGCCGCGTTGAACCGGCGGCGATCGGTTGAGCGACCTACGTGGGAAGACGGTGTGGTCATGCGCTTCAAAACTCGCCGCGTTGAACCGGCGGCGATCGGTTGCGTGAGTGAGGCGCTCACCGGCGATGTACCTCGCCGCATTGAATCGGCAGCGATCGATTCGTTTTTCCTCGCCGCATTGAACCGGCGGCGATCGGTTGAGCGACCTCGGCGCGCTCCGCCTCGCCGGCCCTTATGTGCTCTCGCCGCGTTGAACCGGCGGCGATCGGTTGAATAACTTGTGAGACTGCATGTCTGTCGTCCTTGGACATGTACTCGCCGCATTGAACCGGCGGCAATCGGTTGCGTGACCGCGGGTGGCGTGCGTAATCGTCTTCTCTTCTCCGATCTCGCCGCTTTGAACCGGCGGCGATCGGTTTTGCCTATCCTAGCCCTCCCCTGCAAGCGGGGGAGGGGCCTTTTTTTTGGCGATGACTTCCTCGAGCACCCGGGTTCCCTCGACGGCCGCCGGCCACATGGCCGATTGGCTGGGAAGGAATTGCTCTTTCATCGGCCAGCCCCGCGGACCGCTGCAGCTGATCAGCATTGCAAACGCCTGATCGAGCGCCTGCCGGTAGCCCTCGCAGGCTGCGATCAGCTCATCGACCGGCAGATCGGGCGCCACCGGAATGCCCTTCGCCCGCGCGACGGCCCGCGCCATTTTCACTTCGTCATCGCTCATCAGCAGCCTGCAAATGGCCATGTTGAGCAGGGCGACCTCGTTCTGCAGCTTGGCGATCGTTTCGGCGTTGCTCATTTTTTTCCACGCTCGAAAATCGTGGTGAACGTCAATTCAGGATCGACGCGCAACTTGTCGAGCATCTCCAGCAGCGATTCCTGCGGCGGCGCGTCGCTGCAGATCTCGAAATGGCAGCCCGGATGCCGGATATCGAAATCGCGCATATGCTGCAACCATGCCTGCTCCAGCCCTGGCACAAGATGGGCGATCGCGAATATCTTGATACGTTCGGTCATTCGAGCACCTTTCTTGCCCAGTCCGACAGCCCGACGCTTCCGGGGCGTGGCTTGATGAATATATCCAGCGTGCACAGCGCGCTGATCAGATTGTTGAAGCCGCCGCTGTTCGCGCTGTAGCCGGTACGCTGCGCAAGGTCGTCGCGGGTGATCTCGGCGGCGCCGGCCGCCGCCTCGACGAGCCGGCGCTGCGGCGCCGACAACACCGTCAGCACGAAGTCGCGCGCCTCCTCGGTCGACATGCCGCCGTTGGTCCGCGCAATGTCCTCATCGGTGAGGCTGACGTAGCGCGCGGCCGGGATCTCGATCAGCCCGGCGGTGCGCATGGCGCTGACCAAGTTATTGAAGCCGCCCGAGGACGGCGAATAGCCGGCCACCGCCGCGACCATCGGGCGGCTCGGCGTTTCGTGATCGACCGACCGCCAGAACGCCAGCGAGGCGAGGATTTTGCGCTGCGGTTTCGGGAGGTCGATGCCGGATGATGCAATCGGCTGGACCTGGGACAGCGGTTTCGGGAATACACTTGCTTTTGACGATGCAACAGACTTGGCGTTTGGCGTGGGCGGTATCACCTTCGCGGCCTCGATGATCCGGTCGATCGCCGTGACAATGCTGTCGCCGCTGCTGCGATACTGCTGCCACACCTTTTCCAGTTGCGCGAACATCGGCATCAGGCGGCTTTGATGCTCGTGGACGCCGGCCGCGAAGCCGCGCTGGTGCGCCTCTTCGAGCGCCGTCATATGCGGCGCGGCGACGGATTGTTTCTGCAGTTCCGCCTTGAGCCGCGCGATCTCCGCGCGCAACTCGCGCGGATCGTTGGCCTTGGCCTCGGTTTCGACGGCGGCGAGCTTTTCCCGTAGGGTGGGCAAGTCGAGTGCCGCCAGCACCGCGGCCCTGCGCTTCTCGCCGCGGCGTGGCGCACGCGAGGAGTCATAGGTCAGCTTGGCCGGGAAGGTGACCGTGTCGAGCATATCGCGGCCCGGGATCCAGACCAGCCCGTGGCCGGTCTGCAGGGTGGGCAGCGACGCCCACATCGACCGCCATTGCGCCTTGTCGGCCTGGCCCTCGACCCAGTCGCCGATGGCGTCGCGGTCCTGCGAGGACGTCAGCTTCATGATGACGAGGCCATCGGCCTGGCTGAGCACGTCCTTGCTCAGCACCGCCGGCCGCTGGGTGATCAGCCACGGAATGAACCCCAGGACACGGCCGCGGCGCACGATGGTCTCCATCTGGCCGAGCAGCTTTGCCGCCTCGCCTTCCTTGTCGAGCAGCCGTTGCGGGGCCCACATGTCGCTTTCGTCGAAGATCAGGTGCACCGGGTCCTTGCTGGCGTGCCGATAGAGCGCGGTGAGGAACGCCAGCATGAAGCGCCGGGCCGCCGCCTTGGTGCCGAAGGCGCTCAAATCGATGATGCAGCTCTGCGCAATGCCAGCGACGGTCTCGCCGATCAGCGCGCCGGCATGATCGTTGAGCGGCAGGTCGCCGTGCGAGCCGCCGAAGATCACGACATCATAGGCCGATGGACGCTCGCCACTCGCCGCGAGCCGCAGGCCCCACCACACGCCGAGCGGGTCGATGATGATGACGCGGCCGTTGCGGTCCAGGATGCGCTCGACCGCGGTGCCGGCGCTGTAGGTCTTGCCGGAACCGGAGGTCCCGACGAAACCCAGGCGGTCATCGAGCGCGGCGTCGGGAATCGGATGCTTCATGGCGGCCATTTCCAGAAGCCCTGCATCCCGCGCGCCCGGACCGGCGGTTCGAACGGCGCAATGTCGCCAAGCGGCCACGCCCACATATGGTGGTCGATGCGATCAGAACCGGGCGTCTTGAATGGAGCTCCGATCTTGCGGGGCCGGCCGAGGATGGCGGTGCCAAGGCCCGCGGACAGCTCAAGGACGCCTTTGCACTCGTGGACCTGGTCGAGCCTGCGTAGCAGCGGCAGCGCCTTGCTTGGGTTCAACGATGTCTTGCCCGTCAAGCAATCCGAAATCAGGTCGCGGATTTCCTGTGGCTTGATCTTCCGCGAGCCGGCATGGATTACGATCCGCTCGCCCGGCAGGATACCGCGGGTGCGAAAATCCCACCGCCGGAATTCGAACGGCTTCGCCCCGATCATGATCAGGGACGCCCATGGCTGCCAGATGGTAATGGCTTTCATGGCGAGCGTCACCGGGCGCGCCTCGCCGGCAGGGCGCACCAGCTCGGCTCGACCAAGCCGCCCGTCACCATCTCCATGTCGCTTCATGACGCCCCCTTCCGCGGCGTGACGGGCTCATCGAACGTCTGTATGCCGAACCAGGTGGTCTGGCAGTGGTCGCAAAACTCGGCCGCCCAGCCTTGCTGGTTCCAGAGGATCAACGGCACGAAGCCCGGATCTTCCTCTTCGTCCGGAAACTTGTCGCCGCAATAGCTGCAGCGGTCCGTGCGGAGCTGGTCAGGACCGCCCCAGTTGATCAGCAGCGGATTGAAGCCGGGCCGCGGACGCAGGACGTGGGTCATGACGTCTGCTCGCCGATCTCGTAAATGTCGACGCGGCTTGTGAATTGCACCAGCGTGATCTTGATCCCGCGCGCGGCGGCGATCTTTTGCGCCAACGACCGCAGCGATTTGATGCGTTCCTCATCGGCGCCGATCAGCGGCAGAAACGATCCGCCCGGCCCGATGGGAGCGCCGCACACGCCTTCGTCGCCGGTCTTGGCGTCGACCGCGAGATAAGCCCAGAGCGATTCGATGCGCGGCATCGTCGGCTTGTCGATGATGATCATGCGTCGTGGTCCACGTCCGGATCGTGCCGGTGCGGCACTGTCAATTCGCCGATCGGCACCCGGCCGTCCTGTCCCGGAAAGCCGCGGCAGGCGAATTGCAGCTTGATGCGGCCAGCCATGAATCCCTTGATGCAGTCGTCGCACAGGACCGCAGAGGCGCCATCGGACGGAAGATGGCAGGCGACGCAACCCCAGCCGTGCCCCGGCACCTGGCCCTTGACGTCCAACATGACGATGTTGCCGACCGGCACATCGTTACGGCCGCAGCCGCAGCAGGCACCGAGATCGGGGAGGTCGGCAGTCTCGTCGTTGCGCGTTTCATTCGATAATGCATCGAATCTTCCTCCCAAATCCTCAAGCTGCTGATCAAGGGCGCGGTCGAAAAACGCCTTGGCGTGGCCCTCGGTGCCGAGAATGACAGACGCCGCGCTGCCGGCGAGCGCGTTGAGAATTTCCAATACAGTCGAGCGCGCAGCTGGCCGCCGCTGAGAGTGCGCGACGATCGCTCGTAGCAAGTCGGCCGCCAGCGCCTCCGCCGCCGCGCGATCAGGGAGGTCGGCGTTGTGCATTTCGTTCACGGGCGTTCCCTTTCTTCCGTGCGAAAGACCGTCGGAATCGTGTTGAAGACCAGCGGCAACAGCCGCGCCGGCTGGCCTGGAAAGCGAAACACCTGCCGCGATGCTGCCAATTGTTCGCCGGCAACATTTTCGGCAAGGAATACGATGACGTCGATATGGGCGGGATCCTCGCGCGGCAGCGGCGCGGCGCCGGCCTGTTCGGCTGCCCATGCCTCGCCATAAAAACACCAATGCCGGTATTTGCCGGCGGCGCGCAACTGGAGCGGAACGCCGATGCGGAACATGCGGTCCTCTCGCGCATCGGACATCGGACAGGCGAACATCGTGATCTTGCCGTCGAGCCCTTCGGCGGCGATATGAGCGAACATGCTCGCCTTGCCGGATGATGAAGCCTCCGGCTTGAACAGCCGCTCGGCGTGGCCGGAACATTGCTGGATCAACGCCCGCAGGAATGGATCGCTCATTGTGATTTCCACGCCTTCGGCAGGCCGTCCGGGAAAATCTCCCGTTCGCTGACCGGTGTCAGCTGCCGCACCGCCTCGATGAACGCCGCAAGTGCCTCCTCGCGCACGGCCGGGTGATGGCCAACGAGATAAATCGAAACCAGGTCGGCGAGCACGGCACCCTGGACCGCGCCATCATGGCCGGCAAGCAGCAGCCTTATGCGTATTGAGAGCGCGAGGGCATCCGAAGGGGTCATCTGTCCATTTCCTTGTCGTCGTAGAGCGTTCTCCTTATTTCCGCGGTCAGCTCGGCATAGGGCGCAAGAAGCGCCGCCAGCCGGCTGATGTCCTGGATCGCCGGCCCCGTCCGCGAGCCGAACATCGGCCCGGCTGGCGGGTCAGCTCCGAGCCACAGCACGAACTTGTCGTGTTCGTCGTCCTCGCCCGCGGCCTCGATCGCGCGGTCGATGACCTGGGCGTATAAGGTCGCGAGCGGCGGATCCCAGCCGACGATGACCTTGTGCGCCGCATCCCGCGCCGGGATTTCATGACGGCTCATGCGTCGGCTCCTGCGGATTGCCATAAGGAGCACTGACGATGTGCCGCGCCGCCCGGTCGCGCCACCACTCCTGAAGATTTTGAGGCATGGCGTCGAACTCGAAGAATAGCTCGCGGTCACGATTCATCTCGGGATCGGTCGCGAACAGATGACGGGCAGTCCGTTCGACCGTGTCCGGGCTGTTGAAACGCACGACATCGCAGATGTGGGTTTCGGGGACCACACGGCAGGCAGATTTCATGGGGATGTCCTCGTGGCGGTCGCTTCGCGTGTTTCATCGTCGTGTGGCCATTTGCCCGCCCAAATATCGCGGCGGTTCCGAAGTCCCATCGCGGTCGCGCGTCGGCGGATAACGCCCCGATGGTGACCAAGGCGAAATGCGATTTCCTTGTCGCTCAACTGCGTCACCCATAGCGCGGCCAGTTTTTCATCATCTATTCGGCGTCCGCTCATGCGTTGCTCTCTACGGCGGCAACAACGGCATCAAACCGAGGTAGTCTTGTTCCAGTTTCTCCGGCGCCCCGCCGCCCTGCAATTCGGCGACCGCGCGCAACTGCGGCAAGCCGGAGTCAATCGATTCCAGCACTTCGGCGCGGGTCGCGTCACGCCCGTGGGCATGCCATGACACGCTGACGGGCGCGTCGAGCCGGATCAACAGGCCGGAGTTGCCCATCGCTGGACGGAACGGCTTGAATTTCCGCGTGATCCACACGCACGTGACGCCCGGATTGCGGTCGAGCGGAACGCCCGCCGCTTCGACGCGCTGCTCAGGCAGCGCCCTGTCGTTTCTTCGCATCCGCGGATTGGACAGGAACGGGCACGCGATCGCGGCGAATACCGCGCAATCGCGATGGCAGCCGGGTTCCGATGTCACCCGCGACACCGCGCACATCGGCCCGATCACGAAGGCGATGCGAGCACCCAGCGCGCCGCCGCACAGCCAGCACAGCCGGCGCTCGATGGCGGGTACGACCTTGGCGGCGTCGACGCAACGGAAGTCCGGCACGCCGGCACCGAACGGTGCCGGCTGTACGCGCGTCTCATCTTCAAACCATTGCACGAACCACGGCACCGGAAAGCCCATCGGCGACACCGGCAGGTAACGCATCCGCGGCGGGATCACGACTTTGCGCATGGCCTCGTTGAGCTGATGGGTCATGTTCATGCCGACCTCTCTTTCCACAGCCGCCAGCGCAGGAACGCCTCGGTCTCGCGCATGGCGGTATCCTTGCTCATGTAGTAGCGCGGGAAGCCGTCGGCGCCGTCGATATACGGCAGCTCGCACAGCACCTTCCAATGGCCGCGATCGCAGTAGGACGGACGCGCCTGCAGCGTCGCGACGGCATGGCCCGCGATGTACGCCACAAGCCAGGCAGTTGCGCCTGACGTCTCCGTCTCCCATGTGATCGGCGACGGCGCGAACAGCACGTCGAGGCCGTTCCAGGCCGGAGCGCGCATATGATCGGGCCGGTTCATTCAGTGGCTCACTTTTTTCAGCACTTCCCGCAGCGTTTCGGCAGTGATCACATTGCGATTGCGGGGATCCAGCGGACAGCATTCGATGCACAACAGTTTCGGACCGACCGGAATATGCGGCCGATGCTGCACCCGGCGTCGGCAATTGCTGCAGATGCCGAGAACATTGCCGGCCATCAGCAGCGGCCGGCGGATCGGCGCCAGCATGCAAACGACGGCGTGGGCGTCTGCGGCCTCCTGCGGGCTTTGCACTTCGAACTTGAACTTCCCTCTCATATCCAGACCTCGGCTGAGGATCTGCATCAGGTGTTCCGGCTTGACTTGCATGTTCATGGTTACTTCCTCCTCCATGTTGAATGAACGCTTGGCCGCCTCAAGGAAAAGCAGCATCAATCCCCAATGCCGCGGCGGCCTCGGCACACAGCATGTTGGCCATCCATCCCATCTCCCAATCGCATTCATGGCCGCACGTGCTGCAAATGCCGCTGGGCGCCTGCACGATTTCATTGGAGACGACCCCGAAATCAAGAAGCACCCAGGAACAGCCATCGGGGCAGGCCCGATCGTCAGTGCAGCCGCAGCCGCGGCAGATGCGGTTCATGGCCGGCTCTGTCAGTCCGGCGGCTTGATGCTTCATCATCTTATCCTCCCGGTCCATGCGTTGAGCGCATCGCCGGCAATGCTGCCGTGATCGAACAGGTGCTGCGCCATCCCTTTGGCGGCCTCCTGATTGCGCAGCAGCATCAGGCCGGCGGCGTCCCGCACCGCCTGGTCGAAATAGCGGTCATCGGACCAGCCGGCAGTGCGCAGCCCGGCAAGGTGCACCGCCCTGCTTGCCATGATCTGCGCCATCACGATTTCATCGAGCGACGAGCCGGCGCGATAGTCGGGATCGAACAGCCGCTCGGCCATCACGCCGGCAATGAGAAAGCGGGCGCGGTGCAGATAGAGATCGGGCGTCTCGGCTTGCCCGCTGCCCTGGACCGTTCCGTCCTTGATGTGGAATTCGGTCGCCCGCATCGAACCGACCGGAACCGGCTGGATCGATGCGGGCGAATTTGACCGCGACGCCGTGGGCCGCATAGACGACGGCGTGACCGGCCTCGTGGATCGCCGCAGCGCGCTTGGGACACTCGAAAGCGGCCTCGCCATGCGCGTCATAGACCTGCAGCGTGAGGTCCTTGAGCATGCCGCTGGCCAGTGTGCCGATGCCGGGGAGCTTCAAGCGGATGCCGCCCAGCGTGACTTCATCCGGCTTGTCGATATCGGGCGCCGGAATGCCGGTCGAGAGCTTCGGCAGGAACGGCGCCGGCCTCGTAGCCGCCATCATGCGGCGGCGCTTGGCTTCACCCATTGGCTTGGCTATCCCTTCGCTTGGCTTCGACGAGCGCCGCGCGCGTCTTGATGAGACATCGCCGCACCGCTATCGGCAGGTCGAGGTATTCTTCCGCCGCCAGCATGCGCAGCGTCTTGTCCGGATCGAACCGCATCACCTCGGTGCAATTCGTGCACATCAGGAGGCCCGTGAGCGGCTTTGGAGGGCCGCCGCCGGCAACCATCGTGACCGTGTCAAACCGGCAGCCACAGCTCGGGCAGACCGTCACCGGGATGGCCGTTGAGAGATCGCCGGGACGGTTCATGCCCGCCTCCAGCAGACCCGGCATATCAGCACCCGGCGCACCCATCCGACATGCAGCGCCGCCCAGTCGCTGCTGCCGCAGTGCCGGCAGCGGCGCTGCGCCATCCTGCTGCGGCATTTCGACAAAATGAAATTCCTGAATGCCTTCAATACGGGTACAAACCAGGGCCATGTCGAAAAATGCCGCGACATGCCTTGAATCAGCGACAGCGCATAAGCCTTCCAAGCTGATGACGAGGGTTCGATTCCCTTCACCCGCTCACCTTTTTTCGACATTGTGCTGCGGACGTTTCGACAAACGGGTCCCGGTCTGTTCATTGCCCGCCATCCTCCGCGCCGGTCCTGATGCCTGGTTCCCACCGCGTCCCGTCGTCAAACTCGACCGCCTTGACGGCAGCGAACTCCCCGGTGACAGGGTGCATCATCATCGGCGTTGCGTCGGCGACCACGTCCACCCCGACGAACAGCATCGTCAACTGAGCCGTGGTCTCCTTGCCCCCCTCGATTGCGATATTGACCGCTGTGACGCCGTGGACCAGCTCGTCGGTGTCCACGCATTTGATCGTGGTTCCTTCCGGGAAACCGTCGGGACTTTCAATGCGGACTCTCACTTCCCGCCTCCCCATTGGCGCCATGGCGGTCCGCGACCCAGGCGCGGCACTGCTCCAGCGTGAACGGCGCCGCGATTTCATAGGTTACGGCGGAGAACTTGCCGGCCGGCAGATCGCCGTATAGCTCGTGCAGGTCGCGCTCCTCGATCTTGGTCACCATCGCGCATTCCGCGAGATGGTGCGTGCAGCCGACGCACACCTGGCGCTGTATGCCATCGACCATCAGATAAGCCAGGATGGGATTCATCATAGGAGACCGAGCGCCTTCATGCCGGCGACGATGCCTGGCGGCAGATACGAGACGGTGCCGGCAAGCCCGATCATGAGCGATATTGCCAGCGCAAAAATCAACACGATCCAAACAGCTGCTGTTTCATTCATTTCTTGGCTCCCCTTGCTGCACCTCCGAACAAATCGAGCTGGTCATCGGCCGGGACCGGCGCCGGCCGGTTGGCACGCCGTTTGTGCGTCGCGTCGATGATCTGCTTTTGGGTGCGCTTGACGTAGCGCGCCAGCACCTTGCTGCTCTTGTGCCGCGACACCGCGCGGATCTGGCGGTCGGTCAGGTCCGAATCGCCCAGCTCGGTCAGTCCGCCATGGCGGAACGACGTGAACGTGATCGACGCATCGATGCCGGCGCCCCTGAGCACTTGCTGCACCTTGCGGGAGGCGTGCCGCAGGTTGCCCGATTTCGTTGCCCATGGCAGCGGCATGCCGGCCTTGGCATCGACCCAGTCACGCACGAAAAACAGGCCGTTGCCGACCCGGTTGCGGGCGGCGGCATCCATCCGCGCCATCAGCTCCGGGAATAACGGCACGCCGGCCGGGTCGAACAGCGGGATCCAGACCTCCTCGCCGTTCTTCGGATGCACGATCAACACTTCGTTCGGACGCTTCTTCGGCCGATAGTGGGCGAGTTCGAACGCCGTGAAGATATGCTCTTCACGTTGCAGCCATTCCCACGTCACCATCAGCGCGGTGCCGAGCGACGGCAGGCCCATTTCGTCGGCCTGGGCGACGGCGGCGGCAAGGTCGCCATAGGCCGCGGCTTCGACCTCCTTGGTCTTCGACACCAGGCCCATGCCGGCGAACGGGTTGAGGTCCGGCACGTCCTTGGGATGCACGCGCTTGGCGACATTCCAGGCGCGCCGGCACGATTTCATGGCGTGGTTGACGGTGGTGCGGCGCTCGACATAGAGCGGCTCGCCGCCGCGGTCCGGCAGCGAGCCGTCGCGGAACACCGGCACCGGGTTTCCGTCTGCGTCGCGGACCGGCAACAGCTTCTTGTAGAGCTTGTCGACGATGTCGGTCGTCAGCGCCGAGAGCGCGACCTCGCCGAGCCGGCGGCCATCCTTGAGCGTGTGATCGCCGACCAGGTCGAAGCCTGCCTGGTGCAGGTCCCGCACCTTGGGGGCGAGGCTGAGATATTTATCGTCGGCGCGGTAGACCTGGAATAGCCAGTCGAGTGTGCCGTGACGGCAGCCCGTGGCCGGCATCATGTCCGTAACGCCGCGGGTGCGCCAGGCATCGAATAGCGGCAGCAGCACTTTTTCGACACGCTGCACGGCGGCATCATAATCATTGCCCAGCGCTTCGACGGCCACCGGACAGGGGCCGCGTTCGTCGCCGGGCTTGGGCTTGAGCGCCCACGTGGGCGGCTTGAAATAATAGCCCCATCTGCTGCCGGCCAGCGGCATGCGGCAGGTGTATCTGGGAAGCGGCAGCGCGCTGCGTCGTCTCCCCTTGCCCCCCATGACGTCTCCCCTCTTTCCCCCTGCGGTGCCTCGTTCCGTCGCGGCCGAACCTCTCACTGTTCTCGCGGGCCTTCCAAGGCCTCGACGCGCTCGCGCAGATTCCTGATCTCGTGGCTGGCGTCGCGATTCAACACGTCGGTCTTCAACCTGACTATTCCGGCCAGGACGAGGTCGAACTTCTCGTCCATTTTCGCCTCAAGGCCATCGAACCTGGTGTCCGTCGAGGCCTTGAATCCGGCAATGTCGGTCTTGAGCCCGGCGACGTCTGCCGAAAGCGAATCGAGGCGCCCTTCGATCGGTGCAACGGCTTCCGCAATCGCCTGCCGCATGACGCCGCGGATTTGTTCAAGCTCTTGTCCGGTCATGTCCGTGCTCGCGCTGCCAGCGCTTCCAGGGCCTCGATACGCTGGCGCAAATTGCGGATGGCCTCCCGATTCTCGGCGTCGGTCCGCAGCCCGGCCACTCCGATCAGGATGTCGTCAGCGCGGTCGAGCACGCGGTCGAGCTTGGTGTCCGTCGCGGCCCGTGCGGCGCGCAGCGGGGCAAGCGCCTCATCCACGATGCCGCGGATTTGTTCGAGTTCCTGTCCGGTCATGCGGATGTTCCTTTCGTGCGGCGCTTGGGTGCGTGCGGCGGGTCATTCCGGAACCAGCGGATTTCGAACGCCGAGGCGACTTTCGAGCGTCGTGATGCGCAGATCGAGATCATCCTCACGACTGAGGCTCGCGCTCACGTCTTCGCGCAATCTGGCAATCTCCGAACTCGTCGCCATCGACGTGTAGATTTCGTCGAGTTTGATTTCCGTGCGTTGCCGGTATTCACGCGCGTCCCTGGCCTCGGCGATCTGACGTTGGGCCGCCGCGTGCAGGAAATGCATATCAGGCCACTCGTTGATCTTTACCTTGAGCGCGGCAACGTCGGCCTGCAGCGGCGCCAGCGCGGCCTGCATGATGGCGTTGATCTGTTCCAGGTCCTCTTGGGTCATGCGGATTTTCCTTTCATGCGGCGTAATAGCGTTGCGGATAGCGCAATTCGTCTTCTATAGCAGATCCCCTATGCTTTCCACTGCCGCCGCCGCATCACTGAGGATTTCGTGGCGGTTCGCAACATGCTTGCGGCAGGCGTCGAGCGCCCATACCGGTTCGCACTTGCCGTTGCGCAGCCGCGTCGCGGTCGGCCGCGGCGCCTCGCTGCGCGCAATCGCGGCGAACAGCTGGCCGGTGGTATCGAAGCTGAGCAACGCTGCAACCATGTCGGCGCGCATCTCCAGCGGCCATGCGCCATTGGGCGGATAGCGCGCAGGGAGCGAACGCGGGGCATGGGGGCGGGCAGTCATTTCGAAGCTGCCGGATCCTCGATCATCTCATCCTGGGCGCGCAAGACGTCCCGCCACCGCTGCGGCTGGCGGAACACCGGGGCACACGTCGCGGCATCGGCCAGCAGGCTGCGCAGCACGTCAGCATTCGCTCCGGCGTCGCGGGCGCTCTCGGTCAACAGCACCGCCAGATATTCGATGAGATCATCGTCGTCCTTGGGGCCGGCGGCCGGCGCCGGGCTTCCTCCCTGATTGAGCCCTTTCGTCAGCGCTTCGATGGTGCTGCGCGCACCGGCCGGCCGCGCGCCCGGCGCAACCGCAACCGCGTCTTCCTTCACGGGCGCTCCGCTCTTTTTCGGCAGCTCGATGACTTGAGCCGGAGATGCATCCGGCCGGATCTCCGGTGGCCGCGGCGCGGCGGCGGTGCTGGAGGCGGCGAGCAGAGCCCGCACATTGCGCAGCGTGAGATCGACTTCCTGCCGCTTGGCCTCTTCAATCGCCGGCCGGTGACGCGCCAGCCACATATAGAATTGCGCCGTGCGTTCCTTGATCGCACACTGCGCCAGATAGGGCAGCCACTGGCCGTGGCCGCACGCGGCCTTGGCTTGCCGCAGAAGGTCGCCGGCCGCCATGGCGTGATCGATGCCGCGCTTGACGGCCGCTATGGCGGCAGCATGTTCGCTCGCTATCTCCGCCGCCAGCGCCGCCAGCTGCGGGCTTACCGTCTCAATCTCGACCTTGACGCCGGTCTCAGTCCTGATGATCGTCTTCTTGGCCATGATCATTGTTCCCGAAACAGCGGGGGCGCCTATGCGCCCGCCGGTATCCGGATTGCGCCCCCGCAGCAGCGACGGCAGGCCGGCGCTGCTGCGGGGGGCCGCGATTTCAGTAGGACCCGGCCGCCCGCGGCATTTCCGCGGCGCCGTCACCGCCGCCGGTGCCGCCAGTGTCATGATAGGCGCCGCCGGTGCCGCCCGCCGTGACAGCGCCAGCTTCCTGCGCCGGTGTCCCGGCTCCGTTCTCCGGCGGCGCATAGGGGGGCGCCACTTCGACAAGGCCGCCCAGGGGCGCAAGTTCAAACGGCGATCCTGCTTTCAGAAGCGAGCCTCTGACCAACCCGGTCAGCAGCGCCAGGTCGGCCTTGACCGCCGGATGGTCGTCGAGAATTTCCAGGTGGCCGTCGGCGCGGTCGCACAGCGCCGCAATGTCCTGAGCCGTCATCATCATCCTGACCGACATGAACGTTTCTCTCCTGGTTGTCGCGGTTGAAAATGAAGACCCGTCCCGGGCACACATCGTGAGCGGAGGGGGGGCAATGAGTGCACCGGGGCCGGGATCCGCCGCCTTGAGATGGCAGATTTGCAAAGTTGCGCTTATCGCAACGGCAATGTCAATATCGAAAGATGCGTAATTCGCAACTGTTAACTTCGTTGCAAAAAACAGGCTGGCAGGTATCAATGTCAGCCGGCAGACCGGAATACTGAAAATGACAGAATGACATCCGTTTTAAGATGGGGTGATGACGCCGCGGACCGCCATCGACAGCAAAAGATCGGGGTGATTCAAAATGCCGAAACCTGCAGTGAGCGATTTTTTCGTGCGCGGCTTTCCGCTGGAGGACGCGCTCGCGATTATTGAGCGCTGGGACAGCCTGACCGAGCCGCAACGCGCGCTTGCGCGGCAGCGCTGGCATCAGCTGACGATACGCCAGCGGCTGGACCTCAATCCTTGCCTGTCTTGCCTTCCGGCGGCGGGATTTCACTAGACCGCTGATCGCGCCGCTCCAGCAGCGACGCGATCCGCGCCAGCTCTTCGGCAATTTTATTTGCGCTGTAAGCAAGATAATTCAACGTATTTTGTTGCAAGGCGCCCTGTGCATCAAGCAGATTTCGTTCGATCCAGCGATCCCGCTCGGCCGCCGGATCCTCCAACCGCCGCGTCGGCGCCTTTTCGCCCAGGAAGATTTCGATCTTGTCGAGCTCTTGATAGGTCGGCTTCCGGCGATTTTTGCGCATCCGCGATATCGCGCTCTTGTCGAGCTCCAATATGCGAGCGAGTTCTGCGGCGGCATTGCGGCCACGCTTGGTCAAGCCCTGGTCGAGCCACTCATGCAGTTTCATCGGTCCACTCATGCACTTGCATTTTCACGGGCAAGTGCGCAACGCGCAATAGATATGATCGCAACCGGGCAATTGCTGAAATCTCAACGACGGCTTGACAAATGTTGCGCAAACCGCAGGATACCGCCTTGAACAGCGAATCGACGGGAAAAACACATGCCCTCAGTCCCGCGCACCAAGTATCTTCCCCCCGCTCGCGACGTCATTGCCAAGAGCGGCCGCGGCAGCATCAAGGACGGCATCACCATCGTCGCCGGGTGGGCCGCCCGCAATCCGACGCGTGTGCGCCGGTGGATGTACCCCAAACATCGCGAGGGCGGCACGGGCGGCCTGATCCCGATGGAGGTCATCCCGCGCATCATCAAGGGTGCCAGCCGTGCCGGCATCGCACTGGACCACGCGGATTTTTTCCGGCGATGAGGTCGCGGGCGTCTCTTTCCGTTCGGCTGGCTGGCTTGGAGCGGGCTCCCCACACCCCCCGCTCCTTGGGGAGCCAGCCGGAAGACGGCGGCGGCACGTGTCGCGAAACAGGATTCGCCTGTTGCGCATGTTCTCATGCGCTGTGCCGCCGCCGTCACTCGCCGTCGCGGCGCGAATGGAATGGCGCAGAAAGGACGTCCCGCACCACGCAGGCTTGACACGCATCGGGCGCGGCTAGACGTTTAGGCGCACCCGATGACCATGCAATCAGGAGCGGGGCGACTGAGGTCCTGACGATGAATGCCGCAGGGGGAACAAACGAACTGACGAATCCAGCCTGACCGTCCCACCGCACAGCAATATTTATTTTTGCCGGCATCACGCCGGACAGGAAACGTATGCCTGAAAGGAGAGGGATCGCTCATCGCCTGGCGTGGCGGCGAGCGATCCGAAAAAAAAGACGGCCATCGCTCCAACGACGATCGTCTTTTCAAATGCAGAACTTTTCCCGCCGAAGGAAAAACCGCATGGAATATCTAGTCTGCCGGCCGCCATGGCGCAATCGAAAAAAAGACGGAGGCGGCTGCTATCCCGCCCGCGTAGCCAGATGATCAGCACGATGATCAGAACATGGCTCACCGCGCTCATCGGCCTCATGGTGCCGAAATCCGCAACGCGTGGCGGATCTGCAATGGCGCCGTCCGATGCGGACCCGATGGCCGAGCATCGCGCCAGGCGCGCCGCCTACATGCGCGAGTGGCGCAGATCCCGTCCCGCCGGCGCCGGAATGACGCATGACCAGCGTGACATTACGCGTGACGTTACGCGTGACCGGCGTGATGTCACGCGTAACGTTACGCGTGACTCCGGCGTGACCGGCGTGACGTCACGCGTGACTCACGCTCAAAATTCCGGTGTTATTTCAATGGCTGTGCCGGAATCACGCGTGAGTCACGCGGACCCCGCCCTATATATAAAAGAAGATCTAGAATCTGAATCTGATCCTTTAAAAGAAGAATATATAAAAACGCGCGCGAGCGTTTCGGAAACTGATCGCCGCCGCACCGCCCATCAAGACGGGCGTGAACGCGCGTCGAAACGTCCCATGAGAGATGACTGGCAGCCCGATGCCGAGGGCCGGCGGCTCGGCATCCAGGCGTTCGGCGCCGACGGCGTCGATACTGCAATCGCCATTCACCGCGATACCTGGATCAGCCGCCCGGAAAGCCTCACCGACAGCCAATGGGCGGCCAAATGGCGGGCGTGGTGCCAACTGCACATCGCCCCCGCGCTGCCGCTCGGCCCTGCTCCGCTCACGCTCCGGCGCGGCGGCAAAAAGTTCGGCCCTTCCCCAGCCGCGACGCCCGCGCAACTGCCGCCCGATCCGTTCGACCCGGTATGGTCGCCGGTCCGCGACAGACTCGTCGCCGAACTGACCGAGACGGTGGTGGCCAGCTGGTTCCGCGGTGTCCGGCTGCAGCTGCATGACGACGGCACCGCAACGCTGCTGGTATCGAGTCAATTCCTGCGCAGCTGGATCGAGCGCCAATACGATGGCGCGATCCGGCGTGCCGTCAAGGCTGTGCATGCCGGCACAAGCAACGTCATCGTCGCTGTTGACGGGCCGGACCGGCGGGAGGTGTCGAATGGCTGAATCTCTGAATTTGCATGATACTGCGGCGATCGACGGCGACGATTTCTGCACCGCCGCGCCAGGCCATGCCGTGACGCTGCATACTGATTGGGATGCCGCGTATCCGGCCGACGTCGGCACCTGCCGCTGCGGCGCGATCTTCCGCGTGCAGCACGGCGGCGAAGGACTCGCCGGGA
>Ga0187810_10000281_pt1 | contig 21370 bp, 15 predicted proteins | sample NC_wetland_sal_i_9_FD_132963 | JGI IMG/M metagenome (GOLD analysis project Ga0187810, IMG submission 132963) | Wetland sediment microbial communities from Neuse River Estuary, North Carolina, USA - ASW_5 | ecosystem: Environmental > Aquatic > Freshwater > Wetlands > Sediment | place: USA: North...
CCGCAGATCGGCATCGCGCAACGCATCGCCGTGATCGATCTTTCGGTAGCCGAAGATCCCGCACAAAAGATCGTGCTCATCAATCCCGAGATCATCGGCAAGGAGGAGTTTCAGACCGGCGAGGAGGGCTGCCTGAGCTTGCCCGGATTTCGCGAACAGGTCACTCGCCCCAAGAGCGTCACCGTGCGCGCGCAAAACATCAAGGGAGAATGGTTCGAAATGGCCGGCGAGGAGCTGCTGGCGCGTGCCTTTTGCCATGAGATCGATCACCTAAACGGCCGTTTGTACATTAGCCATGTGAGCGCGCTCAAGCGCGACCTGATCCGCCGCAAAGTGCGCAAATTGGTGAAAGCTGGAGAATGGAGCTGATTTTTCTGGGCACCCCAGCGTTTGCGGTTCCCACACTCGATCGCATCGTCAGTGCGGGGCATCACGTTCTTGCCGTGTTCACGCAGCCTGATCGGCCCAAGGGCCGGGGCGGGCAACTGAATCAATCGCCGGTGAAAGAGGCGGCTCTGCGCTTAGGTTTACCAGTGCATCAACCCGAACGGATCCGGCGCCCCGAAGCGATCGAGCAGTTAAAGCAGATGAATCCCGACGCGATGGTCGTAGTCGGCTACGGACAAATTATTCCGCAAGCGATCATCGACATTCCTCCGCGAGGGATCATCAACGTGCATGCGTCCTTGTTGCCGAAATATCGCGGCGCGGCGCCCATCCAGTGGGCCATCGCCAATGGCGAAACGCGCACCGGCGTGACGACGATGAAGATTGACGCGGGGCTCGATACCGGCGACATGCTCCTGAAATGGGAGACGGCGATCGGACCCGAAGAGGACGCCCTGGAACTTGGGCCGCGCCTCGCGGAAGCGGGCGCCGAGCTTCTCGTTGAGACATTGCGCGACAATCCCGCGCCGGTGAAACAGGATCCGGCGGCGGCGACGTACGCGCCCATCCTCAAGAAGGAGGACGGCGAGATCGATTGGAATTGGCCTGCGTCGAAAATTTTCAATCGATCGCGCGGCTTCCTTCCGTGGCCCGGCGCCTACAGCTTCTTTCGCGGTCACATTCTTCACATTTGGAAATCGCGCGTTGCGAGCGACGGCCCATCGGGCGAGCCGGGGCAGATGATAGGACAAAAGAAACGCCTGTTCATCGCGTGCGGCGAAGCTACGCTGCTCGAGCCCATCGAGGTTCAAGTGGAGGGCCGCAAGCGCATGTCGGCCGAAGCCTTCTTGAACGGCCAGCACCTGAAAGACAACGAAAAACTAGGAGTGAAGACCGCTTGAAACTACCATTGGGCTATCGATATTCGGCCGTGTACGCCGGAATCCGCAAAGTCCAGAAGGACGACCTGGCGCTGATCGTGTCCGATGTTCCCGCGTCGGCCGCGGCGGTGTTTACGCAGAATCGCGTGCAGGCCGCGCCGGTGCGCATCGCACGATGGAATCTGACGAAGTCGCGTGGGCTGGTGAGCGCGGTGCTAGTCAACGCTGGCAACGCCAATTGCGCCACTCGCACGGGCGATCGCGTCGCGCTGGCCTGTTGCGCCGCCGCCGCCAATCAACTTCACGTGCCTGCCGTACGGGTGTTTCCTGCGTCCACCGGCGTGATCGGAGTGGAACTCGATGCGCATTTGATCGTGAACGCGCTGCCGGGGCTAATCGCTGGTCTCACACCGGATCGTTTTGAAGATGCCGCGCGCGCCATACTCACCACGGACCTGGTGATGAAGACCGCGCACAGTCACGTGCGCTTGAAGAAAGGCTCCATCCAGATTGCGGGGATGACCAAGGGCTCCGGAATGATTCATCCCAATATGGCCACCACGCTCGGATTCGTGATGATGGACGCGGCGCTCCCGCCTTCCGCGCTCGCTACCATGCTCGCTACCGCCGTGAAGCTCAGCTACAATCGCATCAGCGTGGATGGCGATACGTCCACCAACGACACCATGTTGGTGCTGGCGAACGGAGCGTCGGGGATTCAACCGAATCAAAAAGAGACCAAGAAACTGGAAGAGGCGCTCACGCAAGTGATGGAGGACCTGGCGCGGCAGATCGTGCGCGACGGCGAGGGCGCCCGCAAGCTCGTGACTATCGATGTTAGCGGCGCTTCGAACGAAGAGAACGCCACGCTTATCGCGCGCAGCATCGCCAATTCGCCGCTGGTGAAAACCGCAATCGCCGGTTCCGATCCCAACTGGGGACGCATTCTCTCGGCTGCTGGAAACGCCGGCGTGCCGCTGGATCCGTCGAAAGTGGACATCGATTTCCAGAACGTGGCAGTATGCCGTGGCGGGCTGGCCGCGGATTTTTCAGAAGACGAGTTGAAGAAAAAGCTGGACGCATCCGAATGTCTAATCCGATTCGCCATCCAAGGCAAGGGCCGAGGCAGCGCGCGCTTCTGGACGTGCGATCTCACGGAGAAGTACATTGAGATCAATGCGAGCTATCGCACGTAGCGCGGTGTTGGTTTGCTTCGTTGCCGCCTTTGCCTCGGCCGACGCGCATGACGACGTGATGGAAGTGATTACGTCGATGGCGGGCGCACTCACCGAAGTCACTGACACTCGCGGCGGCGTTTTGCGCGGGAACGTGCAAAAATTCATGGACGCCTTCAGCAAGGACCTGCCGGACTACGACACGCTGAAGAACAACGTGACAGCGCTGGTGAACGAGGGCGAAATTTCTTCTTCCATTCAGCCGGTCACCGAAGACGGCAACGATCAGGCGCGCACTATCGATCTGGATTGGGCGATGGAGGTGCGCAGTCTCGATCAGGATGGGCCGATTGTGCAGCGCCGAGAGCTGGTTCATTGCGAGCTGCGCAAGCGGAACAAGCACTGGAAGATCGTCGCGCTGAAACCGGTCGGTTTCTTCTCGCCCGCGAAACTTGGACAGTAGATGACGCGGTGCGCGGGGCTCATGCTAGCCGCAGCGATGTTGATGCGCGCTCAGCCCGCTCTTATGCCGTGGCCGGCCAAGATCGAAATGGGGCAGGGAAGCCTCGCAATTGGCTCGACGATCCGTATCTCGATCACAGGCTATTCGGAACCGCGCCTGGAGCGTACCGCTCGACGCCTTGGTGAGCTTGCGACAGATGGCGCTACTCTGGTCGTCGAATGCCAACGTGGTGGAGATGACGAAAGCTATCACCTAACAGTCGCGCCCCAAGGAGCGCGGCTCTCAGCTCAAAATCCGCCTGGCGTCCTGCATGGTCTTGAAACATTTCGGCAGCTGATTGTTGACGGGCATATCCCCGCGGTTGAAATCGACGATCACCCACGATTCCCCTGGCGCGGCCTGCATCTGGACGTTTCGCGGCACTGGATGCCCATCGAAGTGGTGAAGCGGAATCTCGATGGTATGGCCGCGGTCAAGCTCAACGTCTTTCATTGGCATCTCACCGACGATCAGGGTTTCCGCGTCGAGAGCAAGCGCTTTCCCAAGTTGCAGGTGTTCGGTTCCGATGGGAATTACTATACACAGGATCAGGTTCGCGACGTCATCGAGTACGCGCGCGATCGCGGAATTCGCGTGGTGCCCGAGTTCGATATCCCCGGCCACACGACCAGCTGGTTGGCGGCCTACCCGCAGCTTGCCAGCGCGCCCGGCCCGTATCCCATCGAACGCAACTGGGGCGTGTTCGATCCAACCATGGATCCCACGCGCGAATCCACGTATCAATTTCTAGACGCGTTCATTGGCGAGATGGCCGAGCTGTTTCCCGGCCAGTTCTTTCACATCGGCGGCGACGAAGTAACGGGCAAGCAGTGGAAGAGCAGTGCGCGCATCCGCGCGTTCATGCGGAAACAGCATCTGAAAACCGTCGAGGATCTGCAGGCGTACTTCAATCGGCGCCTTCAGAAAGTTGTGGCGAAGTATGGCAAGAGAATAGAGGGGTGGGACGAGATCCTTGATCCGGACCTGCCCAAGGACATCGTCATCCAATCCTGGCGTGGCCAAAAGTCGCTCGCAGAGGCTGCCCGGCACGGCTTTTCGAGCATCCTGTCGGCGGGCTACTATCTCGATCACATTGAGCCTGCGTCCACACTCTATGCCGTGGACCCGTTGAATCACGACGCCGCCGCGTTGACGGATGAAGAGAAGGCCCGCATTGTCGGCGGCGAGATCGCGACGTGGGGCGAATTCGTGAGCCCGGAAAACGTGGACTCGCGCATTTGGCCGCGCGCGGCCGCCGTTGCCGAGCGCTTGTGGTCGCCTCAGGACGTGCAGGATCTTTCGTCGATGTATGTGCGGCTCGGCGCGGTCAGCCGTGAACTCGATCGCCTCGGCCTGACGCATCGTTCCAGCTACTATCCGATGCTGGAGCGGCTGGCCGGCGGCAATCCCGTGGAGCCGCTCAAGATGCTCGCCGATGTGGTGGTGCCCGGAACGTTCGGCCAGCGCATTCGCACGCACAAATACACGCAACAGACGCCGCTCAACCGATTGGTGGATGCGGCGCGTCCGGAAAGTGACACGGCTCGCGAGTTCGCTGTGCTAGTGGATCATATGGACCGCGCCGAGCTGCGAACCTGGCTCACGCGCTGGCGCGACAACGACGCCGAGCTCAAACCGACGCTCGAAAAGTCGGAACTCCTGAAAGAAGACGTCCCGGTGTCGGAAGCTCTGAGCCGGTTGGCCGCGATCGGTCTCCAGGCGCTCGACGATCTCGATCGCAACGAGCGCCCCACCGATGCCTGGCTCGTTCAACAGCAGGCTTTTCTCGAGACGTGCAGGAAGCCGATCGCCGAGCTTCGTATCGCGATTGTTCCGGCGGTCGAAAAGTTGCTCAACGCTGCGGCGCAGGCGCCGTAATTGCGCGAAGCGCTTGCCCAACGGAAACATGATTGGTCCCGAGCGTTTGGCCCAGAACTTGATCGAGCCCAATCCGCGCGTGGCTGTACGCGGAGAGCGTGGCGACCTCCGTTTCCTGCGCGCCCACCAGCGCGATCTGGGCAGCCTCCACGTCGCTGACGGTCGCCGCGCCGAACGAAAACGACTGCTGTGATTTCTCCAGCAATTCTTCGAGCAGCTTCCGCGAATCCACGGCCTGCGAATACCTGGATCGAGCCTGCCGCAGCGCGACCATCTGATTGGAAATATCCACTACCAATTGGTTTTGATTGCGGCGCTCCACCAAATCGCCCTGCCGCAATTGTAGTTGCTCGATGCCGTAGTCGCCTTGCGCCACGTGATTTCCCATCGCGCCCTGAAATACGAGGCCCGCGCGGCGAGTCGGAAAGTTGTCGCGAAACACCTGGCCCAGCCCATTGCCGAGCCCGCCGACGTAATAAGGATCAGCCGAGTACAATTTGCCGCCGACGAGAACAGGAGGCGCCGCAGTGCCCGAAAGGCCGCTCGCGCTGACGGCCGCGATCCCTTGCAGCTGAGGCAACACGCCGTTCGCCGTCCCTTCCGCTGAGATCTGCGCCGTTTCATCGCTGATCTTGGCCAGCGCCACGTCCGGACGATTCGCCAGCGCCCTGGCTACCAACTCGCGTAGCGGCGGCAACTTGTCCTGCTCGGGAACCTCGATGTGATCCAGCGGAACCACCTTGGCGGCGTCTACCAGCGGATCTTCCAGGCCGTTGCGGCTCAGTGCATTCTTCAGCAAATTCTCCTGGAGTTGCGCGGTGGCTTGCGCGATGGCCAGCTGTTGCCGGCTGTTGCTGAGATCAGCTTGCGCCCGGGAGGCTTCAAAACGTGGGATCACGCCGAGCTCAATCTGCTTCCGCGTATCATCGTAAAACTTCTGCGCCTGGTCTACAGCGCGCTGGCGCACCGCCAAGTCGTCGTCATCGGTGACAAGGTCCCAATAAAGATTCAAAACGTTTGCAACAACATTCAATAGTTGTGATCGAAACGTTTCTTGGGCCCCCTGTAGGTTCTTCTGAGCCACGCGGATAAACCGTCCGTTCACACCTGTGCCGACCCCTTGCAGCAGATTGTGGCGAACGTAGATCTGCACCACGGGCGCCACCGAGGGATTCAGAAAATCGGAAGGGGCATTTTCCTTCAAATACGACTCATTGGCTGCCACCTGGATGTAGCCGCCGCTCAACAATCCCTGCTGCACAAACGAATCGATGACGTGATGCGTGCCCACCAGAGCATCGGTCTCGCTCACGGTGGTGATTTGCTGTGGGCTGGTGGTGTGGGCAAAGACGGTCGCGTTCTGAAGAACCGGATCCAGGTTTTGCGTCACCGGGCCGATCTGCGAAACGGTAGCGCCATTGCCGCCACCGTTGCCGCCGCCGTTGTTCGAAGCAAGGCCGGCTGCGATCTCGCTGCCCACCACGCCTTGGCCGCTGGTGGCTTGATTGACCAAGCTGTTCCCGTTGGTGACGCCGCGCAGCGGACCTCCACCTTGGGCTCGTTCCAAAGCCCATTCGGCGGCCAGCGGTCCATAGCGATCCACTTCGAGATCGAGATTGTTCTCCACTGCGGCTGCGATTGCATCTTGAACCGTCAGATACAAATGTCCAGCGCGAATGAGACTGTGCAAGTGGTCCGAGTTACCTAGGTTCACCGGTGGAACTGTCGCCGGCAGGTAGGATCGCACCAGCAAAGTGGCGCGCGGCTTCTCCACCGTTTGTGGACCCTGTTGGGCGCTGCATTGCGAGGCCAGCAAACTCAGGATGCCGAGGATGGAAACTGTTTTGTGGAATCTCATATTGAATACCGGCTCCCTCACGGTCGCGGCTCGGTAGCTGACGCGGGAATGGCCGCTGACGCAGGAATGGCTGATTCCCGGGCCACGTGGCCCGATGCAGCTTCCTCCATCGAGATTCCGTTCACTTCAAGCGTCTGCCCCACCGCTTGATCGAAGGCTACCTTGGCATGCGTGTAGTTCGCCATGGCCTGAACCTCGGCGCTTTGATCAGCTGCCAGATCACGCTGGGCCTGGACCACCGCCGCAATCGTGGATTCACCGAAGCGGAAGCGGTTTTGCTCAGCCTCCAGCGTCTGCTGCGCGAGCGACCGAGTTGCTACCGCTGTTTCGTATCGCGCGCGCGCTTGCTGTACTTCAATCACAGCGTTCTTCACGTCGACGCGCACCTGGCTGACCTCCTTTTGATACTGCAATTCGTTTTGCCGCAACTGAAGCTGATCGGCTACGTAATCGGCTTGCGCGACGCGATTCCGGAAGGGTATGTTCAAGGAGAATCCGGCCGAATAGTTGGGAAAATCGCGCCCGAAGATCTGGCCCAGCAGGTTGCCATAGCCGCCCACCACGGCAGGAGACGGGACCCCGTAGGGCGAAGGAGCCGCCTGGCCGGAAAGGCCGTTGTTAGTCAATTCGAAAAATGCCTGCAGAGTCGGCAGCAGATAGTTCTTCGCCCCGCCCAGGTTGATGACGCTGCTTTCGATGTTGATCTTGGTCTGCGCGATTTCCGGGCGTTGCTTTAATGCCAGGCTCACGAGTTCCGCGGTGGGCTTCAGGTCCTCCGTCTCAGGCACTGTGATGTGGTCCAACGGCAGGATGTGCACTTCATCCAGCATGGGGCTGACGATCCCATTTCTGCTTAGAGCATTCTTGAGCACGGTCTCCTGCTGCGCCACATTGGTCTGGGTAATGAGCAGGTTTTCCTTGGCGGTGGAAACTTCCGCGGCGGCGCGCGTGGCTTCAATCGCCGGCAGCGTTCCCAGTTCCACCTGGCGTTTGTTACCGTCGTAAAGCTGCTGCGCGGTAGTAAGTGCCTCCTGCTTAATGCGCAGATCGTCGTTGAAACTTACTAAGTCCCAATAGAGATTTAATACCGAGGAAACGGTGGTGATTACCTGCCGCTTGAGCTGCAGATCCGTCACTTTTAAATTGTTCTTGGCAACCCGGATATTGCGGTTGTTCACGGCCACTCCGAAGCCCTGCAACAGGTTCTGCGTGACATACAAGTCCAGAAGGCCAGCGGTATTCGGGTTGATGTTGAACGCGGGACTGTTATAGGAACTTCGGATGGTGTAGTAAGTCAACTGGGCGTAAGTGCCAGTTACAAACGATTGCAGATATTGTAACTGGAATTGCCGCGTGTCGGCGATCAGTGATGGAGTAAACGTAAGCAAGGTATTGCTCTCGGGCGTCGTGGAATGCTGAAAGTTGGTATAGAGCACAAGAACCGGATCCAAGTTCGGAGGTTGAGTACCGGTCTGCACCACGATGCCGCCGCCCGAACCCACGCCCGAGCCGTTCTCTTGTAGCCCCACTGCATTCACGCTGACACCCTCCAAGCTCACGCTGGTCGCTCCCGGGTTCACCGGCTGGCTGATGTCGCGGAGAGCTCCACCGCCCTGCGCGCGCCGCACAACTTCACGCGCCAGATAGGGGCCGTAGCGCTGGATCGCGATGTCCACGTTGTTCTCGAGCGCGAGAGCGATCACGTCCTGCGCCGACAAATACAGATTGCCCGCGCGAATCAGCGACTCCAAGCGCGGCGTATTGCCGAGCGTGGCCGGCGAAACCACCCGCCGCTCCAGATTGAACGGCCGAAGCAGGGGGCCGACGACACGCGGCCCAGGGGGCGTGTCAATCCTGATTTCCGGTGTTTGAGCCCAGCAGCCGGTGGCCGCTAGAAGAGCGAATACAGAGATATTTCGGATAAAACGCATGGTCAATCAAATCGTAGCTCGAATGTTGGAAGGAGCAATCGCGATTCCAGGCCAAAGGCTGATGGGACGGGGATTGCAGGCTTGCAGGTACGCTCCAGGTGTCCGATTTCGCTACTGACTGTTCGATTTTGCGAAGCGCAAAGGCGAAGGGCGATTGAGTATGCTGGATTGAAATGAGAATCCGTTTAACTGTCATGAATCCAGGCCGCTTCCTGTCGCCAGCCTCCCCAGGGACAATGCTAATCGTGATCCTGACTCTCCTATGCGCGAGCGCGATGGGCCAGTCACCCGGTCCCGCGCAGGCAGAGGCCCCCACTTTTACACCAGCGCCAGGCCAGACGTTCTTCTTGGACCTGGACTCTGCTCCAGGCGTATTTTCGCAGTGGCGTCACGATTCATTGGGAACGTTAAACGTACTGAGGGCAGTTTTGCGGGTACCGCGCATTCGGAAGGACAGTCACTGGCTGCCCACCTTCAGTGTGTACTTGCAGGGCGAAGGTGATCCACTGTCGGCCGAAGCGCTTGGATTACAAATATTCGAGCAGGATCGCAAGCTCCCTCTTAGGATGAGACTAGTTGTCGGCCGTCTCAGTGGCAAACCGGTCAAAGAAATCCAGCTCCAAACCACCCTGCGCCTCAATGATCAGCTAAAGGTGGAGATGAGGTGGGCAGCGCCACAGGTGATTACGATTGCGGTTGGGGACTCCGAAGTGCGCAATGTGACCGTATCCTGGCCAATTTGCAGGGCGATGATCATTTCCTCGACGGGTGAGTTGAAGGTTGATCCTCTAGTGCTCGGAACCGTCAAACCGTAGATGACGACGTCGGGACGTTGTGTCTGCCCCTAGCCCGCGCCCGCTCCGCCTTTGCGCCGCACGTCGATGCTCAGCCGCTTGATCTTCTGGTTCAGCGTTGACAGCGGAATGCGCAGCTTTTCAGCGGCCTCGGTCTGGCTCCAGTTCACCGCTTCCAGCGCTTCGATGATCTTGCGCCGCTCAAAATCCGCCAGGATCTCGGGCAGCGATGCGTCGGCCGGCAGCATCCCGCTCTCATCGCGCCGGATTTTGACGCCGCCTTCCTGCAGAATAGAATCCGGCAGCACATCGGCGGGCACGGTAGCCTGCGAGGCCAACACCACGGCTCGCTCCACGGCGTTCTCAAGCTCCCGCACGTTGCCGGGCCAATTGTAGTCGAGCAGCAGCTGCATGGCTTCCGGTTCGAACCGAAGCTGGCTCTTTCCGTCGGGGTCCAGAAACTTCTCGTTCTCGCGGCTGAACTTGGTCAGGAAATGTTCCACCAGCGGCGGAATGTCTTCCTTGCGTTCGCGCAGCGGCGGCAGCGAGAGATTAATCACGTTCAGCCTGTAATACAGATCCTCGCGAAACTTGCCTTCCTCTACCAGCTTCTTCAGCTCCGCGTTGGTGGCCGCGATGATGCGCACATCCACCTTGATCGTTTCCGTGGACCCCACCGGCATGAACTCGCGTTCTTGAATTACGCGCAGCAACTTGGCTTGTGTTTCGGGACTAATTGTTCCGATTTCATCGAAAAATATGGTCCCTTTGTTGGCCGTTTCGAAATATCCTTTGCGCGACGCGATCGCTCCCGTGAACGCGCCCTTCACATGCCCAAACAAAGCGGATTCCAGCAGCTCCGCCGGCACCGACCCGCTGTTCACCGGAACGAACGGCTGATCCGCGCGCGCCGAGTTCGCATGTATGCCCTTGGCGATCAATTCTTTGCCGGTCCCTGTTTCGCCAGTGATCAGAATGGTGGCTCGGCTCGGCGCCACTTGCGTCACCAGATCCAGAATGCGCAGCATGCGATCATTCTTGCCGATGATGTTCGGAAAGCTATACTGCTGCTTCAGAGCACGCTTGAGCTGGGTGTTCTCGCGCGCCAGACGCCCGTGCGCGATCATCCGTTCGATCTCGATCAGGAGCTTCTCGTTGTCCCAAGGCTTCGAGAAGTAATCGTTCGCGCCGTTCTTCAGCGCCGTGACCGCCACCTCTACCGATCCATAGGCCGTGATCATGAACACCGGCGTCTCGGTATCGCGCTCGCGAATCTCGCGCAGCACTTCCATCCCGGAGCGATCCGGCATCATGAGATCCAGCAGGATGATGTCGTAGTTGGCGGCCTCGGCGCGCCGCAAACCATCGGCGCCGTTTTGCGCCAGTTCCACGGTATAGCCTTCCAGGCACAGCAGTGTTTCCAGGCTTTCGCGGATGTCTGCTTCGTCGTCAACTACCAGGATGCGGCCTTTGGGGAGGGAGGCTGGTTCGTCGGGCGGGAGTCGATCAGGCATGCACCGGCTTTCTTGCTAACGGAAGCTCCACGCGAAAACGCGATCCCGCGCCCCAGCGACTTTCCACTTCGATGGTACCGCCGTGCTCGCGGACGATTCCGTAACTGACCGAAAGTCCCAGGCCGGTCCCTTTGCGCGCGGCTTTGGTGGTGAAGAACGGGTCATAGATGCGCGCCAGATTCTCGGGCTGGATTCCTTGTCCGCTATCTGCTACGTCGATGCGCGCAAATCCGTCCTCGCTCCAGACGCGGATGGCCAGCGTGCCGCCCGATTCCATGGCATCGCGTGCGTTCAAGAACAGATTCAGGAACACTTGTTGCAACTTGCCGGAGTTGCCTTTCACCGGCGGAAGCGCCGCTTCGGCGTTGAGCTTCACTTCGATCGCGGACTTGCGCAGCTGGTGCTCCAGCAGGTTCAACGTTTCCTGAATCACCTTGCTCACGTCCAGCTCGACGAACTCCGTGGTCGACGTGCGCGAAAAATTGAGCAGCGAATTGACGATTTCGCTCGCGCGGAACGTCTGCTTGGCGATCTTGTCCAACAGCTTCGACTTTTGCTCGTCCTCGGAAATCTGCTTGGCCAGCATCTGCGCGTACGTGGAAATCACCGCCAGCGGCGTATTCACTTCGTGCGCGACTCCCGCGGCCAGCAGCCCGATGGAACTTAGCTTATCCGCCTGTACCAACTGGCGCTCCAGTTCATCGCGATCGGTGATGTCGTCGAAAATGATCAGCCGGCCGATCTGCTGAAGGTCCTTTGCGACCAGCGGCGCAATCGCAAGATTCAAGGTATGCGCGCCCGAGCCGTTGCTCTTGCCGTTTCCGTTCCCGTTGGTGTTTCCGTTCGCGAGACCCGCCGGCCCTTGCAGCACAAACTTGTAGATGTTGTGCACGCCGGTCTGCCCGCGCACCTGGTCGAACTTCTCACAAAGCTCCGCGGGAAACAGCTCCGCCAGGCGCCGCCCCACAGCCGCTTCGCGCGGGATCCCAGTGAGCCGCTCGATCTGCGTATTCCAGCTCTCCACGCGATCGTTCAGATCCGCGGCTAAGATCCCCACGTTGATGGACTCGACGATGTTCTCGCTGAACTCCTTCAGCCGCTCGTACTCCTCCATCTTGTTTTGCAGTGAGCGATACAGCCGCGTGTTCTCCACTGCGATGCTGACATAACCGGCGAGAGTGGTGAGCAGCTCCACGTCGTCGCTGGAAAGAAAATCGCCCTTATCGGTTCGGCTCAGGGCCAGATAAGCGATGGTCCGGCCGCGCACCGTGCAGGGGAAATAGTAGGTGAGGTCGAGATCGGCGATGGTGCGGCGCACCGCAGGGGACCAATCGTGCGAGACAGCGTCCAGCAAATGCCGCGTGCGTTCAAAGAACAGATATGGTTTGCCGGGAAGCGGGCTCAGGAAACTCAGATCGAGCGGCTGGCCCTGCCTTTGGCCCCGATCCTTCTTGGCGCCCTGGGTCATGTGCAGCTGGAATTGGTCGTTGTCGCCTGCCAGAAAGAACGCCACATGTTGGATGGAGAGCGTGTGGACCAGCCGGTCCGCCACCGATCGCAGCATCTCGTCCAGGTCCGTCTCCGAACCGAGCTCGCGCGCGAACTCGATCAGCGTGCGCCGGTAATCATAGCGGTCCTTATAGAAGAAATACCGGTCCAGTTGCTCTTGCAGCCAGTCGCGAATCGGCTGGAAGATGAACGTCGCGAACAGAATCAGCCCGACGATCGCGGCAGGGCTCAGATCCTCCGGCCGCGCGAACGAGAAAATCAGCCCGTAGAAGATCCCCAACACCACCAGCGTGGCGAGCGTGTAAACGTAACCTTGCTGGAAGATGATATCGACGTCCATCAGCCGGTAGCGCAGAATCGCGTAAGCCCAGGTGAGCGGCATCAGGATCATCGAAAGCACGGCCATCTTCTGATAATGGCCTGGCAGCGACCCAAACAGATATGGCACAGCGTAGATCAGGGTGAACGGCACCACACCCAACAGCGCGCCGTTGCGCAGATACTGCAACTGCCGCCGCACCAGCGGGTCCTCCGCGTGTGGGGTCTTCATGGCCAGAACCACCGTACCCGCCAGATAGAACGCGCTCAGGAACAGCAGCCATAGCCGATCCAGGAACCAGTTCACCTCCACCGGCGATGCCGTCACGCGCAGAATGCCCTTGGCCACCAACAGGTAAACCGTCAATAGGAGCACGCCCGGCACATAAAAGAGGACGCTCAAGCCGCGCCGGTCCAGCCACTTCGGCCGCTCAGGGAATACCACGCAGAAATGCAGGAAGATGGTGGGCGCAAGGACCCCGGCCGCGACGTTACCCCAGTAGATGACCTGATCGAACGCATTCAGTTTCCCCGTGAAGTGGAAGCAAGAAAGAATAAACGAAGCCAGACAGAGGATGTAGAAGTGAACCGACCGCGCCGCTCCTACGCGCCGGTAATACACGAACAATCCGATCAGCAGGTAGGCGATGCCAACGGCGTACTGATAGTACAGCGAGCGATCGAGCACGCCTTCACCAACGATCACCTGCGCCGGCACCGGCACGTTATCGCGTTGGACAATGTACTCGGTTTTGTTCCAGATGCCGACGCGTTGCAGGGCCTGCGGGACATCCACGGTCTTGGCGATCGCGTGGCCGGCTACTTGGAGCAGCACATCTCCCGCCCGGATTCCAGCGTTATATCCCTGGCTCCCCGGAGTGACATGCAGCGCTAAAACCTGGTTCTGACCACTGCTTCCAGTGCGATCCACCCACGTAACTCCATCATCGGGAAGATGATACAGGGTTTGTTGGCGGAAATTGACGATGGCGCAGCACACCGCTGCTACTGTGAGAACGAACAGCAGCGCGCCGACGAATTGGGTCTTAAGATCCCTCAAGCGGCCGTCTCCGCTGATAATTCGCTACGAGCACACACGTCCAGAAAGGTGTACCCCTATTTTGAGCACTTTGCGTGCCACCGGTGCCGAACAAGACTATTCATGAGAATACAGGATTTCCGCCACCTGCGCTAGACTATCAAGCTCCCGTACCTCTCGGATTTGGGATTTGACACTACCGTAAAGTGTATGACGGCACTGGTCCAAAACATCTGAGGAACAAGCCATTTGTAAAGCCTATTGACAAGTTACCCCAATAGGCCTAATATCTTCTTTCCGGTTTGTCAGTAGGACAGCTGACAGCGAAGCCAGGGCGCAAAAAAGGGTGGTCCGTGTATGACCTTGTTTCAGATTGGCGAGAAGGTGGTTTATCCAAACCACGGCATTGGAACGGTTGAGAACATCAGCACCCGTTCCTTTGGAGCGCAGTTCGAGCGGTTCTATCTCCTTCGCTTGACCTACAACAGTATGACGGTGATGGTCCCGTTTTCGCATGTGGAGGATATCGGCCTTCGCAAGGTAACGCGGAACGGCGAAATCGCCCGCGTGCTGGAGTTCCTGTCCGAGGGCGTCGCCAAGCGCAAGGCGGACTGGAAGGATCGCTACAAGGAAAACTCGGACAAGATGCGACATGGGAGCTTGCTCGAGATCGCCGAAGTCCTGAAGACGCTTCTGATCTTGCAGTCTGAGAAGCCGCTGTCGTTCCGCGAGAAGAAGATGCTGGAGCGTGCCCGGCACATGCTGGTCACTGAACTTTCCATTTCGCGCGGTCTGGCCGAGTTCGAAGCTATCAGCCTGCTGCAAGGCGCACTGGCGAAGTCGTCGTTGAGTTTGCCCGCCCCGGCTTAGACCACAGTCACCTGCGCTCCTCGATGTGCTTCAAACGTGCATCGAGTACGTCTTCCACCCGGTGAAGCTCCGCGCGCCAGAGATCACGCATATCGTCGAAGCGTTTATCGATGGCAGCGAACTTGGCGCTGAAAAGCGTGACGGCCAGCCCCAGCAGGGCCGCGTTAAACAACATAGGAATGCCGATGGCCAGGTATAGCTGTTCGTTAATCACCAAAGGACAGGTGCTCCGCTTGGACCTATTCTCTCACGCCTGCTGGAACCACGCTGGATTTGGTGCGCCGGTTCCTAGCGAGCTAAAACCGGATATGCAACGCGATCTGCACTACGCGGGGACCTAGCGTCGTGGTCACCTGGCCGAACTCGGGACTGTCGATGTTGGTAATCGGACTGCACTGGCTCGAAGTACAGCCAGGCGGATTCGGATTGCCGAAGTTCACGTGGTTAAAGACGTTGAATGCATCCATGCGAAGTTCCGCGTCTAGCCTGTCCTCAAAGAACTTGAAATGCTTGGCGAGAGCCAGATCCAAGTTGATGTCGCCCGGGCCGCGAATGGCGTTGCGGCCCAACGTACCTTCCGTGAACATCCCGGCCAATGCTGCGGCGTTGGTTTGGGCAGTTGCATCCAGCGCCAATAGGCGAGCTGCGGAGAATGCATTGGGATTGAAGTAGTAATTGCCGGTGTTCCCGTTGATGGTCTGCTGGTTGTGCGCATTGTAAATGGCAACGTTCGGCAAAACCAGATCGGCGTGGACCAAATTGGGTGAACCGTCCCCCGCCGGGCCGGGATCGGTGTTGGTGGCAAACAACTGCGCGGATACATCCAGCGGAAAGCCGGTGCGCCAAGTCAAGATAGGATACAGGCTCCAGCCTTTTGTGAGCAGTTTCGGGCCGCTCGTCCAAGCACGGTCGAACGGAAGATCCCATCCTCCGGAGAACGAAATTACGTCACGCACATCGCTGTCTCCGGAAGCCCAGAAGTAATGCTCATCGTAGTAAGGCACCTCCGAGTTCCGCTGGCGGAAGCCGGATACATTGTCGAGTTCGTGCGACCAGGTATAGGCAAAGGTGTAAAAGACGCTCCCCACGGGCGAACCGGCGTAGCGTTTGCTGAGGTTCACTTGCAGCGCGTTGTAATTCGCTACTCCGACATTCTTGAACTCCAGTAGCTGTCCAAATAGGGAGTTTGTGGAGTCGGGGTTGTAAAGGCGCGTGTTTGATCCGAGCGGAAATGGATTGATGTCCACCAGCGATGTCAGTTTGTGCGCATCATAGCCGACGTAACCGGTCTCGAGAACCATGCCGCCCGGCAATTGCTGTTGGATATTCAGGTTGTATTGGTAAACGTACGGGGTGCGGAGATGCGGATCCACAAGATAGATGCCGCCCGCACTGCTGAGCGGTTCAGAACCGGCGAAACTCGCGGTAGAGCTTGGCGGCCTGGACGGGAACGCGTTGGGAGTGCCTGTGTTGTTGGTGGCGAACGGATTGGACATGTACCCGGTCGGCGCTGTCTCCGTTCCGCCTAACGCGTTGAAATAAAGATTGGGTTCGTTATAGAAGGGCGGAGCTCCATTGAATTGCAGATTGTCTTCACCCTTGAGGATGTCGTAGAAAACGCCGAAGCCGCCGCGAACCGCGGTCTTGGCATTGCCGAAGACATCCCAGGCGAAACCAAAGCGCGGCGCCCAATCGTTCTTGTCGGGGAAGTTTGTGCCCTTGGGCGCTCCGGGATCGCCGGGAAACACCAGGCCGGGAGGAGCGTTGACAAAACGCTGGCTCTGCAACCCGGGGATGAAGCTGAACGATTTTCCCTGCGTATCGTATTTCGGCTCGGCGTATTCGTAGCGGACGCCGATATTCAAAGTAAAGCGCCGGCTGACGTGAAAGTCGTCTTGTGCGTATCCGGCATACTGATGCGTCCGAATGTTATTGAGGGCGTTGGGGCCTTGATAGTAATTATCCGGCAAGCCAAGGAGAAAATCGGCCAGATCGGTGCCGGACCCCGTGCTGGTGGACGGCCCATAGAACGCGTAGCTCCCGTTTCCATAGAAGTCATACTGGGTGTTGTTCTGATAGGGAGAAAAATAGAAGCCGAACTTCATATTGTGCAGGCCCTTGGTCCACGTGAGGTTGTCGTAAAACGCGTAGATGGTATTCGCGAACTTGGTCGGACCGTAGGGACTGAACCCGATGTTGATGCCGGCGCCATAAAAATAGATGTCCGGAGGGCCAGTGGCGATATCGGGCGTGATATTGATCCCCAGAGCCGAGGGTGTGACTTTGTCCAAAGCTGAGACCGGAACGCTATCGTCGGAACTGTGACGCACTGCGGTAATGCGCGCCTCATTGAGGAGCAAGGGCGTGAAGACGTGCGTGTAGTTGACACTTCCCGAGTAAGTTTGGAGGAAGTCCGCGGCATTGTAGCCGCTCACGCTGGCGAAATAAAAAGGGTTTGTGGTCTCGTTGTCGTGAGCGGTGAAGGTTCCCGACAAGGTATCGTGGCTTGAAATCGTGTAGTCGAGCTTGCCGAGGTATTCGTTGTCATTGTTGATCGCCGAAGCCGTGGGGTAGAGATAGCCGGTGGGCGAAGTGGGAATCAGGCCGTTCTTAAAGTAAGCCTGCGCCACAGGATCGATGCTGGTAGGGCTGATGATCCCCTGGGTCGCCAGCGTGGGATTGGGCTGATAGTAGGGATTCGCTTGCAGGAAAGCGACCACCGCCGGATCGGGGCCGCCATTCACCGCTTGCGAGAAATCTCCCTGCGCCTCAGCCGGTGTGTAGGTCTGAATCTTGCCCTCCAACTGCACCTGCGTTTGTCTCTGGCCTTGGTAGGCGAAGAAGAAAAAGAGCTTGTTGCGGCCATCCACAATATGAGGAATCACGATGGGTCCGCCGAGAGTCACGCCGTATTGGTTGCGCTGAAGAACCGCACGGGGCTGGCCCTGCTGGTTGTTAAAAAAGTCGTTCGCATCGAAGTCGGTATTGCGGACGTAGTCGTAAGCGGTGCCGTGAAGCTGATTCGTCCCGCTCTTGCTGACGATGCTCACGATTCCACCGGCGTTGCGTCCGTATTCGGCGGCGTAGGTGCTTTCGAGCACGCGGAATTCCGCCACTGCATCGGGATTGGGATTCACTACCACTTCGTTGGAAAGCAGATCGTTATTCAACCCGCCATCCAAAAGATACGTCACAGAGTCCGTGCGTCCGCCGCCAATACTATAGTTGCCGGCTGCTCCGGAATCGGGATTGGTGATTGTCACTCCGGGCTGGGTGGCCAGCAGATCCATCGTGTTGCGCCCGTTCAGCGGAAGCTCGTAGATGGCTTCGCCCGTCACGGTACCGCCCACGGTGGAATTGCCGGTCTCCACGTTGCCGAGCTTGCCCTCGACGGTGACCTGGGCACTGGCTGCGCCCACCTCCAAAGTCAGATCGACGCGCAGCGTTTGATTGATTTCCAGTGGGCTGGCCGGCCGGGTTGTGCTTTTGCTGAATCCCGCCGCCTCCGCGCTCACTTCGTAGTGCCCGATTGGGAGCAGCAGCACTTGGTAGAAACCTTGATTGTTCGAGACAGCTTGTTTGGTTGTCTTCGTGTCGATGTTGGTGACCGTCACCTTTGCGCCGGCCACCAGCGCGCCGCTCGCGTCTGTGATGCTTCCGGCTATCGTGCCAGTGGCGTCCTGTGCCCAAGCAGCGGGTGCCAGCAGCAACAAGGAGAGCAACGCCGTGGTGGCCGTCGCGGAAAAAGAGAACTTATGCATGTCGATTCCCCCTTTTTTATAAAAAACCACCTTCGCGAGGGAACGCTACAGAGCAGTTCCGATTCTTCAGAAAGTACCATACTTGTCCGCACCCGGTCGCCTCCACTTGATGATCAGCCTTTTGTTCGGCGTCTCGCCGGCCCATCCTCAAACGCGCTGCGATCCTGATACTCTTTCGACAATGACCCGACTCTTCGTGCTCTGCCTTCTGGCGCTCGCCGCCTCAGCCGCATCCGCTCAGACTCCGGCGCAGCAAGTAGGCGCCGTGCTCGACGACTGGCATCAGGCCGCCTCCGTTGCCGACGAGTCGCGCTACTTCGGCCACTTTGCGCCCAACGGCGTGTTCATGGGTACCGACGCCACCGAACGCTGGACCGTCAGCGAATTCCGCCAATGGGCGAAACCGCAATTCCAGCGCAAGTCGGCCTGGAGTTTTCAGCCTCGCGATCGCCACATCGATTTTTCAGCCGATGGCAAAACCGCATGGCTCGACGAAATGTTGGACACGCCGAACCTGGGTGTGTGCCGCGGGTCGGGCGTCCTAGTGAAGCTCGGCGGCAAATGGAAGATCGCGCAATATAATCTTTCGGTCCCGATTCCAAACGCCCTGGTCGGCGCTATCGTCAAGCAGATCGGCGCGCGCTGAGAATCCCGGGATCCCCTGAACTCTCACCCGTCGCGCGGCGGCGCTTGACTGAGCGCTTCTTTACCGGAGTCCTCTCCACCGGACTCTTGACAACGCTCTTGCCGGTTCCTCGTTGAGCCGCGGTCACACCCAATTGTTCACTCAACTGTTCAATGGACGCGCGGATGTAACGACGCACGAAAGACCGCTCCAGATCGCTCTGACTCGCGAATTTGATGTGGCGCAGAGCCTTGCCATCGCCCTGAAGCACACGATTCGGGTCCGGAAGCGTCGAGCCTCTCGGAAAGCCCAGATTGACGTGCCGCGCGTTGGTGGCAATATAACAGAACATGTCCTTCATCTTTCCGCTGAAGCCGAACCAGATCGCGACGGTGTAAACCTGATAAATAGATTCGGAGGCGTCCGGGACTTCGTCGAGGATGATTTCGCGGAGCGCGAGCGCGAGGTCGGCGATGGAGCGGTCATAGGCTTCGAGGAATCCAAGGAGTCGAGGATCGGGTGGACGTCGCATATTAGGCCCCGCCACTTCCGCTCTACCCTTGCGGCGCCGCCTCGGCTGCCTGATCCGCGACACACGCCGCGTGTCGCAAAATGCGTTCCAGATGCCTGCAAATCAGCATGAGATCCACATAAATCGTCGCATCGCCCGGTCCCGCCGTCAGTTGAGAAAGCTTCTGATACAGAGCCCCACATTCCGCACGCATAGGACCTTCTTGCGGCCGCACTGAGAGCCCCTGCGTCCGATCCAAATTGCGCCAGCTTTCTATTGCGGCCGTCAAACACTCCTGAATCCTTGCGCCAACCCCCGAAATCTGGCTCAACACCTGGGACGGTGGCCTGCCATGCATCTCCGAGCACAGCGTAACAATCTCGTATGCGTAATCTCCGATGAGCTCCAGATCGACGATCGCGTCAAGAATCCCGGTGACGAGCCGTGCGTCGCGCGCCACCGGCGCCTGTAGCGTGATCAAGCTCAAACACTGGTCGTGAATGAGCCGATGCTGATGGTCGGTTTGCGCTTCGAGCTCACTCGCCCTCGCCGCCGGGCCAGGCCGCGGATCGGCCAGCGCGTCCAATGCCTCGCCCAATAGAGAAAGCGTCGTCTCGCCCATTTGGACTAAACTCTGGCGGACCGATTCGAGTTCTTGACCGTAATGTATTCTCGTCATTTCTTGCCGCTCCTTTTGCTAAATCCCTGTTCCCCACGGGTGCGGAGCCCATTCGATGCCCCCATCGGCACCTGCACTTCGAGAAGTGCCTGAATCCAATTCGCCGCGGCACGAGCCATTTTAATCATTTTCATCCGCATTTTGTCACACCGCCTTTCATGAAGAATCGTTCCTGCTCGCGGGCGCACGTTCACTGAGACGTCCTTGCGAGCAAGTTACAAACGGAAAATTTCGGAAAAGCGCGGATAGCGAACGCTATCGAATCAGAGGGAGAATCCGGCCAAAGACGGAGGCGATTCTGGCCAGAGACGGAGGCTCCGCTGACTCGGCGTCTATTTGCTGTTCGCGCAATCGAGTGCTGCCACTGTCAGACATCAATGGGCCTCCTTCTAAACCCAGCCTATACCACCCCCGGTATCCTTGTAAAGACTTTTTTTCGCGTTCCGCGATTTGGGCGCGCAGCGCCCCCCAAGCCGTTCCGATATCGTAGTATGGATCAAACCACAATGCCTGAAACATCCTCGGGTTCATCAGCCGCCTACGACGTGGCGATCGTCGGTGCGGGTTTCGCTGGCCTCTACATGCTGCACCGCCTGCGCGAGCTGGGCTTTTCGGCGCGCGTATACGAGGCAGGAGGCGGTGTCGGCGGCACCTGGTATTGGAATCGCTATCCCGGCGCCCGTTGCGACGTCGAGAGCCTGGAGTATTCCTACACGTTCTCCGACGAGCTCCGCAAGGAATGGCAGTGGACCGAGCGCTATGCCGCGCAGCCCGAGATCCTGCGCTATCTCAACCACGTCGCCGACCGCTTCGACCTCAGACGCGATATCCAGTTCGATACCAAGGTTACCTCGGCTGTTTTCGACGAAGCCGAATGCCGTTGGACCGTTGAAACCGACTGCGGCCAGCGTGTTCATGCGAACTTCTGCATCATGGCGACCGGCTGCCTCTCGGCGGCCAAGGTGCCCGACTACAAAGGACTCGATACATTTCGCGGCAAGTGGTATCACACCGGCCATTGGCCGCACGAAGGAGTCGATTTCACCGGCCAGAACGTGGCGGTGATCGGGACCGGTTCGTCCGGTATCCAATCGATCCCGATTATTGCGCGCCAGGCCGCACACCTCTACGTCTTCCA
>Ga0187810_10000282_pt1 | contig 21358 bp, 35 predicted proteins | sample NC_wetland_sal_i_9_FD_132963 | JGI IMG/M metagenome (GOLD analysis project Ga0187810, IMG submission 132963) | Wetland sediment microbial communities from Neuse River Estuary, North Carolina, USA - ASW_5 | ecosystem: Environmental > Aquatic > Freshwater > Wetlands > Sediment | place: USA: North...
CCATTCGTCCAAGGGATCGCCGATCTTGCATGGGCTGGATCATCCCGGTGGAGCAGCCAGTTCTGGTGCCTCAGTCCCGGCTGGTGAGAATCTGATGCCGGGGAGGTTGCGGAAGGGGATTAAAACGCCTCGCGTCCGCAAGGGTACGGAAGGATCGGCCCCGGTGCGTCTGTATGCTGCGACGGACCGTGAGCATCCCAGTGGAAAATAATGTCCACCCAGCGTGGCGAGAATTTGGGCGGGTGATGGCCGCCATAGACGGTTTCGCGCAAGCGATGATCGTACTACATCACCCCGCCTTAATCCTGTTTCCTAGTGGAAACAGGGCAATATGGAGATTCTGATGTGCCTAGTGGATTCAAATGAAGATTTTAATAGTGAGTCCGCATGGCGATGGCGTCTGGTATGTCGCACTGCTCCAACGAGCAGGCCACACCGTCGATTGGATCGTCTCCTCTGCTAAAGACGTTGACACCCTCAAAGGTATCGTCCCATCTCCACTATCTTCCGTACCTAATCCGGCCAGCTACGACCTTGTTGTTTTTGACTCCTCGGGACTCGGTGACGCCGCCGATTCTGCTCGCACAGTAACCCCAACGATTGGCAGCTCCCGCCTTGCTGATTCATTAGAATCTGACCGCATCTTTGGCATCGAAGCCATGGAGCAGGTTGGCATTCCAGTGCCCCCATGGGAGTCATTCGACGATCCTGCCAGCGCCATCGCTTGGTTAAAAAAGGAGCAGGTGCGGTGCGTGCTCAAGCCCATCGGCGAGGCTCCATCCGACGCCACCTACGTGTCCAAGTCCCCCGAGGACATGATCTCCTACATCGAGACTCGCCTGCACAAGAAGGTCAAGTCCTTCGTGTTGCAGGAGTATGTAATTGGAACCGAGGTTTCGACCGAGGCATGGTGGACCGGGAGCGAATGGATAGCTCTAAACCACACGCTGGAGGAGAAGAAATTCATGGCTGGGAGCATAGGTCCCAACACGGGATGCGCTGGCAATGTGCTATGGATGCCACCCAAGCCCAACCAGTTGTTCGAGCGTGGCCTTGCTAAGATAGCACCCCTATTACGCGAGCACAACTTTGTGGGCATGATCGACCTCAATACCATCGTCACAGAAGGAGAAATCTATGGGCTTGAATGGACCCCCCGATTCGGATATGAAGGGACGTGCAACCTCACTCGCCTGCTACCTATCGAGTTCGGGGAATTCCTTTACAAGATTGCTATTGGAGAAACGCCGACGCTTGCACAACCAAGGGCCAAATTTGCTGCTACCGTCCGAGTCAGCGTTCCTCCTTACCCCAGCGCAGAATTCAGCCGTCACAAGGATCAGGTCCCTATACGAGGGATCGACCTAGACAAGCTAGAGTCCTTCGTCCTATACGATGTGCAAAAGGACGGCGACTGCCTAGCGACAGGCGGCGGATACCAAGTCATTGGCAGCCCCATCGGCCTTGGCGAAACCATCTGTGGAGCAGTGGGAGAGGTGGAGACGGCCATTGGACGGCTAGATGTGCCCAACCTACAGTGGCGCAATGATATAGCCACGTGCTGTGAGAAGAGATATGCAATGCTCAGAGAATGTGGATGGCTCCGATCTACGCTATAATGGAGTAGACCCGGAGATCGACTGGACCGTGCCCGATGAGACTACGGATGACGATGAGGGCGACGCATCAGAGATCGAAAAGGTCTGAGAGCAACAAGCCCTCTTGCGGAAGGCGTCCCCATGGCCAAGGTCATCGAGTTTTATGTGCCAGCGCGGTACAAGCCCAAGCGCAAGTATGTGCCGCTGGCAGAACGGGAGGCATGGGGCCGTGTGCTCCAGTTTCGTAGCCAAGGGATGGCTGTGGAGGACGGGCCGGCGCCTCCGAGAAAAGGGCTTGTTATTCGTGAGTGTGGATGGGTATGAAGATCACGGTCCAGCGGAAGCGCGAGACGGCATTAAGCGTATGTGGGCAACTGTTCGTAGATGGTCAGATTGAATGCTACACGTTGGAGCCAGCCCGTCTCAATCCCCACTACACGGGACATCCGTGCATCCCGGCGGGGACATACCGGGTTATTCTGACGCCCTCACCCGAGCTGGGCTATGTGACGCCGGAGCTGTTGGACGTGCCGGGCCGGAGCTACATACGCATCCACATTGGCAATTATCCAAAGGATGTGAAGGGCTGCACGGCAGTGGGGCTGGAACAGGCGGGAGATTTCGTGGGGGAATCGCGGTTGGCGTTTGACCAGCTAATGGTGCTGTTGAGGACCGCAACAGACGGGATCACGGCGACCTATATTGATCCACAATGATGAAGCGATTGCTACTGATGGGGATGTTGTTGGTGACCACGCTGGGCTGGGGTCAAGGCTTCTATCATGACCGGGCGATGGGTGTGCAGACCACGAATCCACAGGGTGGATTCATCCCTATTAGCTATGGACAGGTACGGGTATGCACATTGCCAGCGACTGGATCGCCATGTACGCCACTGGCCAGCATAACCGATGTGTTTGGCAATCCATTGAGCGTGGCTGGTGGGAACTTTGGACAAGTGTTCACCGATGTGCAGGGCAACTTCAACTTTGGATGCCCCGCCGGAAACTATGAGATTCAGATTGTGGCGCAATCCTCGAATGTGCCCCAGCTTAACTATGACGTGACCTGCCCCACTACTGGCGCTGGATTTGTTACGGGGGTGACGCTGAATCAAGGGTTGGTAGTGACTGCTGGAACGGTGGGGCTGCAAGCATGTGGGGCGAATCAGGTTCTGGTTGAGAACAGTGGGGCGACTGCGTGGGTTTGTGGGAGCGCTTCTGGTGCGCCGGGCAATCCGGTTGGATCGTTACAGGGTAATAGCTCTGGGACCTTCTTTGGGATTCCAAACACTAATTTCAATTCTGTTACGGGTCAAGTTAATATTCAGAACTTTGAGAATATCCTATTTGTGGATCAGTTCAACTGGTCGATTGCGCCCGGTGGCTCTTATTCGGTCGGGTCTAATACGCTGACCTTTGCAATCTGTCCCAGAGGTGTATATGGGGGAGACACCTATGCTAACAAGACCCCGCATTGGGTCTATATCTCAGGTGGGTCGGGGACGGCTGAACCAGTGGCCATCACAGGAGGAACGTGTCCAGCTAATGGTTCCAGTGGAGGTACAATCACATTCAACACAGTGTTTAGCCACTCTGGAGCATTCACTGTGGCTAGCGCAACAGGCGGCTACCAAGAGACCCAGACCTATGTGACTTATTTGAAATCCCAGTTTGCCCATGCTCTGCCGGATTATACGCCTTACAAGATTGTTGGACCTCTGGGTGCGGTCACCACGTTCTATGCACCATTTTATGTATCGAGTGGTGCTTCTGGCAATCTGCCATATTATGCATCGTTCGAGACATTCGAGGGAGGCTCAATCGAGTGCGTGGTATATGCAAATTGCATTCAGATTGGAGATACATGGCAACTTGAACTATTGAATGGAACAAGCACCAATACCATAGGGGCAGTAAGCAACAAATTCCGCGATCTTGTAGTTGGCCCCGGCCTCAATACTTGGAAGGTCAATCCCTCGGCAGTGACTTGCAACCTTGGCAGTCCCGGCATAACTGTGATTACTAGTGGATCGAACACTTGCACATTGACCATTCCAACTGGGCCGACTGGATTTTATGCTGCCATCCCTAACCAATTCATTTATCTTAATGGCACTACTAATGGTCTTGAGGGAACCTATCGTGGTACGGGTGAAATGGCGATGGTCACTGGTGGAACGTGTGCTAATGGGGGCGCTGGCTGCACCATTGTCATCGCACCGGGAGAGCCTTGGTCAACCACTTTCGCTGGGCATGATGCTGGGTTCTCTCTTACTGCCGCAGTCAATGCTGCCTTTGAGGACAATGGACAAGGAACGCTGTTTGATGGCATCGGTTCCTCCTTTCCCACAGGAGGAGTTAGCCCTGCATACTTTGGTAGTGAGTTTCAGATAGACAACGATCAGTCGGCTACGATCACGACACACAATATTGACGTGGCTTATCAATTGCTTTCTAGTAGCGAGTTTGTCGGGGCCGTTGTTTTTGCCCCCGGCGACTTTGGCCATTATGCCGGAATCTCCAATATTGAGCATTCTTCATTGTCTGAGCAGTGTCAAGGTGCTATGGTGGAGTGGTATTCAGGCAATGGCTTATCGGTGTCGGATAGTATTTTCCAAGGATTCCCGCTTTATGCCACTAAGATCAGCAGCAACCGAGGTGGATATGGAGTATATACATATAAGAATGTGTATTCCGAACAAGGAGGCTGTGTTGATCCTATCCTTGGTTTGACAGAGAACGGGCCAGATATGATTCTGAATGGCGTTTATGCTGAACGCTATGGCTCGAACCAGCCTGCCAATGCCATCACCACATTTGCTGGAAGTCAATCTGGGCAAACCTACCAGACGTATTACATCGTGTACACCGATGGTGGAAGCAACAAATCAGTGCCTGTGCCAATTGGAGTTGCCACTGTCACGAATCCAAATACGAATAACATCACCGTTAAATGGTTTACTGGCACTACTGCGGGCACGGCGGTGGGTGGTTATGATCTTCTCCGTGTTACGGGAACAACTGGTGGGATCGCAGCTTCCGCACCAACTGGGACCGGAAACTGGGCAGTGACTACTGGATTGGTGCCGTCCGCAGTATGCAACATAGATGGTGCATGTAGCTACACTGATACACTTGCTAATGGGAGTCTAACTTCCTATACTGTCCCGGCGACTGGAGGTCCCGGCGGTGGCAACCCGAACTTTGGCCCAGTCCTAAGCCACTTTGCAACTGGGGCTATCGTAATTTCAGGTAATGCTAATACAGTCGGAAACGCCGTAGGTGCTCAAGGGATGGCCGGATATTACGGCGTAGCTGCGTGCGTCACCGCCCCCGTGTTGGCGCAGCAACCCGTCGCTACCTTCAACGATTTCTCACGTTACGGAATCACCTCTGGTGCTGGGCCATGTCTAGCTTCTGGTAAAGGCCAGACCTTTCTATTTACTCTGATTGGTTCTCAGGGTAGTGCTAGTGGAGGCACAGCATTGCCCGATGTCAATGCAGGAGCTGGCACTTTCGCAGCAACGTCCCCATTAACTGGCCGCCTTAACTTTGGGGAAAACCGCAACAATACGATGCACGATGTTATTACCATTGCGGATTATAACATTGATGCAACCGAGGCTGTCAATCAAACTGGAGGTGGCATTCCTTACCGTCGGGCACTAATTGCCAACGATGCTGGCATTGGTATGGATGGTGCAAACTCTAATACTAGCGACATGATGCTTCATGCTGGAGATGCACTGGACTTCTATGTTGGACTTCCTAGTGGTGTAAGTTGTGGCACAAATTGCTGGATGCGTCTAACTGGAACCACAGCTACCATCAAAGTTCCGACTACCATCACTGGAGCGCAACCACAGTTGAATTTAGGAGCGAATGGAGGAACTGGTGGGCAACTAGGATTGCTTGGAGCCACCAGTGGCACTGCAACACTCACAGCCCCCGCTGTTGCTGGTACAACTACCAATGCAATAGCTTTCAGCAATCTTATATCCTTGCCGGGAGGCACTAATACAGCCGCTTCGATTCAAAGTCCGGCAGGAGCGAATTATGGATTGGTGGTATCAGCGGGAGGAGCAACTGCTGGCACCAACAACGGAAACTACACATGGTACAGCAATAATAATACCACGGTAGCTATGTCTATCGGCTCTGGTGCAGTGTTCGGAATTTCATCGAATGCCAATCCGGCAGCTGCTGTCCCCGATACTGCCATGTCTCGTGATGCCGCCGGGGTCGTGGATTTCGGTAGCGGTGCTCAAGGCAATACAACTGCCCGAGTAAAAGCCGCTGGTTATATATCGGTAGGCACAACCTTTACCATTGCTAGTGGGTGCGGCACCCCAACTGCTCTTACTGGGGGTGCCACTGCTGGTTCATTCGGCGCTGGGCAAACCGCTTGTGCTCCAGTCATCACCATGGGGAATAGTGCTACTGCTCCCAATGGCTGGGCTTGTTTTGCTTGGGACATTGCTACTAACACTGATACGCTCAAACAAACCGCATACACTACAACCACTGCAACTATGTCAGGTACGGTAGTTTCTGGCGACACCATAATTTTCGAGTGCCATGGATTCTAATGAACCATCTTTGGGAACATCTTGACCGCCTCACCGACCTGCTACTGATTGCTGTACCCCTAGTCATTTGGATGGCCCGGTGGGCACGCAAACTGGAGATCAGCATGGGCTTCACCAAAGATGTGGCCACCAAGCACCTGCCCCATATCTATTGGCGGCTACATCGCTGCGATGTTGCATTGGCGCTCGATCCAGTAGAACGGCCCGACATTGTATATGTTAACGGAGGCAATAACCAGCAGGGGCCTAGTGTTCCTGTGCGCTGATGACCCGAAGTAGGTAACGCTCGATCTCAACAACGCATTCTTCAAGATGTTTGCGCGAGGCCAAATCAGGCACGCGGGTGGTGGAATGCTTACTGATCCACTCCAGATACTCAAGGGCCTTGTGCCCACCATAGAGCAGGGTTGGGCGAGTCACTTGATCGCCCCCAAGAATTCAGCCATCGACTTTACCCGCCACTTAACCTGTGCGTCTTGATTCCACCGCCTATCCAATAAGGCCGCATGAAGATATGGGAAACGGTCCATCGACTCGATAGTCTCGGTCTTGTCATCAATCATCCAGTCGATGTCAAGGCGGGAGCAGATGTCTACCTTGTCGTCAGAGTTGGGCACCGTGATGACCCCAAGGTAATTGTGGATAGGGCGGACGCCACAAGCATCTAGCCAGATTTGGGTCTGCTTGGTCGTGGTCATGCCCGCCGAATTGGCACGAGAGGTCATAATCCATACATCCTGATCCCGCTGGGTCATCAACCACTGCGCCAAATCGCCGACACAATCGCTGTAGGCATCAACTCCCAGCCAGAAGTTCTCGGTCTGCTGGATGACCCGCCACATAGCTGATTCCTCAGCCTTGGTAAATTGGCCTCCGCCGCCCCAGCTTGTCCAAGCCTCCTCGGTGATGTTGCGCCCCGGATGCAGCCGATTGAACAATTCCACAAAGGCCCGGATGAAGTTGGCGAGGACGCCATCGCAATCAACTGCAATCCGCGCCATGATAGCCCCTTTTCTTGAGTAACTCGTGCAAATAGCCCATGGCATTGAACATTACCGCGCACAGCGCATCTTCAAGGTATGCCCCCGAGCTATATAACTCCCGATGCCCCTTCCACCAGTCGAGGACATGACGCCACCCGGATTTCATGTAAGTGTCAAGTGGGATTCCCTTTTGCCAATTATCACTATCGCGCATAGTGCCATCGCTTTGCTTCCTATGCTTGTGCATAAACTCACCATAGCGTTCGATCACAAGTGGAGACAGAAAGCCCTCGTAATCAGGCTTAGTTTGGGCCGTGTCCCGCGTAGCCCCAGTTGAGAACTGCCGGATGACTCCAGTATCAACTACCTGAGTAGACTTTTCCGCCATAGCTGCATCTCCCATTGAAGGTTAGGATGGGGTAGAGATTGAACATCCCACCGCCATAGAACTCGATCACCACAAATCCATTGAGCCATGCGGTCGGCCTGTTCTCAAGGTAAACTGGGTTGCAATCGCCGAGTATGGGGGCGATCCAAGCCATGTGCTTGTGCTTCACCTCGACGGGACTAATCTTGGCAAAAGATTGAGGAGCATGAGTATGACCAGCCAGAACATTATCCCCGTAAAGTTCAACCGCCTTACGGCTAGGATAAATGCCCGCTTGGTTACCAATGCCTGTAAGTATTTCGCCATGGATTATATTCAGGTGACCCAATCGCTTTGCATTGCCCAACGGTATGACTTCCCATCCACGCTTAACAAGCCCGAGTTCCGTCGGACGATCCACAAGTCCAAGGAACTGTGGATGTCCCTCGACAAACTCATACTCCCAATAATCGTGGTTCCCCACGATCCAAACAAGATTGGTGCCTTTGGGGACGCCTCGCTCAATGGGCTGCAATATCTCCACATCGAATCGCTCGGTGTTACGCTTGTAGCTGCCGGGGGGCTTGTACAATGGTTTCCGTCGGTTGTGATGGCTGATTTCAGCATTGTCGAATTGGTCGCCGCCAAACACGAATCCCGCTGGCTTCAAGTCCTGAATAAGCGCCATCATCGCGCCGAATGTGGGCTTGTGATACTTAGAAAAGTGCAGATCGTAACCTGCTACCCAAATCTCTGGCTTTGTCATATCCCCTTCATGGCTGCCCAATGAGGGCCAGCGACAACCTCAACCTCCACACTGAGTCCGCGTGGAGCAACGACTGGATCAATCAAAATCTTAGATGGTGCTTCCATTATCTCACGAACCTGATCTCGGCAGTCAAGCACTAATTCGCTGGGGCACTCGAAAATCAGCGAATCGTGGATGCAGTTGAGCAGGCCATAGCGTTCATCAAGCCCATGCTCGGCAATAGCGAGGATGCGGTCCTTTAGCTCGCCGTGTGCGTCGTTCTGTGTAAAGAAGCAGAGAGCAGCCTCAGCATCATCCCCGTGGCCCCACTCGCCCCGGCCCTTGTAACGAAACACCTCCCAGAAGTACCGGATATAGCCATGCCGCGAGATGAGATAGCCCTGCTCATGGGCCTGCTGTACTATCCGCTCCCGGTAGGATTTGGACTTGGGGAACAGATGATCCAGCAAGTCCATCACCTGCTTGGCCTCGCTCTGGGACTGAAAGAACTCCATATATTGAAGATAGAGTTTGCGATAGCCCATGCCGTTGTTGTAGCCAAGGAGTGCGTGTTTGCATTGGGCATCACGGACGTGCTTATGTTCCTTCTTGACCCGCGCAAGGCGTTCGCGCAACTCGTCGTCTGGCAAGCCCACTAACTTGGAGGCGTCCCCCAGCTTGAGGAAATGCGCGGTCACGAATGAATGGATGTCAAGTCGGCCCATCCTCATCATATCCGCGTCTTGCGCCTCGAATCCAAGCGTCTGTACATGAAAGGCCCGGTAGTCGAACTCCATCAGCGTCTTGCCTGCCGGGGGCTTAATCATTGTTCTAAAGACCTGAGCGAATCCCCCGGTCTCGGGATCGTCATGCTTAGGGGCGTTCATGGTGTTCGGGCGGCGGGCACTGAGTTGGCCAGTGGCGGGGTCCATGTAGTAGACCGGATGCACGCGCTCATCAACGCCGGGCTTCCAGTTCTTGACATGGTTGGTCAGCACCGTTTGGGCCTTGCGATAGTCAATGACGGCCTTGTACAGTGGATCGTGCGTCTTGCGGTAGAGCCGGATGATCTCAAGCTGATTGGTAGTATTCTTCCGGGTTTTGATGTGCTTGGGCACGGGATGGCCCTTGAACACCATGTACCTCACCAGCCCTTTTGAAGAAGGCGTCCACGGCAGCACCCGCTCAGTCGTACCGTCTGCCTTGGGCTGTTTGTAGCCCTTCTTCTGCTTGACCTCATAGGGCACCAGCTCCTGCATCTTCGCTTTTGCTTCCTCGAAGGCCTGCTCCAACGTAGCCACAACCTCATCGAAGGCAGCCTTGTCCACAGGCATTCCTCTAATACTCATGTTTCTAAGTACTGGCTCTAAGGCAACTACGTGTCTTGAATACCCGCGCCATAGTCCTTGCTTGTGTAATTGCTGGAACAGTCCCATCAGTTCACCAAGAATTGCAAAACTGCCACATCTACTACGCCGTAGAATTCAGGTGCTGAATTGGCTAGGTGCTTCCAAGGCCACGGCCAACCATTTTGTGCTGCCACAAACTGTAGCCCTCGTGGTAGGTCTGGTTGTAGATGATGGTGCATCCACATAACATCGTGGATTTCACCATCTATGGATACGCCATTGGCACGGATAATATCGTCATCGAAACGGTAGTTGTTGAATCCGATTTTTGGTAAACGAGTTCCCAAACATCGCCGTGCAATACCCAGAAAAGGCTCTCGCCATGGCATGAAGATTCCACTTTCTGGGCCAAGCGAGAATTGAATGCTTTTAATTGTCTGCGTGCCTTCTGCTTCTTCCGCCGATTCCTCACTTGTACTCCATGGGGTCTCAATGTCATAAGCTAGATACCTATGCTCGATGTTATCTGTTGTATGCTTTTGTACTTCCATAGCAAACTCTAGCGCCTGCTCCTCTGTTGGATAAAGCACATATCCGGGCGGGGGCGAGTCCACTGGTGGCATCACCGCCTGCCTACCCTCCTTTGCTACCACCATGGCCAACTTGAGGCATCGCATGAGCACACCAAATAGCGACATGGCTCCGCGCCGGAGGTAGCTAGGATGGAAACATGAAACGACCGGGCCGTAGCGGCTGGGGAGGACGAACCCGGTTAGGCTGCCCACCCCCAGCTTATCGCCCGCTAGGCCCGTCGTCGCCCGCGTGGCTATATTGCCAAGCGCCAATATGGCCCTCGGCTTGTACTTCTCCAGCACCTCCTCAAGGTAGGTGCGGCCCCACTCCACCGCCTCCGCTTCCCATGGTGCCCCCTCCAACCAATTTTGTGGTGGTTGCACAGGCACCACATTCCACATGACGAATTGCTCGCGGTCACAACCTATGCGTCGAATGGCCCGCTCCAGCACGGAGCCAGCAGCGGCCCACTCTACGAAGCCCCGCCCTTGCTCGGCCTCCTCCACGCCCATGGCCTCTCCAAGGATCAGGACACCGCTGGACCCAGAGCCGCTTGGCTGTTGCCATCCCTTCGCACCCGGTATGGGGCACTTAGTCGGCATGATCCATCTTATAGAGCGCAACATCAAGCGATGGGTTAATCTCGGAGCCGCTGGAGCGATGGCGCGTGGTCTGCTTCAATCGTGGTTCCCATCCCAGTGCCTTGGCCTCTTGCTCGTCCAGCACCGGGCTGGGAAAGCACGTTACGAATCGTCCCGCAACAATCTTCACTTCAATCCTTGACTCGCTCATTTTGTACCTTCGCTTTCTTTTCGACTACGATCACTCGCCGCACCTCAGCCTTCATACGAATCTCCCACAACGCGATGCACGGATCACATGCGGCTCTAGGGGAGACCGTGCCATTGTACCGGGGATGCTTTGGGCACTTCAAGACTAGCATGTGACCTCCAAGTGAAAGAGGGGGCGCGACTGACAGTAGCCGCTTACTTCTTTGGGTGAAGCGATAGTGCTGTCATTACGGCCCCCTCCAAATCCGGCGCTGTTAGCGTTGCTTGCCCTTCGCGGTCTTACTCCCCGCTGGGGCAAAAGCATTGATGACATTGTAACCCTTGTCGTCGATGCCAAGGCGCACATCAACCTTCTGGCCCAGCAGCGGCGCGGCCACCAGCGCACCATCCGGCGTGCGCTTGAATCCAAAGCCCACCGCCTTCTGAATCTGGCCCAGCGATGCAATAGCCAGCGATGAGCGTTGGGCATCGCGGTCGGCCCATGCGCCCTTCACACCCTTGTTCTCGTCCCGCGACTCCTTGATGAAGGCCATCCGCTCTGGGGTGAAGTCGGTGACGCGATAATTGAAGTTCTCCTGCATCGTGCGCTCTTGATCGCCCGATACCACTTTTAAGCAGAGGCGTAGGTTGCGCGAGTCTCCCTTATTGGAGATCGAGTCGGCAGTGACAAACTCCTTGCCCTTCCTCGTTTGATAGCCCTCGATGATCTCCGCTGGGTACCATCCCGGCGTCCATGCACCACCCGGCTCCTCGGCAAACTCCGTCAGATCGGGCATCGCCTCGGCGCTCAGGTCGTCCACCACTCCATTCAGACTCACATCACTGGTCATAAGCATTCTCCTTTGGCTTAACGGCCTCGTCCTACAGTTTGCCCACCCTTATGCTTGGCATTCCAAATCCGGGCCGCTTTCTTTTGGGCCTTCTTCTTAGTCATCCCCTTCCGAATGAAGGAGTCCCGCATCTTCTCATATCCCTTTGGCATAGGTCACCTCCAGAACAATCGCTCTAGTTCATCAATCGGCTTGCGCTCCCGCCCCGCCTCAAAGCCAAATAGATAGGCATAATACAAGGCAACAACGGAATAGGCAAACATTATTAGATGTAGCATTGCGCCGCCTTGGTAGGATGTGGCCCACGCGAAGCACCGGACGCCTCGGGCTGGAGTTGACAGGGCTGGGTCAGCGCTCCCCCTATTTTTCGGCGCTCCGCGAGGGCTACCATTCTATTTTACCACCGCTGGCGATGGCTTGGCCACATCCGGCGCATGGCAAACCAGCACTACCACCGTGTCAGAGAGCGCCTGCCCATTGATCTTATAACCATCCGTGCAGGTGATTTCCACTGTGGTTGCATCAATGCTTGTGGTCGTGTACTTAGTGGTCTTATAGCACCCCACCAAAAGCATCAGCCCAGCTATTACCAAAATCACTTTCTTCATTTTGCTCCTCCAATCTCCAGCGGTGGCGCTTCATCGGCCTCCACACCCATTGGTGCTACTTCTTCGAGAGCCTTCGACAGGGCATTGCGGCGCAGCATGTAGGCCGGGCGGGATCGCCAATTAGGATTGGCTCCCATAAACCATTCCTCTAATGTCGTTTCATACACCACTGGCCGCGTCCACCCGGCCACATCAATCGTTACCTTAGCCTGCAGATTAGGCCCAGTCCACTCCCCCGGCCCCTTACTAGTGCTAAACCGGATGGTGATGGCAGGCCCCTCCGTAATATCGACCGCGTAGCCAGCGATCTTGCCACTAGCCATGGCGTGCCGAATCTTGGCACCCGCCGTGGTACTCAGCCGCCCACCTTCCGCCGAGTACACATCGCCTGCCATAATATCGAGGCCCATGCGGTCAGCATACATGACCGCGTGGATGATCGCAGGGAAGGGGAAGGGCTTCCAAGTCGTCGATTTGAGCACCGCCGCCCGCAGCATCAGCGAGGCTTCCCCACTGGTAATGTTCTTGGGCACCGCGATAGCAAACTCCGATTTCTTGCCCGCTGCATCGAACTCATTGATGCGGATTTGGTACTCTCCATCAACTGGCACGATGGCTGTGCTATTAGTTGGCTCCGGCACTGGTCACCTCCTTCATAGCTTCAAGCCCCATTTCATAGCCAATGGATATAGCTTGACTGATAACAACGCCTATTGAATCGTCACGAGTTGCAGCCCATGCCAGAAACTCCAAATATTTTGGGGTAGCCACAAGCGCGTTAACCACGTCTTCGTTGATCCGCTGCCGTGTTTCACGATCTTTACTGAAGTTGCCATCTTCTCTGGCAACCAAAACTTTATGTACAATCTGTGGTGTCAACATAGGTAGCTCCAATCAAAGATTTGATGTGCGCTGCAACCAGCATATGAAAGTCCGTCCCAATCGTGAGGGCCTCGTTCTCTTCTTGGAATCCTTCGCCCTCCCACTTCCGGCGATACGACTCGGGGCACTCCAAATAATCGCCCACCCGGCTGGCATCTAGGATCACCACATCCGATTCAACCGTCTTAGCCAGCATATCCCGCTCGATCTGCAAATGTGGAATCCGTGGCTTGCCCATGGGTTCGGCCCACGCCTGCTTATTGCACTTATCCACGAACGGGCAGGCATACTTCATGCCATAGCGATAGCAGTTGCCAAAGTTGGTGCGCCACCAATCAAGACGCTTTCTATTCTCTCGAATCTCATTAGCAATGTCAAGCAAAACCAGCGACCAATGCGTAACTTCGGCGGGGGTATAGCTATACCACTCGAAGTCACACTTGACTACAGGATACTTGCTCCTGTCATCAGGTTTCACCGCCCAGCGCACCACAAAGCGCGAGGTCTCAGGCACCAGCACACCATAGGTCAAGGCTTGGGGATCGGTGCGCCACTTGATCTTCTCCTCCTCCATGTATCTGCCCCGGTAGGCAGACATGGTTTTCCATTCGCCAAAGAATGACTGACTATCGCCCGTCAACCCCCGCGCATCGACCCGGCCCACTAGCACCGTGTTGGAAGTGAGCCACAGCGACCGCTCCTCCTCCGCTGCCAGCCACGTTATTTCCCGGTCAGCGGAGGCAAAATGCAAACGGTAGGCATCGGCCAGCCGCTCTGCTAGGGGGTTCACGATGCCCGTAAACTCAGTTTTATTTTCCATTCTCTTCTCCTAAACTCTCGTCCCAATGAAGGCGATTCGTCCACTCATATTAGTTCACCTTCTCATTTGGTGTGGGCGTCGGATCGGTTTCAAGCTGGTGTAGGCGGTAACCAACGTGCATACCCATATCGAATAGTCCCCATGTTGGGCTGGCCCCGACAATGAGACATTGCGCCACCACAATCCCCATCTCACGCTCCAGCTCCTTGCGAAGCTGATCTACCGCCGGGCCATGCACGCACCCATTAGTCTCACCAGTACAATTATCCGTGGCCGTGTCCAGCGCCCGCTTTAGCAATTCTTTGGTTATCATTCGGTTTGGCTCCAATCTGGCTGCATAAAGTTGTCGTCGAATGGATTTAGACGACCACGAAGTTCAGGGCGACGCTTTAGCAACTCCTCTTCGGTCTCACAGGTAGTTCTAGGTAATTCACCCAGACCAAACGGTATTCCAAATGGCCCATCAACGGCGGATCGACTCATGCCGCCTCCTTCTTACGCTTGCGCCAGTTCCTCATGTACTCGGCAAACTGGCCCTGATGGAAGTCGCAAAGCTGCTTGAACTTGCCCCGCTTGGCCCCACAGCGGGAGCAGCGCCCCCGCAGCTTCATCTTCCGCGACCACTTGGCTTGAGGCGATTGTTTCGCTCTCATGGTAGTCTCCTACTTAGCAAGTCCAACGCTCAAGGTACGGACCAGCTTACCATGCGCATGGATATGGAGGGCCTTGGTCTTGCCCACCACCTTGGCGTCGCCAGTGTTGCGATCCAGTACCGCATTGAACTGGGCCACATAGGCTGACGGGTTGGCCTTAGCCACAGCCTTGGCAACGACGGCCATGGCAGCAGCAGGCGTTGGCGCGGTCTGGCACGCGGCAATAGGAGCCTCGATCTCGGCAGCAAGGTTCTGAAAGATGGCGAGGCCATCGTTGATCTGGGCCTGAGTGGCGGCATTGGATACGCCCGTCGCAGCCTCAATCGCAGGGACCAGCCCAACGAAATCAGCCACGCCCGCATTAAACTCGGTGCAAGCGCCCTGCGTGGGCAAGCCATTGTCCACATCCTGTTGGACTTGGGCAGCGAGGGCTTGTAATGCCGCACCCTTAGCACCGATCTTGGCAACTAGGGCAGAGTTGGGAGTGGTTCCCTTAGCCAGCGCGGCGATGTCAAGGATGGAGATGAGGATGGGACCAGCCAGCTTTAGATAGCTATCGAACATGGTCAGCCACGAGGTCGAACAACCACCGAGGGCTAGAGTGAGGACGAGGATTGGAACAACGAGAAAGCGTTTGGTCATCATGTTCTCCTTTTATTCTCCAGATTTTCGGCGCGTAGACGCTGGCTCCGGCCGGAATCCGCAGGAAGAAGCGAATCTCGGCCTAGATCGTAGGCTTCAAACAGCGCCTCCCGGATACTTGCGGGCCCACCTACTACCTTGCGGCCAAGAAAATTAAATAGTTGCTCAACTGTCTGTTCACGTGTTGCTTTCATAGATCACGCTCGGTTTCTAAATTTGTTGGTACCGGAATCTGGATTATACTATTGAGGATCGGGCAAGTTCCATAGTGGCCCCATGGCGCCCCACATTGGGGACAGTTGGTAGCATGATATTCAGGATCGGGCTGTTGATTCTGCATAATGATCTCCAACGGGGCCATCAGTATTGCCACTCTTCCAGATTACTAAATCCCAAAGCGTTTGTCAAGGGTTTCAGTAAATTTCTTTTCCAGTGGCCGGATCAAAAAACGATTCATAATCTTTCCTCTTCGGTGGTTGAAAACCAAGACTTCCCCCCCCCCCCGCTTTCTTATTTGGCTCCAGGCTTCCATTTTGCAATCTCCTTCATCAACGACAACGATGGCTTGGCCTTGTTATCGTAATCCGAGCATTGCACCACGGGCTGAATCAACTGTAGAAACTCAGTCGCTTTACTCCCAAGCACAGAGCACTCTATAATGCTGCGCGTATGCCCCTGCACGACCGTTGCATTGCAGCAGGACAAGCAACGTGAGGGCGCGGTAACTGCGGTGCCACCATGTACCTTAATCATGCTCATTCAGCATCTCAAACCACCGCGCCCATGTCAAGCACAATCTTCGTCATTGCAGCCCTTTTTTCCAAGGCGTCCCCACCCCAATCCATGATTCATCGCAAGTGATGGCAAATGGTAGCGGGGGCGGACGCCTTCGTGCAAAAGGGCTTGTTGAGCGGGGGTTGGCGTGATACTATTGGGGTGTAGCGTTTCCTTTCTGCGTCGATCCAAGGGCTGAAGAGGTGTTGATGGCACTTTCACTCGTTGACTTCGAGCGGCGCACTCCTACGCCCGCCGATTGGATAATTCCTAACCTATTGACCAGACATAACACACTTTTCCTTATGGGTCAACCAAAAAAATCGTGCAAGTCGTGGTTATTTTTGGCCGCCGCGTGGGACTTGGCGGAGGGCCTGCCTATTTGGGGCATAACGAGTCTGCGGCCTGAGCGGGCGATGCGGACGGTTTACTTCACGCAGGAGGATTCGGAGGATAATATCCACACACGCATTCACGCGCACCTTGATGTGGGGCACCGCCCGGCCAATGATGGCGTGTGGGTGGTGCCCAAGAACTTGAACATCAAGCTGGATACAGCGACGGGAAGGAGGCTGGTGCAGGACGAGCTGGATGGGGTGCGGGAGAAGGTGGGGGCGATTGATTTGGTGATGTTCGATCCCATGCGGAGGATTCACAATGGCAATGAAAACGACTCGGAGACTATTGCGGAGATGTGGGACGTGATTGACCGTATTCACAAGCGCTACGATTGCGCCACGGCCATCTCACATCATACGGTGAAGCCGCCACGGGGGGATGCGAGGGAGGGTTGGGACCCGACTGATCCATTCACTGGAAGGGGGAGCGGTGACATCTATGGCGGGGGCGATGCCTTCGTTGTCGTTGTGCCGGGGGCCATGGCCAAGGACATGATGAGCCGTAGGATTGGGGCATACTTTGAGAGTAAGAGGGAGCAGCAGATGGCCCCGGCGCTGTTGCGGGTGGACTTTAATACGGGGAAGGTGGAACATCTGGGGCGGGGCGAAGAACCAGCGAATACAGAGCCAAGCGAGGAGGGGAAAAAGGACTTGACTTTTGATGCTACCGGCAGCTATAATAGCGGTGTGTAGAACATTCTACTAATAGTAATGGTTTATATAACCATTTATACTAAAACAAGCGAGGGGATTATGAATTGTCCGAGCTGTAATGATGGCGGGGTTGCTGTGAGGATGGGATGCACATTTACGAAGCAGATTGGCAAGCGCTCAAGATACCGAAGCTATAGATGTCCAACCTGCAAGCATTTTGAGGAGACCGTGGAGATGCCAGTGATTCTGTTGCCACCTACGACTGAGGAGGTCAGACTTCTTCAGGTGGGCATCGCGGAAGCCAAGGCAACAAGATTCAGGTTCAGCCACAAAAAAGTCCCACTCGCGACATAGCACGAATGGGGCTGTTTGTTCAAGCGAAATATTCATAAATCATCAACAAAGGCCATGCAAAGGGCAATGCACACGAATACAATACATCCGAGCCATTTCAGAACATCGTACCAATCCCAGAGCAGAGGATGGTTTTCCAAATACCAAGCGCCCTTGAAAACGCTCAACAAATGGCCTGCCTCACCCTGTTCTTGTGCGGTGATCTGTGAAATAGCTTGCTGATATTGAAACGATTGAACATCCATGCCCTTGATTTCGTGCATACGTTTTTGCAGTGACTTCAAGGCAATCATGTTTTGCTCAACCGAATTGTCTGGTGTTTTGAAAAACACAGCATCGTGGTCTGCCAACCGTGAGTTCTCGATTGCAGCCACGAATTTGTCTAGGTAGTCGGCCTTTTGGTCGAGTGAACTAGCCTTATCAGACAGACTCCAATAGCTGCCAATATGGTTTTCATAATCATACTCCGCGAAAACCTCAGCAACGGCGGCCCAGACCATCAAGACTATAAACGCTAGAGTACAAACGATCCCAATACTTTTCATTTTGCTCCTTTCTTGGCCTTAGATTTGGCCTTGCCTTTGGCCTTGGCATGGCCCAACCGGATGCCAGCGGCCCGGAAGATGGCTTGGGTTGCTTCGAGGCCGAAGGTGACACAGCCAATGCTAAGGCGGCCACCCTTGGTAAGGGCAATGTAAGTTGAGTCGCTTCCATTGGGGTAATGAAGGACAGCATCAGTTGCATGGCCCGGTTTGGGGAGGTACTTCTTGATGTTGGCGAGCGAGATCCAACGATACAAGAGATCGTCCTTGAGCTGGGTTTTGGTCAAGCGATATTCTCTGCAACTAGTATCTTCGATGAATTGAGTTGGCATAGGTTATTCTCCATTTAATTCTGTGCTGGTTTGGTTTTACTGCACCGTGCCTGCAAGCCCAGTAGGCGACGCAGTAGTGATCGGTGGCACTGTCACCTGCACCTCTCCGTTGCAGGTGCTTTCACCTCCAGTCGCCGAGTTTACAGCGGACACATTGTAATAGTAGGTCGCGGCGGGCGCATTTGTATCCACGAAGGACGTTGTGGTGACCCCCGTGACATAGGGAGTGGGCGTGCCATTGCACACACCGGAGGCTGTGCCCCGGTATATGTTATAGGTATAGCTGGAGGTGGCTCCAGCGTCGGCCCATGATAGGGCGACAGTGTGTTTGCCGGGAGTATTGGCCCCGGCCTGAGAGGCCACCATTAGCACCAGCAGCAGTTGAATCGAGCGTTTAATCATGGTTCATCCTCCTCTTCCTCTTCATTGTATTTACAAGCGGTGCCGCCCTTGGCGATCATCTCACGCAGGCTGGCGACGGCGGATTCGGGGGTGCGGCCCAGCACAAACACTGAGGCAATCAGTTCCTTCATGTGGCTGAGCAATAGGCCATCGCTTGCTTCGACCAGTTTGTCGATCTGGCTGGCATGGGCGATGTCCTTGAGAACCTCGGGGGGCAGCACGGCCATAAGGTAGGCGCGGCGCACCTCTGGGGTTGGAGCGGTGACGTATATCACGTCGTCGAAACGGCCCGGACGGTTGAGAAAGCGTGCATCCAGTTTGTCGGGAATGTTGGTGGTAGCCACATGCACCACATTGTCGATCTGGGTCTCGCCGTCAAGCAGAGAGGTGAGACTTGACATGCCACTCGTTTGTTTGAGGAAGCGTTCGATGTCCTCCATCAGGTTGAGAATGGGAAGGACGGGTTCGGCCTCTCGAATGCCACGGAGGCATGAGGTGACCATCCCAGCAAATGGATGCTGAGGTTGGGCCATAACGGCGATGCCCCCGTGGGCTGCGACTTTGTGGCAAAGACACATAGCGGTCATGGACTTACCAATGCCGGGCGAACCTATCATTAGGACACCGCGTTTGTGCAGGAAGCCAAACTTGTGGTATTGCTCCCGCGAGGCCCAGAATTTCTGGATGGTGGAGAATACCTCCGACACTAGGCCCGTTTCGATGATGGTGTCGTGCTTGGGTTTAATGGCGCTGAGGGTCCAGTTTGAAAATGGACTGGGATTGATTTTGTAGACACCGGGATTGATCTTGGGGAGCGTGCCACCTACTGGTTCCCATAGATTATCTTCGTAGCCTGCCCATTGAATCTTGCTCATGCTGGTTCTCCTTCTTTGGATTCGTGTTGTCGTTTCGTCCACCACAATGCCAGTTGCAGGCGGGAGTCCAAGCCCGTCTTTTCAAGGATCAGATAGACTCGATGCCGGACAAATACTGGCGACAGCCTGCCCATGCGCTGGGCAATTTCGGCGCAATTCAGTCCTTGTGCTACGAGGGCGATGGTCTCTCGTTCCCGGGGCGTTGGGACATAAGCTGCTGTTGATAGACCGCCACACCCAGCTTGATGCGAGGGTGGCTGCCGGATATGCCCAACCGAAGGGCTGCTAGGTGCAGATACGATTTTAGGGTGCCCCGCTTTATGTCCATTTGCTCCATTATTTCGCGGTTGTTGCAGCCCTCGGCCAACAATTCGACTGCTTGGCGCTGGCGAGGACTTAGTATGGAGAGGTCCAGCATGTCTTTGTCCTTTCATGGCGTCACAACGGCCAAGGTGGAAGTGGAGGTTTTGCCAAAGCTGTCAGTCACGGTCAGCTTGGCGGTGGATGTCCCGGCTTTGGTATAGACACAAGGGAATGCCGATGTGACCGAATTGATGCCGAGAATAGTGATGTTGGGGCCATTCGGTGGATTGTTGAATATAGATTGAGCATTGGTTGTACCATTGCCACAATCAGTGGTAATATTAGTGAGCACACCCGCAGTGCTGTTCGCAGTATAGGTAAGGATGACGGTTGAGTAGATAGGCTGGTTATTTCCAGCGCTGGGCCAGAACGACAAAGCCGTAGTCAGCATGTCATTCTCAACGGTCACACTGGCTAAGGCTGTTCCAACCACGCCTTTGGCATCGGTAGCTGTCAAGGTCACAGAATAGGTGCCCACCTTGGGATAATAATGGGTGATGTTTAGAGCACAATAGTTAGGAGATGTGCAATATATACCATCCCCAAAGTTCCATGTCCATGTGGATATGGCTGCACCTGTACTAGAGATGACGGTGCCAACAAAGTTGACTTTAGCGGTAGGCGTGGCATAGGTTTGGGCCGGGGTGATGGTAACGGCCACATTGGCCGCATCTGTGACAAATGGCGCAGGAGGTGCTATATAGGGCGCAGGAGGCACTGGCGGTTTTGCTGGCCGGGTTGCACACCCGATGAGCAGCACCAGCGCGATGAGCAAGTTAAGCGCATTTGGCTTTGTTAATGACATAGACCATAACTCCTTTCTGCGTTTTCACATAGTTTCGATAGGCATAGAACTCGGTGCGGGCCATGATGCGGAGCAAGCGCCGGGCTTGGAGCGGGAGGCTGTTCCCACGAGGGGGCGGCCCCCAGCCTAAAAGGAAGCGCCAGTAGTTGTGGACGAATCTACGCGCTTCCGGGTGAGACACCTCTTTGAACTGACCCCACATGGTTGGCCTCCAATACCTTAGCGACGGCCAACGGGTTGGCGGAGGCTAGGGCCTTTGCCTTGGCGATTGCCTGTTTCATAGACTTTAGCGGCGAATGACTGAAATAATTGGCCCACAAGGCAGACCGAAGCTGGCGGGGTAGGGCATTGAGGGCGCGGGTGAAGGCAATTTTGCGTCCCACTTCCCGCGAAAACTGATCGCGTGGGCTGCACAGGGCGCTGC